>Ga0272443_10000175_pt1 | contig 121890 bp, 122 predicted proteins | sample SSMAcet12_FD_193581 | JGI IMG/M metagenome (GOLD analysis project Ga0272443, IMG submission 193581) | Marine sediment archaeal communities from Little Sippewissett salt marsh, Falmouth, MA, United States - SSM-Acet-12 | ecosystem: Environmental > Aquatic > Marine > Wetlands > Sediment ... | reverse complement strand
GCCCTTTTCCGTGTACCACGCCTTCTCGTGCAGTACTGTTTCCAGGTTACTCATCCTATTTATCGTCCTCTGTTTTCGGATTCTTCTCCAGTTCCATTATCCTGTCACGAAGCTTTGCGGCATATTCGTAGTCTTCCTTCTGTACAGCTTCATTCAGCTTCTTCTTGAGTACCTCTTTATCTATCAGAATGGCTTTGTATGCCTTCAGCTTCTCCGGGTAGCGTCCGTTGTGCACGATCCTTTCCGTGTACTCGCTCAGGATGTCGTCTATCGCTGCTCTGAACACCGTATAGCATTCGGGACAGCCGACCCGTTCATTTTCCTGCATATCCGACAATCTCGTCCCGCAACCCGGACACTCGTCGACCTGCACAGTCTGTTCATCCTGAGAAAAAGATTCTACCAGTCCGCTGAGAAGCTTCGAAAGAGAAAACTCTCCACTTCCGTCCTTATCCATAGCAACGCCTTTCTTCTTGGCACATTCGGCGCACATATGGATCTCAAGGATCTCCCCTCCCATAATCTGTTGTACGTGGATAATTGCTTCGTTTTCTCCACAAATATCACAAATCATTAAATCCTCCATACTTCTCCTTCATGGTATCATCAATAGTCCTGGTATTCTATCCCCACGACTAAAATAATACTTTCTCTCGTTATTGTGTAGAGGAGCGGTTCAATGTTTTCTCAGGATTTCAAGCGGCTTGATTCTACCTGCTCTCCTGGCAGGGAAAAACGCCGCTCCAGTAGCCAGTACGAGGGTCCCCGCAGCGGTACCGAACACATCGATAAAATTGATCCTGATAGGTATGGTTTCGAGGTAGTAGGATCGATCGAATATTTCCATTGATACGGAAATATCTGGGGATCCCGGAATAAACAGGGTCCTGAACATTGCCGTTGTCCAGCCTGCGACCGCTTCGATACCTGACAGCAACTCGTTTATATTTACAGCCGCCAGGAGACCGAGGGTGATCCCGAACAGTACCGCCGTAATGCCGATAAAAAACCCGGTGTACATGAATGCCGAACTTATCCGCGCTGGCGATACTCCCATACTTTTCAGCATCGCAATCTCCGGCTCTTTCTCGATAACCAGCATGATCATCGACGATGATATATTAACCGCGGCGACCGCTACAATCAGAACCATAATAAAAATAAGCAGATTACGGGTCGTGTTGAAACTTTCCAGCATAGGCCGTTCCAGACTGTACCATGTATACACGAACCATCCCTGCGGCAGCAGCGTTGTAAGGTCCCGGGCGAGACGATCAATATCGTCATACGGATTGTCCACCTTGACTCCTAAAACAAGGCTGCCCGCCTCCTCGAAAAGAATTTCCCCGGTCCTGAGCGGTATATACATGCTGAGAGCGTCCAGCTCGTAGTATCCGGTGGAAAAAATTCCCCGTACCGTGAATACCGTGGGCCTCAGGATCGGCGCCCTTCCGGGTACTGATCGTGCCGTCAGCAGCCGTACCCGGTCGCCGGGCTCTACCTGCAGCATGTCCGCCACTTCCCTGCTCAGGAGGGCGTCATCCCTGTCCGCCAATGTAAAACTGCCGGATTCTATGCTGAGATATCTTCTAAGCCCTTCGTCATTCCGGTAGTAATCCTCCGGCAGCGACCGGACGCTCACTCCCGTCTTGGCTTCCGGCGAATAGACGAGTCCTTCTCCGAAGATAACCGGGAAACTCCGCTCTACACGGGGAATTGAAGACACCGTCTTCAGAACCTTCTGGACTTCCTCCTGAGTATGCGGCGAGTAACTTTTGATCTGCAGATGATAACTGCCTATTTCTATGAATCTTCTTGTTATCCCTTCGATCATGCCTCCCGACACCTCTATAACGGCAATCAGCGGCACGATCGAAAAACCGATGCCGATTACTGCGCCGACAAGGTGTCGGGTCGTCTTCCGAGAGGCATGTGAGCGGAAGAGCATGCGGAACCCCAGAAACACCGATCCAAAATGAATCATCAGATCTCAAGCACTCCTTTTCTCAACAGGTACTGCAGTTCAGCACGGGCACTGAGGTTCCGATCGTGTGTCACGATCATCAGTGCCGTATCGTAGGTGTCTGCAAGCTGGAACAGCATGTCTGCAACCACGCCGGAGTGCCGCTCATCAAGATTCCCCGTGGGTTCATCCGCAAGAATCATATCCGGTTCGTTTATAAGCGCCCTGGCGACTGCAACCCTCTGCCTCTCCCCCCCTGACAGTTGCGAAGGGAAGAAATCCATACGGTCACTGAGGTTTACATTCCGCAGCAGCTCCTCTGCCTTGTGCATTGCAGACTTCCGCTTCATCCCCCCCATATATGCCGGCATCATTACGTTCTCGCAGGCGGTCAGGTCCTTCAGCAGATAGTGAAACTGAAAAATAAAGCCGACGCGCCTATTACGGTACACCGTCAGGATCTCCTCCGAAGCCGTGTCGATCCTTACACCATCCACCGTTATAGATCCCGTGGTGGGGACATCCAGCCCTCCTATCAGATTGAGAAGGGTGCTTTTACCGCTACCGCTTTCTCCGGTGATAGCCACTTTGCTTCCCCGCCGTACATCCAGGTCTATTCCCTTGAGAATGTGCAGCTCCTCGGGACCGTTTTTGTAGATTTTTCCCACATTCCGCAGGTTCACCAATACTTCGCTACTCATTTCGTAAAATCTCCGAAGGTCTGTACTCCGCTATTCTGCGGGAAGCGGCATATGCCGCTCCGATTGAGGTTAGTACGGCGAACATCAGGATCAGCAGTACGTCCGTATAGAGGACTCTCACCGGCACCTGCTGCATGTAGAAGGCGTCCGAAGAAAATATTTCCACTGCACCGCTTCCCTGGAGCGATGATACAACCACTCCGGCTGCGCGCATCAAGCTGTTGATAACGATCTCCGCCAGTCGGAATACTTCATTGATATTTATGCTGATCACCAGCCCCAGAAGAAGACCGCAGGCCGCTCCGATGGAACCGATCAATCCCCCCTCGACCAGGAATATCAGTCGTATGGAAACGGGAGCGGAGCCCAGGGCCTTCAATATTCCGATCTCTTCCTTCTTTTCGATCACCGACCTCTCGAGTGAGTTCTTAATATTCACGGCAACTACCAGGAAGATCAATCCCAGCAGTATCATCATAGTCAGCTTCTCCACCCTCAGGGCGCGAAAAAAGGACCGATTGTACGCCCTCCATGATTCCACCTCAGCATCGATCCCTTCCCTGGTAAGGAGCGCTTTGATATCCGCAGCCACCTGCCGATCGCGGAAGCGGTTCACTATCTTCACGCCGGCGATTCCCATTACATCCGCAGTATCAACAAGCATGGTCTTGTCAATGTCAATAAAACAGAATGAAGAGTCATACTGATAATATCCACTGTGAAAGATCCCCGTAACGATAAAGCTGGTGTTCTGAGGCCGGAGCGCCGCAAAGGTGGACCCACTCATCGACACCAGCTGCAGGATATCTCCAACGTGCACTCCCATGCTGAACGCCATCTGATCCCCGATTACAACTCCGGGTCCGGCTTCGGGTTCCAGGACGAAATTTCCCGCTACGATGTTGAGGTGATTCATCAGCCGGGTGTCCTGAAGGGCCTCTTCGGCCTGTATACCACGCACCAGAGCTGCTTGATAATCGGAAAACTCCCCCTGAAGCAGAGTTTGTGTATCAATGAAATATGCAGCCGATTCGACGCCATCCACCGAGCGCAGCCTGTCGGCTATGCCGGCATAGTCGGACTTTTCGATCTCTATACGGATATGGTACGAATTTATTTCGAGAATATCTTCGATAAAACCGAGCTGAAGTCCGTTCATAACGCTCAAAACGGCAATGAGCGCCATCACACCAACGGCAATTCCGCCGATCGACAGCAGAGATGGAGTCACCGTCCGTCCGTTCCGCTTCGAATTGATGTAGCGGGTTCCTAACCACAGGACCCATCCCCGAATACGCTTCATTGCCCTGCCGTACCTATCAGAGATTCTCTGGAAATAAGCTCTTCATCTTCGTAGATCAATTCCGCAATCGGCTCACCGTTCCGGTACAGGATAATTATTTTTTTTCCGTCTTCAGGATATTCGGTCTTCCTCGACAGTATACCATCTTGATACTCTTCCGTACCGGAAAGCTCCGAATTATCACCCTCCGCTCTTCGGTATGAATAATCCGTTATCCGTACCGATCCTCCTGTTTTCACAATTTTATTAACGAGGAGATCGTCCTGATACCTGTACTCTTCCGAAATCCTCTTGTCTTCTTCCTGAATATTCCTGAACAGCAGGTTGCCTTCGATATCATACAGTGCCCTGGAACTATACTCATCCCCCGGTCTCGACACCGTTACCGCCGTACCGTCCTCAACCGGAAGTTCCTCCCGCTTCGAAGCGAGCTGGCCGCCGCAGTATTTCTCCGTTATTTTGCTTTCTCCCTCCAGGTCCTGATAGAAAAAATGTATACAGCCGGAATCATCCACATGCCATTGGCTGATACCTCTGTCTCCCCGGTCATACCGGAAGCCTGATATAGCTTCAGGTGCATATCCGGATGTACTGTCAGCGGCGCCACCTGGTGCTTCCACGGATTCATTCAGAAACATCTCCTCTTCTATAATCTCCAGGAGCTTTCCTGATTCACCTCGAATGTATCTCCTTCTGATTACCCTTCCGTCAGGCAGTATCGTGTCTACATGGTCCAGGTTGCCATTCTTCCAGCTGTTTCTCTTCGTCGTACTGCCGCTCTCTTCGTATATGATCTCTTCAGTGAGGCGGCCGTCCGTTTCTATTGTCTCACGCTGCAGCTTATCATCCTCATAAAATCTTCCGTATACGGAAGCCCCTTTTATCTGATATATGGCCTTTCGTATTTCCCCATCGTCCCTGTACAGACGCTCGACGATCTCATCTCCGCTGCGATCCCTTTCAAGGACGTATTCGTACTCGTCGGTCTGATACTCTGAAATCGGCTCCAGAGGCATCCCAAGGCTGTTGGAACGAAAATAGAGGGAGTTCTGTTCCGCATCAATCGGAACCGTACACAAAAGGCTGTACACCAGCAGAAAAACCGCTGAGACTGATTTGAACCCTGCTTTCTCTGAATTTCTATCCATCTGATAACAGTATATCTAAAAAATGCTCCCGGTTGAAAGGTTCAATGTCCCCGTACTTTTCGCCGGTGCCCATAAAGACGAAGGGGATCCCTAATTCTCTGCAGATAGAGATCACAACTCCGCCCTTCGAAGCTGAATCATACTTAGCGAGAACTACCCCATCCAGACCGACTGCTTCGTGAAACATTTCCGCCTGCCGCATACCGTTCTGTCCGGTCGTGGCATCTATTACCAGAAGTTTTTTATAGTTTCCTTCTCCTATCCGTCCCTGAATTACTTTGTGTATTTTCTGCAGTTCCCGCACAAGATTGGCTTTCGTATGCATTCTGCCGGCTGTATCAACCAGCACGAGAGGGATACCGTTGTTCTTCGCACTTTCGATCCCGTCATAGACGACCGCGCCGGGGTCCGCTCCCGGATTCTGACGGACGACTCTCACGTTCAGCCTGCGGCCGTGTTCCTCCAGCTGATCTATTGCGGCGGCCCTGAACGTGTCCGCCGCCACCATGATACTCTGCGCCTGCTGATGATCTTCGTAGTACCTGCAAAGTTTTGCCAGACTGGTAGTCTTTCCGACGCCGTTTACTCCCAGGATGAGGAAGAGATTCAGTTTGTCCGGTTCAATCCTGAGCTCATCGGCCAGAATATCTTCGGAAAGAATCTCCCGAATGCGTGAAAGGGCGTTCTCCTTTTCACCCGACTGTTTTTCGACTTCTTCCACGATCTCCATGGCGGTCCGGGCGTTAATATCCCCTTCAATCAACAGGTCCTCCAGTTCTTCCAGAACCTCCTCGGTAATACCGCCCCGCGAAAAGAGGGCCCGCAGTGCAGATCCCAATCCCTTTTTAACCACAGTCTTTACTCCTCCGAATTGTGTGCTTCCCGCTCACTAATACTCCTGCGAACTGCGTATGTAATGAGTCATGCCGATTATGGTATCTGCGAACAGGATGCTGTTGAGAAAGAGACTTCCCAGGTAGGCAGTGTACCACAGTGTCGATTGTGTTTTCAATCTGTCGATTTCATCGATAGAGCCCGTACCTGTGGTGACTGCTGAATTGTATGCATAGGCGAACTGTTCACTCTGTCCATAGGTTACGACGGTCAGGGGCAGACTCAGGAGAAAAGCCGTCAGGCCTCTGTAGAAGCGCGACCGTGACTTCTCTACTATGCCGTTTATGTCTACGCTGTCCGGGTGCAGCTTGAAATCAAGGAGCGGCGTTCCGCCGTCCATCACTCGAAACTGTTCCTGAAACCCGTCCCTGCGCAGCAGTATCGTCGCCGGCGGGACCAGTTCTTCGACATACAGCGGCGTCGCGCCGCTCAATCTTGAATCAATGAAGACATCAGCTCCGTCCGGCTCGCTCCGGATCAGGAGACTCACAGGATTCAGACTGTTCAAAGAGGCATTCAAAGTCCCGCTCTCACCGCTCTGCAGGTCGATCGAGAAGCTCTTCGATTCATATCCTTCGGCAGAGACGATCACTTCGCGGGATCCTGGAGCGAGATAGCTGAACCTTCCCCTTCCGTCGGGAATTGCCGGAACTCCATCTATGAGATATTCCGCGTTCTCCGGTTCGACCTCGACGATCAGATCGCTCCATTCACGTCCATAAGTATACGTTCGAATGGACGGCCGGCTTTCCTCCAGAACGACATCTCTCTCATTACTGAAAAAGCTCCCTCTGTACAGTGTTTCCGTCTGTCCGGATGCGGCACTGTAAGCCTTGATTTCTATGTAAAGGAGTTCTCCCAGACGTTCTATGAATCCGCTGATGACCGCATCGAACCCCGCGCGGTAGCACCATATATCAAGCGGAAGCTCCGGAAAATCGTAGAGTTCGCCGTTGCGGTTCTTCTCCGCAAGCAGGATGTCAATTTGGTCGGCAGCTTTCTCCCAGCTGTACTCCTCGGACATCAGCACATCGATCCGGTTCCTGATCTCATCTATGTCCTCTGAAGCGGCACGGAGCACACTGGTACCTTCTCTTTGAAGGTAAAGCAGATCCCGGGTTCTTATCTTCTTATTCAACTGAAGCTCGAGTTCTCTGAGTTCTCTGTCCTGATCCTCTTCCCACCGCTTTCTTCTCTCTGTTTCAGAGGGATTATGGACAGGTGTCCGTTCCACCGTACGAATGATCGACAGCGGAATACCCGAGAGGTGCTGGGATTGTTCAAGACTGAGACCGCTTCCACTGAAGCGGGTCACGGCAATCCGCCAGGGCTTCGGAACTTCCTGTGCATCGGCGGTCCCGGTAATCAGAAGAGCCGTCGTCAGGATCAATGCGATCCTCTTCAGGACAGATCTATCCATCTTTCCCGGCAGCCTTCCTGACCGATGAGACTATTCTCTGAGCCTGAAACGGCTTCACGATGAAATCGCGGGCACCGAGCTGTATCGCCCGGAGAACGTACCTCTGTCCGCTCATTGAAGAACACATAATTACTTTGGCATCCGGGTCCAGACTTTTCAGCCTTCGAAGGGCTTCGAGGCCATCCATTACCGGCATCATGATATCGAGGAGAACTACGTCCGGCTTCAGGGTATTGTACATCTGTACCGCAGCCCTTCCGTTATAAGCCTCGCCGGCTACTCTGATTCCGTTCTTCTGCAGAACGTCCCTTATAGCCTGCCTCATCATTTCTAAGTCATCTACAACCAGCACTGAAAACGACATCAGCCCTTCTCCATTAATCTCCATTTCAGATAGGCATCGATGAAGTCATCTATCTGTCCGTCCATTACAGCCTGTACATTTCCTACCTGATGATTCGTCCGATGGTCCTTTACCATATTGTAGGGATGAAACACGTAGGACCGGATTTGGTGCCCCCAGGCAATATCCTTCTTTTCCTCGGCGTGTTTCTCATGCTCCTCTTCCATCTGCTCCTGGTAGTGTTCGTAGAGCCGTGATTTGAGGACCTTCATTGCAGTTGCCTTGTTTTTATGCTGACTTCGCTCATTCTGACATTGTACGACGATCCCCGTCTCCAGGTGCGTTATACGCACCGCCGAGTCGGTCTTGTTTACATGCTGTCCCCCGGCCCCCGACGCCCTGTAGGTATCGATCCGAATGTCTTCCGGTTTGACCTCGACTTCGATCTCATCCTCTATCAGCGGAGAACAGTAAACCGATGCGAAAGAGGTGTGCCGCCGCTTGCTCGAGTCGAACGGGCTTATACGGACCAGACGGTGAATTCCGGTCTCTCCTTTGAGATAGCCGAAGGCATAGCTGCCGGTAACCTGGATCGTAACTGATTTCATACCTCCTTCGGCTTCAAGGAGATCAAGTATTTCGTATGAGAACTGGCTGTTCTCGCAGTACCGTGTGTACATTCTGTACAGCATACTGACCCAGTCGCAGGCCTCCGTTCCGCCTGCTCCCGAATGTATGGTGATAAAGGCGTCGTTCTCATCGAATTTGTCGGAGAACAAATCGAGATTCTGGTAGTGTTCAACCTTCTGCTCGAGACTCTGAAGGTTCTCCTCAATCTCATCGGTAAAACTCTGGTCATTTTCTTCTCTGGCCAGAGTGTACAGGTCTTTCGTTTCCTGGAACTCGTTTCGGATATCCTGCCACGGATCCAGCTTTTCATGCTTTTTCTTTATCTTCTGCAGCACTTTTTCAGCGTTTTCACGGTCGTTCCAGAAATTCGGATCTCCCGTCATGGCTTCGAGTTCTGAAATTTCAGCTATCAGGCTGTCCGGGTCAAAGACGCCTCCAGGATTCTTCTATTTTTTCTTCCAGTTCCCTCAAAGGCTGTTCCATGTCGATTAGCATATGGTAGTCCTCCTCATAGTTTTACCAGTACTCTCTTCCAACGTTTCTGAATGAGTGATGTAATTGCAAGGCTTCCTTCGAGAGGGTACTGATACATTCTGACCTTATCATAGTAATCGGTTTTTCTGTCAATATCCCTCTTCAACCTTGAAAGGTACTTTTCCATTATCCGGGTTGATTCCCACAAACCTTTCTGTATCTCCCTGAACCCGTATTGTTCGAGCAGGGCGTCAATTTCTTCCAGCCTGCCGTCGCTTCCTGGTTCGACTATCACCGATACGAACACTTTACACCCCTTTCCCGGGAATTTTTATCTCTGTTCCTATTGCAACAATGCAGTTGTGCCGATTAATATACCATATATGCGAAAAGGTGTCCCGTTTTTCATTCTAATATTTTTCTTCGTCCTCTGCACGGTCGTGTTCGCCGAAGATATCTTTGCACCCTTCGTCTCGAGTCTCACAGCTTCGACCGAACAGAACACCGTCATTCTCACTTGGAAGAAAGCTCCGGCATCGCTCTACGGGTATTCGATCTACAGATCAAGCACTGCATTCAGCACCTCAACCTTTTCCAATGCTGTGCGGGTCGGCACTGCCTCAGATAAAGAGACCAGCTTTAGCGACACTCCACCCGATACCCGCGGCTATTATTATGCCGTCCTCGGCCGGGATGAAGACGGCAGTCTCTATACCCTCTTTATCCCATATCGGAACATCCTCATGCAGCCTGTTTCCGTATCCACTACCCTCACACCGGACCAGATCGTAACGCAGATCACCAATCTTCGTGCTTATGCAGAAGAGAACTCGATCGAATTGAGCTTCTCATCTTCAAGGCCCAACCGACAGGTTATTCTCTACCGCAGCACCAGCCCAATTAACGAAAGTGCCGATCTCGTGCCGGCTACTGCGGTAACAACCCTCGGCTCCAACGAAAACAGCTTCGTTGATTTCCCCCTGCCGGGAGTACCGTACTACTACGCGGCCTTCGACGCGGAAGCGACGAAATCCGGCCAATACACCTTCATACCCGGGGGAAACACCCTTCAGGAATCTGTCGAAATCAATCTGTCAGGCCCTTCTTCACTCATTTCACGTGGGAAAGATTCACAACGGATCACACCGCTTCCGTTTCTGCTTCTGAACAGCGGCATAATGTCCGGAAGTCAGATTGAACGGGACTTCAACTACTCGCGGGTCACCAGGCAGCTCGATGATGACACTCTTTCTGTATGGCGGTCGATTGAATCCCGTTTACTGTCCGGCGGACATCATACCGTTACACTCTCACCCGTAATTCTCGGCATCGATACAGCAAGAGATCTGAGCGGCGAAGATTACCAGCTCTCGCTGATTATTTCCTCATTAGCATCCACCTCTCCCGATACTGTAAACTGGGGAATGATTGAAAAACAGCTTGCCTCTTTTATGAGTGTTCGTCACAGCGATAAAGTGACTGACAGGGGGCATTTTTATCTTGGACAGGTCTATTACTACCAGGGGAAATATTCGCAGTCGTTCTTCGAATTCCTCATGGCGCGGGACAGCTATTTCATCGAAGCTCAGCCGTGGATCGATCGTCTCTTTGAGCTTCTCTCCCTCTGATACTTTTATCTTTTTTCGATCCTCATTCCGACCGCACAAGTGAAAGGGTTTTTCCTGCTGGTCTCACACGTCCAGCTCAATATACAGGCCGTTTGCTGGTACATCCACACTTTTTTACCGAACCTTTCGGTGATAGTGTAAATCGGAAATATCCAGATAGTCGCAGGCTTGTCGGCTGTAAGCGTAATGAGGGTCTTATTGAGTCTGTCGTGAAAACTTATTTCATGTACATCATAGAGTTCGATTCTGCCGTTTTCAATCTCCGTTTCGCCTTCTGTGTGTTTTACCACTATATCCAGCTGTGAACGTCCATCCTCAGGAAAGGAGAGGTTCAGTTCCGTTGCAAAACGTCCGGCAATTACATCCTGCGATTCTGTGTTCATACGGTATTTAACCGCGATTGAGTTCTTGGAAAAATCATACTCCTTCAGCAGGTCCGTGGAAACCGTCCGGCCATTGTATTGAAACTCATGTTTGCTGCCGAACTGTGCCTCCCTGCGCTCTTTTTCCACCTTACGTGCCCTGTAAAGCGAATTGATGTATTGAACACCTTCATTAAAATTACCGGCGGCGAAATCATCAATACTGACATCTTCATGAAAGAAATGGTCCTGGAAGGCGTTTTTGGAGTACTCGTCGAAACCGTTCTTTGCGTCCTCTTCATCGTGATACACCTCTCTGTGACGTGCCATCGTATCGAGGTAGTTCCACGCGGTTACGACGTAATCGAGCTCGAAGAGACAGGCCCCCTTCCGGTGCACATAGGCGTTGATGAACTGCCCCTGATAGATGTACTCCGGTATTCCGTCAAGATCGATGTCGACCACGTTGAGTGAGGTGGAGAAGATCCCCTTCTCCCTGGTGGTCCGCTCGGCGTTTATCAGGCTCCTGTATACGGCCTTTCTTATACTGTTTCTGTATATGCCGCCGTCGGGTCCGTGCCAGAAAGCCGCGCATGTCTGTCCCCGCCAGCTCTCTTCCTTGGCGGTCTTCTTGCGGGACCGGTCTCCGCGTACCTGACCGACTACCTGATGAACATACATCATCTTCGAATAGAGGCGGTGGATCTCCGGGTACTTTGAGATATACTGACGGAAATAGCTCTGGCCGTTCCTGTTGGAAATGAATGTAGATATTCTGAACATTCCATTGCGCTTACTTTTTTCTTCGACTGCATCCTGAATGCCGTTGGAATGAATATAATGGGACGGCAGATACACCCGCTTGAGCGGTCCCTGCGCACGTACATAGCGGCCGGGCAGTACCGTTTCAATGTGTTCGGCTTTTTTTGTAAGTCCCGTGAGAAAATTTTCAAACCATCCGTTCTCGGCGAAGAAGTTCGAATAGTGTCTCCGGTTAACAACGAAAAAATCGCCATTGATAAGAATATTTATGACATGCGTGTTCGGATTCTCCGCATGCATCTTTATTGCATCCGCAATTACTTTGTCGGGAGGGTCGCAGAACATCCGTTCTATGTAATCATTATGCAGGGGCAGCACTATCGCCATCTTACCCTGATCATCGGTAACGTACGGCTGATACACCTGGTCCTTGTTCATACCGCTCTGCAGAAAGAGCTTGTCATCCATGAACAGGTATTCCATCCCGCTGCTCTTCATGGTAGAGGTAAGGTTTGGTTCCCAGATACCTTCGGTGATCCAGCACCCTCGCGGACGTTTGCCGAATTTTTTACGCAGATAGGTAGTGAGGAGCTCAATCTGTCCGAGACGGTCCTTACTGGGAATGATTGGAAAAATCGGACTGTAGTAGCCGCCTCCGAGCATCTCAATCTGCTTGCGCTTCACCATCTCGTTCAGCACCATCAGCAGTTCTGGGTGGGAATCCTCAAGCCATTCAAGCAGTGTTCCGGAGAAATGAAGCGTACCCTTCAGCATTGCATATTTGTAGAGTACGGTAAGAAATGGTTTGTAGGAGTATTGGTACGCTTTCTCAAACTGTTCCTGGGCAGTACCGACAGGCGGACTGTTGTACATGCCCAGAACAATTTTAAGCTTTCTCATTCACTACCTTTTTGGATTCGTCTTCCTTTGACTTCTCCGTTTTTTCTTTCTGAGCCGCCTTGAGCGAGTCGTCGGCAAGGATAATACACTTGGCGGGACAAGCCTGTGCAGCCGCGCTTCGATCGCCTTCCTGCGAGTAATCGATATGCGCAAGGAAATCCTCGACATTGAAGCCACCTTCAGGTGACTTTTTCTCACATATTTTACACCCTATGCAGCCAACTTTACAGTATTTTCTTACAACTGCGCCCTTATCGGTCGAATTACAGGCTACAATGTAATCCGCGGAATACGGTATCATCTTGATAACACCGGTTGGACACACGTTGACACACTGCTCGCAGCCGATGCACTTGTCGCGGTCCACTCTCACGAGTCCTTCGTCATCGTAGAAGATCGCATCGGTAGGACACACTTTCATGCAGCTTCCGAGTCCGAGACAGCCGTACTTACACTCCTTGTCGCCCTCGAAAAACATATGGACCGCGTTACAGTCCTTCACGCCCCTGTAGGCATAGAGGAATGTAGAGGTCGCCTTGGAGCCTCTGCAGTGCACCTGGGCCACCTTTCGCCCTCCATCGCCCACTTCGGCTTCGAGCCCCATGATCTCGGCGATCGCCTTGACGGCCGAAGCCCCGCCGGGACTGCACAGGTTTATTTCCGCGCCTTCCTTGACGATCGCTTCGGCGTAGGCGGCACATCCGGCGAATCCGCAGGCTCCACAGTTGGCACCCGGCAGCGCTCCTTCCACTCTTTCTATGCGTTCATCCTTCTTGACGGCCAGCACCCGTGAGGCAAATGCAAGGCCGATGCCGAGCAATCCTCCAAGAAGCGCAACCGAAAGAAACGAATATATTACTCTAAATATCATCAGTATCCCCCATTATTCCTTCTGTTATCCAATCAGATTGTTCAGCAGCGCCTTGTCGAATGCCATGAAAGCCAATGCCATCAATCCGCCGGTTATAAACGCAATGGGTATACCGCGAAAATACTTGGGTATCCATTCGTTGTTCAGTTTCTCCCTGATAGTCGACATCAATACGATCGCCAGCAGGAATCCTACTCCCGCGGCAATTCCCGCTACGAAGCTCTCCAGTGCGTTGTATTCACTGCGCACGTTTATCAGCGCAATACCGAGTACCGCACAGTTGGTCGTTATCAGCGGAAGATAGATTCCCAGCGCCTTGTAGAGAGGCGGCGACACCTTCTGTATAACCATCTCTACAAACTGTACGAGTGCCGCAATGACCAGAATAAAAGTTATCGTCTGCAGAAACTCGATGTGCAGAGGTATGAGAACGAAATTGTAGATCGCCCAGGTCGTAATGGAAGCAAGGGCCATCACAAAGATAACCGCGAAGCCCATTCCCGTAGCCGATTCAACATTCTTGGAGACCCCGATAAAGGGACACAGCCCGAGGAACTGGGTAAGTATGAAGTTATTGATAAAAACGAATGTTATGATTATGCCGATATAGGTCATATTATTTCTCTCCTCCCGCTTTTTCCTGAGCCCAACGGAACCCCGCAATGAGATATCCCATAACGAGCAGCGCGCCTGCTGCAAGGGCAAAGACCCGCGCCGGTGAATCAACCAGGATCGGCACTTCGATTACACCGTCGAAGGAGCCCATCGGAAACAGTGTAATAGTGCCCACGCCCAGTACTTCTCTCACGAATGAAATCAGAAGCAGCGCGAATGTGAATCCGAGAGACATTCCGATTGCATCAAGAATGGAAGCCATGAGCCCGTTCTTGTTGGCGAAACCTTCCGCACGTCCGAGAATTATACAGTTTACTACGATCAGCGAGACAAACACACCCAGGCTGCTGTACAGATCAGGCAGATAGGCTTTCATCACCATCTCAACGATAGTCACGAATGAAGCGATGATGACGATATATGACGGGATACGCACCTTCTCAGGAATAAAATCCTTCAGCAGTGAAACAAAAATATTCGAACCAAGCAGAACGAACAGTACCCCGGCGCCCATGCCCAGGGCGTTCACCACCCGGGTCGAAACACCAAGCGTAGGACAGAGACCGAGGGCCAGTATAAAGACCGGGTTCTCACGAATGAGGCCTTTTGTGAACTCCTTAATCATAATTTACTTACCCTCCAGTTTTTCTACGAAATCACTTCCCTGCTCCAGGGCCTTGGCAACACCTATAAAGGTGATAGTGGCGCCCGTCACGGCATCCGCCTGTTCCTGGCTCAGCATGTCCTTTCGAACAGGTACGGGATTCTCCGTTCCTGTTCCTATGTATTTCTGCATGTATTCCGCCTTCTCAGCTTCCTTCCCCAATCCGGGGGTCTCGCTGTTCTCCATCATCTGAACGGCAAATACTTCACCTTCTTTCGTATATCCTGTAAGGACTGCCATTTCACCGCCGTAGCCATTGCCGATTATCCTGACAATGTATCCTTCCGGCGTTTCGTCTTTCGATCCTTCATAGAGCGGGTAGTATGTAGTGACCGCGGAACCCTCCTCAGTCTCCTGAGCTTCTCCGACGATCATCCCCTCGGACACCTTTTCCAGTGCCGCCTCGAGCCGCTGCTGCTGTATCAGCTCTATGCGCGGCTCCGTGACCGCGTTCATCAAGCCGAGCACAGCTGCGGCGATTGCGCAGATTATTGCCAGCTTTCCGCCGATTTTCACCATTGTTTTCATGCCGCCTTCCCCTTCTCTTCTGTTATTCCGAAGCGCTTCACCTGGGTATAACGGTTTATCATCGGTACGAAAATGTTCATCAAAATGATGGCCAGCGATACTCCTTCAGGAAAGGATCCGTAGATCCTGATCAGGAAAGTGAGGAAGCCCGCTCCGGCGCCGAATATCAGCATGCCCCGGCCGTTCAGCGGACTCGTGACCATGTCGGTGGCCATGTAGAACACTCCGAGCATTAGTCCCCCGCTCAGCATGTGAAAGAGAACGTTTCCGTGAAAATACCCTGCATTGTACCGCAGTCCGCCGAAGATCCAGATAAGAAGCGAGAAGCTTACAATGTAGGCAACCGGTATCTGCCAGGTTATGATTTTCCGATAGAAGAGATACGCTGCTCCGAGTATTAATAGCAGAGCGGATATTTCTCCGATACATCCGGGTATGTTCCCGGCAAAGAGGTCCCAGTATCCTCCCGCTACACCGTCGCCGAATACTCCCCTGAGCCACTCGGTCACCTGTATATCCATGGATGACTGCGGATAGCCGGCTTTTCTCAGGAAAGCCATCGGTCCGCCTTCCGATCCGGTATAATCGAGCAGCCCCGTTTTGAGATAACCCAGCACTGAAGCGCTGGAAACGGTGTCGACCGCATCCATGGTACCCGGCATTGACCAGTTGGTCATATGTCCGGTCCATGAGAAGAATACAAAAACCCTTCCCGCAAGGGCCGGGTTCATCCAGTTCTGCCCGAGGCCGCCGAAGGTCCACTTTACGATCAGTATCGCGAAAAATGAGGCCAGCACCGGTATGAAGTACGGTATGGACGGCGGCAGGTTGTATCCTATCAGCAGTCCCGTCAGGAAAGCGCTCCCATCCTGTATGGTGAGCTCCTTGCCGAGGAACTTCGTCATAGCGTATTCAGCCGCTACCGCGGACAAAACAGAAACCCCCAGCACCGCCAGTACTCTGGGTCCAAATACATACACTCCCCACATTCCTGCCGGAACCAGACACAGCACTACGGTCCACATGATCTTTGCAGTGGAATCGCGGTGATGAATCTGGGGAGCGGGTTCGACTAGTCGCATTGTTTTTTCTTCCATTATCAACCCTTCTTCTTCCTTGCCATCCGTTTTCCCAGCTTGATGCCCTGAACGAGCGGGATGTGAGCGGGACAGACATAACCGCAGCTCCCGCACTCCCGGCAGTCATTCAATCCAAGGTCGACAGCTTCATCATACTCAAGGTGATCGACCTTCTTGAACAGAGTGGTCGGATTGAGACCCATCGGACAGACCTGAATACATCTTCCGCAGGAGATACAGTTCGTACGACCGGCAGATTTTACCTCTTTGGCAGTGAGCGCCAGGACGCCCGAAGTACCCTTTATTACCGGAGTGTCAAGATCGTAAACCGTAAATCCCGTCATCGGACCGCCGACTACTATCTTCGCGGGAACTTCAGTGAATCCCCCGCATTCCTCGATGAGATCACCGATCGGGGTTCCGACCCTGACCTTGAGGTTCGCCGGATCTTTGATTGCCCCGCCCGACACTGTTACGAAGCGTTCGATCAGCGGCTTGTTGAAGACAACTGCCTCATAGATCGAATAGACGGTCCCTGCATTGGAAACGACTGCGCCGATATCGATCGGCAGCCCTCCCGACGGCACTTCAGCTCCGGTAATGGCCTTCAGAACCAGCTTCTCGTCCCCCTGCGGGTACTTAAGTTTGAGAGGAATCACCTCGATGTTCAAACCTTTAGCGGCAATTTTCTCTTCCATGAGCTGGATTGCATCCGGCTTGTTCTCCTCGATCGCTATCGCCATCCGTTCCGGTGCGAGAATCTTGTCGATAATTTCAACACCTTCGAGAAGCTCATCCGTCTTCTCGAGCATCAACCGGTGGTCAATGGTCAAATAGGGTTCGCATTCGACCCCGTTGACGACAAACAGCTCGGCCTTTTTCCCCTTGGGAATGGAGAGTTTTACATTCGTGGGAAATGTTGCGCCCCCCAGACCGACAATGCCATTTTCAGTGATGATTTCCAGCAGTTCTTTTGCGCTCATGTGTTTCCATTCACGCCGCTGCTGCTCCTTGCCGGAACGGTCGAACTCCCCTTCCATCTCGATCACGACGGCTTTTGTCTTTATACCGTTCGGCAGGTACACATCCTTGATCTCCTTGACCTTACCGGGAACCGGAGAGTGTACCGGTGCCGAAATGAAACCCGATGACTTGCCCAGCAGCATTCCCTCTCTCACCTCATCCCCGACCTCTACGGCGAGATCGGCGGGTTTCCCCAGATGCTGTGAAAGCGGTATTACCAATGTCTGCGGGATTAAGGCATTCTTGATCGGCTTGTCACTCGATGATCCTTTTCTATCAGGTGGATGTACTCCGCCCTTCGGATACGTTTTTAGTCCTTTCATGCTACCTTCTGCCCTTTCTTATGCTGATGTTTTTCAAAACCAAAACTTTGTCTGCTCATGTGCTTTGAGACGATACTGTACACAACTGGACATACCATAAGGAATACAATGATATAGCCAAGTAATGTGTGAGTTGGTATACGGAATGTATTATTTTTCCTGTATGCTGTCTGAACAGGTCCGCCCTGCGCACACAGCAAACGGGACACTCCGCTTTTAGACGCGTCTGATATTATATCTTCATACCACTCTTCTGTAAACATCTTGAAAACCCTATCTTTGCCAAATATCTTTAATCCCTGCCTTTTGTATACTTTGAGTACGATCCTCTCCCCTTCGTCGGGGAATCTGTATTCGCGGCCATAGAGGAATCCTTCCTGAAAGGCGCGGTGGGTAATGTAATCGGTGATGTCCGGCAGATACCCTCCGGGAATTTGCGCCGTCTCCAGACTCGTCGGCTGAACTGACTGCCGCCGCTCCTCCGAAAACCGCTTCAGACTCTCCCAGTCCAGTCCGCCGCCGGTGTCTACAGTAAGCGGCTGGGGATATAGGACTTCCTGCGCCGATTTATCAACAGTCAGCCAGTTCACTCCAAGCGGCAGTACCACCGCGGTTAGCAGAATCAGAGCCCATCGCGGCATGAACCGAATAACAGTCCCCCCGGCAAGCTTCATCGGCACCGGAAAAAACAGGGTATGCTGCTGCCGTTTGACTCTCCGCTGGGTAATAAGGAAGTAGAGATACAGTATGATTGCGTTCAGAAGAGCTGTATTCAAGGTCAGAACAAGGAGAATAATCGGTGACTGATAGAGTCCGGACGACACCGCAATCATCAAGCCTGCGAAGGAGAAGAGCCCATAGACTGCCAGTCTCATCCTGATATCCCGCTTCAAGTGTGAATATCCAATATTGAAGTGACGGGTGAATGCTGCTCCTGCCCATGCAGCACAGAGAAACCATCCTGCAATTTGAGTTGTAAGAAGGGCAAACAGCGGAAACTGAAATGAAGCGCTTCCGGCTGCAGCAAACGCGGCCCCAACAGCACCGGCAGCAAACAGAAGTCTCCCGCGCCGCGGCATCATCACCATGAACACTCCAATGTTGATGAGCAGAAGCAGACGGTAATAGAGGGTGCCGCCTGTCCCGAGACGCGGAATAAAATAATCTATCTGCCTCTCTTCCAGGTCCCCCACGGTTCGCTTGAGGGCGGCATCCGCGTTTCCATCGTGTCCGAGATAGATAACCCGGGCAGGCTTTCCATCGATACTTCCTGAGAAGTAGTTGCCCAGCCCCTTGAGATACGGGTCGTACCGGGGATCAAGCGGGTCGAGATATGTTTCGACATCCCCATATGCGATGCTCCGTTCCCCGTCCCCGTAGTTGAATATCTTCACCTGCTGCGATTCTATGGTGATGATATCCTTCCAGCCGAGACTTCGGAAAAAATCTTCCGTACTCTTATCGGACAAAGTGAAATCCTCCGGGATCAGCAAAGGCACATAGCCCTTCCACTCTTCCGCGACCATCGGATCAGGTGCGATGAGGAAATTGAGCGCCGTTACCGCGGGCAGGAGGAGAATTACAAGCATCGTGAATATGAACTTTCTCTGCATATTTTGCTTCTGGCTTCTTCTTTCCGATGTCGGGATATCAGGTCCACCGATCCGCCGCTCAGTACCGTGAATCGAACAACCCGGTTGTTCAAGTTTCTCCGGCTTGCCTTCATTTGTCAACACCGGTAAAACTAATTTTTTTAATCAAAGTACTTTGCGAGGGTCCCTCTCTGCGTATATTATATGACTATGAAGGGAATACTGCGGCACGCCGTCTGGCTTCTGCGTGGAGTTACCGTATACGCTCTAGTCGGTCGAAGCGGGACCGGTAAGAGCTTTCGGGCGAAACTCGTCGCTCAGAAATACGGGATCGATCTGCTTATCGACGACGGACTGCTCATTAAAGACCAGAGAATAATCGCCGGTAAATCCGCCAAGCGTGAAAAAGCATACCTCTCGGCGATAAAGACCGCTCTTTTTGCCAACGACAGACACTGCAAAGAGGTCCGTCACGTACTGGAAAAGGAAAAATTCAAGCGGATACTCATCCTCGGAACTTCTGAAAAGATGACCCACAAAATCTCCCATCGCTTGAAGCTCCCGGCACCTTCGAAGGTTATCAATATTGAGGAGATCGCGAGCAAGGAGGACATTGAGACGGCGGTCATGTCCCGCAGGAAGGAAGGTAAGCATGTAATCCCAGTTCCTACGATTGAGATCCACCGGAATTATCCGCAATTCGTCTACGATTCGGTCAAGGTATTCCTGAAAAAGAGTTTCAGTTTCCTTCCGGCGAAGGAAAAGGTCTTCGAGAAGACCGTCGTACAGCCAGCGTTCGGCAAAGGCAGAGTGACCATATCGGAAACCGCCGTAACGCAGATGGTCCTCCACTGTGTCGATGAATTCGACGACACCATCGCCGTCAGAAAGGTCTCGGTGACTCAGGAACCCTCCGGCTACTATCTCAACATCAATATCCATGTCCCTTTCGGAGTTCAGCTCTCCGGCACCATCCACTCGCTGCGCGACTACATTATCGAAAGCCTGGAACACTACGGGGGTGTTTCCATCCGCAAGGTGGATATTAAGGTGGACAAGTTCAAGTAGAGACTTTATTTTTATGGCAACGTCTGCCGATATATGTATTTGACAGTCTATCTTCACATTTATTAGGATGTGATTGGGGGAAGGTATGGGACATTTGAAGAAATATACATTGTTTGCGGCAGTACTTTTCTGTCTGCCGGTTTTTTCCGGATTCGCTCAGAATACGTACACCTATAAAAGCGAACACTATATGGTTGTATCAGGTATAAGCGAAGAGTTCTCTCAGGAGACGGCCCGGTTCATGGAGGGCTTCTTCGATCTCTACACCGGCTATCTTCATTTCGACCCGGAATCACTCGATACTGTTCTGAAGGTCCGTATACTTGCCGACAAGGCCGCTTATGACACCTACCTCGAAGGCGTCATCAAGAGTACAAGAAGTTCATTCGTCTACCTGCAGTATCCCGATCCTAAGAGAAGCGAGCTCATCGGGTACAGAACGTCCCCTGAAGAGACCTTTCATAAGAAGCTCATACATCACGGTTTCGTGCAGTATATAAAGAGTTATATTGCCAATCCGCCGCTTTGGCTCCAGAAGGGTTTCGCCGTGTACTTCGAGAACTGCAGTTACGATCCGTCCACCGGTAAGGTGACCTTCAATCCCAACCACTCCTGGGTCGAAACGCTCCGCGGCAAGATCAGTCAGGATCCCACCCTCAGCAATCCCGAACTGTTCATCCCGGTACAGAACCTTCTCTATATCGATCAGGACTCCGCCACGCGGAACCTCGAAGCATTCTACGCCCAGTCCTGGGGACTTGTCGATTTCCTGATCCACTCCGCCGAAAAAAACTACAACCGGCTTCTCTGGGACGCCATTGCGGCCCTCGAGGACTCCGCCACCATGACTGACAACGAGAACAACGTAGTATCGCGTTCGTTCGAGTGGGTTGCAAAGGACCAGCTGGTAGCCGACTTCGTGGACTACATGCAGACCCTCCCCACCTTCCCCGACCTTGTTCAGAAAGGAATCGACGCCTATGCAATGGGTGATCTGGAATCCTCCGAGAAAGCCTTCCAGCAGGCCGTCAGTCTCCGTCAGGACCATTATGTCCCCTACTACTATCTGGGACTGATCTACTACAACCGCGGGGAATATTCGATGGCCGAGTTCTACTACCTCTCAGCTGTAAAGAATGATGGTCATGCCGACCTCGTATACTACGCTCTCGGAGTGAATGCGTTCGCCGACAGCCGTATGGACGACAGCACCTTCTATCTCAGTCAGTCGGTCGAAGCCGGCGGCAGCTACTCCTCGATGGCTTCCGAACTTCTCGAGGAGATTCAGGGTTCAGAAGAGACGGAGTCGGAGTCCATGTAAGTTCTGAATATTCCGGCGGCACGGTATTACCGTCGGCGAATCACCGCCTGGCGTGGTGCCGCTGAACGTGTTTTTTACGGCGTTTCTGTCCGGATGGATGGGGACGCCTTTTTTTGAACACATGCGCGGGGGGCTGCAGTCCCTCTTCTCTGAATAGCCAGACCACAGCCATCTCCACTTCCTGATTGGGCGGCGTGAGTGGTTCGATCAGCCGTTTGACTTCCTTGAACATGTCCTGGAAAAGGAACGTAGTGTTCTCCCATTCATCGGGGAAGATACAGACCCCTTCAACAAGCGCGGCTATCAGTCTGCCCCTCCGGTTTTCGCCCTTCTCCTTAACTCGTTTATCCATCTTCTCCAGAGATGCGAAGAACTCATTCCGCTCGCTCAGGCGTTTATTCCGAATGTGAGCATCGATAACCGGGAGGAACCATTTGAACAGGTTGCAGTCGATCATTTCCCGAATGATCCGCGCCGATTGACCGGATTCGATTATTTTAAACATCTCCTCCGTGAGCCGTGAAGGAGGACACCGTTCGAGCTCCGGGGCGAATTTTTTTACAGCTCTCCGCAAAAAGAACGACATCCGGATATTCAGCTGTTCCGCATATTTCACCGCACGGATCATCCGTACAGGATCTTCAATGAATGTACTGTTCAAGGGGATGAGCGACCGCATCCGTCTCTTCTGCAGATCTACAAACCCGTCGACAAAATCGATCAGCTCCTCCTGGATCGGATCGTAATAGAGGGCGTTGAATGAGAAGTCGCGGCGATGCACGTCTTCTTCGATAGTTCCGTAGACGTTGTTCCCCTCTTCATCCCCGTTCGTCTGGGCCCTGAAAGTCGATACTTCAAGGATCTTCTCGGAGAAATGGACGTGCACGAGCCGGAACCGTCTCCCGATGATCCGGCCGTTACGGAACAGCTTCTTGATCTCCCTCGGGACAGCCTCGGTGACTATGTCGAAATCCTTCGGGTATCGGTCGAAGAGGAGATCACGAACCGCCCCTCCAACTATGTATGTCTGGTATCCATGTCCCACCAGTCTCTTTACTACATTGAATGCATCCTGATCGATTCTGTTCACATCGATATTGTGTTCTTTTTTTGAATAGATCTTTGCAACCGGCTTGTTTTTGCCCGGGGCTGTCGTTCCGTATCTTATTTTCAAATCGTTACTCGCTTGAAGTAGTGGTTTCTTTTGTTCTACTATATATTATGTTCTTGCCTATAATAATTCAAGTCCATCCGTTATGAGGAGTACCAGATGTTAATAGAGCCGAAAATACTGAAGGGTTTCCGGGATTTTCTGCCGGCCGAAGCCTCCGTCAGGAAAAATATCACCCACACACTCGAGCACATGTTCGAATCCTTCGGTTTTCAACCCATAGATACCCCCGTCCTGGAATACACCGAAGTCCTTCTCGGAAAAGGAGGCGGAGAGACAGACAAACAGGTCTACCGTTTTTACGATCAGGGCAACCGGGATGTGGCCATGCGCTTCGATCTCACGGTTCCGTTTGCCCGGTTCATGGGAAAAAACGCCAATCAACTCGTGATTCCGTTCAAACGGTATCACATTGACAAGGTCTGGAGAGGGGAAAATACCCAGAGGGGGCGCTATCGTGAGTTCACCCAGTGCGACTTCGATATCGTCGGAACCACCTCGGTCTCGTCCGATCTCGAAATCCTTCTCATGATGTACCGGGCCTTCGAAGCCCTCGGAATTTCCGACATCACCATTAAGATCAATCACCGCGGAGTGTTCAACCGTTTTCTCGAAAAGATATCCTCCAAAGATCACTCCACCGAGATCATGCGTGCAATCGATAAAATCGGGAAGATCGGCGATGCAAAAGTACGTGAACTGCTCCTGGAATTCCTGCCGCCCGACAGGGCCGACGCTGTTCTCGAATACATCCGGCCGAAGGAGGCGTTCACCGATACCCTGCAGACCATAACCGCCCTGGCGGGAGGCGATGACGAAGACACCCGCCGGTTGCAACAACTGTACGACGGTTTCGTGAAACTCGGTATCGAAGACAGGATTTTTCTCGATTCATCGATCATGAGAGGGCTCGACTACTACACCGGTATTGTATACGAGACCTTCTTCAATCGGCTGCCGGCGATAGGCTCGGTGTGTTCCGGAGGACGCTACGACAACCTCGCCTCACTCTATACTAAAACCGAGCTGCCGGGTGTTGGTTCTTCCATCGGTCTCGACCGGCTCGTGGCCGCTCTCGAGGAGCTTGGTGAGGTGAATTTCAAGGAGCAGAGCGCCGATGTCGCCGTCTTCTGTCTCGATGAAGCCCTCATCGGCTACTATCATCGAACTGCCGAATTTTTCCGCAGAGCAGGCATACGATGCGATGTCTTCTATGAAAAAAAGAAACTGAACCAGCAATTCAAACTTGCTGAAAGGAAAAATATACCGGTTGTGATCATATGCGGAGACGAGGAAGAGCGTACCGGAACGGTCTCCATGAAGGATATTGTCAGCGGAACATCATACGACAAAATCACTCCGGAAGATGCAGCCGGCATCATCTCCGGCATCCTCAAGAAGTAAAGGAGAGGGCACAGTAAAAAAATGCAAGCCAAAGACCTCCCCGTCTATCAACAGCGGGAAAAAATACTGGAGGAGATCAGCAGGAACCAGGTGATCGTCGTGGAGAGTCCCACCGGTTCGGGGAAGACGACCCAGCTCCCGCTCATTCTCTACAAAGCAGGGTATGGAAGGGACGGTGTCATCGGCGTCACGCAGCCCCGCCGTATAGCGGCAGTTTCGGTGAGCGATTACATCGCACGTCAAATCGGTGAAGAGGTGCCGGGTACCGTCGGATACAAGATGCGCTTCGAGGACCAGACCGTCCTCGGCACCCGTATCAAGATCATGACCGACGGGATCCTCCTGCAGGAACTGAAGACCGACAACCTCCTGTCCGGTTACTCCGTCATTATGGTCGACGAGGCCCACGAACGGAGCCTCAATATCGATTTCATCCTGGGACTGCTCAAACAGATCCTCGAAGTCCGCCGTGATTTCAAGGTCATCATCTCTTCTGCAACTATAAACGCGGAAGTATTTTCGACCTATTTCAACGGCTGCCCCGTGGTTCACATCGACACACAGATGTACCCCGTACAGATCGTATACGACAAACCCTCGGAGTACGCCCGTGAAGACGCACTGCAGGAGAAGATCGAGGACATAGTGGAAAGAACGATCGAGGCGGAGCGCGAGGGTGATATGCTGATCTTCCTCTCCGGGGAAAAACAGATTAAAGATTGCCTGCAGCGCCTCAGCCGTTCTGCAGTCAGCTCCAAACTGCACCTGCTTCCACTGTACGGCCGACTCTCCAAGGATGAACAGGAGAGGGTCTTCGATCCCCCTCCCAAGGACACACACAAGGTGGTAATCGCAACCAACATCGCCGAGACCAGCGTTACCATAGACGGAATAACCACCGTTATCGATTCCGGCCTGGCCAAGATGAACTACTACAACCCCAGGACCTTCACCTCTTCGCTCATCGAGGGACCCATCTCAAGGGCCAGCTGCAATCAGCGCAGAGGGCGCGCCGGACGTACGAGACCCGGCATGTGTTACCGTCTCTACTCAAAAAAAGATTTCGATCACCGGGAACTCTTCACTCTCGAGGAGATCTACCGGACCGATCTCTCCGAAGTCGTCCTCCGGATGGCCGAACTGGGCATCCGCGACTTCGAAGGCTTCGACTTCATCTCGCCTCCGGGCAAACAGGGCATCTCCGGAGCGATCGAGACCCTCAGGCTGCTGAACGCTCTCGATGAACACCGCTCACTCACCGGAACCGGCGCAAAGATGGTGATATTCCCCCTGATTCCGCGGCACTCCCGTATCATCGTTGAGGCAATCAATCGTTTTCATGACGTACTGGAGGAGGTCCTCATAGCTACCGCTTTCATATCCACCCACACCCCCTTTCTCCTGCCCCCCGGTGAGGAGATGGAAGCGAGACATGCCCATCATCAGTTCAGCGATCCAGCCGGAGACTTCATCAGTTACCTCAAACTCTTCAGGGCTTTTGAAAAAAAACCGGACAGCAAAAAGCGGGAAAACTTCTGCAGTCAGTATTATCTGGATCTCAAGATCATGAACGAGATCGTCAATATCAAACGCCAGCTTGAAGAGATAGTCTCACAGGATATAGGAGTACCGATCGTTTCCGGCGGATCGGTGAAGGACTATCTCTGCGCAGTCTCGGTAGGACTCATACAGTTCGTCTGTGAAAAATCCGGCCGTACCGCCTACCGCAGTCTCACCGCCGATAAAATCCAGATTCACCCCGGATCGGTCATGTTCCGTGAATCACCGCACTACATCGTTGCCGGCGAAATCGTCCGTACCAGCCGTATGTTCGCCCGTTCCGTTTCACGCCTCGACCGGCAGTGGCTGCCCGATATTTCCGAGCGTCTTGCTGCAGAGTTCGGCGGGGTCGAAAAGAGGAAAAAAGGACGCGCCGCGGCAGAAAAACGCGACACCACATGGGAGATTAAACTCGGCAGTGAGGTGTTCAAGCTCGAACCGTACAAGAAAAATAAAAAAATGGCAGTACTTCCCTGGGAAAAGATATCCAGGGTCGTTGCGGACACCCCTGCTTCACAGCTGAAGAGCTATGAAAATCTCAGAGGCAAGATAGTATACAAGGGATTCGAGATCCATCCCGGCGATCAGCTGGGAAGCATACTTAAAATCGTACCGTATATCGATCCGGTCCGTGATCTGCAGTCTGCCTCAGTCAAGAAGGGCAGTTATTCCACCGCTTCTCATCTGCCCCGTCTTTGTGACCAGCTCGACAGGATACTGCAGCTCTCCCGTTCACGCAAGAAGAGCAAAGCCCTCGGTTTTCTGACTCTCGATACCAATGGGTCCGGAGACTACTGGTTCAAGGTTATCCGCAGCTTTCACACGGCCGTAGATGTGAGCATCTCCAGTCTGGAGCTTCTGGCTGATGAACTGCACGATTCGGTTGATGTGGAGCACCGGGAGAAGGTAAACCGGGTGTATCGAAGATTGGCGGAAATTTACGAGAACTACTGACAGCTTCCGCTGCCGTCACTCCAGTATTGCGCGGCGGATGATTTCTTCCGGTATCTCCGAGTACTGCGTCTGCCCCTGACGCTGCTGCAGGATAAAACGCACGCGTCCTGACCGTTTTTTCTTGTCCTGCTGCATCGCGGCAATGAGCGAATCGACATCTGCAAGCTCAATATCGAGGGTGTACCCGTATTCCAGCAGTAGTCCTCTGACCTCTCCGGCATATTCCCGGTCTGTTATCCCCAATAAGACTCCCGCCTTCAAGGCCTTGTCGATTCCCCATGCAACCGCCTCTCCATGAGTCCATTCCGAGAATTTTCCTTCGGATTCGAGGGCATGGGCGAAGGTATGCCCGAGGTTCAGATACCCGCGCACGTCCCGTTCATATGGGTCTTCTTCGATATATTTCCTCTTCACCTGCATCGAGCGGTAGATGATCTCCCCGGTTAGATCAGGATCGCGGTCCAGTACTTCCTTCCGCCGTCTCTTCAGAATCTCATACAGATCGGTATCGAGAAGGAGACCGTGCTTGATGACCTCAGCAAGCCCGCTGCGGTATTCACGGTCCGGCAGCGTCGAAAGCACCTCCGGGACAACCCGCACTTCTGAGGCTGGATAGAAGGTGCCGAGTATATTCTTATACCCTTCAAAATCTATCCCCGTCTTTCCGCCGAGGGCCGCATCGACCATAGCAAGCAGCGTCGTCGGCACAAGGATGAGCTTCGTTCCGCGCATGTAGATGGATGAGAGAAAAGCCGTCAGGTCGCATACTACGCCGCCTCCTGCGCCTATGAAGGTGACGTCACGACCCGCCCCCTCGGCTATCGCCCAGGCGGCAAGCCGATTCAGCGTCTCCCAGGATTTGTACTGTTCACCGGGAGGAATCGCGTAATGCGGATACGGCATATCGGGAAAAAGTGGTTCGGTATTGGTATCACATATTATAAGCGCCGACGACAGATCCTCCGCCAACGATATTTCTGTTATCTGCGGGAAAAAGAGTACTTCAGTATGACGCTGAGGAAGTGTAACAGAAAACTCTCTCATTCAAATAATAATGGTGACTATTCACCTAAGTTCCGCACGATCGTGCGGATAAAAGGATCTATGATTGAGTAATATCTCTTGTTACCCTGTACTTCCGAGGCTACAATTCCCTTTTCTTTCAGCACCGCCAGATGCTGTGATACGACCGGCTGGGACTGATTGAGAAGCCGCCACAGTTCAGTGACGCATGCCTCTTCCTGTTCAATAAGGCAGAGAAGCTTCAGCCGTACGGGGTGACCGCAAACCTTGAGCCTTTCAGCGTACGTTTCTATCATTGCATCAGAACAACATGTATTTTCCACCATACTGAAATCACATTACACGGTTTGCAACTTTTTTTCAAGTAAAAACTTGAAGAAACGCTATATATTGTTTTACTATAAGTTCGTTATGAACGAGATCTATCTTGACTGGGCCGCGACTGCTCCTGTCGATCCCGAGGTTCTCGACAGGATGACAGATGTCAGCCTCTCTCTATACGGGAACCCTTCTTCTCCGCACAGTGCCGGCAGGGCCGCGCGGAAGTACATAGAAGAATCACGCCGAATTGCAGCGGATCTGCTTGATTCCTCACCCGACAGGATCGTATTCACATCCGGTGGTTCGGAGTCCAGTGCCCTTCCGCTCCTATCCCTCCTCCGGAAAAAACGGCGCGGTCGCATAGTCATCTCGGCTATCGAACATGCCGCAGTCTGGGAAACGATCTCTCTCTTCAGCGAACTCGGCTATGACGTTATTGAAGTCAAGCCGGACAGGTCAGGTATTGTAGGGCCGGAACAGATCGCAAAGGCCCTCAGTCCCGACACGGCAGCAGTGGCGGTGATGGCTGTCAACAATGAGACCGGTGCCATTCAGCCTGTCTCTGAGATCGGCCGGCTCATCCGGGACTACGAGAAGAAGGAGCGCGGCTCCATTCTCTTTCATTGTGACATGGTACAGGCCCTGGGAAAAATCCCGATCGAAGTTGAGAAGTGGCACGTCGACACAGCTGCATTCAGCGCTCACAAGCTCGGCGGCCCCCGGGGTATCGGCGTTCTGTACCACAGAAGGGACCTGCCGGTCCTCATCTTCGGCGGAGGGCAGGAAGATGGAATTCGGCCCGGTACGGAAAACACCGCCGGAATCGCCGGTTTTTGCCTCTCCATGCAGAAGCACCTCTCCAACCTTCACAATGAGTATAATCGTGCTGTAGAGCTGTCTTCCCGTTTGATCACCGCCATCCTTGAAACCGATGGGTGCCGTCTTATTCCTGAATCCAGGCCGGAAATGGAAGATAAATTTTCTCCGTATATAGTGTCATTTTCAGTCTCGCCGGTCCCCGGTGAAGTCTTTACCCGCGTACTCGATGACCGTTCCATACTGGTCGGCAGCGGCTCTGCGTGTTCTTCCAACCGGCAGAAGAAACATGCCCGGGTGCTCCATGCGATGGGAGTGAACGACGAAGTCGCACGAGGGGCGGTCAGAATATCCATCGGCTACACGACGACGATGTCGGACATCGAAACTTTTATCCAAATCATGCGGGAAGAGCTGAAGACACTGCGGACTTCACTCGGTCATTCTTAGACCCGTCAGGAGACTCAACAATGCAGGCTATCTATCTTATACGTTTCGGTGAAATCGCCCTGAAGGGCGACAACCGGATCTTCTTCGAAAAAATGCTGAAGCTCAACATGAGAAAGAATCTCGGAGTGAAAAACGCCCGAATTCTGCAGCGTGCCGGCCGCTTCTACATTGAAACACCGGAGGAACATGCAGCAGAGGTGGAACGGGCCCTCTCTCACACATTCGGTATCGTCGGATTCTCCCGTGCGAGACGGGTTCAGAAAGACATTGAGATCATCGAAAGGGCTTCGAAGAAGGTCATTATCGACATGATAGCTGCAGGTGACATCGATCCGGATTCCGCCGTATCAACGAGCTTCAAGATCGAATCCAGGCGTACCGATAAATCTTTCCCCCTCGATTCATACGGAATTGCCTGCCGCATAGGTGACACGCTTCGGACGGAGTTTGATTTTCTCACAGTCGATGTCCATGAACCGGATTTCAGCCTCTTTATTGAAATACGTGAAGAAGCTTTCATCTACGGCAGCCTACGGCCGGGACTTGGAGGACTTCCGACTGGTACTGCCGGAAGAGGTCTTCTGATGCTATCGGGCGGTATCGATTCTCCCGTAGCCGGTTACATGATGGCCAAGAGAGGTCTCAAACTCGATTTCATCTACTTTCACACGTATCCCTACACCTCAGAGGAAGTCCTCGATAAAGTCAGACAGCTCGCATCCATTCTGAGCTCTTACTGCTGCGGTGCTAACCTGTTCGTCATACCGTTTACTCCCGTTCAGCTGCGGATAAATGAACGTGCCAAGCCTGAGGAGATTACCCTCCTGATGAGAGCCGCGATGGTCAAGATAGGAACACGAATCGCCCGCAGACGCAGCGCCGGCTGTCTGATCACCGGTGAGTCACTCAGCCAGGTTGCAAGCCAGACCGTCGAAAGTATAACTTTTACCGGCAGCGCGACGAATCTTCCTATTTTCAGACCCCTCATAGGACTCGACAAGGAGCAGATCATCCGTCAGGCGAGGACTATCGGCACCTTCGAGACATCCATACTTCCCTACGACGACTGCTGTACCGTGTTCAGCACGGACCATCCCCTCCTCCATCCGCACATGGGCAGAATGAATAATGCGTGGGAGAATCTGGAAATCGAAGATTTATTGAAGCAAGCTGCTGATTCGGCTGAAAGGATCTACTTTCATCCGATATACGGCGAGAAACAGGCGAATCAGACGGATTAATTTCTATTCTTTTTTTGAAGAGACCGTGGACTTGGAGCTTGAAGTTGATGCTTCTTTGGAGGCTTCCGGCTTCTTATCACCATTGTTGTTTGATGACGACTTGCCGCGGTTGTCTGTGACGTAAAATCCACTCCCCTTGAAAATGATACCCATTCCGCCTCCGATCAGGCGTTTTACCTTACCGCCGCAATTCGGACAGTCGGACAAAGGTTCATCGGACATCGGCTGGAAATACTCGAAGGTATGCCCGCATTCAGTGCATTCGTAATCGTAGGTCGGCATATCATCTGCTCCTTACTGGTTAATCATAGCTGTTCCAATTTCCCATAATATACATATTTTTTTTACTGTTCGGCAATAAGTATCTCTCAATCCATGCGGACGGGCAGTCCGGCCTGCAGCAAGTCCTTCTTGATGCCCTCGATGGTGTATCCCTGGATGTGGACCATCGAAGCGATCAGGGCGGCGTCCGCGCAGCCCTGCGACAGGACCTCCACAAGGTGTTCCGGCTTACCCGCTCCGCCTGAGGCGACTACCGGTACATCCACCGCGTTTGATACCATTCTCGTAAGCGGTATCTCATAGCCTTCCCGAGTTCCGTCGGCATCTATCGAGTTCAGAACGATCTCGCCGGCGCCGAGCTGCACAGCCCTTCGGGCCCACTCGAGTGCATCGAGGTCTGTCGAGGTCCGTCCTCCGTTTATGTAGACCCGGTAGCCTGAAGGCATCCGGTCGTCCCTTGCTGCATCCATCCCCAGAACGATACACTGGTTTCCGAAGAGTCTTGCTCCCTCTTGAATGATTTGCGGGTTCTTCACCGCCTGGCTGTTGAGGCTTACTTTTTCAGCCCCTGCCAGGATAACCGCCCGCATATCGTCCAGCGAGGAGAGTCCGCCTCCCACCGAAAAGGGTATGAATATCTGCCGGGCCACCCGCCGGACGACATCGATCATGATACCGCGCTTTTCAGCGCTGGCGGTGATGTCGTAGAACACCAGCTCGTCCACTCCCTGCCGGTAATATTCGGCTGCCATCTCCACGGGATCACCGACTTCGATGTTACCCTTGAACCGCACACCCTTGGTCGTCTTTCCGTCCTTCACGTCCAGGCAGACGATTACTCTCTTCTGCAGCATACTCACTCTCCCCCAATTGTGCAGTCCGGACCAATTTTCGATAGATAATTGTGCAGGAGCTGAAGCCCCCACTTCCCTGATTTTTCGGGATGAAACTGTACTGCGTGGAGGCTGCCTTGTCGCAGGGCTGAACAGAACTCGAACCCGTAATTCGTTGAAGCGATGCGGCACTCCCCTTCATCAGGATCGGGATAGTACGAGTGGACGAAGTAGAAGGAACTGCCGTTCGGAATGTCTTCGAAGAGCCGCGATTCCATGTCGACCTTGACGCTGTTCCATCCCATGTGCGGTACCTTGAGTCCTTGTCCTCCGGGAAATCTTCTGGCAGTCCCTGATATAAGGTCCAGGCACTGTGTGCCGTTCTCCTCGCTGCTGGACAGTACTATCTGGGCGCCCAAACATATTCCGAGAATATTTCTTCCGGCTTTGTAATACTCTCGTATGAAATCATCGAGCCTGTAGTGCTTCAGGCGTTCCATCGCCGCCTTTGCCTCACCTACTCCCGGAAAAATGAGTTTTTCGGTTCTCTCAAGAACTTCCGGATCCGAGGATATCACAAAATCAGCCTGCAGGTATTCGAGGGCCGTCTCCACACTCTTCAGGTTCCCTGCATCGTAATCGACTATACCGACACGCGCCACTGTATTCTCCTTTCCTTACTCCCCGCTATTCGCTTGTCCGCTGTTGACTATAGGTTCGACGTACGGCAGAACAGCACCGAAGAACCACTGGAGCCGCTCGAACGTAAGGGGATATTCCTCCAGAATGATGCTCCGTCCATCGAGCTGAACAGGATCAGCGTCCTGTATTGCCTTCAGACTCCATGCGTCTTCCGCCTTCAAAAGGCTGCTCACGAGGTTGAGCCGCATCATGAGGTAGAGAGAGCGGGCAACTTCCGGGCTTGTACAGGAGTACTTCCCGTTGACCCGAAAGACATGGCTTCCCTCCTCTTCTCCCGCAGGTTCGAAGGTCAGCCAGAAACTTTCGAGTTCACTGAAGAGGCGGATATTCTCCACCGGTATATCGGGTTTCACCGCATACAGCCCCATTGCGGCGGCGTTAAGCTTCAGCCGGACCTCTTCAGCTATCCGCTGTTCCGGCCCCCGGTAGATCCTTCGGAGGGCTGTTTCGATTCCGCCGTTCGATATACAGATCAAATCATCCGTCACGAAGGCAAGCTGCAGCGGCGTTTGGAGGTACTGCCACCATGTATAATCTCCTTTTACCCGCGTCCAGTCCCGGCTTCCGCGGAGTGACAGAGCAGCTGCTGTGTCGGGAAATTTACCGGCTCCTAATATGGTGTACACAAGCCCTTCAGCATTCCAGGAATAGTGTGCATAAACATTGTCCGTACGATCCAGTATTTTTTTCAGAGATCCCGGATCCATACCGACTGCTTTCAGCATTTCACTCGTGAGCTGGTAGTCTCTCTGAGGTTTTAACTGTAAAAAGATGCCGCCGTCTTCGTACAGAAGTGCGGAATAATCACTGCTGAGGGGGACCTGCTTCGTTACACAGCCGGTTATGATAAAAATAATGATTGCGGTGAACACAGCCGCGCCGAACACTTGCCTGCGCAGCCGTGCTTCCCGTACCGAAAACACAATCAGTCCGCCTTTACGAGTCCCACCTTGCAGGTGTTTTCTCCGCATTCTACCGTTATCGGGTCTCCTCCGTCTTTCCAATCGTAGCTTACGGCGAGTGTCTCCTGCAGAAGATGGTCTTCAAAGATCTCGACCGCCTTTCTTAGATTGTCCGGACCATCAAGGTAAAGCTGTATACGGTCGGTGACCATAAGTCCGCGTTCCTTGCGGAGATTCTGTATGCTCCGCACGAGGTCCCTGACGGCCCCTTCATGCTTGAGCTCCTCGGTTATCTCAGTATCGAGTCCCACCGTAAGTGATCCTTCGTTCAACACTTTGAGATTCTCCTTCTCGGTCCGCTGAACGATCACTCCGTCGATGGTGAGCTCCAGGGAGTCGGTATCGTACTCAATGTAGAGGGTCGAACCCTCCATAAGGGACTGAATCTCACTCATTGCGAGTGATTCGATCTTCCTGGCTACCGCCTTCATATGCTTCCCGAGTTTCTTGCCCAGGACTTTGTAGTTCGGTTTGGCCGTGTAGACAACCAGGTCTTCCTCGTTTTCCTTGAAGAGAACGTCCTTAACATTCAGCTCTTCACGGATTATATCTTCCATCTCACGCAACACACGCTTCTCGGTTGCATCCCTGGTCACCAGATATATCGCCTTCAGAGGTTGCCTTGTTTTGAAGTTGTGCATACTCCGCAGCGCCCGTCCCATCGATACTGCCTGTCTGGTAATAGCCATCTTCTGTTCCAGTTCGAGATCCCGGAGTTTGACATCTGCAACAGGGTAATCACACAGATGCACCGACTGGGGCATATCCTTCGTTCTCAGGTTCTGATAAATCTCATCGGTGATAAAGGGAACTATCGGTGCGGCAACCTTCACCAGTTTCATCAGAACGCTATAGATAGTGCTGTATGCCTGCATCTTGTCCGGATCATTTTCCGAACGCCAGAATCTGCGCCGTGACCGCCGAATGTACCAGTTGTTCAGAAGATCGATGAACCTGATTATCGGATCGATACTCTTCTGCAGATCGTAGGCTTCAAGCTGTTCGGTCACTTCGGCAACCAGCCGCTCTCCTTCCGAAAGGATCCACCGGTCAAGAGGATTCTCCGGAGATTCAGGGGCCTTTGTGTTTCTGCCCGCTTCAAAGCCATCGATATTTGCATACGTTACGAAAAAACTGTACGCGTTCCAGAGAGGGATCAGAACATTTTTCAGCACGTCCCGCACTCCGTCATCTGAATAACGGAGATCTTCCGCCTTCACTACCGCCGAGTGCATGAGAAAAAGACGAAGTGCATCCGCCCCGAAGTTGTCGATGACCTCCACCGGATCGGAGTAGTTCCTCTCCGACTTGGACATCTTCTTGCCGTCTTCGGCCAGAACCAGCCCGTTGGTCACGCAGTTCATGAAGGCAGGCTGATCGAACAAAGCCGCCGCGAGTATCGTCAGTGTATAGAACCATCCCCTGGTCTGGTCGAGTCCTTCACAGATAAAATCAGCCGGAAAGTTGTTCTCGAACCACTCTTTGTTCTCGAAGGGATAGTGGACCTGGGCGTAGGGCATGGAGCCGGATTCAAACCAGCAGTCGAGGACGTCGGGAATCCTGCGCATCGTCCCCTTCCCGTCGGGGCTCGGCCAGGTAAGATCGTCCACATAATGCTTGTGGAGGTCCGTCACCTTCTTCCCTGACTTCTTCTCGAGTTCCGCTCTGGACGAGATCACTTCAATGTAGTCCGAACCGTCGCATCTCCAGATCGGGATAGGATTGCCCCAATACCTATTGCGGCTGACGGCCCATTCACGGGCGCCTTCGAGCCACTTGCCGAACCGGCCCTTCTTGAGGTGGTCAGGGACCCAGTTGATCTTATCGTTGGCATTCATCATCCGCTGCTTAATCTTTTCCACATCAACGAACCATGAGGATACCGCCCTGTAAATAAGAGGCTTCTTGGTACGGTAACAGAAGGGATAACTGTGCCGGTATTTTTCCCGCTTGATCAGCTTTCCCTTCTCCTTGAGCATCTTCATGATCGGTTCATCGGCGTCTTTCACGAATAGTCCTTCGAAGTCGGACACTTCTCCGGTAAACCTGCATTCGGCATCGATGGGACAGATGACCGGTACATCGGTATTTTTCAAGGCTTCATAGTCCTCTTCACCGAAACCCGGGGCGGTATGTACGACACCGGTACCGTCTTCCGTTGTGACGTGATCTGAAACAATGGTGCGGAAAGCTCCCGTTGTGTGCAGCTGTGCAAAGTACGGGAAAAGGGGTTCGTATTCCAGTCCAATATAGTCCTTCCCCTTCTTCTCATCAATTATCTGATACTCATCTTCATTTCTGTAGTAGGCCGACAACCGCTCTTTTGCGAGAAAATAGTTCTCCTCACCGTCTTTGACTTTTACATAGGTTATGTCTTCACCAAGCGCGAGAGCCAGGTTGGAAGGGAGGGTCCACGGTGTCGTCGTCCAGGCAAGAACGTATGTATTATCCATATCCTTCAGCTTGAACTTGACCGTAACCGCGGGATCAACCACCTCCTGATAGCCTCCGAGGTTTACCTCGAAATTCGACAGCGGGGTCGACAGAGCCGGACTATATGGAAGAATTTTGTATCCTTCGTAGAGCAGTCCTTTGTCCCATAAGCTGCGAATCACCCACCAGATGGATTCCATATAATCCGGTTCCATGGTCTTGTAGTCGTGCTCGAAGTCCACCCATCGCCCCATCCGTTTCACGATGCGTTCCCACTCCGAAGTGTAGCGCAATACGATGGAACGGCAGGCTTCGTTGAATTTGGCGACGCCATAGGCTTCGATTTCAGTCTTGCCGGTAATGCCGAGAGATTTTTCGATCTCGTATTCAACCGGCAGGCCGTGACAGTCCCAGCCGAATCTTCGTTCGACCTTTTTGCCCTTCATTGTGTGATAACGGGGAATAATGTCCTTAATCGTGCCTGGAACGAAATGTCCGAAATGAGGCAGTCCGGTTGCAAACGGAGGACCGTCGTAGAAGACGAACTCTTCGTTTCCATCCCGCTGATCGATGGACTTCTGAAAAATATCATTATCTTCCCAAAATTTCAGCACCTTCTCTTCCATGGCCGGGAAGCTCACTTTTGGGTCTACAGGCTTGTACAAAATTTCCTCCTCAAAATCCCCGTGTGTTATAAAGATGAAAGCATTCTAGGGAAAACTAACGAGAAGTGTCAAGAGACCTGAACATTCTCATCCTGACCGGCCTTGCTCTCAACCACGTGCTTCTCGGCCAGGTAGCTGCGCTTGGCTAACTGACTTCTGCGACGGGTGTTCAGGGGATCCGGACTGTATTCGTTCTTCAGATCTTTGTCGAGTACGCGAGCTTTGACCGTATCGGACCACTCAATGTCGAAGAGTTCCCTTATCTCCTGCTGAAGTTCTCGATCGTATATAGGGCAGGAAACCTCCACCCTGCGGTCGATATTTCTCGGCATCAGATCGGCAGATGAGATGAAGACCTCTTCATTCCCGCCGTTACAGAAGATGTAGAAACGGTTGTGTTCGAGAAACTGGTCCACAATGCTGATTGCTTCTATCCTGCTGCTGAGACCTGGAACCTGAGGTACGAGAGAAAACATTCCTCTAACAATAAGACGTATTCTGACTCCCGCCTCGCTCGCTTCGTACAATTTTTTTATCACGTCCCGATCGGCAAGATTATTCAGTTTTATGAAAATATATGCTTCCTTGCCCTTGCGGGCGTTCTTCATTTCCCGGTCGATCTTTTCGTGAATACTTGAGCGCGTATTGAACGGCGACACAATCAGATGTTTGAATTCGGTGAATTTGAAGCTGCTTTCGAAATATTCGAACAGCCGCTCCACATCATCCGTTATTCTATGATTTGAAGTTAAAAGGTAGGAGTCAGTATACACCCTGGCGGTATCCTCGTTCATATTCCCGGTACCAATGGCACAGATATGGTCCTGCTTATCCCCCCGTCGGGTTCTGGTGATGCAGAGCAGTTTTGAGTGGACTTTCAGCCCCGGAATACCGAATATGACCTTGACACCGTATTTCTGCAGCTTGTTGGCCCAGTTGATATTTGCCTTCTCATCGAAGCGGGCCTGCAGCTCGAGCAGTACGATGACCTCTTTGCGGTTCTTGCGGGCATTTATCAGTGCATTTATCACACTGGAGTATCTCGCCAGGCGGTAGAGGGTAATTTTGATACAGGACACCTTCGGATCGAGAGAAGCTTCCCGGAGCAGATCTATGAGATAATCGAAGGAGTGGTAGGGAAAATGGAGTAAAACATCCTTATTCCTGACCACATCGATTATACTCGATATCCCGTCAAGGTCCTTGTGAGGAATATTCGCCGTGGGTATTCCTTGGCTGTCGGCGATGATACCGGGGAACTGCATATAGTCCCGTGAATTGTGATACCGGCCTCCAGGCAACAGCGTATCAATGTTCTTTAACTTGAGCTTCCGTTTCAGGTACTCCACCATCTCATGGGGCATGTTCGTATCGTAGGCCAGGCGTACAGGATTCCCCCATTTCCGCTGATCCAGACTCTTGCGTACTTTGTTGAGATAGCTCATCTGGAAATCGTCATCGATATCCAGTTCCGAATCCCTGGTGATCTTGATGTCGTATGCCTTGAAAGTGTCGTAGTCCAGCATACTGAAAATAGCCGGCAGACCGAGACGGATTACATCCTCGAGGAGAATAATGTACTGAGCCTGCCCGTCACTCGGCAGGTGAATGAAGCGTGAACAGGTTTTCGATGGTATTTCGATTATACTGTGTCTCTTCTTCCTATTTCTCCCCTGCTTGGTCATTTCCACTACCAGGTAAAGAGCAGTGTCCTTAAGTTCCGGGAAACGGTATCGGTTGTCGATCATTACGGGAAAAATTTTCGGCCTGATTTCATCAATAAAATATGAGTACACGAAATCACGCTGATGCTGATTCAGCTGCGACTCCTGCAGGAAATGAATATTGTGCCGGGCAAGCTCCTGTTTCAAATTATCAAAAACCTGCTCGAACACATCCCTCTGCTGTATGACGATGCGCTGTATATCTTCCAGTACGATCCGGGGATCGTCGCCGACTATCTGGATACTCCGCTTTCCGAGTTGACTGATCCTCTTCAGTGTAGCAACCCTGACACGATAGAACTCATCCAGATTGCTGGAATAAATCCCTATAAATTTCACCCTTTCCGCCAGAGGAACTCTGGTGTCCTGTGCTTCCTGCAAAACCCGGTGATTGAAAGACAGCCAGCTTATTTCTTTGTTGATGAAGTGCTCTTTCATGGGCTCTTTATCTTCTGATCTCCGAAACATGTCCCGATTGCGCGGGCTTTGCGCATCATCGGGAGGTCCTCCGTTACCAGCTTCAATTTGCCGGCTACCTCGTCAAGTGGTATCTCGGTTATGCTGTTGCCCTGCAGCGCCACCATCATTCCGTACTTTCCCATAGCGGCGCATTGAGCGGCATGAGCTCCGAACCTCGTGGCAAGTATCCTGTCCCTGGCTGACGGAGTTCCGCCGCGCTGGATATAGCCGAGGATCGTCTCGCGGATAATCATGTCGGTCCTCTTCTGAAGCTGCTGGGCAATGTACCTGCCTGCACTTTTCTTTTTTTTCTTCTCGGGACGATCTATACCCTCTGCCACCACCACGATCGAATACGGCTTACCCGCCTGAGAACGGGCCACCAGATATTCGGCAATATTATCAAGATCATATGGAATTTCCGGTATCAGTATTACATCTCCTCCCCCAGAAATTCCCGAATACAAGGCCAGCCATCCCGCATGATGCCCCATAACTTCAATAACCATGATTCTCTTGTGAGAGTTGGCAGTCGTATGAATCCGGTCAATTGCCTCGGTGGCAATATTGAAAGCCGAATCGAAGCCGAATGTCTCGTCGGTTCCCCATACATCGTTGTCGATAGTTTTCGGCATACCGATGATGTTCATTCCTCTGTTTGCAAGCTTCGCAGCGGTCTTCATCGTCCCGTTACCGCCTATGCAAATCAGCGCATCCAGCCCCATCTCCAGGTAATTTTCTTTTATGATTTCCGGTTTACTGCGGACGTACTCATTGTACTGACCATGTTTGAAGGGTTTTTCACGTGATGTGCCGAGGATGGTTCCACCGAGGGTAATAATTCCCGACAGGTCCTCCTCCTTCAGTGCGCAAAACTCCCGTTCAATTAAACCGAGAAAACCGGAAGATATTCCAACAACCTCCATCCCGTACTCCAGGAGCGCCGCTTTCCCAACTCCGCGAATAGCGGCATTGAGCCCTGGACAATCACCTCCGGCGGTCAGAATACCAATCTTCTTTCGACGCCTTTTCACCATCTTTGTCCTCTAGTGTACAATATGTTGCACGTGCATGAATTACAAGCATGGATGAGTATTCTCACAGTATTCTAATTATTTTCTAACATTTCTTATCAGCACTTCAGAATCTCTGTTTTTTTTCTAAAGCAAATTTCTAGACGACCGAAAATATAGAAAAGGCAGACACGGATGTCTGCATACTATTCAAGGAGGAATAGAAGATGATTATTAATCACAACATGAGTGCGATCTTTGCTCACCGTCAGCAGAAGCTCAACAACTGGGCAATCGACAAGAACATGGAGAAACTCTCTTCCGGTCTTCGTATCAACCGCGCCGGCGACGATGCATCCGGTCTTGCCGTTTCCGAAAAGATGAGAGCCCAGATCCGCGGTTTGTATCGCGCACAAAAGAACGCCGAGGATGGAATTTCCTTCATCCAGGTAACTGAAGGGTATCTGCAGGAGTCTCAGGACATACTTCACCGTATGCGTGAACTCGCCGTACAGAGTTCCAACGGTGTGTATACCGATGAAGACCGCATGCAGATTCAGGTTGAGATCAGTCAGCTGGTCGACGAAGTGAACCGTATCGCCAGCCACGCTCAGTTCAACGGTATGAACCTGCTTACCGGCAGATTCGCAGCTGAAGAAGGTGAGAACTCCGTTACCGCAAGCATGTGGTTCCACATCGGCGCCAATATGGACCAGCGTGAACGGGTGTACATCGGAACGATGACCGCTCAGGGTCTGGGTATTCAGGGAACTGCCGGCCTGGCACACGCCGCCAGCTTTATTTCCATGTCCACTCCCGACAAGGCGAACATCTCGATTTCGGTAATCGATTCAGCTCTTCGCAAACTGAACAAGCAGCGTGCCGATCTCGGTGCCTACCAGAACCGCCTCGAGTATGCTTCACGCGGTCTCGGCATCGGTGCGGAGAACCTGCAGGCAGCCGAATCACGTATTCGTGACGTTGATATGGCAAACGAGATGGTCGACTTCACCAAGAACCAGATTCTTGTGCAGTCTTCGACCGCTATGCTCGCTCAGGCCAATCAGAAGCCTCAGTCGGTTCTTCAGCTTCTGCAGTAGCCGTATCGTTTTCGACACCTGTCTAATGACAGACTATAAAGCCGCCGTTTTCGGCGGCTTTTTTATTTATATGCTTCTTAATGATTCCTTCAGATCGCTTGACACTGGAGCCGTGCACGTTTAGAACAATAACGATGGCAAAATACAGAGTCCCTAGATTCATCAAACGTTTTGGCCGCACATTCGAAGAAAACGGATATGACTGTTACCTGGTTGGAGGCGCCGTGCGTAATATGGTAATTGGACATCATCCGACCGATTACGACTTTGCTACCAATGCACGTCCTTCCGCTGTGATGAAGATATTCAAGTCTGTTATCCCGACCGGTATAAAGCACGGAACCGTCACTGTACTGTTCGAAGGGCATCAGTTCGAAGTAACTACTTTCCGAGTCGAAGGGACCTACAGCAATGCACGTCATCCCGACAAGATAACATTTACCGGGTCTCTCTTCGAGGATTTGAAAAGAAGAGACTTTACTATAAATTCTATGGCCATTCCCGTCATGGACGGCACCCTTATCGATCCTCACGAAGGATGTAAGGACCTCAAGAAAGGGCTTATCCGTGCGATTGGCGAACCTGCTGAACGGTTCCGTGAGGATGGACTCAGGCTGATGCGGGCCTGCCGTTTTTCGTCACAGCTCGAGTTCAGCATCGAAGCCGCAACCAGGCGGGCTATGAAGGAAACAGTCGATACAATCAGACTCGTTTCGTCGGAACGTATCCGCGACGAATTGGTGAAAATTCTCTCCTCGAATCGTCCCTCCATCGGTATCAGGGCTATGCAGGAGTCCGGCCTTCTTGTACACGTACTCCCCTCCTTGAGCCGATGTACGGGAGTTCAGCAGGGAGGATTTCACGCCTTCGATGTCTTCGAACACTCTCTCCTTGCATGTGACGGCGCTCCTAAAGAAAAACCGCTTGTACGTCTGGCTGCTCTGCTTCATGACATCGGCAAGGCGGAAACAGTGCACGAAGAAGCACCGGGACAGTACACATTCTATCGTCATGAACTGATTGCAGAAGAGAACTGTCATGCCATTATGCGGAGATTGAGGTTCAGCAAGGACGAAGAGGCTAAAGTCTGTCTATTAGTTCGTCATCATATGTTCAATTATACCGACGACTGGAGCGACGGAGCAGTCCGGCGTTTTATCGCAAAGGTGGGAGGAGAAAACCTCGAAGATCTGTTTGATCTCCGGCTGGCTGATCAGTACGGAATGCAGGGGATCAAACCGAGACACGATACGCTCGCATCTCTTCGTGACCGAATAAAGTATATCATCGAGAAAGAGGATGCCCTTACGATAAAGGATCTCCATATCGATGGCCACATTCTTCACAGGGAGGCTGACATACCGTATGGACCCGACATGGGCGTTATTCTCGATCAGCTTCTCGAGGCCGTAATGGACGATCCGGAACTCAATAGACGAGAAAAGCTTCTGACAATCGCCAGAAGCTTTTACAAAGAACACCTTCTCAAGAATAGACAATAATTCTTGCTGGTACTATCTACTTCTTCTTCTTTTTCTGTGTACGCTCTTTAGTTCCGTGAAAGTCGTTGTATGCGATTCCTGCAGCGTGCTGCTCGGCCTCTTTTTTATTCTTACCCTTACCAGGACCGTACGACTGGCCCTGTATTGTTACCTCGATCCAGAATGTACGGTCATGATCAGGTCCGGTTTTTTTCACCAGGGAATATCTAGGATAACTCTTGTATCTCTTCTGCACGTATTCCTGCAGGAGTGTCTTGTAATCCTTTTTATGCCGGTTTTCGAGTACTTTGTTTATTTCGGGTACCAGATACTTCAGTACGAAACTTCTGGATGCCTTGAAGCCGGAATCAAGATAGTACGCACCGATGACGGCCTCCATGCAGTCGGCAAGAATGGCCTTCTTCGATCTTCCGCCTGAGTACTCTTCACCTTTGCCGATCAGTATGAAATTATCAACCTTGATCGACTTGGCGATCTCTGCAAGGCTGTCCTCGCTGACGACGAAGGATTTTATCCTGGCAAGATCTCCCTCCGCTCTGTCGGTGAGGGTTCTGTACAAGTATTCACTTACAACCAGGCCGAGTACGCTGTCACCGAGGAACTCAAGTTTCTCATTGTTGCTGATATCCGCTCCGCTCTCGTTGGCATAGGACCGGTGACAAAAAGCAAGGTTCAGGAGCTCAAGCTTCCTGAACCTTATACCTATGTGCTTCTCAAAGAGAAGCAATTCTTTTTTCCGCTCCTGATCAACAGGCGGAGTCTGTATCACATTTTGTGTTTTTGGTAAAAGACCCACGTCTCTTCTGATGTTCCTTATTGATCTACCTGAGTTTTGAGGTATTCGACCGCATCTCCTACCGTTTCAAATTCATTCGCTTTTTCATCAGGAATGGTTATTCCCATCTCTTCTTCGATTGCGTACACGAGTTCATAGGTATCAAGACTATCGGCTCCGAGGTCCTGACGGAAAGAAGCCTCCGGTTTGATTTTGTCTTCTTCTACTTCCAGTTTCTCTGCAATCAGCTTCTTCACCTTTTCAAAAATATCGTCCATGTTCTTCTCCTTTCTGTCCGGTATATCATTCAAGCTCTAATACTTGCCGACCCCGGTATGAACCGCATTTCGGGCACACACGGTGAGGCATGACAAGATTGCCGCAAGAACTGCATGCTATGAGCCCTGCTGCCGGACGCTTCATGTTGATTGACTTGCGGCGTCTGCTGCGGGCTTTTGAGGACCTACTCTTAGGTACTGCCATATTATCAACCTCTCAATTTCTTTGTATTTAGTCAAATGAACATAACGTAATACAAACTGAATGTCAACTACCCCCGCCGTTTCTGAGCTTCTGCTTGAGTACATCAGCTACTTCAGGAGGGACCATAGTTGATATATCACCGTCATACATCGCAATCTCTTTTATCGCTGAAGAGCGGAGGACGAAATACTTCGGATCGGTGGGCATGAATATGATTTCAAGATCCGGACTCAGCCCCTTGTTGGTCATCGCCAGTTCGAATTCATAACCGAAATCCGCCAGGGCCCGCACCCCCCTCAGCATGACCTTGGCGCCGTATTTTGAAGCAAAATCCACTACGAGGCGGTCCCACAGCGCCACTTCCACGTTCTTATACTTCCGGAGCAGGTTCTCCATCATAAGCTTACGTTCTTCAGCCGTAAACAGGCAGTTCTTGCCCTGATTGACAGCTACTACTACGTATACCTTCTCGAAAATTGTAGCCGCCCGTGATATCAGGTTGAGATGTCCGTTGGTCGGAGGATCAAATGTTCCAGGGAATACTGCTTTCAGCATGCAAGAATTGTAATTCCCATGCCCTTGATGGTCAAGCAGAATGCTGTTTTTGTAAAAATAGTTTTGACAAACAAGTCGCACATAGATACACTTATTACAGATGGAAAGATACGGTTTTATTAAAACTTTTACTCTACTGATCTTAGTTATACTCGTGTTTTCCGGCTGTACCGGAACGGAGAACGGAGCAGGCCCGGTTCAGGAGTCCCCTGAGCCCGTTCTTCAGGAAGAACAGCCTCCAGCCCTTCCCGATCCGTTCGTGGACACTGCAGCTCCTGCGGAAGATGCTTACAAGATGGACGAGGAGCAATACGAGAAGACAAAAAAGGATCTTTCCGTTTTTGTAGACGAGCTTAATCAGATCATTGCAAGGCAGGATTACGAGGAATGGCTGAAATACCTCACCACTGATTACACCAGCTACTACAGCGATCCTGCTGTTCTGAATGAACTGTCGCAGAGCCCTCTCATGACCAAATACAACATAAAGCTTCGCACCTTGAAGGACTACTTCAATTACGTAGTAGTGGGCAGCCGCAAGGATGTGCATATCGATGACATAAACGCGATCAGCGATCAGAAAGTAAAAGTCTATATGACTGTGAATAACGAACCCATTGTAGTCTATACCCTTGAGAAGGTGGATGAAAGATGGAAGATAACAAAATAGGAAACTTGTTGACGGAGTGTACTATGAAAAAAACTTGTACGAAGATTCTGCTGCTTGCTCTTTGTATCCTGCTGGTTCCAGCTGCGCTCTTTGCCCAACAGAGCCGTACCGCCGCTGATGATGAAAAAACAGTTGAAGAACTCTTCCTGCAGAGTGTTGAGATGCGAATCATCGGTGAACAGGCGTTCGGTGATAACAGAGAAAGCAAACTATCCGCACTCGAGAACCTCGAGGAGCTTATTGAAGCGGGCGACGTAGCTTCCGGAGATCCGGAGGCCAGTTACATCCTCGACAGCCTTTCATCCGAAGGTATCGGAATCGTTTACCGGGAAGAGGGCCGGGTTGTCAACAATTTTCCGGAAGTTCGCCGTAAAGCCTGTGAGCTGCTCGGCAAAATCGGAGGTGAGGCAGCCAAAGACACATTGATCAACGTTCTCATTTCCGATGATGAGCCGATGGTTTTATCTGAAGCTGTGTACGCTCTCGGTGAGATGGGTGTTGAGAACAGGAACAACCAGGTCACCCAGGCAATCGCCTTCAGTATACTGAATCAGGACATCCTGACGCCCGATCAGAATTACGGGTATGCATCTCTTCTGGCCATCGAAAAGATCGCCGAGTATAACAATGGTATCACTGATCCCAGCATATACCGGGCCCTGGTAAGGCTTTCCCAGGGTAATTACATGAACACTGTCACTGAAAAGGCGCACGAAGTGATACGTACATTGATGAGCTACTGATACTATTCAGTAAAATTCAGAAGTGGGAATGATTCTCTCACAGCTGTTGAAGAACACCGTTTAACCACTGTTCTTCAGCCTGCATGTGGAGAATCATTTTTTTTGTAAGGGCCTTTTTATAGAGAGCGGTGTTCGGACCGTAGGTTGCGTAATCATCCTCGTACGATTTCAGCCGTTCTCTGATTTCCCTTATCTTTTCGCTGAAGATCTCTTTGACAGTAGCTGTATCCAGCTGATCTATGAAAAATAGGCTGAGGGTGAACTCATCCTTAATTGATAGCTGGTCTTTTTTCTTGCGTGTCAGCAGCCACTGTTTGAAATAAGCACTGCCCTCTTTTGTTATTGAATAGACGTTCTTTTCAACTGCCTTCTTGCCCTGAACGGTCTTCATGGTAACCAGATTCTGCTCGGCAAGCTTGCGCAGGGTGGGATACAGTTGACCATACGATACCGGCCAGAGCTCGCCCATCATCTGTTCGAACTTCTGTTTTATCTCATATCCATAATGAGGCTGTTTATCGAGAAGACCTAATATCGCATACTTTAACGACATCGACTTTACCGTCCGGTTTCGAGATTCTCCCGCATATGTTTCCGCCATTCTACCACGGTGTCCCGCTTCTCGAAGGGGATCCGTTTCTTTATGACGAAATCACGGCTCGAAGAGCCTGATTTGAACTTTATTATACCAAAGGATCCCTGCCCAAGATAGCAAATTTTTTCTCTCGCCCCAAGATTTTCCGCTTCGGCTATGGCCTGTATTACGCAGTCAAAATGTAAAGGCTCTCCTGTTTCCGGAGAAGCCATTGCCATCTGGGGATGACGTATCGGTTTCCCGCACTGTGCGCACGTCAGCTGTACGGATTCGGCAACGGAGGATTTTTTCTCCTTTCGATCTCGATTCCCATGTCTTCTATTCCCCCGCCTTGAAGATCCGCCTCTTCTACTCAATGTTCACCCCTCTTTGATATGCAGAATCTCTTTCGTAATAATAAGCGCCAGACTGTTTATGGCAGTGTTGAGATATCTTTTGTCGTTTATCTTCTTTTTAAGCTCTTCCAGCCGTTTCGGGTCGGTCTGCTTTGCTATCCGAATCATCTCATCCGCTCTCCATAAAGGCATCCGTAATATGCCTGATATGCCCTGTCGACGCATTGATGTACATTACATCGAACCGTACGAAGTATTCACGGAACTTATGGTTCCTTTCTAAAAATGAGCTGCACAGCTGTATATACGTCCTCTGCTTCTTCCAGTCTACTGAATGCTCGATACTGTCAACCGGCAGCTTCTTCCAGGTCTTTACCTCTACGCATGCAAGCGTATTATCCTTCGAAGCAATAATATCTATCTCGCCCCTTCTGTTCCGATAGTTACGCGCTTCGATAACATAACCCATTCTGCGAAGGTGAGCTGCAGCCCGCTCTTCGCCTTCCTTCCATGAAATCATTATGCAGTTATTTCATCTTCTTCAACTGCTTCATTTCACCTACACTCACGGCTTTGACGATGAAATACTTCCCCTCGACGTACAGATCGATCTCCTTCTGCTTGTCGCCGGTCAGTTTACGTCCAGCCGGGGAAACCAATACTCTGACCACCGGCCTTAGGGGCACCTGCAGATTGTTCCGTACTACCCTGGCTACGGATCCATCGTTGAGTATCACAATGCTTCCCACCGGATAAATCCCCATGCTCTTGATGAATACTTTCAGTATTTCTGCGTCAAATCTTCGCGAATTGTCATTGAGTATTTGACGCATGGCGGTGTATCCGATCATCGAATCACGGTATGGACGCTCCCGCACCATTGCTTCGTAGGCATCGACGACGGAAAGAATTCGGGCAGTAAGGGGTATCTCCTTGGCCTTCAGTTGTTTGGGATATCCCCGTCCGTCCCATCTCTCGTGGTGGTACAGCACTGTGCGTCCGATTTCCTCCGGATAGCCAATTTCACGGGTTATTACCCTGTAAGAGTATATTGGATGGGTGTACACTACCTGTTTTTCCCTGTCGGTTAGTTCACCCTTTTTTTCAAGAATTGCTTTAGGGATCTTGGTCATGCCGATATCGTGCAACAGGGCTGCGGTTGCGAGGTTTATCAGTTGATAATTCGGCATCTTTAGGTTCTGACCGATGAGTACAGCGAGAATCATACAGTTGACTGCACTTTGAGATAAGTTGTGCTTCGTGTTCTGTACCTGAAACATTGGGCCAATCAGACGACTCGGATTCTCAATCAGAATCTGGAAAACATTCTCAACAATTTCGTTTACTTCAACTTTCTCAGGGACGACGCCTTCGCTCAGGCTTAGAAACAGCTTGTCGGCGAGATCAACAGCCTTGTTGTACTCGAATACCGGCCCATCCTGTACAAAATCAGCCCCGGATTTACCGGCTTCTCCGCCGACGATATCACCCTCGGTCTGGACTTCGGCTATTTCCCACCTCATCAGACGGTCAATATCTTTCTTTTTTATTTCCACATTTTCCGGTACGAGCAGATTCTCCCCATCAATGTACACGGGGCGGCTGAATTTCATTCCCGGGGTTAGTTCTTTTACTCTAATATTCCGCATAGTCTCCCTGCATTTCTACCACGAAGGCATATATTTCGGCAATTACCTGATACAGATCCTCCGGAACGAAGCTCCCTACATCCATTGAGAAGAGAAGCTCGGTCAAATCCCGGTCATCTTTCAACGGGATCCCCTCTCGCCGGGCGATCTCCAGGATCCGTTCGGCGATGTGACCCTTCCCTCTCGCAGCAATAAAGGGGGCCGGCAAGTCAGATGAATAATGTAAGGCAACTGCTTTCTTCTCCTGCATTTCCTTTCAAACCTATACGAAGGTATCAATATTCTTGATATCCGGTTTATTCTCACTATCATAGTGAGAGAATTTTACCACTTCACTTATAGTATCGTCAATTTCAAAGGACAGGTTACTCAGTTTTTCGCGTAATTTGAAAACAATTTCCCTGCTTTCCCTTTTATTCGGCAAAGGCTCAACGGACAGACGAACCAGCTTTTTTCCTTCCCGAAGCTTCAGCCTGAAATGCCATTCCCGTGTACCAAATATCGTACACGTACACATATCCGCCATCCCGTCAGGGCCTGTATGGAGGCGCAGCACACCCTTCCCGGGAGCATCCGGAACAGACTGTGAATGAAATTCGAGAGGCACCACAATCCAGTTGTCATGAGCTGCCTCCATGTGGTTGAAGAGCTGCAGGAGACTGCCTTCATTTCCCTTCCTGTGAATCTGTCGACGGATGACCTTGCTCAGCCGGTTCTTCTCCTGCTGTCTCCGCCGCTTCTCATTCTGCCTTTCCTCATCGTGCTGTGAATCCCGTCCTTTTTTCCGTCTTTCCTCCAGTGATTCCGGGTGCGAATTCGGTGTTTCCCATAGAAGCTGCTGGAATTTTTCAAATTGCTTAGCATTGACAAAAATGCCCTTGTCAAAGAGGAGTGCTATGAGGCGGGCACTTCGGGGATCTCTGTTCTTGACTTGTTCATAGAGTAGCAGCGCACCCCTCAGCATCTCTTCTCTGAGGGGCAAGCCCTGCTCCACGAAGCTCCGGATGATCTGTCCGGAGGCTTCACTCCGCGGTAATCCCAGTCTGTCTGCCAGCGATTTAACTGGAGATCCTGAATCAAGCAGCTTCAGGAGCATTTTTCCTTCCTGCAGAATCACCCTGGCCCGCAGATGCTCTCCAAGTGCAAGTGATATGGAGGACTGTACTTTTAGTTTTTGGCCCTGAATCTGTATTATCCACGAATTCGGGGAGAGCTGTTCGACAGCTGTAAATGAGACGACAGCACCGGGTTTAATCGTCGATGCGGTAAACCCGGTGCCAAGTGACTGTATAAAGCCAATTGATGGCTGCTGCATGCAGCTGGTAGTGCCGGCTTTCTATTCGCCGGCTTTCTTAATCTGGTCCCGGCGGCGGATGAGTTCGTTGACCTTGGCGGCTTTCCCCACTCTCTTACGCAGATAGTAGAGTTTCGCTCTCCGTACCCGGCCCTTTCTCACTACTTCGATTTTCTCGATGCGCGGTGAGTGAAGGGGAAAAACCCTCTCCACGCCAACACCGTAGGAAATCTTGCGTACGGTGAAGGTCTTCCGCAGTCCGCCGTTCTTCTTGGCGAGTACGATCCCCTGGAATACCTGAACGCGTTCCGTCTGCCCTTCAATGATCTTGAAATGGACCTTTACAGTGTCCCCAATATTGAAATTCTCTATGCTTTCCTTCATCTGTTCAGCTTCAACTGCTTGAATCAAATCCATATCTGTCACCCCTTTCTCAATAATTATTACTCTTTACAACTATTCCTGCACACGGTCTCATCCGCATCATCAAGCAGGTCCGGCCTGAACCGGCGTGTCTTCTCAATCCTCATATCATATCGCCATTTTTCTATAACGGCATGATTACCCGACAGCAGCACATCCGGTACCGCAAGTCCCTTGAAAACCGCGGGACGGGTGTACTGCGGATACTCGAGCAGACCATCGGTAAAACTCTCCTCTTCGAGAGATTCACCGCTGATGACTCCGTCCAGCAGCCTGTACACCGAATCTATTATTGCCAGTGCGGCTATCTCGCCGGAAGACATAACGTAGTTGCCGATGCAGATCTCGTCATCGACGTAGAGATCTATAATCCGCTGATCAACCCCCTCGTAGCGTCCGCATATGAAAATCAGCTCTTCTTCCCGGGAAAGTTCCCAGGCATACTGCTGATTGAACAGCTTTCCCGATGGACTCGGAAAAACTACCCTTCTCTGCGCTGCGCCTGCCGAATCAAGAGCATCGGCCAGAGGCTCCGGCTTGATCACCATGCCCGCGCCGCCGCCGTATGGAGCGTCGTCACAGGTCCTGTGACGGTCACGGGCGAACTCTCTGAAATTAACGATCGAATAGGAGATCAGCCCTCTCTCCACAGCCTTTGCCATAATCGAACTCTCGAAATAACCGGTTAGAAGCTCAGGGAACAGGGTAAGGATTGTGAGCTTCATTGCAGTACCCAATCATCCTTCAGTTCGATCATACCATTGTCCACATCGATAGCACCCACGAATTGTTCAGTTAGAGGAACAATGTGTGTTCCGCTGTCGCTGCGGACTTCCAGCAAATCGGAGATACCGTTCTCGATAACCGATACTACATTTCCGACCTTCTCTCCTTTGTACATCAGGCTGCATCCTACAATGTCGGATACATAGTATTCGCCTGTATCAAGAGGGGCCGCATACTCACGGTCTACCCATATCTCCGCTCCGGCGAGCCGCTTGCCGTCCTCCGGAGTGTTGATTCCTTGGAACTTTATCAACACATCCTTCGACGCAAACTTTACCTCTTCGATTCGGTAGTCCTTCTCTACATTGTCTTTCACCAGACACACTTCCTTCATGTTAAGAAAGTGCCGGTGTTCTCCCGAGAGACTCATCACCTTCACGTACCCTTTGACACCGTGTGAAGTACGTACGATTCCGACAACAAGTCTCTCCATCAGTCCAGGATCTCTAATACAATCCTTTTTCCGGTTTTGGTCGCCGAAGCGCTGAGGATGGTCCTCACCGCTTTCGCGATTCTTCCGTGTTTACCGATCACCTTACCAATATCATCAGGTGATACTCTCAATTCAAGTATAGTGGATTTTTCGCCTTCTATCATATTTACTATGACACCGTCCGGATCATCAACAAGGGACTTTGCGATATATTCAACAAGATCTTTTTCCACTGGGTCCTCCAATGTGTAACGGGGAATGGAATCCGAATTCTACCGGTTGAGAAAAATGTTGTTCTTGTTCAAGAGACGTTTTACTGTCGGTGTCGGCTGTGCGCCTTTGGCGATCCACTCCTTGATCTTCTCTTCGTGCAGCTTCAGCTGCTGGTCTTCCTTCTCGATCGGATGATAGTAACCGACTTCTTCAAGAGCACGCCCGTCACGGGGAGCATGCGAATCTGTAACAACAAGACGATAGTATGGTCTCTTCTTGGTACCGAACCTCTTCAACCTAATCTTTACACTCAACTCGAGCCTCCTCACGTAAATTCACTTCATACACCAAGGCTATTCATCATCTTAGCCTGATATTTCTTATTTTTAGCGACCTTCTTCATCATAAGCCGCATTTTTTCAAACTTCTTAATAAGCTTGTTCACCTCGAACACGGATGTTCCGCTTCCTCTGGCTATCCGCTTCCGCCTCGACGGGCTGATGATACGATGATTCCTTCTCTCCTTGAGGGTCATTGAAAGAATGATCGCCTCTTCTTTCTTCATCTCCCGCTCATCGATATCATCCTCGCTGATATTCCCCTTGGCCCCGGGGATCATCTCTATGAGCGACTCAATACTGCCCATCTTCCGTACACGCGCGAAGGAATCGAGATAATCTTCAAGGGTGAAGGCGGCCGAGGCCATCTTCTCCTGGAGTCTGGCAGCTTCATCCTGGTCAATCGTTTCCTGTGCCTTTTCGACCAGGCTGACTACGTCTCCCATCCCGAGTATCCGGGAGGCAATCCGTTCCGGGAAGAACGGTTCAAGGTCCTCGGTCTTCTCCCCGACGCCGATATATTTGAGCGGCTTCCCGGTCATAGACTTCAGCGACAGTGCCGCTCCGCCGCGTGTATCCGAGTCGAACTTGCTCAGTATTACACCGGTGATCCCTACCTTCTCATCGAACTCCTTCGCTATCTTGACCGCGTTCTGGCCCGTCATCGCGTCGGCTACGAAAAGGGCTTCAACAGGTTGTGCGGCCTTGTGGATACGCTGTATCTCGTCCATCATCTCGGTATCGAGATGAAGTCGTCCGGTCGTATCAACAATCACCGTATTCAGCTGCTGCTTTTTAGCAAAGGACAGGGCGTTCCTGACGACCTTAACGGGATCCTTCGCCTCCTCGGCAAATACCGGTATTCCGATCTGTTCTCCGAGGACCTGCAGCTGTTTCACCGCCGCTGGCCGTATCAGGTCCGCAGCTACCAGCAGAGGACTGCGCCCTTCCTTCTTCAGCTGACGGGCCAGTTTGGCGGCGGTCGTCGTCTTCCCGGAGCCCTGGAGCCCCATCATCAGGATAACCGACTGTGTATCGGGCCCCTTCAGCTCAAGACCCTGCCGTTCATCTCCAAGCAGTTCCACGATCTTGTCATGGACGATCTTGATAAACTGCTGGCCCGGATTCACTGCGCGGAGGACAGCCTCCCCCTTCGCCTCTTCTATGGTCCGATTGACGAACCTGCGTACCACCCTCAGATTTACATCCGCTTCCAGGAGTGCGAGTTTTATCTCTTCGACTGCATCCTGGATGTTTTTCTCGGTGATCTTAGACTTGCCCGAGAGCTGTTTGACGATGTCGTTAAACTTGTCCGAAATTTTTTCCAGCATATCCTATGAAACCCTGAGAGTTTTAACGCTTTTATACCGCATTTCACGGCCCCGTGTCAACGGGCGGATTGAATGGAAGTTCTTATCGTATCTGTAAAAAGTGGCGTTCCAGATATTTTATACGCTCCTCGGCCCTGAAATAGTAGGTATTCGTAGGGTAGATCTCGGTTACCTTGCGGTAGTATTTCACCGCTTCGCGTTCATCCCGCGGATACGGCGGTGATTCGTACATCGCTCCGAGCAGATAGTAAACTTCCGCAATTCTCTCTCTGCTGGAAGCATCGAGACGAAGGTAGAACAACAGACTTTCAACTGCAGTTGATTCATAACGGCTCCCCGAAAGTCTACCGGCAGCGTCGATCACCGGATTCCAGTCGATCTTCTCATCCGCGGTTTCGCGGGTTTCCGCCGCGGTTTCCGAAACATGGCCCGACACATCACGGGTCTGTTCGGAGTTCAGCAAGGCATTCAAGAGTTCCAGCTGCCGTTCCACCCCCGGGATGTTGCGTTCCCGCAGTTCCTGCTGAAGGATTTCTCCTGAGAATTCCATTGCAGGGAGGTCTTTCTCTGGCGGTATCTCCTCTTCGTCTTTTTCCTGCAGTGCCGCAAGTTTATCGCTCATCTCGCGGATGCTCACCCGGATTACCGTCTTCCCGGTGCTGCCGGTATCCAAATCCTGTCTGGTAAAAACGAGTCTCGCCTCGCCGACGCTTTCCGCATGGAAAATGAAATCCTTACTGCTCTGAAGGTACTGGATGTCCTCGAATTCAAGCCCGCCGCCTGTATCGGAGTTCAGCCGATCGAAGACCCATCTGTGGTCCGGGAGTGAGATCTGAACAGTCTCTCCGACCGCCGCTAGAATTGTATCATCGTAAGTTTCGGGCTGCTCTTCGGCTCTTGATGGTCTCGCTCCGGCGATCTGCGCTCCAGCGGTCTGGGATCCGGCTGAATGTGCCCCTGAGGTCTGCGCCCGAGAGCTGCCCGCACTTGAATTACCTGCACCTGAACTGCCCGCCTTTGAACCACTCGCAGCGGCCGTCCGCGGCGTCGATTCAGCTGCATCCGGCTGGCGGCCCTGCCCCGCGAGAGCAGTCCTCCCTCCGGGATCATCACCCGCGGCTGCTTGCTCCGGGGTCTCCATCGTCCTATCGGTCTCCACAGGAGCAATGGCCTCTATATGTCCATCGGCAGCCGCAGTCACATCGCCGGAGGCAGCTTCAGATCCGTCCTCAGCTATCGTGCCGCCCGGTCCGGCAGCTTCATACTGACGGACCGGGTGAGGGAGGATCTGAACAACTATGCCTGATCCGCTGTGAAAGGGATCCATGCGGGGTATGGCTTTTACGAGTGCAGCTTCGGAAGACCCCGCATCCGCATCCGTTCGTGCTTCGCTCTGCGGTTCGTCTTTTGCTTCGGTCCCTTCATCGGCTGCCGGCTGCGCATTTCTGGCCTGAGCGATCTCCTCCGCCCCGTCTCCGCCGGGAGTGCCGGTTACATCGGAAACGCCTGTGCTCATGCATGCGGTGAGCATGAGAACAATGAGCCCGCATGTAATAAGGACTGTATTCACTTTCATTATGGAACGTCCTCGAAGAAGCGGGCGATCTCGTTATCACTCTGCTTCTCCAGTTCCTCCTTAACGAGTTCCTGCGGGTCGATCCAATAGGGGTCGGTCATTTCCCGAGTCCATCTTTCATGAACAGGCCGGAATGGTCGCCACTCTTTGTCATACAGGCGGGTATACTCCCCGGGAATCCTGATTTTCTGCAATACATCCTCAGCAGGATCGAGAAATGTCTTCAGACCGGGAGGATTCTGTTCCCGTGCAAGCTCAACTTCCTGCTCGCGGGATGCACGCGGTCTGTTTCTTACAGTCATCACCACCAGGGTTACCGAAAGGGCGATAACCGTAAGAATAGCCACTATCAGAACGTATATTCTAAGTTCTTTCCCCGTAAGAAAGGCCATCAGCCACCTCTTCCATAGTGTCTTCGTGTTCGACCACATCGCCGTTGTTGGCGAGGCGGACCGCAACAATTTTGGAAACACCGGATTCCTGCATGGTAACACCGAGCAGGGTCTGTGTACCCGCCACAGTTTTTTTATTGTGAGTTATTACGATGAACTGACTTTTTTTCCCGAATTCGATCAGAAGATTGATGAATCTCCCTACATTGGCTTCATCGAGGGCTGCATCGATCTCATCGAGAATACAGAAAGGGGACGGCTTCACCATGTAGGTTGCAAACAGCAGCGCAACCGCTGTCAGTGAACGCTCTCCACCGGAAAGAAGGGCGATGTTTTCGAGGCTTTTTCCGGGAGGCTGTGCAAATATCTCGATACCCGATTCCAGAACGTTGTCCGGTTCGGTGAGCCGCAACTCGCCCCGGCCTCCGCCGAAGAGACGGCGAAACAGGGAATGAAAATTCTTCCGTATCTGGTCGTAGGTTTCGAGAAAGAGCTCCGTCGACTCGGTGCGTATCTCTTTGGTAATCTTTTTCAAATCATCCCGGGCATGGTACAGATCTTCGAGCTGTGTATTGAGAAAGTCATACCGCTCCTTGACCTCGGCAAACTCTTCCGGGGCCATCAGGTTCACCTGTCCGAGGTCCTTGAGCTTCTGTTTCTCTTCCTGGAGACTCTGACGGAGGTCCTGCGGGGAAGTTCCGATATCGAACATCCGTGTCTCATACTCGGTAAGCTCCCGTCCGTGTCGGTCAAAAAAGTTCGAGTACATCGACTTGATTTCCGTCTGAAGAGAGGCGACATCCATCTGGAGCCTTTCGAGCTGGTCCTGCACCTTACCGAGTCCGTCCATCTTCTTCCGGAGGTCCGCTTCCTTATCGGAAAGGTCCTGGTTGTGCCTGGTGATGCCGGTCTCGAGGTCCTTCAGCTGATCCTGCAGGACTTTCTTACGGCTGATAAACTCGTCCTGCTGCTCCTGAAGCTCGGCCATTTTCAGGTCAATATCCGTTATCCGCTGACGATTGGCTTCGATGCTGCTGCGGTTCTCCTCCAGAGCTTCCTGGTGTTCCGTTATCTGCCGCTTCAGCTCTTCCTGTACATCCTGCAGGGCCTTCATCTGCGTGTGAAGCTGTGCCCTGTTCACGCGCAGCTCTTCCAGAGTCTTCCGGTACTCGTCGATCTTCTCATTCAGCTGCGTGTTCTCGATCCGGATCGTTTCAAGCTTGCCGGAGTTCTCCTTCTGGGTCCGCCTCCCCTGCTCGATGGACTGTTCCATCGAACGTTTGCGGGTAATGATTCCCTCGGGAGCGAGAAATTCGTCAATGAAAGCCGGAATTGAGCCGTGATATCGTGAAAAAAGATCCTCGAGCTCAACACTTTTGCTTTCGAGGTCCGTGAATGATACGAGGGCTTTCTCGATGGCCCTGCCCAGCTCGGCCGGGTCCGTTCCAGCTGCATTCTTCATATCAGTTATCAGATCGATCTTGCCCCGAATATTTATGCTGATTTCGTTCAATACCGTACGGACCTGTCTTTCGAGCTCTCTCCTGCGCGAAGATGAATATCCGCTTTCGCTGAGCTTCTGATCGAGCTGGGCGACGATGTCATCGGTTATCTGGTGAAGTTCATGCTGTGAATGCTGGATCTCGGTTTCGATTCGCCGGTTCGATTCGTCCAGACGCTTTATTTCATTGCTGTTGTCGCTGATTCTCCTGCGGGCCGTCTCGATACTCTGCTCAAAGTTTTCAATGTTCCCGTCGATTTCGGACAGTCTCTGCTGATACTCTTCGATCTGCGCGGCCCGTTCACCGGTCTGGTGCTTCAATTCGTCAATCTTTGAATTGAGATTTATCTCACGCTGTTCGCCGTCGTGAATCTGACGCTGGATTTCCTCGACCCTCTCCTTCAGAAGGATTTTCTGGTTTTCCAGGTTATTTTTTTCAATATCCAGCCCGTAGAGCCGCTTCTGGGCTTCTATGAGCTTCGCTTCCATATCGTTTACCTGATCGAGGTTCTTCTCCAGTGTTTCGTTGATCTCATCGATGGTCCTGCGCAGGAGGTCCCGTTCACTCCTCCTGCCTTTCAGCTGCTCCTCTTTCTCCCCCTGCTTCTGGAGAAGTTCCTTCAGTTTGATCAGCTGCAAGTCCAGTTCCAGATCGAATATCTTTTCATTCAATTCACGGTACAGTACCGTTTTCTCAGATTGTGTCTTCAGCGTGTTGTACGACCGCTTGACCTCGCGGAGAATGTTCTCCACCTGCTGCATATTCTCTTCGGTTCTGGCTAATTTACGCTCCGCTTCAGCACCTCTGTGTTTGTACTTCGTGATCCCGGCAGCTTCTTCGAAAATGAAACGGCGCTCTTCGGGGCGGTTCGAGAGGATCTGGTCAATTTTACCCTGCTCCATAATCGAGTACGCGGACTTTCCGATACCGGTATCGAAGAAGAGTTCCCGTACTTCCTTCAGCTTGACGGGAGTGCTGTTGATGAAGTATTCACTGTCTCCCGAACGGTGCAGCCGCCGCTTGACGGCTATCTCCGGCATATCTATCGGGAGGAATCCCTGATCATTGCTGAGGGTCAGAGTCACTTCCGCTACGCTGAGGGCTTTCCTGGATTCCGTGCCGTTGAAAATGATATCCTCCATGCGGTCCGCACGGAGCGATCTGGTGGACTGTTCGCCCAGGACCCATTTCACCGCGTCTACGACATTGCTCTTGCCGCACCCGTTCGGTCCCAGGAGGGCGCTGATTCCGTCCCGGAACTCGATCCTGCTCCTGTCGGCAAATGATTTGAATCCGAACAGTTCTACACTCTTTAAAAACACCTGTTATTATCCTCTTCCAGTTTTATATTCAATTCTAACACACGGCACCTGACCCGCAACTTTTTATGCACTTCATCACTCATTAATATAACATAGAACACCCACCGGGTGAATAGAAGGGTGTCTCTGTACATCGACGAAAAAAAAGGCTACCTTTGAGCGATGTCAGCCACCCGGGACCCGCTCATATGCGGAATCGATGAAGCCGGCCGAGGCCCGATCGCAGGACCGGTCTGCGCCGCCTCGGTAATCCTCTCAGCGGATTTCGACCGCAGCGTCCTGCGTGATTCCAAGGTCCTCAGTCCCCGAGCGCGTCAGCGCATCGCCGCCTCGCTTCGTGAGAGTGTTTCTCTCATCGGGGTAGGCTGGGCATGGCCTGAGGAGATCGATTCGATCAACATCCACAATGCCTCTCTGCTCGCAATGAGCCGCTCGTTCCGCTCGCTGCTGCAGTCCGCATCCAATAACGCAAGAGTTCCTGAAATCCATGCACTGGTGGACGGCAAATTCGTTCCGGAACTTCCCGTTTCCTCTGCTGCGGTCGTGCGCGGCGACTCCTCCGTTGCAGAGATATCCGCCGCGTCGATTATTGCCAAGGTTACCCGGGATTGTTGGATGATCAGGTACTCCTGGATAGAACCTCTCTGGGAGTTCGATCGGCACAAGGGCTACCCCACCGCCCGGCACCGCGAATTGTGCCGTCTTCACGGGCTGAGCCCCATACACCGCAGGAGTTTCCGTATCTACTGATTTTTTTTCCTGATAAAGTCGACTGCTTTTTGAAATTCCGCAAGGAAAGCTTCCATGTCTTCGTCGAATACGATGACTGAATGCCTCTCGAAGCCGCTTACATCATGTTTTTTACTTTCCACGATATTCAGGAACAGATCTCCTGTGCGGTTCTCCTTCACATTGAAAAAGTAGGTCCGTTTCCCCACTGTAGTCTTGGCCGAAAAAACCTCTCCCCGTATTCCCATATGGCTGACTTCCTTTCCTTGAGATCACGCAACGATACTACTCCAAAGCAGTCCTAGTTGCAAGCAGCCGGTTTTATGATATGCTTAAAAAAAAATCAAGGAGCCTCCATGGAAACACAGAATGTCGGAATCATCGGGGCCGGTGCGTGGGGCACCGCCGTAGCAAAAGCCCTGGGGGAGAATGGTCACACGGTCGAGATATGGGCTTTTGAGGAAGAGGTGGCCTCCGCGGTCAACAGCGAACACGTTAACAGCACCTATCTCCTGGGGGTTGAACTTCCGGACACGGTGTCTGCAACTACCGATATCGTTCGTGTGGCGGACGGGAAGGACTTTCTCATCCTTGCGGTACCTTCGCTCTACCTCATCGCGACGATCAAGAATATTCTCATGGTATCGAATATTTTAGAAGGTAAGACTCCTATTGGTATTTTGACAAAGGGATTCATAGATACCGGACAGATGCCCCTCCTTCCGGTCGAAGCTGTCGAAAACTATCTGCCCGGATCTTACCGGGACAATCTGGTCTACATCTCAGGTCCGAGCCATGCTGAAGAGGTGGCCAGAGGCAAAATTACAGGTCTTATCAGCGCGTCCAGGAACCCGAAGAATTCAATCCGCTTCCGTGAGCTGCTCAATGGAAAAAACCTGCTGGTCTTTTCATCTCTCGATGTTATTGGAGTACAGACCGCGGCGGCGATCAAGAACGTCATCGCTATTGCGTTCGGAATGCTCGACGCGCTCAAGGATATAAGTCCCCTCTTCGGCGACAACACGGAATCCCTTCTCCTGGCCGCAGGACTGAGTGAGATTCAACAGCTGGGCACGGCCCTCGGTTCGACTCATCCGGAGACTTTTACATCTATTGCAGCCGTCGGGGACCTCGACGTGACCTGCAGGAGTGTATACGGACGCAACAGGCGGTTCGGTCGGGAAATAATTCACGAGCGCAAGATCGATCAGTACCGTGACCTCGACGATCTCATCGACCGCATTAACACCGTCGGGTATCTCCCCGAAGGGGTAGCAGCCTGTAAATACGCCCGCATCATCAGCCAGCGGAAAAACCTGCGTACTCCGGTTATCAACGCGGTCTACTCGATACTGAATCACAACAGCCAGCCCCTGGAGACACTGTCCGAGATGGTCGGAAATATCGGGACGGAGAGATAATCTCACGGAAGACGGTTTACAATCTGTCCCGTAAAATCTCCTGACTTCATCAGTTCGAAAACCCTCATATTCAAACCGGGGTGCAGATAGAGAGGCGCAACTTCACTGAGTGGCGCGAGAACAAACAGCCGCTCGTGCAGACGCGGATGGGGTATCCGGATTCTCTCCGATTCATACTTCAAATGATCGTAGAAAAGTACATCCAGATCGATCGTCCGGGGGCCCCACTTCTCCCCCCTTGATCTCAGCAGTTCCTTCTCGATGGCGAGGAGCTGCTGAAGCAGATCCTCGGGAACCAGATCTGTACCGATTACCGCAGCTGCATTAAGAAAAGCGGGCTGATCTGTCTTCCCTACCGGTGACGTCTCGTACAGGCCCGAGACACGGATTACGGAGGTCCCTTCACAGGCATCCATGCGCTGCAGGGCTTGTCTCAGGTATTCCGCCCTGTCCCCGAGGTTCGAGCCGAGGGAGATACATGCGATGTGACTGCATCCTTTCTCTGAAGACTGAAATGGTCCGGTCCTCACTATCCGATCCGTCATCCGTGCAGCCTGCACGTTGGCCCTTACATCATGTACCCGGATAAAGTCAGCACCGGCCTTTATTCCCAGAACATTGGTGGCAATAGTCCCCTCGAGTCTCCGGTCAACAGGCAGATTGAGTGTCCTGCCGATCATCGATTTGCGGGAAGTTCCAAGCAGCCACGGATACTTCAGTTCATTCATCCTCGTGAGATGCCGCATCACCTCAATATTCTGTTCGACGGTTTTACCGAAGCCGATCCCTGGATCCAGAATGATTTTCGATTCATCCACCCCCGCCTCAAGCGCCCGTGAAGCCCGCAGCGACAGTTCGTGAAGGATGTCCTCCATTAATTCGCTGTAATCGGTGCCCTTCTGGTTGTGCATCAGACAGCAGGCGGCGCCGGTCTCAACGGCTGCTCTCATCATATCCGGGTCAGCGGTGAATCCCCATACGTCGTTGATCATAGCAGCCCCGGCAGCGACTGCCGCCCGGGCGACTTCGGCTTTGGAAGTGTCGATCGAGATCGGTACCTGCAGTTCAGTTGCGAGCTGCCTGATAACGGGCACGACTCTGGCCAGTTCTTCTTCCGGGCCGACCGGCTCGTGACCCGGCCGGGTTGATTCTCCCCCGACATCTATGATGTCCGCGCCTTCAGATTCCATCACAAGAGCCTGCTGTACAGCTGACTCGATATCAGCATACGATCCGCCGTCCGAAAATGAGTCCGGTGTTACATTGAGGATTCCCATCACGTAGGTACGCAGTCCCCTGTCTATATACGCCGCTCCGATCTTCACCACAGCACCTCCTCAACACCTCCCGCCGGATATGTACCATAACTATATCAACAGCATACAGTGTTTGCAAACGAGCGTATTGATCTTTTTTTTGTAATTTTATACAATAATTACTGTAAATTTATTCATTAACTGGGAGAAGATTGTGATCAAAGCAGGAATAATTGGAGCAACGGGCTATGCGGGTATCGAGCTGGTGAGAATTCTCACTCAGCACCCGAAGGTCTCTCTTGTACATCTCGGGTCCCGGACATATGACGGCACCCCCTACGTCGACACCGTCTCCTCTTTCAGACACGAACTCGACGGCGTGATCTGCAGCGACGCCTCACTGGAGGAACTCACCGCGACCTGCGACGTCGTCTTCCTCGCGCTCCCCCATGGGATAGCTTCACAGCAGGTGAATGGGAAAATTCTGGAAAAAACCTGCATCATCGATCTCGGCGCCGATTTCCGTCTCAAGGACGTGAGTCAGTATGAGAAGTGGTATGGCGTAGATCATCACTCTCCACAGCTCCTGGGTCGCGCTGTCTACGGTCTGGCGGAACTCGAGCGTGAAGCCATCGCCTCTTCGGATCTCATTGCCAACCCGGGCTGCTATACGACTTGTTCCATTCTCACCCTCGCCCCTCTTGTCAATGCCGGGCTCATCCCAATCGGAAGAGAGGCAGGGCTTCCAGTTCCCATCTACATCGATGCCAAGTCGGGAGTTTCCGGAGCCGGGAGGAAGACCGTCCAGGGACTTCACTTCTGTGAAGCCGGCGAGTCGATCAAGGCGTATAAAGTCGGCAGTCACCGTCACACCCCGGAAATCGAGGAATACCTGAAGACGATGAGCGGATCTCCGCTCATTGTACAGTTCACTCCACACCTCGTTCCTATGAACAGGGGGATTCTCATCACTGCCTACATTCCCCTCGGGACCGGATTCACCGGAACCGGCGGCAAAGGTTCCGATGCAATGGATACAGACGACCTCACCACCGTAAAGCTCCTCGATCTCTATTCGGAGTTCTACAAAGGCGAACACTTTATCAGGATTCTTCCGGAAGGAGTTTTCCCCGAAACCAGATGGGTCAAGGGCTCCAATTTCACGGACATCGGAGCAGCATACGACGAGAGGACCCGCACCATCATCGCCGTCGGTGCCATCGACAATCTCTTCAAGGGCGCGGCGGGCCAGGCCGTTCAGAATATGAATATTCGATTCGGTTTCGATGAGGCCGACGGTATCGGCGGGATGCCGCTTTTTCCCTGAACAGGGGATTATAAACTGCAGGAGGAGGAAGGGATATGATTCAACATCAGCTGCCCCGGGGGTTCATGGCAGGAGCTTTTCCGGGGGGAATAAAAAAGGAAGGTTCCGATATAGCTGTCCTCTACAGTACACACGGGGCCGTTTCAGCCGGTGTGTTCACAAACAACCGCGTTCGGGCCGCCTGCATCGACTGGAACAGCGAAAGGATCGGCCGAACGGTAAGGGCCGTCATTATCAACAGCGGGAACGCCAACGCCTGTACCGGCTACCGGGGAATACAGGACTCGGAAAAAATCGCCGCAGCCGCTGCAGAAAAATACGGTGTCGAAAAGGATGAGGTCCTGCTCGCCTCTACTGGTGTTATCGGAGTACCTCTTCCCGTCGATTCCATGTGTTCGGCGATCTCAGTTTCTTCCCCTCTGCACGATTCCCCGACAGCGCTGCACGAAGCTGCCCGGGCTATCATGACCACCGATACGGTCGAGAAGGTCGCATCCTACGAATTTCATGCTGAAGGGCGCACGGTGCGAATTCTCGGCATGGCCAAAGGGTCGGGAATGATCCATCCCAATATGGCGACAATGCTCGGGTTCATACTGACCAATGTCGCCATCGACCCTCCCCTTCTCCAGCATCTGCTTCACAATGCCGCGGAAGAGAGCTTCAACATGATCAGTGTCGACGGGGACACGAGTACCAACGATATGGTGCTGGCCCTGGCAAACGGTACTTCGGGTGTCGAGGTAATGACACCAGATTCCCAGGCATGTAAGGAGTTCAAGCAGGGCCTCCGCACCGTCTCCCGGGAACTGGCGATCGCCATTGCCCGTGACGGAGAGGGGGCCACGAAACTGATCGAGGCACGTGTTGAAGGCGCATCATCGGTCGAAAACGCCCGGAAACTGGCCCGCAGCGTTGTCTCATCGAACCTGGTGAAATCCGCCATGTTCGGCGAAGATGCCAACTGGGGTCGTGTTCTGGCGGCTATGGGCTATTCCGGTGGGAAATTCAACCCCCACAACGTGGATATTATCTTCTCCAGCATCGGCGGAGATATCCTTCTCATGCAGAAGGGCGTCCCGGTTGACTTCGACGAAGCGGCTGCCCGCACAGTGCTGACAGAGAAGGAAATTGTCATCACCATGAAACTCAGCGAAGGCAGCGGTTCCGCCACCGCATGGGGATGCGATCTGACGTACGACTATGTCAGGATCAACGGAAGCTATCGCACATAGGGTATCTCAGCAGGGGGAATACGCAATGGGAAAAGATAACTCAACCGAACTAGATACAATGTACGTCAGGGCGCACACACTCATCGAGGCACTTCCGTACATTCAGCAGTTTCATAAAAAGATAATCGTTATCAAATACGGCGGGAGCGCAATGGTCAACGACGATCTGCGGCTCATGATAATGCAGGATATAGCACTGCTGAAATATGTCGGGATCCTTCCGGTCATCGTTCACGGCGGAGGACCGGCTATCAATCAGATGCTGAACAGGGTCGGCGTCGAGAGTACCTTCCACAGAGGTCTGCGGATCACCGATGAGAAGACCCTGGAGATAACGGAGATGGTCCTTGCCGGCAAGGTCAACAAAGAGCTGGTACGTCTTCTTCAGCTGCAGGGGGTGAGCGCCGTCGGTATCACCGGCAAGGACGGAAATCTATTTACCGCCCGCCGGAGGACCGATACGGAGGCTGATCTCGGGCTTGTCGGCGAGATTCACAAGGTGGATCCCCGCCTGCTGTTCAGTCTCTTCGAGAACGGTTTCGTACCGGTGGTCGCCCCGATATCGATGGATACCGAAGGGGTTACCTACAATATAAACGCCGATGAAGCCGCGGTGGCCGTTGCTTCATCCCTCGAAGCGGAGAAACTGATTTTTCTCACCGATGTACCCGGGATACTGCGTACGGTGGGAAATTCCGGGAGCCGTATCAGCCGATTGACCGCCGACGAAGCGGAAGAACTCCTGCAGGACGGTACTGTCTCCGGGGGCATGATGCCGAAGGTTCGCTGTGCGGTAGAAGCCGTCAGAGGCAATACAAGCGCCGTCCATATAATCGACGGTGAACAGTCCCATTCTCTTCTGCTGGAAATTCTCACGGCGGAAGGTGTCGGGACACTTATTTCCAGATAACACCCATAAGGAGAACAAATATGAGCAACATGATCGAACGCAGCGGCAAGGTCCTTATGAACACATATGCCCGCTTCCCGATTGTCTTTACGGGAGGCAGCGGCGTATATGCGGAGGCCCAGCATGGAAGAAAGTATCTCGATTTTCTTGCGGGTATCGCGGTAAACGTGCTGGGCCACGCCCATCCCGCTTTGTCTTCTGCCATCAGTGAACAATCCCTGAAGATGATTCACTGTTCGAACCTCTATCATATTCCTCAGCAGACGATGCTTGCCGAGAAACTGGTTGGGAACAGCGGATTCGACAAAGCGTTTTTCTGCAACAGCGGAACGGAGGCCAATGAAGCTGCCATCAAGCTTGCACGAAAATGGGGCGGGCAGCACAAGAACGGAGCCAGCAGGATTATTTCGCTCGAACACTCGTTTCACGGCCGCACCATGGGCGCTCTTTCGCTGACGGGACAGACGAAGTATCAGGAAAAATTCCGGCCCCTCATGCCGGGTGTCCAGTTCGTCCCGCTCAACGATATCGACTCCCTCGCAACCTCCATCGATGAGGAGACCTGTGCCGTCATTATCGAGCCTGTCCAGGGAGAAGGCGGTATTTATCCGGCCAGGAGCGCCTATCTGAAGGAGGTCCGGCGGCTGTGCGACGAATCACACACTCTTCTGATCTTCGACGAAGTGCAGTGCGGACTCGGCCGTACCGGTCATCTGTTCGCCCATCAATACTATGAAGTCGAGCCTGATGTGGTAACACTGGCCAAGGCCCTCGGCGGAGGCTTTCCGATCGGGGCCCTGCTTGCGAAGGAGTCCGCTTCGGTCCTCGAACCGGGAGACCACGGTTCAACCTTCGGCGGCAGTCCCCTGGCTTCGGCAGCTGCACTCGCCGTTTTAACGGAATTGATTGATCATGATCTGGTCGGACACGCCCGGGAAGTCGGCGCTTATCTGCAGCTGAAGCTGAACGGGCTGGCAGACAAGACCCCGTCGATTACGGAGGTTCGCGGAGTGAACCTGATGGTGGGTCTTCAGCTGGAGGTGGAGGCCGGGCCTGTTATCGAAAAGTGTCACAACGCCGGACTTCTGGTCGGTAAGGCCGGCCCTATGGTACTACGCCTCGTACCTCCTCTGATCATAGAGAAGGAGCACGTTGACGCCTGTATCGAGATCCTGAGTACGGTTCTCAGTTCCGGATAGGCGCGCTGCCGGGCACATTGTATACTATACAGGCACACTGTAGACTATGCGGACACACTGTACGCGCTGCCGGGCACATAAAAGCAAAAAAAAAGGCTGCCGTTCAAACGGCAGCCAATTCATTCATACAGAAAAATTACATAAGATCTTTCGGCTTTCTGGCTGTGTTGCCAGTTGCTTCGCACACAGCGATGTGGCGGATCTTGCCGTTCTTGAAGACTGATTTCATCTTGATGGCTCCACCCCATCTGCTGACCAGCTGCTGAGCCCCTTCACGACGCGCATTCTTGGAAATGTTTGCAGCCATGTATTCCTCCTCGTTAAATCTTAAGGCGGGTGTACTATAATACACTTTTCACGTTTCGTCAAACCCCCTCGAGGGTGTTGGCGATTGCTTCCGGCCCCTAAAATAGCTATATTTGTGAAGAAATGCAAGTCTTTCGGCACATACTGCGGGGAATTCGATTCATATTTACCCTTCCCATCATCCTGTATCAGTATCTTATATCACCGGTCCTCCCGGGAGCATGTCTCTACACTCCCACCTGCAGCCGCTACTTCCGTGAAGCGGTCATGCAGCATGGAGTCATCAAGGGTTTCATCCTCGGTACGACCCGTATTTTCCGCTGCGCTGGAGGCCTTTTTACCGGAGGCAAAGATCCAGTGCCGGAAGAGTTCTCATTTCATTATATTGGTGATTCTTACCGCAAATTCTGGGCGAGGAAAGGCAAAAACCGCTTCAATCGCGAGTGATGTCCTTCAGAAATGAGGTGAGGACCTGGAGGGCATTTTCATTGAATCCACCCTCCGGAATAATCAGGTCCGCATAGAGCTTGGTCGGCTCGATGAACTCGTAGTGACCGGGCCGTACCACTTCCAGATACTGCTGCACAACCGAGTCGAGGGTCCGTCCGCGCTCTTCGATATCACGCTTTAGCCGGCGGATGAAACGTATATCATCCGGGGTGTCAACGTAGAGTTTCAGGTCCAGGAGGCCGCGGATCTTCGGGTCGAAGAAGACCATGATCCCTTCGAAGATGACCAGCCGTTTCGGCTCCACCAGTACCTTCTCAGCCTTCCGGCGGTGCCGTACGAAGTCGTACTGCGGCATCTCTATCTTTTCACCATTTTTCAGCATCGACAGCTGTTCGAACAGCAGCTCATTGTCGAAGGCTTCCGGGTGATCGAAATTAAACGCAGTAATGTTCGAATTACTGATGTATTCCGCTGACTTGTAGTAATTGTCCTGAGGGATAAAAACGAAATCCGGAACGATCTCCGAAATCTTGCGGACTATGGTGGTCTTGCCGGAACCGGAGCCGCCGGTGATGCCCACAAGTTTCACGCTGTCGAGTCTTCCGTCATTCATCTGTATTTAACCGCGGGGCGCCGATGCCGGATCGACGGGCTTGCCGTCCTTGTATACGAAGAAAAAGACCTTGGCCTTCTTCTGCACCGGATTAATTCCCAGGCTGCCGATAACCGTTCCCTGTTCAATACGATCGCCGACATTTACATAGGTCGTTTCGTTTCCGCCATAGGCAAAGATGTGATTGTCTCTGGTCTCGACCATCACCAGGGTGCCGTACCCGCGGTAGGGCGCCACCCACACAACTTCACCGGAACTCACGGAGTATACACGGTCGCCGCGCTGCCCGAGTATCTCGGTACCTCTGAGCTTGCCGTTGAGAGTGCTTCGGGAGCCTTCATGCGGCCAGATGAACGTTACGTTGTCCGCTTCAGTCTTGTATACAGCAGGGACATAGACATCTTCCTCCCCACCGTCATTATCATCTCCGCCGGAAGGTTCATCACCGGCAGCGGCGTCTTCACCGTCATCGGCCCGCTCCGCTACCCGGATGTCCGTATCCCCGATAGCCGGAAGCAGTATGACCTGCCCGATCTTGATGATCGTGCTGTTCTCAATATCGTTGTAGGTACTCAGTTCTTCGACGGACAGATCATTCTCACGTGCAATTCCGTAGAGAGTATCTCCCCGCTCTATTACATAGGTCCGCGGCACCGTTATCTGCATACCCTTTCTCAGGGCCCTAGGATTAACGATGCCGTTGGCCTGTATCAGTTCCTGTACCGATACCCTGTATGTACGGCCGATGCTGTAAAGAGTGTCGCCAGACTCTACCGTCAGGGTAAGATTGTCCGCCATGACCGTAAAGGAACAGGTAAAGAGCAGGGTCAGAACCAGTCCGTTGAACAAAAATTTGCCTGTCATCTCGGTCTAATCTTCGGTCAAAAGACCCATAAAATCAAGCCGGGATACTACTGTTTCTTCATCTCCACCCTGTAATCGGGATCCCATGGTGCTTCGATCTCCAGGATGATATCCATGTTGGAAATCGGTTTGGTGAATTTGTAACTCCGCCTGGATTCATCGTAGGAGAAACTCATGACCGGTTTGCCGGCTTCAACTGCAACCTTGAAATCTCTTACAGTTTTATCACCGAAGTCGTAATAGACCGCTCCGTCAGTTGAAAGGATGCGGATATTGTCGGTTGTGAACTCCCATACGGCGTCGTAGTTGGGATCCAGCCATTTCCCCAGGGGGAAGCTGCCAAGATTAATTCCCTCGGCTGCAACGAAACCGGCAGCGATCAGTAACAGAACTGCAATAAGAATTGTTTTTTTCACAGTACACCTCCATAGAATGCTCTTCAGCAAAGTATTTTATATTCATTGTCGAAAAACAACAGTTCGCCGGAAAAATAGATTTCGTACGGGGAAAAGTGCTATACTGACTGAAAGGAGTGAACGAATGCCGATTTCCAGAAGAAACTTTGTATTCATGCTGTGTCTGATTGTATTTCTGTTCGGGGGACTGAGTTCCTCATTTGCCTACGGTAGCCGGGCCGCCCGGTTCGGATTCGGAGTCGGTACGCCCAATGCCGTTATTATCTACCGTCCCAGTCCCTTTGACTTCCGAGGAGGCTACGATTTTACCGAGGGGAATCAGTTCATTTTCCTGAGCGGAGACCTCCGTCTGATCGACAACCGTTATCTGACCGGTCCTCTTCACATCTCCTTCGGGCTCGGTGTATACGGCAAGATCTACCCGGAACGCGAAAGCGAGGCCTTCGAAGGCGGGACACGTCTGCCGATTGGATTGAGCGTCCTCTTTCTGAACAACTTCGTGGAGCTGTTTGTAGAAATCGCCCCGGGATTTGATCTGTATCCCAAACCTGCATTTTCCGAGGATCCTGTTCAGGTGTGGGCGGGGATAACTCTGTCCATGAACTGATTTATTTCCTGATTCCGACAGTTTTTGCTTGAACGATCCCTGATAGTCCCCTTATCATACAAGAGATAGAATATGAGGGGGATAAAACATGCAGACCAACGGTGAACGCGGCCTGGCTGTACTGACCAGCGGTGGAGATGCCCAGGGAATGAATCCGGCCCTGCGGGCAATTGTTCGAACGGCTTTGAAGAAAGGCCTGGTGCCCTATGGAGTATATGAAGGGTATCAGGGCCTCGTCGATGGAGAGGAGTATATACAGCGACTCGACTGGAGCTCAGTCGGCGGCATTATCCACAAGGGCGGAACAGTTCTCGGCTCCGCCCGTTCAAAGGACTTCCGGGAAAAAGAGGGCCGAATCAAGGCCGCGCTGAACCTCGTACAGAAGAACATCACGAACCTCATCGTAATCGGCGGTGACGGAAGTCTCAGCGGTGCCAATGAATTCCGCAGCGAATGGCCCGAACTGCTCGAAATTCTGGAAAAAAGGGGATTGATAGATACCGAAGCCCGAAAGCGTAACAGCAATCTCAAACTGGTAGGACTGGTCGGTTCGATTGACAACGATATGTTCGGTTCCGATATGACCATCGGAGCGGATACGGCCCTGCACCGGATAACGGAGGCGATCGATGCCATCACGAGTACGGCCTCCAGCCATCAGAGGGCCTTCGTTGTGGAGGTTATGGGGCGGAACTGCGGCTACCTTGCCCTCATGAGCGCTCTCGCTTCAGGGGCCCAGTGGGTACTGATTCCGGAGAATCCCCCCCAAATGGACAACTGGGAAGACCGCATGATCGAGGTCATGAAGGAGGGACGCGATGCGGGCCGCAGGTTCGGTATCGCCGTAGTCGCCGAAGGGGCAAGAGACCGCTACGGCAATCCCATATCCGCCGATTACGTCGTCAAAGTATTGAAGGAAAAGTTCACCGAAGATACCCGGCTGACAATTCTCGGTCACGTACAGCGCGGCGGCTCGCCGAGTTCTTTCGACCGCTACTTCAGCACCCTTCAGGGTTACGAAGCAGTCAATACCATACTCAGCATGAAAGCCGACGATCCGGCCCTGTTGATCGGTATGCGCAAGCACCAGGTCGTCCATTCACCACTCATGGAGTGTGTGAACAGGACACGTTCCCTGGCCGGTATTATCCAGGATAAAGACTACAAAACCGCCATGGAAATGCGCGGTGGAAGCTTTTCAGACTCGTACGATACCTTCCGCACCATGATAAGCGCCCTGCCCCGCAATCCGGTAAAGGACGCTCACCAGCTCCGTTTCGCCGTCATGCACGGCGGACCGCCTGCCCCCGGAATGAACACCGCAGTGCGGGCGGCGGTACGGATCGGCATCGACAGCGGCCACGTCATGTTCGGGGTACACAATGGGTTCGAGGGCCTGATAGAAAACAATGTCAGCAGGATGAATTGGATGAGTGTTGACGGCTGGGCATCCCAGGGAGGTTCAGAGCTCGGCACCAATCGGACCGTTCCGGTGGAAGACGAACTGCCTGCTATTGCCGGAACACTCAGGGACCACAGAATCAACGGCATTCTCATGATCGGCGGCTGGGACGGATACAGCAATGCCCATCTCCTCCACTCGAAGAGGAATGATTTTCCGGAGTTCGATATTCCGATCATCTGTCTGCCGGCTTCCATAAACAACAACCTGCCCGGATCAGAACTGAGTATCGGCTCCGACACAGCCCTCAATACGATCATGGATGCAGTCGACAAGATCAAACAGTCAGCGGTCGCTTCCCGCAGGGTGTTCGTGGTCGAAGTCATGGGAAGATACTGCGGATACCTGGCCCTTCTCAGCGCCATCTCCACGGGGGCTGAAAGAGTATATCTCCACGAAGAAGGAGTAAGCCTGAAGGACTTGCAGAAGGATATCATCAATCTCGTGAATGGATTCAAGTCGGGAAAACGTCTTGGACTCATGATCCGCAATGAATACGCCAATCCTTTTTACTCGGCGGAATTCATGCGCTCTATCTTCGAGCAGGAGGGTCAAGGATTGTACGACGTCCGTCTTGCCATCCTGGGACATCAGCAGAACGGCGGTGATCCCAGCCCATTCGACCGAATCCAGGCCACGAGGCTGGCAAAGCGCTGCATGGAGAAGCTGTTCTCCGAAGCGGCTGCCTCAAGCCCTGAAAGCTTTTTCTGCGGCCTGTCAGACGGAAGCGTACAGTTCACACCCCTGACGCGGTTCACCGAACTGTCGAATACTGAACTGCAGCTGCCTCTCGAGCAGTGGTGGCTCAAACTCCGGCCGGTAGCTGAGACTATGGCGTGTGAAGAATCGTGATCCGGTTTTGACTGCCGGGCTTCAATAATCGTCGGGAATTTCAGGTCTGAGTACTTTTCTTTACATGACCGAAGGAGATGTGCAGGGTCCGCGCGCCTGCTCCGGTCCGCACTACCTCTGAGGGAATGTCCCGGTACTCTTTGTTCTGCAGCTTGAAGCTTACCTTGACATCGTCTCCAGCTTTGAACCTTCGATCAGGATTCTCAATCTTGCAGCCGCCTGCACTGAGATTGAACATGCGCACCTCGATGTGAGCGGTTCTGTGTTCGATGGGAGCGAGTTTGGCGCTTATATTCACCGCACGGCGGGCGCTCCTGCGCCGCTGGATCTGAACAGGGGGAGTCTTTTGCACGTGCTCGGTCATCCCCGACTTCCTGAGTATCGATGAGACCAGTTTGGTATCCGGCGCCGCCTGATCGGTAAGTTCGGTCATTGCATTCTGGAAAATCTGATAATCCGTGATTAGAAGGTATTTCTTCGCCGGGGTCTTAAGATACTGGGCAGCCTCTTCAAGAAGAGAGATCTCCTGTTCGGTGAGATTGTATTTCTCGCACAGTTCATCCCATTTTTCCCGATGCAGGCGTTCCAGATGCTTCTTTTCCTTCCTGCGCTTCATGAGATTGGCAATTACAAGAATTCCGAAGAATCCGAACACGACGGCCAGGAAAATACCCGTTTCGAGCGGCGAAGTACGCAGGTCCCGTGAAAACAGTTCTTTCAGTATTTCGAACGTTCTTTCCATATGTTTCTAGTGTAATGAATTTTCATTTAGAAGTTTAGTGAATTCCAGATTATCTTTTTAGAACCGCTTTTTGCCGATCAGGATCACTGCCGGACTCACTGCCGCCGGAAGCACTCACCGATTCGACCGCGGCACCCGTGGCGGTTCCTTCAGCCGTCCTCCTAGCCCCAAAGCTTTGGGTGGAGTATATTTCCTGTACCGGAGATAGCTGCATGTCCCTGCCGAAGCAGAAAGATCGGACTGGAAAGAACGGGGAGTCATTGTATGCGGATACTGTCCGTATCTACTATGATTGTAGTAGTGAGGAGGAGCATATGAAGAATCTAGGCAAGATCCTTATCTCAGAGGGACCCTTTGAAGAGATCATGATGGGGAATACTGCCCTTGTCCGGGCAATGGTAGAGGCGGGTACGGAGGTGATTACCTCTTATCCGGGTTCACCTACTCCGGAGATCGCGGCCGGTATTCTATCGATACCTCCGGAGGAACGGCCCTTTTATTTCGAGTTCTCGGTAAACGAGAAGGTGGCGACGGAAGTAGCCATGGGTGCTTCCCTGAACGGGCGGTTTACCACCGTGTTTTTTAAAAGTGTCGGACTCAACATAGCAGCTGACACATTCGTTCAACTTCCGATGTTTGAACTAATCGGCGGCATGGTCATCGTGCTCGGGGATGATCCCGGGGCCAATTCCTCACAGAATGAACAGGACAATCGGCACTATGCGCGTATGGCCTATGCCCCCGTCTTCGAACCGGGGGATCCCCAGGAAGTGTATGAAATGTACCTCGAAGCGGCCAGGCTTGCGCGGGAGAACCATATGCCGGTTATTCTGAGGCTCTCCACCCACATCTGCCATGCCAAGACGAAGGTAAGATTCGGTACTTACATCCCCCGACAGAGCAGCATCTCTCCTGACTTCCACCCGGCGAACGGTCCCTACATTCCTTTGACAGACCGTGCTCTCGATCTCAAACGCAAGGCGCTCCAACGACTGTCGCTCCTGAAAGATTATTCCGAAAACTGCCGATTCAATCAGCTTGTTTCCAGTTCAAACCGGCGCGGCATCATTACCTCGGGACTTCCTTACTTCTCCCTGCGGGATGTACTGGTCGATCACGGTGATGAGACTCCCGACATCCTCAAGATCGGGATGTCCTATCCGCTGCCCCAGGGTAGACTGGTTGAGTTCTGTATGAACCACAGGGAAGTGCTGGTTCTCGAAGAACTCGATCCAATCATTGAAACCGAATTGAAAGCATTTGCCTTCGATGCAGGATTGAAAGTCATAATATTGGGCAAGCTTAATGAAGAGGATATGATCGGTGAATACGATCCCGCGAAAACGCGCAGAATACTGCAACGGGTCTGGCCGGAACTCCTTTCCGGGGGCTCCTCAGATGAGACCAGCGCAGATGCAGCTCTGTCTGCGTCTTCAACCGGAACGCCCGCCGTCCCCGAACGTCCCGCGCAGATGTGCCCCGGCTGCGGACACCGCAGCGCTTTCTATGCAATTAAGAAGGCCCTGCAGGAAGATGCTATTACGGTGGCTGATATCGGCTGTCACACCCTTGGTGCTCTGCCTCCTTACCGAATGGGACAGGTACTTGCATCGATGGGTCATTCCACCGCCACCGCCTCGGGTCTCGCCCTTTTCAACACATCCCGCAGGGTCGTTGCCTTCATCGGCGACTCGACTTTTTTCCATGCAGGAATGCCCGGAATTGTGAATGCCGTCTATAATCATCACAATCTCACCCTGGTCGTTATGGAAAACGGTACGACCGCGATGACCGGTCATCAGGAACACCCCGGTACGGGGAAAACGGTCAATGGTCCCGCGGAAAAATTATCCATCCGTTCGATTCTCGAAGCGATGGGGGTGGAATCGATTACCGAGACCGACACCTATCAGCAGAAGAAACTGATCGAGCTGGTAAAAGAGGCGGTACAGACCGACGGCTTCAGCGTAGTCATCGCCCGTCATCCATGCATGCTGAAATTCACACGCGAGCGCCGGAAGCGCGGCCGGAAGGTCAACTCACGGGCTGTTATCAAACAGGACATCTGCCGGCAGATCCACGAGTGTTTGAGCGAATTCGGCTGCCCCTCATTTTTTATAGATACAGATGGGAAAGTGAGCGTGCACAGCGATCTGTGCATCGGCGACGGATCGTGTCTGCAGACATGCCCGGTACAGGCAATTGAACTGAAAGGAGTTGGTCACAGTGAAGCATAAAACCATAAGTATACATATCGTCGGAGTCGGAGGACAGGGGATCGGTATGCTCAGCGAGACACTGATACGTGCATATGATCACGCGGGATTCACTGTGCGTGGAGCTGACACCCACGGACTCGCCCAGCGCGGCGGCATTGTTAGTTCCTCCCTCAGAATCGGTCCGGAAGTATTTAGTCCGCTCATCGAGAAAGGCAAGGCGGATATCGTCCTGGCTCTTGAACGTACGGAGGCGCTGCGGTCTATGGTTGACTTGCTGAGGGAAGGGGGGACTCTCGTGTATTACGACGCGTACTGGCAGCCCCTGCCGGTACGGCTCGGTGAAGCCGAGGATGTGACTACCGAAAAGATCCGGGAACACGCGGAAGCACGAGGGATACTTGTGTTGAAGGTTTTTGATGAGAACCTGCCGGACGTGAGAATGCAGAACATGGTGCTTCTCTCCCGGGCTCTTGAAATGGAGCTGCTGCCTGGATTGAAACCCGACCATGTTAAATCGGCGCTTACCGATCTGCTCCCGGATACGGTCCTGAAGGCAAATCTCAGCCTCCTTGATGCGGATGACGGATAATCATCCTGATAATTTTCGTAATATTTAATTTCACCTTTGCGATTCTTGTGTCTATTTTGGAAAAAGGAGGTGCCCATGCATTCGCTCCTTATTTCCATCCTGATTTTCTTCGCTCTTTCGTGGCCTTCCTTTTCCGCCGGATCACCGGCGGACGCGGGAGATACAGCCGGAACCGATCAGACGAACGCTTCGAATAACAGAGCTGAAGGCAGCTCCCTCCTCGCCGATCCGGGAGAGCCGCCCTTTGCGATAGAGAGGGAATTCTCTACAGATTTTTCCCGTTCCACCATACACTTCGCCGACATACTCTCCGGTGGCCCATCGAAAGACGGCATCCCGTCTATCGACAAGCCTTCATTCGTATCCGTAATGGACGCCGATGGATGGCTTGATGAGAACGAACCGGTCCTTTTCCTGCGCTATCAGGGAAAAAGAAAAGCCTACCCTCTTCAGATCCTGATGTGGCACGAAATCGTCAACGATACGCTGGATGACATTCCCGTTGCTGTCACCTACTGCCCGCTCTGCAACACCGGGATCGCCTTTCGCGGTGAAATAGACGGGATGCCCATGCAGTTCGGTACCACCGGCCGCCTCAGATTCAGTAATCTCATTATGTACGACCGGCAGACCGAATCATGGTGGCAGCAGGCAAGCGGCGAAGGAATCGTCGGGGAGTATGCCGGCCGTCAACTGACCTTTCTCCCCGTCAGCATACTTCCCTGGGATCAGGTCCGCAGCGCATACCCCGATGCGGAAGTACTTTCACGCGATACGGGCTACACCCGGCCGTACGGCCGCAATCCCTACGAGGGATACGACAGCAGCTCCACTCCGTTTCTTTATCACGGTCCGGAAATCGGGAACCGGCAGAACCCAATGGAGCGCGTACTGGCCGTTTGGGAAGGAGATTCCGAGAAAATATTCACCTATACCGAGCTGCAGGAAGAGAAGGTACTGCATGAAACCATCGGATCCCGCCGGATAGTCCTCTTCTGGGAAGCCGGTACCGCGTCGGCACTCGACGAAGCCGAAATAGACGGAGGACGGGATGTCGGTACTGCCCAGGCGTTTTACCCGAGCGCCGCCGGCACGGATCTTGAATTCTACAGCGACGGGACAGTGATACGTGACCGCACAACAGACAGCATCTGGACCGTCGGGGGCAAAGCCGTGAGTGGCGAACTGAAGGGAACTCAATTGGTTTCGCCGGTGACGATCAACCACTTCTGGTTCTCCTGGAATGCATTCCGGAAGTGATCGACTGCTTCAGCTCTACTCCAACGAGTACGTCAGCGCTCTGCGGGATAGAAGACTGGGATAAGAATTGCTTTCCGCCGGACTGGATCCCCAATATGCAATGTAGATGCTGTCCTATCCTTCCTTTGAGTTCGAGGTATAACCCATTCGCAGGCACCCCCAATGCCGGTCTTTAATATACAATGGAATCGAAACATCGATATTCTGTGTTCCATCATCACGCATATAGGCCTGTGCTAAAATATCTTTGGGGTTCTGTGCTGCTTTTATGCTCACTGTATCCTTGTAGAAACGCTGATGTCTTGAAGATTTTAGATCCACCTCATAGATCCCAGTTGGAGCCTGGGAAAGACTGCGCAGGTTTGTCGGAGTATAGCCGTTCATATCGGTTACCGAGCATGCTAAAAAGGATTTATTGAAGGTGCTGCCGATTTGGATAAGTTGTTCTTTCAGCTCCTCAAGCTGTTCTTGAAGAGCTTGCTCAAAAAAACCCGAGTATGATGCTAAATATTTCTGAGGATTGGTATCCGGAATAGGTTCGTATTTTGGCGAGAAAAACTGTTCTTCCGCTAGGGCCGTACTTGACAGAGTAGTATCGAGCATTTCCTCTATCCGGTTCTTCGATTAGGAGAAGTAAAGACTTCACCGTAGTCAGGTAGTTCTTTCCTTTAAATAGGCATGTAGTTCCGTTCAGAACCTCGATTAAACGGGTAAGATCTACAGTAGATGCCTCGAGAGTCTCCAGGACCGCTTCAAAAGTCGCGACCGCTTTCTTTATATGATCGATTCGGTTGTCTATGTCGCTCGCTCGGTCCAGCTCATCTTGGGCAATCGCCTGCATCTTTCCGGTCGCTTCTCGTGATGTATCGATTTTATTCGAGATAATCTCCAATGATGTGCCCAGTTTACCTGTCCTCTCTTTCACGCTGTCAACTAGCTTTTCACTACGGGTAACCATAGTATAACTCTCTGTGAGCTTCTTTGACAGATCGTCGAATTTTTCACGTGTTCTCGAAGTTGCTGCAGTCGTTTTTGTTGAAAAATCGCGAATTTCCTCAGCAATTATACGAAAGCCTGCTCCACTAGCACCCGCTCTTGCCGATTCAATGGCCGCATTTATTGCAAGAATATTGGTCTGATCGGCAACGTCGTCAATAATTCCAAGAATATCACGGGTTTCATTCGAGAAGTCATTCAATTCGCCCAAAAACCGAATATTGCTTTGAGCTACCTCACGCAGTTCCTCTACTTCTCTAACTACATTATTCATTACTTCCATACTTTTTAAATATGATTCATTCGTATCCACAGTGGATTCATTGGCTATGTTACTGAGAGTCACAATTTCGTTGAACGATACAAGAAAACCCCGTACAAGCTCGACGATTTTTGCAGCATGATCGCTTTGGGCTTTTGCGTTTGTTTTTGCCGAAGCAGTAAAATAAGTTGTGTGCGCAGCCGACAATAATAGTTTCTCACTTTTATTGATAATGTCATTTACAATGTTTTCAGCATCGTCTAAAAACTGGTTTAGAGAACTGTATACCTTTTCCTGTACATCAAGTCTTCTTTGAATACGAGGGCGCAAATCGATTTTGCCTTCCTGCCGAATCGATTCCACGAAGTCACTGATAGCATGAAGTGCGTCGATTTGGTGCTGTATCAAACCCTGATCCTCGCTTCTAATATCTGATTCGGATATTGATGTTCTCATTATTCGAATCGACCGGAGAGAAAGGATGTGGAAGGCTACATTGAATAATCCAGCAAAAATCGATAAAAATAAAAACAGCATATAACTTGTAATGAGATATAGAAATATGCATAAGAGCAAAATTCCAGTCAACAAGAAAAGAAGAATTTGATAGGATTTAATCCTACGGATTGTTTGGAAATTATTCAAAGCGTTTTCCTCTACTCCATTAGTCAAGATTCAATAAAAAACCGATGATCATCTCTGAGATGAGCTCGGGTGCTTCATAGATAGCCACATGTCCGCAGCGTGGAATGAGAACGAATTGGGAGTTCGGCACTTTCTCCGCAATCAGTCGAGAGAAACGCGGAGGCTTTAGAATATCCTCCTCGCCGCATAGAATCAACACTGGGCATGAAATGGAATGAAGCTCTTCGGTAAAATTCACCTCACGCAAGAATGTCTCGTACAAGGCGATCTGACCAGGCAAGAAATTCGGCGACAGTTTTTTCAGCTGGGACGCTTTTACTGCCAAGGCATCCCTATGCTCCTCCAGATACCAAGAGGAATAGAGAGAAGGCACCACTCCCCAAAAAAAGGCCTCCGGATCGCCAATTCGCGCCAGCGCGATCCATAGATCAACAAAACTTCGCAGCAATGCATCTATTTCACTCACCGAGTCAATTATTGTCACGCTGTTCACTCTTTCAGGCATGTCGATAGCTGCGCGCAACGCAATCTCTCCGCCGTACGAAGTACCAACGAGGTCTACGGAACTGATCTCATGATGGTCCAACAACAACCGAAAGTCCTCCAGGTGCTGAGCAAAAGTGTAGGGTCCGGGGGGCTTATCAGATAACAGCTGACCGCGAAAATCGTGCAGGAGGAACTGATATCCACTTCCTTCCAAGGCCTGCGTATAGAAAGCCCAGCTAGTTGTCGAAGCCATCACGCCATTGAGAAAAGCGACAGTTCGTGTATTCTTCTTCTCTCCAGTGAACTCGTAATAGATCGAAACTCCTCGATTTCGCAAAAACGGCATCCGCTTCTCCAAATTTATTTCAATTTTCTCTATTTTATCGTAGTTGGAGGCTAATACTGTTGTCAAGTCTTTTTTTCATCTTCACAATTCCATTCACGCTTTATGAATAGTCCAATGCAAGAACAATGGGTTATCTATAGATCATGCCTTTATAATCTATTCTTATGTCCTCAATTACGCTGAGCGGAAGCTCTGCAAGTAAATTATGGTAACAGAATTGAGCACAATGCTCAGATCATTCATCGTTTCCAGATCACTTCAATGAATTTTTCGATTTTTTTATTTGACAATAGGGAATATCGGATTTAAGATGAATGAGAAGTGATTCATCTCTCAATTGAATCATTTTTATAATTGGAGGTAGTATGAAAAAGGTTTTAAGATTCTTAGGAGTGTTGGTACTCATGGCTGTCTTCACAATGAGTATATTTGCAACTGGTGAAGCAGAGGGCGGTGAGGAACCAATAAAATTTGGCGGGGTCTGGCCATTGGGGGACATTACCGGTGACCAGGGAAGTAAAGCTGCACAAATAGCTATTGACGAAATAAATGCAGCAGGAGGCCTTTTGGGGCGTCCGGTAGAGCTTATAGTTATAGATAGCGAATTAAGCCCTGAAAAAGGTGCTGCAGCAATTGAGCGGCTTGCAACAATCGAAGATGTCGACTTCTTCGTTGGCGGCATGTCAAGTGGTGTCCATCTCGGACAGATTCCGACTCTTAAAAAGTACCGAAAAATTACTATGTGGACAGGAGCTGCGAGTCATACTGTTGAAGAAGCTATGGGACCCAATCAGGAATGGTATTTCCATCTGCACCCTTGGGACTATAACCAGGGAGCGAGTTACGTTGAAGGATGGGATGCAATTGCTGAGCGATATCCTGAAATCAAGACTGATCGCTGGTTCCTTGCATATGAGGAAGGTCCCTTCGGTACTGCATCCTTCGCAGCAACAAAGGCACTATTCGCTGATCGGGAAATCTATGGTGAGCCGTTTCAATCGGCTGCTGCGGGGGGCGGCGACTACACTGCTGTTCTCGAACGTGCAAAGGAGCTTGAACCGGATGTATTCATCTGGGCTGCCTGGGAAGCTGATGCGCTTCCACTTATGGAGCAATCCAAAGCTATTGATTTCAATCCACCTCTGTATGTAGGTGCACCTCCGGGATGGCCTGCAGATTTCGGCGAATCCCCTTTAGCGGAGAATGTAACACTCTATGGTATGTGGGCACCCTCACTCAATAATGTTATCGATAATAGCAAGCAGTTTTATGATAATTACGTAACTACCTACAATGAGGAACCTGCCACCTATTTCGCTCCACTTGGATACAGTGCCATTTATGTTATCGCTGAAGCAGTCGAAAGAGCCGGGACACTGGACCAGGAAGCACTAATTGCTGAACTCAAGAAAAGCAAATATCAAAGCCCGATGGGAGAGATCATTACCTTCAGTCCGTCAAACATCATCTCAAACCAGGGCATTCGCAAACAAAAGATTCTGCAATGGCAAAATGGGATGCAGGAAGTCATCTGGCCCTTCGAGTATTCTACCGCAGAGCCAGTCTATCCCTTTAAACCGTGGAAAGAACGGTAGTAACGACATGTTAAAGATGAATCGTTTCCAGCAGATCGCGGCTCTTTTAGCCGCGATCTGCATAGGTATGATATTTCTTTGGAGACCTACAGCAATCGTTTACGGAGTTCAGCGAGCTGGGCTGTACGCAGCTGTAGCACTTCCAATGGCACTCGTTTTAGGGATTGTGCATATTGTTAACCTTGCGCATGGTGAAATCATGATGGTGGGAGCTTACAGCACGTATTTTCTCAGCCGAACCTTTGGGATTGACCCTTATCTTGCTCTCATACCCACTGTACTTGTCCTGTATGTTATAGGAGTTGCTATCTACAAATCAACAATATCACGATCCGTTACCGGTTCAGAACTCAGCCAGCTGATCCTGACATTCGGAATTGCAATGGTTTTGAGCCAGACCATGAATCTGATCGCCACATCTCAACCGCGGAAGCTGTCCCTTTCTTACGTGTCTTCTTCTGCTCAAATTGGAGAGATCAGTTTCGGTACATACGAGTTCGTTTTTCCAGTCTTAGCTGCGCTCATGCTTATAGGAATGACATACTTTCTCCGAAAAACCAAGCTTGGCAAGGCTGCTACCGCCGTTGGACAAAATCCCCGAGGATCCGCGGTAATCGGAATCAACGTGCAACGAACCTATATGATCATCTTTGCCTTATCTTCAGCCTTGCTTGGCGTGGTTGGTAGTGTCTTTATGACAAAGATGTCAATTTTTCCCATGGTGGGCGGCAGCTATACTATGAAGTCATTCTGTCTTGTTGCTATGGCCGGAATAGGCAACCTTCCTATGGTTGTAATCGGCAGCTTGGTTCTAGGGATTGCTGAGAGCACAATTCAAGCTTTCCCTGGAGGCGGAGGTTGGTCTTCGCTTGTATTTTTCGTGCTTATCATTGCCGTCATCTTGGTGAGATCTTTTCGGGAGAAAACAGTATGAGGCAATCAACAACATTCAAGAGCACTGCGGGAGTACTATTAGTTGCCATTGTAGCAGCTGTACCGCTTTTACTTGGTCCTTATGCACAGTCAGTGGCACGGACTATTCTCATGTATTTGATTCTTTCGGTCAGCTGGGACATGCTGGTCCGCTCGGGTCAGTTAAGTTTTGGTATCGCCGGTTTTTTTGGTCTTGGAAGCTATGCAGCGGTTCTTTCTGCACAGTATTTAAACCTTCCTCCGATTTTAACGATACTTTTTGCCGGTATCTTTGTCGGTCTGGTTGCTTACCTACTAGGTGCAGTTGTATTACGTCTCAGGGGTATGTACTTTGCAATTACTACTCTGGCCTTGGCGGAAATATTTCGCATAGTAATAAGGAACTGGGAAAATTTTACCGGTGGTCCTACCGGAACCCTGTTGCCAAAGATGGCTTTTAACGGGGATTCCGTTCTCACCTATCTGATGATGCTCTTTACTGCATTTATTGCGGTAGGGTTTTCTCTATGGTTTGAACACGGTAAAATGCATTTTGCCGTTACTGCTATCAGGGATAATGAGGTTGTGGCAAAGTCATGTGGAATTGATATCTACCGATCCTTAGTAATAGTCTTCGCTGTTACCAGTGCCATTCAAGGTGCTGTTGGAGGAACATATGCTCAGCTTTATGGTTTCGTAACTCCTGAAAGCAGCTTTAATGTGAATTATACCCTTATTCCCCTCGCAATGACCCTTCTTGGCGGGATGTATAGAACATGGGGACCAGTGGTGGGTTCAATAATGCTCGGCCTTCTCGGAGAGTATTTGAAATTGTTTATTCCCTACGGTCACTTAGTTATCTATGGTCTTATTATTGTATTTGTAATCCTTTTTATGCCGAGGGGGATAGTAGGCCTTATCCAGGAACGTTTTAGAAAAGGAGGGACCTTATGAGCACCTCATCATCGAATACAGCTATTCCCTCTGTTGGTTTGCACGCACAGGACCTTACTATACGATTTGGCGGTCTTACAGCAGTAGATCATGTGACGTTCACTTTATCTCCTGGAGAAATAGTCGGGATTATCGGCCCGAACGGTGCCGGTAAAACAACCCTTATCAATGGGCTGTCAGGAATATATTTCCCAACAGAAGGTTCCGTAACCTACAACGGTGAGGACATATCAACCCTTCCTGCCCACCTTCGCGCACGTCGAGGAATAGCACGCACTTTTCAACTTATACATCCCCTTGAGGACCTTTCTCTACTGGAGAATGTTGTTACGGGCTTTCTCTTCGCGCAAAAACTGCAACTTCGCACAGCACGAAGTGCAGCCCGGGAACTGTGTGAATCTCTTGAGCTTACGAACCTCGATAGAAATACTAAAGCCTTGAATATGCTCGAAACGAAGAAGCTGGAGATTGCTAAAGCCCTATCGATAAACCCCTCGGTACTCTTTTTGGATGAAGTCATGGCTGGCCTTACCTCTTCAGAAACCCATGATCTGATTAAACTTATCCGAAGGATAGGAACTGAGTTACATCTCGGGATTGGTGTTGTGGAGCATGTAATGGGAGTAATCAGAGAATTAACCGAACGTGTTATCGTCCTCGACGGTGGTGAAATTATCGCTCAAGGACCTTATAGTGAGGTCTCTCGCGAACCCCGGGTAGTAAGCGCGTATTTAGGAGGAACTGCTGATGCTGCAGGTTGAAGGCATTTCATGCGGCTACGGCCGCTTAGAAGTAATCCGTAATCTCTCACTTTCTATTAAGAATGAATCGGTGGGGCTTTTCGGTCCAAACGGAGCAGGAAAGACCACACTAATAAATGCAATTATTGGATTGAATCCAGTGAGATCCGGCCGGATCGTTTTTGACGGGATTGAAATACAGCATGAACCAATTCACCGTATTGTAAAATCCGGTATCGCTCTCGTGCCTCAGGAAAGAGAACTCTTCCCCAATATGTCAGTGGAAGAAAACCTGCGTCTTGGGGCTGAACAAATTCCGGCCGCTCTGGAACGTGTTGAAGAGACGATTGAAGAGGTTTTCACTCTTTTTCCCATCTTGAAAGAACGTATTCGTCAGTTAGCAGGCACTATGAGCGGCGGCCAGCAAAGAATGTTGGCAGTCGGAAGGGCTCTCATGGCACGGCCGAAACTATTGATCTTGGATGAACCATCACTCGGTCTCCAACCATCGATTGTACACCAGCTTTTTACCATACTTGGTGAAATGGAAAAAGACATGTCGATTCTTGTAACAGAGCAAAACGTTCGAGAAAGTCTGCGTATGGTAAAGCGCGGTTATGTATTAGAGAACGGCCATATTGTGCTTGAAGGGACCACTGATGAGTTGGCACATAATCCTGAGGTTGAACGTTCCTACCTGGGTCTATAGGTACCTTTTTAGAGGAGAAGTCAATGACAGATAGTACTAAGCATATAGGAATCGTATCCTTCGCCACCTATACACCAAAGACTCGTATGACAGCTAAAGAGATTTCAGAGAAGTCGGGTATTCCGGAAGACGTTATTCGAGATAAATTCGGTGTGCAAAGTAAACCTGTACCTGACATCGATGATACCACGAGCGTCATGGGAATTAAGGCCGCCCGAAAGGCATTGAGTTCAGCACATATTAGTCCAACGGAGATTGATGTCGTAATCTGGATCGGTGCTCAACACAAAGACTACCCTAATTGGCTTGCCGGGCTTAAGGTGGCCCATGAAATCGGTGCATCCAAAGCATGGTCTTTTGATATGGAAGCAATGTGCGGCTCAACAATAGCTGGAATAGAAGTGGCTAGATCGCTCATGATAGCAAACAAAGAATATCGGACCGTTATGCTAGTCAGCGGCTATCGCAACGCGGACATGATTGATTTTTCTGTTAAAGATACCTCGTTTATGTTCGATCTCGGATCCGGAGGTACAGCTGTTATTCTCCGTCGTGACTATGGAATGAATGAGATACTCGGTACTTCTTTTCAGGGAGACGGTTCCTTCTCCGAGGATTGCGTTGTCGAGGCTGGAGGATCAGCTGCTTGGCCAATGTCACCCGGGGATGAAAAACGCATGCATTTCGTGGTCCGCAATGTTGATGAGTTTAAGCGGAAATTAGGTGAAAGAACTTTACCGAACTTTTATAAAGTAATAGATGAGGCTCTAGAAAAGAGCGGCTTGAGTAGAAGCGATATTGATTATCTGGGGATACTTCATTTTAAAAAATCAACCCATGAGATGGTGCTGCATGATTTGGGGCTTGTTGATGAACAGACGACTTACCTCGAACACTACGGACATGTAGGGCAAAATGATCAAATCATTTCTCTCGAAGAAGGACTAAAGGCTGGAAAGATATCTGATGGAAGCCGAATTGTATTGGTTGGTGCTGGCCTCGGATTCGTATGGGCTGCCGCTGTTGTTCGATGGGGAACTGTAACAGAAAATTGATAAGGAGTAAATAAATGAATTTGAATGGTAAAGTATGCTTAATAACTGGTGCATCCCGCGGATTGGGCCGCGCAATGGCTGTTCTTTTCGTAAAGGCTGGGGCAGAAAAAGTCTACGCCTGTGACATCAAGGTGGAAGAACAGACGGAGGCACCTGAGGCGCTTATTCCCAAGCAGCTGAATGTTGCCGACGCAGCGGCTGTTCGCTCAACTGTCGATGAAATCGTGGCTGAATCTGGCCGTATCGATGTTCTCGTGAACAATGCAGGTATTACTCGGGATAGTCTAATCCAGAAATTAGAAGACGACGATTGGGAAAAGGTGATCAATGTAAACCTGAACGGTGTATTTTTCGTAACACGTGCAGTTGCACCGGTAATGATGGAAGCTGGTTTCGGTTCTGTAATCAACATGGCCAGCATAGTTGCTTTAGACGGGAATATTGGACAGTCGAACTACGCTGCCACAAAGGGGGGAGTAGTTTCAATGACGAAGACATGGGCAAAGGAGTTTGCGCGAAAAGGGGCGAATATACGGGTCAATGCGATAGCCCCCGGATTCATTCGTACGCCCATGACCGAATCCGTACCGGAAAAGATACTCGATGCACTTGTTGCCAAGACTCCCCTCGGGAGAATGGGTGAGGCCGATGATGTTGCATCATGTGCGCTTTTTCTTGCGAGCGAAGCGTCATCGTTCATCACCGGTCAGGTTATTAGAGTAGATGGAGGATTGGTTCTATGAAAATGTGGACGGATAGTTACGCAGGAAAGAAACGTACTATGGAGGAGGCAGTTCGTGCACTTCCAAAGAGTTCAGCTGCAATAATGGGTATGGCGGCAATGGAGACTCAGGGATTTATGGGTAACATTCATAAATACGCGGACCATTTTGATAAACTTCATATTTTATCCTGTCTCAATCTCAATTCATACGAGTTTTGCGAAAATCCCGAATATGAAGGTATTTTTGTAAACGACAATTGGTTCTACGGACCATCAAGCCGCAAAACAATTGCCGCCGGTTTCACCAGCATGGTCGATTTCATCCCCAACAACCTGAGCTATGCAGGAGCACACAAAATCAAGGCTTTAAAGGAACAGGGACAAACAATTGTTTACTGGGGACCGGCAACTCCAATGAATGAAAGGAACGGGTATTTCAACATCGGTTTATGTAATATCTATGAGAAAGAGGCAATCGAAGCAGCCGATATTGTCGTACTTGAAGTAAATAATGACATACCATACCTGCATGGAGACACACAGGTACATATCAGACAAGTCGATATGGTTGTAGAGTATGACGCAGAGCTGCCTGTTCTCCCTGTTGGAGAACCTTCGGAGCTTGAGCAGAAAATTGCCGGTCATGTCGCGGAACTTGTGGATGATGGAGTGACCATTCAAATTGGAATCGGTGGTATTCCAAATGCCGTGGCTTTATTGCTTTCCGATAAAAAGAACCTGGGAATACATACGGAAATGTTCACAGAAAGCATGATTGATCTTTTTGAAAGCGGAGCCATTACAAATGAGCATAAGACCCTCTGGCCGGGAAAGTTCATATTTGCCTTCGCCCTCGGAAGCCGCCGTATGTATGATTGGCTCGATAACAATCCGGCAGTTATGGAACTGCGCGGTTCTTATGTGAATAACCCCTTTATTATTTCAAGAAATGACCGCATGGTTAGCTTAAATACAGCTCTTTCAATCGATCTTACTGGCCAGGTCTGCTCTGAATCTATCGGCGTATTACAATACTCAGGTACTGGAGGACAGCTTGACACGCATCGTGGAGCGCAGATGGCAAAGGATGGTAAAGGAATTATCGCGCTACGATCTACTGCAAAAAAGGGTATGATCTCAACGATAACACCGATGCTCACACAAGGTTCAAAAGTAACAATTCCGCGTCAGGACATTGATTGGGTCGTTACCGAATTTGGTGCTGTTCATTTACAAGGGCGCACCATTAAAGAACGCGCCGCATCACTCATTTCGATTGCTCATCCGGATTACCGCTCCGAACTTCGAGCAGAAGCAAAAAAACTAAACTACCTTTAATCATTCCAAAGAAGAGGAGAGCATTAAAAATGGCAGAAATAAATGATGTATTTATCATCGGCGCCGGTAGGAGCGCTATCGGGAGATTCAATGGAGGATTCAAGGACCTGCCCGCAAGCCGAATCGCCGCAACAGTAATCCGCTCAATCATGGAACGGGAAGATATTCCCTTTGATCATATAGATGAGGTAATCATCGGTACAATTTTATCGGCAGGACAGAAAATGGGGCCTGGAAGGCAAGCTTCGATCTATTCCGGAATACCGGATACCGTTCCTGCGTGGGCTGTGAATATGCTCTGTGGTAGCGGTATGAAGGCGGTCATGTTGGGGGCTGATCTTATCCGCTTAGGACGAGCCAATGTCGTGGTGACAGGCGGAATGGAAAATATGTCCCGCGCTCCTTACCTTATCCCCCCGGAGGCGCGCACTGGAATGAGGATGGGGCATTTCGAGATTCGTGACCATATATTAGAGGAGGGGTTAACAGATGTCTTCAACGACTATCATATGGGAATTACGGCAGAGAACATAGCGCAACGGTTCGCTATTTCACGAGAAGAACAGGACCGCTTCGCCTTGGAAAGCCAAAGAAAAGCTGCAGCTTCAATGGAATCAGGTCGGTTTGAGCAAGAAATATGCTCTATTACGATACCAGGTCGTAAGGGTGCTACAGTTGTAACCTGTGATGAACATCCCCGACCTGATACAACATTGGAACAGCTATCGAAGCTTCGCCCCGCGTTTGATGCGCAGGGCACTGTTACTGCGGGAAACGCTTCCGGTGTGAATGACGGTGCAGCTATCATAATCCTGGCTTCGGCCGAATACGTCCGGAAAAGGGGATTAAAACCTTTTGCTAAAGTTGTAGAATATGATCAGGCAGGGGTCGATCCGGCTTTTATGGGTATGGGGCCAGTGCCTGCAATAGAAAAAACACTACATCGAGCACATAGCAATCTTCAGCAAATGGAGCTTATCGAGCTTAATGAAGCTTTCGCTGCTCAATCTTTAGGTGTGTTACGGGAACTTTCGAAATCACATGGGGAAAGCGTTGAATCAATACTGTCTAGAACAAATGTCAACGGCGGCGCTATTGCTTTAGGTCATCCTGTGGGTGCTTCGGGGGCACGAATAATTGTGACCCTCCTCTATGAAATGATACGTCGTTCCCTCCGAACCGGTCTTGCTAGCCTCTGTATTGGAGGCGGTATGGGTACGGCACTTATCATCGAGCGTTTAGAATAGAATGGGCGGTTGTATATGCAACTTACTTCAAAGAAGAGCATCACTGATATTTTCGGCCATACATGGGTATATTCGGAAAGCAAGAACGGTCTTGAAGGAGATAAACTAACAGACAAATCAACAGTCCTCTATTTACATGGAAATTTTGGCAGCCGCCGCTGGTTTATCAGAGCCTTGGATCTAACGGGATATCATACGATAGCTCCTGATATACTCAATTTCGGAGATTCAGACCGAATGCACCGATGGGGCATAGAGGCTTATGGTGAAGCAGTTATCAATTTTGCTGATGCAATGGAACTGAATGGCTTCCATCTTGTCGGCCATAGTATGGGCGGCGCTATAGCTATGGAGATTGCGTGTTCGGTACCGAAACGCATAAAATCATTGGTTCTTATTGATTCTTCACCTTTACAGGGACTCAAAATCTCACAGGATCGTTATGAGATTATTAAAGCCTACAAGGATGATCGTTCTCTATTGAAGAAAGCAATCGCTTCAGTGGTTCCTACGCTCAACGACCCCTTACTCTTGGATCAACTTACCGATGATGCACAACTCATGCTGGATGAGGCCTACATAGGCCATGCACAAGTTTTGGGTTCTGCGGATTTTCGGGGACGTGCACAACACTACTCTGGTCCGGTATTGGGAATTGTAGGTGAATTGGATGCAATTGTATCTGTGGAGGATTGCCAGCGATTAGTAGATGCTTTTCATGGAGAAATAAAAATTTTCAAAAACTGTGGTCATTCACCACAGTTGGAAGCATCGGAACAGTTTCTGTCCGTTTTACGTGTTTTTCTTGATCGGATAATATAAGTCATGGTGAAAGATTCTCGAGAAATCATAAGAAATACTGCACTAGAACTTTTCTCAAAGAGTTGGTTTGAAGCTGTTCCAGTAGCGAAGATTTGTCGCGAGGCTGGTGTTTCAAATGGACTCTTCTACAGATATTATAATAACAAAGTAGCATTAGTACGAAATATACTCGATGTGTTCCTGGAGCACTTTTCAAATGAATTAGAAGAAGTTACTGATTTGGATTCGTTTGTGCGCGTCGTGGCTGATGCTTCGCTTATACATAGCCGTGAGGTTTCAGTTTTTCGTGAGGGGCAATATAGATTCAAAGAGTATGAGCAACGCCTTCGCGAGCTCTACTTAAAAACAATCAGCCGAATATTTAAACGTGATTTCTCTGAAGCAGAATATCTCTTTATTGTCAGCGGATTGCGTTTCCTCGCCACACGTGCTCTCTACCGAGGGCTGACCTTTGATCGCGCTGTTGTGGTAAAGTTTATCATGAATGGTGTATTCACAGGTTTTCAGTGGGACGGCCTATTCCCTGAGCATAACCCGCCTCACGTTGAGAGCAGTAATGATACCAAGTCTCGCTTGATTGATGCGGGAATTAATACCTTTGGACGATACGGCTATCATTCAGTTGGAATATCTGATGTAGTAAGGGAAGCAAACCTATCAGTAGGCACTTTTTATATTCATTTTCCAAGTAAGGAACTTTTTCTTGTAGAGATCGTGAATCTGATTAGCAGCCGAACAAGGAGATATCTCAGAAGCTCAGTTCCTGAAGGAATCGACCGCCTCCATCAGGAAATCGAGGGTATTAAGTATTTCTTGGATTTCTTCGGGCTTCATAAGGAATACTACGAGATTGTGAGAGAAGCCGAATTCATAGCTCCGAAGGCAGTTAATGAGTACTATGATGCTTTTGAACGGGGCTATTTACGAAATCTCGTTCATCTACCTGAGAACCAACGTCAAACAGGTGCAAACTTTCTCATGGGTCTTTCACATTATTTAGGAATCGAATTTTTTTTCAGTGACCGTGTTTCCAACTTTGATAGTACAATAAGTGAAATAGCTCGACTTCTCTCTCACGGAATATAATAAGGAGGAATGATGAGATGCATATTTCTGGAACCGGTTTATATGCTCCAGGCGATTCAATTAGCAACACAGAACTTAAGAAGCTCGCGGATATCGAATTTGACAGCGAGCGGCACGAAGCAAAACTTGGAATAGAGCGTCGTCATATTGCTCACCTACGAGGTATGAATGAGACTACTGCAGATTTCGCCGAGAAAGCGGCCAGGGCAGCTATTGTCAATGCAGAGCTTTCCAATGATGATATCAATCTGTTTGTAGTCGCAACTGATACGCCTGAATATATTTCACCTGCTACAAGCATTATTATACAGGGAAGACTTCAGGGAAAGCAGAGTTTTACCGGAGCCTTTGACCTTTCATCAAGTTGCGCAAGTTTCGTTACTGCCCTTGATACGGTAGCTCGTTATATTGACACTGATCCTTCCATAGAACATGCTTGTATAATCGGCGTGTATAACATGCCAGCCCTCATCCGAAAGGGCGACGCATTCGGTTATTCCATTTTCGCTGACGGCGCCGCGGCTTTTGTCTTGTCTAAGAGTGATCAATCAAAAGACAGACGCGGTACATATCTTGGCGGGAGTCTTTTATCCGATGGAACGCAATGGAATTACATTGGTGTCTATAGTGGCGGCACTCGTCAGCCGATTACCAGAGAACGTTTGGATTCCGGTGATTTCGGTTTACAATTACTACAACGCCTGCCAGGAGACCGTAATGTAAAACTTTGGCCTGTTATTGTAGATAGGCTCCTTTCGTCGACAGGTTTATCAAGGAACGATATTGATCATTACTTATTCACACAAATTAACCGATCAGTCATTTTAGAAGTAATGAAAATTCTTGGAATTTCTCAGGAACGGACCACTACAATAATGGACCGATACGGTTACACTGGCAGCGCTTGTATACCAATGGCGTTTCATACAGCTGTTGAAGAGGATCGCATTAAGCGTGGTGATAAAGTATTGACTGTTGCCTCAGGAGCCGGGCTCGCAGTTGCAGCTTCAGTATTTATCTACTAGAGCCAAACGATTTGTAATTTATAAGTGACTGTGTGATTTCTGTTTCATAGTAGTTTATCGCTTTCTAAGACTGTTATTTATAATCAGCGAGAATACCCTATTCCGCCTCGTATATGGACGAACTGAATGGAATATATATCATTCCATGTAGACATATAGTCTCATTAAAGTTCTCCTGGACTGCATTCCGAAAGTGTTCGGCTACCCAAGCCTACTCCGACGAGAGCGGCAGAGATACTGAATGATAGAACAGGGCGGTACTGTATGCCAGTACCTCGATGCTGCCGAGACCATTATTGCCCGTTCCGTTATTACCGATAACGCTGGTTTCGATCCTTATGTTGACGAATTCATCAGCCCCCGGACAGCTCTCCTTCATCCGGATGATTGCATCCCGGCGGCCCCGATCGACAAGAGTCTCGTAACTGCCCATCGTCCCGCCGGTGATGCTCCGGATGATCGCCAGAAAGCGCTTGAAATAGTCCTGACTGACCACAATCTGACCGATTGCCAGCTCGCATCTCTCAACCTGCCTGTCTTTATTCAGCGGGTGCTTAAGATTGTGAGCCGTAATATGCCGAAGACTCTCTTCCTTCTCGAATATGTGCTGATAGTGCCGTCTCTCGGCGATTCTTCCGGAAAAATATCCCAGCAGAACGAGACAAACGGCTATGATTATCCGTTCCATAAAGGCGGTCCTATCTGAGCTTCACGGCGGTGCCGTAAACGTAAAGTTCACTTGCCCCGCTGGCTATTGCCGAAGTGGCGAACCTTACATTTATTATTGCATCGGCGCCCAATTTTTCAGCCTCTTCAACCATACGTGATATGGATTTTTCCCGTGAATCGTTCAGGAGTTCCGTATAACTCCGCAGTTCACCGCCGACGATGTTTTTCAAAGCGGCCATGAAATCCTTTCCGATATGCTTGGCCTGCACCGTTGAGCCGGTTACTATTCCGTAATGCTCCTGGATCTCCCTTCCGGGAACATACTCTATACTGGTAATGATCATTCTGCTTCTCCTTTCCGCTGCATTATAAAGAGCCGGTATGAGTGTGTCACTAATCTTTACTGACTTATTGAGAACTATCGGCTTTTTTCATTGTCCTGCGCTCGCCGTCATCGAGTGTACAAGTTATAGGGCATCCAGATTTTTTGTCTGAGGCGGTATTCAAACAAAATGATCTAGTATAGAATACCGCCAATCGGCCGTGGGCCGAAATAATGGCCTGAATGTTTACAAACCAGTATTCAGGAAGTCTGGATATGCGCGCATTCTTACCTACATTACAGCACATCAATTCAGCTTATGAACATAAATCAATGAAAAACACCGAGAGTCTCAGTTTGAATAAAAGATACTGATTACAGAAAGAACGTTTTATCGAGGAATACGGGAGGAAAACAGTTATATGAAAGAAATATATAGACATAATCTTGAGGATGCTTCGAGGATCGGTATTCTGAACAGGGGCGAAGCTGCTTTGAGATTCATCAGAGCAGTTCGTGAATACAACACCCAGCACGGCACCAATCTGCAAACAGTTGCCTTTTACGTAGACAAGGAGGAATATTCACCGTTTGTCAAACAGGCGGATGACTCTCAGGCTCTTTCGAAGATTGAAGGATTTCCTGGTAAACAGAAGAGTCCCTACCTTGACCATGATCTGATGCTGCGTGCGCTTCATATTACCGCCTGTGACGCTGTCTGGGTGGGATGGGGCTTCGTTTCCGAAGATGCGGTCTTTACCGAAAAAATTGAAAAATCGGGCATAGTATTCCTGGGACCGTCCAGCAGGGCAATGTCACTGCTCGGCGACAAAATTACAGCCAAGGAACTTGCGGAGAAGGCCGACGTCCCGATTCTTCCCTGGAGTAAAAAATCTGTCACGTCGATTGAAGAGGCCGCCGGAGTCGCCGAAGAAATCGGATATCCGGTAATTATCAAGGCAGCCAATGCCGGGGGCGGCCGCGGCATCAGATTCGTTCTGTCTCCCGATGAACTGGAGCGGCAGTTCAACTCCGCCCGGGAAGAGACTATCCGGATCACCGGGAACGATGTGGTGTTCATAGAATATCTCGTCGAAAAAGGAAGGCACCTCGAAGTACAGGTGCTCGCTGACATGCACGGAACGATAAACACCTTCGGCGTCCGGGATTGCTCGATCCAGCGTAAAAACCAGAAAATCATTGAAGAGACACCGCCCCCCGGACTCAGTCCTGAGTTCACCCACGAGATGGAGGAATCAGCACGGCGGCTGATAAGGGAAGCCGGCTACACCGGGGCCGGTACGGTTGAATACCTCTACGATCTCAAAAGCGAAAAGTACTTCTTCATGGAGGTGAATACCCGTCTGCAGGTGGAACATCCGATCACCGAAACACTTTATGGAATTGATCTGGTGAAGGGTCAGATCGATGTGGCCCGCGGAGAGACCGTCGATCTGAGCGCAGCCCGGCCTCTCGGTTCGGTCCTCGAAGCACGCCTCAATGCGGAGGACCCCGACAACGGATTCAGTCCTGCTCCCGGTGAAGTCATCCTTTTCAAAGCTCCGGCGGGGCCGGGTATCCGTATCGATTCCGGCATCGAACAGAACAGCGATATTCCTTCCGAGTTCGATTCGATGGTCGCGAAAATCATCGCCCACGGCAAGGACCGCAGCGAAGCAATGGCCAGGCTCAAAAGGGCTTTGGAAGAGTTGAAGATCTGGATCAAGAACGGTACTACCAACAAGGCATTTCTCCTGCAGCTCCTGGACAATGCATCAATCATGAAGGGCGCCGTACACACCGGTTTCGTCGAAAAGATGGTCGGTGAGCAGGCATATGTTCCTTCAAACGACCGGGTTGAACTGGCCCTGATGGCCGGCGCTGTGGAGATGTACTTCATGGAATTCAACAAGGATTTCATCAATTTCCAGGAGCAGATATCGAGAATCGGACGACCCCGCCGACTGCCTGATTCCAAGGGCTATCAAGTGAATCTATCCGCTCTCGGCACCAGCTACTCCTTCCTGGTGAAATCGGTTGGCAACAGTATGTATCATATCCAGTACGATAGCCAGGAATTGTGCTGCAGATACGTACATACCGAACACGAGGCAATCCTCACCGTACACGGCAAACGGTACAACGTGCTGATGATTCCCAGGGGAGACGCTCTGCAGTGTGAAATCGAAGGGTACCCGGTGATTCTGGAGAGTGAATCCAGCGGATATGTTAAATCCCAGTCTCCGGCAATCGTTCTCTCCATTCACACTGCTCCGGGTACGGAGGTAAAAAAGGGAGACATTCTCCTCGTTCTCGAAGCCATGAAGATGGAGATGGTGGTCCAGGCTCCTGCTGACGGAGTAGTAAAGGAACTCTGTATCAACGAAGGTTCACAGGTAGCCGCCGGAGAATCACTGCTCCTTATGGAACTCGGCGAACAGGAGGAGAATGAGCCGGTCCCGCAAGCGCCGCCGGTCACTTTCTCCGCTGTTTCCGATACTCCGGAACGCAAGTGGAAGATGTGCAGGCGGAATCTCTCGGCACTGTTCCTCGGATACGACACCGACAGGGACCCGATGGAGACTTTCAGGGAGATCATCTCCTCTGCGCGCGCAGATGAATATCATACCGAAGAACTCGTGCCCTACTTCATTGAGCTCTTCCAGTTCTACTCGCGAATCGAGAAACTCTTTACCAAACAGGAGATCGACTCCGAACTGCTTGCCCGGCCGATGACGTACCAGGAGCTCCTGAGTCACTATTTCCGCAGGGCAGAGGAGAAGGAGAAGGGACTGCCCCAGGAGTTCCTCAGCGACCTGGAAAAGGCGGTCAGCTGCTACCCTGAAGCTGGATTGTCCGCGGATGAACACCTGAATTACGCCCTGTTCAACATTTTCAAGTCCCACGGCAATCTGGCGGCCAAACAGAGCATTCTCAAGCAGATGTTCTTCACTCTGGAGGAGAGTGAGGTCCCGAATGAATATCATCCGGCCCTTTCCAGCAGTATCGACGAGATCGTGGATCTCTGTAAAAAAACCTCGCAGGCCGTTGCCGACGCAGCCATGCATGCCCGCTATGAGATCATAGACAAAATCAAACTTCAGCGGGTAAAGGAAGAGAACTACCACCTCCTCGATTCACTTGTAAGTACCATCTCCGAACACGATGAATCCGAACAGGATGTTCAGAAGGTCATCGACGCCGGACCCTACATTCAGCAGAAACTTATCCGGCTCGCACTTTCAGATGACCCGCAAAAGGAGAGACGGGCCATTCGGCTGATAGGAATGCGGCAGAACCGCGACCGCAGAGTTGATGAGATCAGTCTGCATGAATGCTGCGGCCGTCAACTCGTCCATGTGTCCGGAACTCAGTTCACCACGCCTTTTTCCAGTATCATAACCGTAGCGGATGAATCAGAATTGTCAGAGGGACTTCCGGTTGACAGATGGATCGAAGCCTGCGGCGGCAGCGATGAGAGCGAGGTGACTGTTCTGATACATACCGAGGCATATCAGAACCTGGACGCACACTTCGAAGCGGTAAAGAAATCTTCCCCTGCAGATCTGAAACTGCTTTCGGTCGGTATATACGATGGTTCCATAAGGTATTTCTACCGCAGTTACCGGTATCATGATGGCTGGGAAGAGGATACCCTGCGCCGGGGCTTCAGCCTTCTCCAGTTCAGGGAACTGAGGATAAGCCGTCTCAAAAATTTCGATCTCGAGATTCTTCACCGTGATGAAAATGTAATCCTGGTCGAGGCAACTGCCAGGAAAAACAAAAAGGACATCCGTCTGTTCGCCTTCGCCGATGTATCCGAAGTCGAACTGGAAACCAACAAGCAGGATGCCTTCCACAGACTCGTGATGCTCGAAACTCTCTACATGGAAGCGGTGCTGGCAATGCGCAGCGCCCAGGCTAAATACCGGTACAGGCTCCAGTGGAACCGCATCGTTATCCACAACCGCAACCTCCTGAAGATACGCTACCGTGAACTGCAGAACTACGGTCAGCGGCTGATGCATGCCGCCAGGGATCTCGGTCTCGAAAAACTGATAGTCTACACACGCCGCAAGAGATGGAGCGAGGAACTCATAAGGGAACTGCAGCTCGAATTCGTAGTCATCACCGAAGACCAGTTCTCTCTTCGCAGCCGCACGCCGACGGAAAAACCCCTCGAACCCTTCAACGAATACGTCACCAAAGTCGTCAGGGCCCGTCAGCGCAACATGGTGTATCCATATGAGTTCATCGACATGCTCACCCACACCGGTATTTCTCAGGAGGAAGAGACGCCGCGGGGCGAGTTCGAGGAATACGACATCGAATACACCGAAGGATCAGCGGCACAGAATATAGTTTCCGTCAAAGACCGCGACCCCGGACAGAACGAATCGAACATCGTCTTCGGTATCATCACCAACTTCGACAGCTCATACCCCGTTCCTTTGAAGCGGGTTATTATTCTGGCCGATCCTACGAAGGACCTCGGCAGCCTGGCGGAACCCGAGTGCCGCCGGGTGAATGCCGCTCTAGATCTGGCCGAAAGCGAGAATCTTCCGGTGGAGTGGGTGCCTATCTCCTCGGGAGCGAAAATCGACATGAACAGCGGAACCGAAAACCTCGACTGGACCGCCGCGACTCTCCGCCGTATCATCGAATTCACCCAGGCCGGAGGTGAGATCAATATCATCGTTCCCGGAACGAACGTCGGAGCCCAGTCCTACTGGAACGCCGAAGCGACCATGCTGATGCACACCAGGGGTCTGCTCATTATGACCGAAGACGCATCGATGCTGCTTACCGGAAAAAAGGCACTGGATTTCTCGGGGGGCGTCTCCGGCGCAGACAACCTCGATATCGGCGGAGTCGAAAAAATCATGGGGCCCAACGGACAGGCCCAGATCAAAGTAGCCAACCTGGCGGCGGCTTACAAATACCTGTTCAGACACTACCGGTACACCTACGTGCCGTCCGGTCAGACCTATCCGCCCCGCAAGTACACCAAAGACCCGGTAGACAGGGACATCTCAGGGGCCCCCTATTCCGACTACCTGAGCCAGGGCTTCAAGACCATCGGAGATATCTTCAGCAGCACACTCAACCCCGAACGGAAGAAGCCCTTCGATATCCGTCAGGTTATGCAGAAAATCATCGATGAAGATGCTGGGTATCTCGAACGCTGGCGTTCGATGCAGGATTCTGACACCGGTATCGTGTGGGAGACACAGGTTGGAGGTTACTCCATAGGCCTGATAGGAATAGAAAGCAGGAACCTTTCCCGTATCGGCGAAATCCCCTTCGATGGTCCGGAGAGCTGGAGCGGAGGTACCCTTTTCCCGATGTCATCCAAGAAGATTGCCAGAGGAATCAACGCCTTTTCGGGTCACATGCCTCTGGTTATTCTTGCCAATCTGTCGGGTTTCGACGGCTCTCCCGAATCACTGCGGCGGCTTCAGCTGGAGTACGGAGCCGAAATCGGACGGGCCATCGTCAACTTCAAGGGACCGATAGTATTTATTGTTATCGCCCGGTATCACGGCGGCGCGTATGTTGTTTTTTCCAAGCGGCTGAACCCGATGCTGAAAGCGGCTGCTCTGGAGGGATCCTACGCATCGGTTATCGGCGGAGCTCCCGCCGCGGCCGTCATTTTTCCCAAACAGGTCATGAAGGAGAGTTATGCGGATGAGCGGATCATTCTCGCGGAGAAGGACTTGAAGCAGAGAAAAATTACCCAAAAAGAGTACACCGATCTCTTCAGCCGGGTCTATAATGAAAAGCAGACCGAACTCGGCCAGAAGTTCGACCGCATTCACTCCGTCGATAGAGCGAAGAAAGTCGGTTCCATCGACGACATCATCACTCCTGCTCAGCTGCGGCCGTATATCGTGTCAGTAGTAAAAGAAGGAACGAAGGAGGTGTCCGGAACGGATTATGAATGATCTAAACGGAAAGAGATATATCGTTGCAGGCGGCAGCTCGGGAATCGGTCTTCAGGTTGTGACCGATTTGATCGGACGTGGCGCGGAAGTGCAGGTCTGGAGCAGAAGCCGCTCTGAAGAGGTCGAGAAGCTGGGAATCAGACATGTTACAGTCGACGTAACGGAGGATATTGGTGAGGTTGAAGTACCGGATTCCCTCGACGGACTTGTCTACTGTCCCGGCACTATCAAGCTCGGTCAGTTCAAACGTCTCACCATCGATCAGTTCCGATCCGACTTCGAGATCAATCTGCTCGGGGCCGTGCGGGTGATCCAGTTCCTCGAGAAGCCCTTAAAGGCAGGAGAAGGCGGCAGCATTGTCCTCTTCTCAACGGTGGCGGTGCAGACGGGTATGGTATTTCATGCCAGCATAGCGTCGGCAAAGGGCGCTGTAGAGGGGCTGGTACGATCGCTGGCAGCCGAATATGCCGTCAGCAACATCCGGGTCAACGCCGTTGCTCCTTCCATTACCGACACTCCTCTGGCTGCCGGAATACTGTCGAATGAAAAGCAGCGCCAGGCCTCCGCGGAACGGCATCCGCTCAAGCGGATTGGCGCCGTGAACGATATTGCAGCGGGAGTCACGTATTTACTCGGACCCTCATCTGCCTGGATTACCGGTCAGATCCTCCACATTGACGGCGGTATCTCGGCCCTCAGATAGGAGTCGGGATGTCTTCGAAGCTTCTCATAGTCTTTGGAAATCAGCTCTTTCCCGAACATCCGGCCGACTCCGTCTTCATGGCGGAAGACGATGAGCTGTGCCGCAGATTCCGCTATCACAAACACAAACTGACCCTCGTTCTCAGTGCCATGCGGTCCCATCGGGATGAACTGCAGCCGCACCTGAATGTGTATTACTATGATCTGAATGACAGACGCAGCTATGAAGACAAACTTGCCGATGCAGTACGCAAATCCGGTGCACGTCAGCTGCTCGCTTACGAGCCGGACTCGAAGCATCTTGAAAAGAGACTGGCTGAGTATGCATCTCAACTGGCCCTTCCCCTCGCCTATCTCAGGAGTAAGAAGTTTCTGTTGAGCAGGGAAGAGGTTTCGTCCTCGCTTAAGGGAAAGACCCTGCGCATGCACAGCTTCTACATCGCGCAGCGGAAGCGTTTGAACATTCTGGTCTCCGGGAAAGAACCTGAAGGCGGAAGATGGTCTTTCGACCGGGAGAACCGGATGCCTTTTCCCAAGGACATCAGTTTCCCGCGGCTACCTCAGTTGAAAAAGACCCGGCATACGGAGGAAGTCTCACGTCTTGTTGAGATGACCTTCCCGGACCATCCAGGCGACACCGGTACATTTTTTCTTCCCACCGACCGTCCTCAGGCGATTGAGTGGATGAACGCCTTTTTCGACGAACGGTACCGGCAGTTCGGACCGTACGAGGACGCTATTCACGATTCTGAAGTAATTGCATTCCACTCGCTTCTTTCACCGCTGCTGAACATCGGGCTCCTGCTGCCTGAAGAGGTGCTGTCGCGCGCGCTGGAGGCGGACGCTCCCCTGCCGAGCAAGGAGGGTTTTATCCGTCAGATCATCGGCTGGCGAGAGTTTATCCGTGGCGTATACCATACCAGGGACTGCCGCGGTAATTTTTTCAGTCACCGCAACCGCCTCACCGAATCATGGTATACTGGTACGACGGGCCTCCCGATTCTGGACGACACTATCCGTAAAGTAGTGCGGTACGGATATGTCCACCATATCGAACGGTTGATGGTACTCGGCAACCTCATGCTTCTCTGCGAAATCGATCCGGATGAGGTTTACAGATGGTTTTCTGAACTCTTCATCGATGCCGATGACTGGGTCATGGTTCCCAATGTGTACGGGATGAGTCAGTACGCCGACGGCGGCGTATTTGCTACCAAGCCCTACATCGCTTCCTCCCGTTACCTGATCAGGATGAGTACCTACAGCAGGGGCCCCTGGTGCGACGTGATCGACGGTCTGTACTGGCGTTTCGTCTCTCTGCATCGGGGCCTCCTCGAGAAGAATCCCAGGATGAAGATGATGACATCGTGGCTCGACAAAATGGAAGCTGAGCGCTTTAATTTTATCGTGGAACAGGCCGAGAATTTTATCAGCCAAAACACCTGGTAACCGGTGAATAAGGGGATTCCCATGAAATATATGATACCGTTCTTCTGTCTCATTACTATCATGTGCGGGGCCTGCAGCAGCGCTCCACAGGACAGTACCGGAATGCAGAACGACACCTTCCGCCCCTGCCCTGATTCTCCGAACTGCGTTTCATCGATGGCGACTGACAGCAGCCATGCCGTGCAGCCCTTTGCGTATTCCGGTATTACGAAGGAGAAGGCCCGCGGTATTATCGTGTCCATCCTCGAGAACACTAAAAGGTGCCGAATCATTTCCCTGGAAGAAAGTTATATCCATGCCGAATTCCGCTCTCTCGTATTCCGCTTCGTCGACGATGTCGAGTTTTTCTTTCCTGAAGATGATTCAATCGTGCATGTGAAGTCGGCTTCGCGGCTCGGATACTCGGACTTCGGCGTAAATCGCAGTAGAGTCGAAGAGTTCCGTTCAGCCTTCAATCAGCAGGCTTCCTTTGCTGACTGAGGGACGCACAGGGCCGCACAGGGCCGCCGACCAGACCTTTCATTCAAGATACTGTTGACACTTTTAGGTAAACACTGTATACTTTATATACTACGCTTACTATAATGTGAGGGATATACACATGAAGGCACTGGTCATAGAAGCCGTGCACTATGAAAACAGCACCCATACTGAATGCCTGAATACGCTCACCGCGGCAATGGACAGAATGGATTGGGAAGCCGAAGTCGTTTCGGCAGCGGATTTACACATTGAATACTGTGTCGGCTGCGGGAACTGCACCTACAAGACCCCCGGTGTCTGCAGCTTCAGGGATGATATGCAGTCACTTTACCCAAAGATTATCCAGGCCGATCTTCTGTTAACGTTCAGTCCGGTCCTCTTCGGCTGTCTTCACTGGCGCGTAAAGAAGGTTCTCGACCGGATGCTGCCGATCATAGCTCCCCGATACGTCATACGGAACGGAGAACTACACCACCAGCGGCGCTATCCGCACCGGCAGCTTTATGCAGCCGTCGGATTGCTCCCTTCAAAAGACCGGGAGCAGGCATCGATTTTCACAGATCTCATCCAGCGCAGCACCATTAATATGGACGCTCAGATCGGCGGAAGTCTTGTCTTAAGGGAAGATGAGGGTATGGATGCTGCGCGCCGCCGGTTAATCGAATTCGTCGATGAGATAGGAGGACTGTATGTCTGAGCTGAAGCATGTCACGTTTCTCATCGGCAGTACCCGAGGAATGAAAACCACCTCCGAGTCGATGGTTAATTATATGGCCGATCTTTTCGAGAAAAAAGGAGTCTCCTCCTCTGCATTCCGGGTTCCCCGGCTGTGCAGAAATGCAGGTGCGTATGAAGACTTTAAAACTTCGCTCCTGAACAGTCAGCTATTCTTCATTGCAGCGCCGTTGTACCTCGACACTCCACCGGCCCCCGTGCTGGAGCTGTGCGGGAGGCTGTTGATGGAGAATCCCAACCCGCTGGAAGGACGCCGCTGTTCCGCAATTATCCACTCCGGGTATCCCGAGAGAGTACAGCGTGATGCGGCCCTGAGAATACTGCGCAATTTTGCGATGCAGACGGGTATGAAGTGGAACGGCGGAATAGGCTTCGGGGGTACCTCCCCGATCGACGGCACACCCCTGGAGGAAGCGGGAATTTTCGCCGCGAATATCCGCGCCTGTCTACCGAAGATGGTGACATCACTCGTACGGAACGAACCATTCCCCGGGAGACTCATACAGCGTTCCGGACGCTTCATTTTCCCAAAAGAGTTGATACCGCCGATTCTTAACAGGATGATGAGGATACAGGCAGGCAAATACGGCACTCAGAACCTGTTCGCAACTCCCTATACCTCTGGAACTGAGGATTGATGGAATGGGCAGCAAAGAGCGGAGAGAACAGGAACGGGAAGCACTTCGTCGGCTGATCCTGGATACAGCTTCGGAGATCCTGATCAATGAAGGCATTGAAAATCTTACCATACGCCGTCTGGCCCGCAGGATCGAATACTCTCCCCGTACGATCTACCTCTACTACCGGGATAAGGAAAGTCTCCTCAAGGCGATCGTAGAGGAGGGCTTTGCCCACACTCTTCGTATGCGGAATCTGGAACCGCCGGCCCGCTACGCCTCTCTCCGCGAGCTCATGGAGAACCGCATCAGAGCTCATGTTGATACCGCTTTTAAGAATCCGCACTTCTACCGGGCCGTCATTCACCTCATTCAGGCAACCGGATTGACTCCCGGTCCGAATCAGCGGGAGCTCACTGCAATGACGGCTCAGGAGATGAGGGCATTTATTCCCCGTATCAAGGATGATGATAAGCTGGCGAATAAATCCGCCGAAATCCTTATGGCTTCAGTACGGGGTTTTACAATCGAACTTCTGAACTCGGCGGACCGCCGTTCCGCATTGGAACTTCAGGAAATGATCGATCAGTTCGTTGCTATAATTCTGAAAGGACTGGAAAATCTAACAGGAGGCGATGTATGAAAAAAAATTATACGGTAGTTGCCCTACTCGCAGCCGTATCACTGATGAGCAGCTGCGGCTCTATCAGGGAAATGAAAGAATTCTCGGAGACAGCTGTATTCGCAGAACCGCAGCTGCAGGACCTCGAGGACGGTCAGTACATCGGGGAATTCGAGAAAGGCATCGTGGCAGCCAAGGTCACGGTCCTGGTCCGCGATCATGCAATCGAGTCGATTGAAATTCTCCGCCACGACAACGGGAAGGGTAAGAAGGCTGAACGTATCGTGGACGATATCGTAGCCCGTCAGTCCCTCCAGGTTGATATCATCAGCGGCGCGACCTACAGCAGCACGGTCATTCTGAAAGCCGTCGAGAACGCTCTTACCTTCTCCTCTCAATGATCTTCTTCCTGAGAACTGTCCGGAAAGGCAGGGTCACGAGCAGGGTCAGAATGAGACTGTAGTAGGTTGAGAGCAACGCAAGCGCTACGACCTGACCTATCGCCATGTTGTCCGATAGGTTTGTCAGAATTGCTATTACACCGGTTCCGGTAGCAACCGCGGCGGAAAGGAAAAAGTACGTTGTGAGGCTCGAGAAAAAGACAATTCCCAGCTGCATATCCTTTTCCTCCGCCGCCTGTGAAAAAACAGCCTTGAAGCAGCGGCCGATTGTTCTGAGGTCCCAGCTGAATACGATCAGAACACTGCTCAGGCCGACAACCATGAACAGGGACGGAACATTGATGTACACTCCGATAGATGTACCCGATAGTACCGTTGCCCCCCAGATCAGGAACAGCGCGAACACCACACCCCAGAAATAACTCTTTTTCATCTTACCTGCCTCCTTTCCTGACAATATCCAGTGACAGAAAAACCTCTGCCTCCCGCAGCAGATTGTTGAAGTCACCCTTCAGCTCCGGAGATGCGATCAAGTTGTCGACTTTTTCACCGAGGGCCGAACGCTGCATCATATCTGCCGGAAGAGAGAGGAACAAAACCGTAATCCCCAACGCAGCTGCGAATTTCAATCCGAACAGGATGACCGGTTCCCGGCTTGCGGCTGGAACACTATCAAACCGCGGATGAATGAACTCCGGCTGCCGACGAACCGAACGGTCAAAATAGTCGTACAGTATTGTATCTATATCCTCATTATTCATCTTCTTCCTCCATCCTTCGTTTCAACCTGCGCCTGATACTGTAGATTCGGTATTTTACCGTCCCGGCTGGTATATCCATGATCCGGCCTATCCGTTTGATAGGTATCCCCTCATAGAATCTCAGAAAGGCAATTTGCCGATCCTGTTCTGAAAGCTGCTTCATGAAGTTACTGACTATCGCGGCTGCTTCCGATTCAATGAGCTGTTCGGGGGGGTCGCCGTAGGGCGATACGGCATTGTCGATGAGCGCCGGTTCATCCATCTGCCTTGCACTAGTACGGCTTTCCGTTCGAATGTGATCTACCAGAGTATTGTGAGCTATGGAAAAAATCCAGGTACTCAGCGAGTAGAATGGGTTATACTGCGAAAGCCTTGTATATACCCTGTAAAAGACATTCTGCGTCAGATCATCGCACCGGTCGGGCCTGCCCGGCAGTCTCAACTGGATGTAGAGGCGCACCCTTCCCGCGAAGTTGCGGTAGATTACCTCAAAGAGTTCCTCCTGAGAGCCTCTTCCGGTAAGGATAAATGTCCGCAGCCGACGCTGAATGTCTTCCATCTATTCCATTATACGATGAAAAGCGGTCGAGGTTGGGTTCTCTGAAAAAAAATCCGCTGCGGGAGCTTATATTCCGGTCTGAATCCATTTCCTGTTCACTCAGCGCCGAAAGTGTCCCGAAGCTTTGCGTTGTAAGGAGGGTATATGATACCGCGGTCGGTAATAAATCCGCTGACTAATTCATGAGGCGTTACATCGAATGCGGGGTTCTTAACCTTCACCCCCTCCGGGGCTATCCGCTGGGTTCCAATCATGGTCACTTCACCGGGGTCCCGCTCCTCAATAACGATGTCATCGCCGGATCCGGTGGCGAGGTCCACCGTGGAGGCCGGGCAGGCTACGTAGAACGGTATATTAAAATAGTCCGCCAACACCGCGACCCCGAGCGTGCCGATCTTGTTGGCAACATCCCCGTTCGCGGCTACCCTGTCGGTCCCGACGATTACCAGGTCTACAAGTCCCTGTGACATCACGTATGCAGCCATATTGTCCGTTATGGTCGTAACATCTATTCCCGCCTGCAGGAGCTCCCAGGCCGTGAGACGGGATCCCTGAAGAAGCGGTCTGCTCTCATCGGAGTACACCCGGAAATTAATTCCGCGTTTATGCGCCAGGTACATCGGTGCTGTAGCGGTACCGTATTCGGATGTGGCGAGTCTCCCGGCGTTACAGTGGGTCAGAATACCGCAGCCTTCCCGGATGAGAGACACTCCATGCTCACCAATAGACCGGCAGAGCTGTATATCTTCGTGGTGTATCGCTTCCGCCTCATTCCTGATCTCCGCGTAGAGCTCCAGGCCGTTTCCTGCCCGGGATGAGACCGCCCGGGCGCAGACCTTTTCAAGGGCCCAGGACAGATTGACAGCGGTCGGCCTCGCTGAATCGAGATAGTCAGCTTGACGCTGTAATTCTGCAATGAATGCGTCACGTCCGAGGTCAGTTTTTTCTTTCATGGCTACGACAAGACCGTAAGCACCTGCAACACCGATAGCGGGAGCTCCTCTTACTTTGAGCTTTTTAATCGATTCCCAGATTTGTTGGACCTCCGCCTGCTTTTCAATGATAATCTCATTCGGCAGACGGGTCTGATCGAGTATGAAGAGTGTTTCATCCTGCCAGCGCACACTTACGACGGGACCGTTTTGAGCCATGCAGTATCTCCTTGAAGTGCTTTAGTCTGCTTTCATACTACTTGAAAGAGACTCTGCTGTGCAACAATCAGCCTCCTCAACCGGATTGACGCGAATATTTATGATTGACAGCACCAGTTTTTTGTTATAATATTACCATACTATTGTAACAATAGTAACAATTTATCGAAAGTGATTGATACTTTTATATTATTTACAACGGGGTTTGGTATGAAAAGCAATACTGTTCAGTGTGTAGGTTTCGATTGCGGCAACTCATCCATAAGGACGGTTGTCGGAAGCTTCGACGGCCGCAAGATCACCTCAGAGGTGGTCCACCAGGTGCCGAATCAGGCGGTTACCATCGATGATGTCAATTACTGGGATATCCTCAACATATTCCATGAAATGCAGAACGGGCTCCGCAAGGCAGTGGCCAGGTTTGGATCCATCGATTCGGCGGGGATTTCAACCTGGGGCATCGATTTCGGATTCCTCGGAGCATCAGGACATCTCCTGAACAATCCTCTCTGTTACCGGAACAAGTTCGGCTTAAAGGGAATTGAAACAGTCAATGACGCCATGAAGAAAAAGCTCTTCGACTTGAGCGGTATTCAGAATCATCCGATGAACTCCCTCTATCAGCTTATAGGAATCAAGGAACTCATGCCGGAGTATTATCAGAATGCGAAGGATGTGCTGTTTATCCCCGATCTTCTCAATTACCTGTTTACCGGTGAAAAAGGCACTGAAAACACCATCGCAAGCACCGCGCAGCTTCTCGACATGCGTACCCATGATTACAGTCCGGAAATCTTTGAACTATGCGGAATCGACCGCAGCCTCTTTCATCCCGTTGTACCACACGGTCAGGAACGCGGACGCATACGTCCTTCCCTGTCGAAGGTCATGGAAGTTGACCAGATACCCTTTGTTTCCGTACCTTCCCACGATACCGCCGCCGCCGTTGTCGCAGTACCCGCCAAAAGCGACAATTTTATATTCATCAGCAGCGGCACCTGGTCCCTCATCGGTACCGAGCTGCAGAAGCCTATCATCAACGACACCGTCTTTGACATGAGTTTCGCCAATGAAGGCGGGGCGAACAATACCATTACACTCCTCAAGAATTCGGCGGGCATGCACATACTTCAGAATATCAAGCGCGAGCTGGACCATGACCGGGAGAAACCCTACACATGGGACGAAATCGTTGCGTTGTCGAAGAAGGTGGGCATCTCCGTCGAACTGTACGATCCCAACAACACCAGGCTCTTCAACCCCGTAAAAATGATCGAAGCCATTACCGAACTGTGCGGAGAGACCGATATCTCCAGGATTCTCGCCTCTTCATATATATCGCTGGCCTGCAGTTACCGTGAAGCAATCGAGAACCTCGAACAGCTCAGCGGTACGACCTTCGATTCAATCCACATTATCGGCGGCGGGTCCAAGAACAGCTATCTGAACCAGTTGACTGCGGACATCACCAACAAAGCGGTCATCGCCGGTCCGGAAGAGGCCACATCACTCGGTACCATCGCTATGCAGCTGCTGTATCACGATCCAAGCCAGACCCTCGCTTCGCTTCGCGGAATAATCGCCCAGGCAGTACAGCCGAAGGTCTTCGAACCGAAAGGCGGCGTACCCGGAGACGATATTTATAACCGATATGTGAAAAACAAGGATTACGAAAATTCTCTGAGCTGATACAATACGGCCGCCGGGATTTACCGCGCTCTGCTGCGAACGCGATTTCCGGCGGCCTTTTTTTTACGGCGGTCTGATACTCTTCCGTCCTATTCGTGAACGTATATATCCCAGCCCAGATAGGTCCCAAGGGCCTCTCCAATGATCGAACTCAGGTGTCCGCGCGTCATGGCAACGTGATGTTCGAATCCCTGCGCACAGATGTGACGCAGCAGTTCACGCATCCTCGGTACCTCCACCACCGCAATACCGCCGTCCATATCGAAGGGGTCGTCGGTGAAGTCAGCCGCACCGACATATCCCTTTATTCTGCCCTTCGTATCATCAGTAGATACCCGCAGATAGGTAGCCGGACCGGACTTCACCTTTCCCTTGATGGCCCCGAAGCAGTTTTCCCTTCCGAGGTCTTCCCCCAGAAGGTCAAGTTCTGAGATCTCGATATCGCCGCTGACAAAGTCCTTCGGAAAATTGGAACAGTGGGTGTTGACGCATTTATTCTCTTCATTCCCGTAGTTATTGTTCCAGTCAAGAAGAGCGGCCGGCTGCTTCGATGCAAGGCTGAGGATCAGCATCGAGAGTGCTCCTGTAATATCCACTTCGCAGGCACTCGGTTTGAGACTGTTGCTCATCATACTCATCGTGAGACAGGCGGCACAGCCGTAGTTCAGCTGAATCGAGTTCCAGCACTGCACGGCGCTGGCATCACATTCATTCTCTTCGATCCACCGCTCAACTGTCAATGACAGCCGCGCGGACCGCAGGATATGTTCCGAAGGAATCCTGTCAGGTATGGTGCCGTAGCCCCGGACCTCATTTAACTTTTTCCTGAGTTCCGGATCGCTTTCCGTGATCTCCCCCGCCCTGGCGAATATCCATGAGAGGTCGACGGGGACTACTGTTATTCCAGATGACTGCAGTATCTTCTCGCTGAACCGTACCGTCTGGAAGGCGTCCGGCCGGGTGCCGATCATTCCGATGCGTGCTCCGCGTACGCCCCGTACCACCCGACACACCGCCGCGAAACGTTCGAGGTCCTGCCGGAACATTTCACCATCGGGATCCTCCGTGTGACGGGTTGTATCGGTGAATTGAATGCCGTACTGGTACAGATTGTTGCAGACGGATATCTTGCCGCAGAACGCGTCCCGCCGTGAGAAAATATCAACTTTATCCAGTGCATCGTTACTGGCCTGGACGAGAACAGGAACATCCAATCCCGCCATATCCAGCACCTGTACAACCGCCAGTTCATCGCCGAAATTCGGGAGAGAGACAATGATACCATCGATATCATCGCCGTGCCGCTTGAACAGTTCCGCACATATCTTTGCATCTTTACGGGTCTCGATTCCGCCGTTGGTGGTCTCTTCTTTTGCGGGAATGACAGCTGCGAAGCCCATCTCTTTGATTGTTCCGAGAAGCTTCTCACGGTCGGCGGCAGCCAGTTCTGAATTGAAAATACCTCTCGTTCCGACAATTACACCGAATGTCGTCGGCCGGTTCCTTATGTCCATAGGATCTCCTCTCTGTACTTAGAATAACTTATCACAATTATAGCTTTCTTCATGCGATTGTCAATTTTTTTCTGTTTTCATTTTTGTTTTGACAGTGCGTACTATTTGCTTTAATATTATTTTTACTTTGTTTTTCCTTCGTTGTGTTGGGAGGGTGTATGGATAAGCAGTCGTGTATTATCGCAATTGACCAGGGTACCAGTTCCACCAAGGCGGTTGTCTTCGACTCTCGTGCATCGATAGTGGTGAAAGCTTCAGCACCACTCGAATCCTTTTATCCATATGAGGGTTTCGTAGAACAGGACCCATCGGCAATTATAAACTCGGTACGTGAAGCTTTGCACGAATGTGTATCGGCTTTCAAGAAGGAATATCCCGACGGCGCCATCGTGACCGCTGGAATCTCCAATCAGCGGGAGACCTTTCTGCTGTGGGACCGGAATGGAGAACCGATAACAAACGCAATTGTATGGCAGTGCAAGCGCTCGATCTCCGTATGTGAAGAATTGAAACAGAACGGCTATGAAGAGTGGATACAGACTAGGACAGGACTTCTCATCGACCCCTACTTTTCAGCCACCAAACTGATCTGGCTTTACCGTAATGATCCGGTCGTCCGTGAGAAGATCGATTCCGGCGAAGCATATTTCGGCACCATCGACACATGGCTGCTGTACAAGCTGACTACAGGAACGGTGTATAAAACCGATCACACCAATGCATCCCGAACGATGCTGTTCAACCTCACAAGTCTCGAGTGGGACTCCGAGATCCTCCTGGAGTTTTCTCTTTCCAGGCTCAATCTTCCCGAGATTTCGCCTTCTTCGTCGCTTTTCGGAGCCACCGACCTGTTCGGGACCCTTCCCGGCAAGGTCCTGGTCGAATCTATGATAGGGGATTCTCAGGCGGCCGCCTTTGGAGAAAACATTTTCAATCAGGGTGATGTGAAAGCAACCCTGGGAACAGGTTCTTCTGTACTTATGCATGTCGGGAACAGCCCGGCTGCCTCTTCCACCGGTATGGTATCCACCATCGGCTTCAGCATCGGCAACCGGGTGGATTATGCGATGGAAGGAATTATTGTCAGCTGCGGCTCTACAATAACCTGGCTCAAGTCGCAGCTCGGCCTCTTCGAAGATGAGAAGGAGCTCTCCGAAAGCGCTACTGCTCTCCAGGGGAACAATGGCGTGTATTTCATACCGGCATTCTCCGGAATCGGGGCACCGTACTGGAAGATGGATGCCAGGGCCGCTATCATGGGCCTGACCTTCGGTTCCGGCTACCGGGAGGTTGCCCGGGCGGCCCTCGAATCGATCGGATATCAGCTGAAGGATGTCCTCGTAGCGATGGAAGCTGACAGCCGGATCACCTTCAAGAGCGTCAGACTGGACGGAGGAATCATTCAGAACGGTTTCGTCATCCAGCACATTGCCAACCTTCTTGAAATACCCGTCGCCACAATCGGTATGCAGGAAGTCTCAGCCCTCGGTGCTGCTTTTCTGGCCGGACTGTCCCATTCAGTGTTTCCGGACATTGATATGCTTTCGAAATTCCACACCGGGAAGAGCACGTTCTATCCTGATGATGAAGCCGAACAGACCCGCAGCGCATATATGGGCTGGAAGAACTATATGGAGCGTTTACTGTAGAACCATGCTTGCAGAACAGAGAAGAATAAAGATCCTTGAACTCATACGCGAAGAAGGCAGCGCCAAGGTGAAGGAGCTGAGCGTCCTTTTCTCGGTTTCCAGTCAGACGATACGGCAGGACCTTGAAATCCTTTCGCGCAGCGAACCTATCGTGAGGGATTACGGAGGAGCATATCTCAAATCGATACCCCGGCAGGTTCTGAGCCTCACTCTGCAGCACAGCGAGAACATGAACATGAAGGGGGTCATCGCGCAGGAAGCCGTCCGGCACATCCGTGATCGTGAATCCCTGATTCTCGACTGCGGCTCCACCGTAACCGAGATTGCCAAACTCCTCACCCAGAGATCGGAACTGAAAATCGTTACCAATGCCCTGAATATAGCCCTCATCATCGGTTCTGTTCCAGGCTTTGAGCTCCTGGTGAGCGGCGGCATGTTCAAACCGCCTACTCTCAGCCTAACGGGAGAGAAGGCGGAAGAATTCTTCTCTCAGATTCACGTCGATACACTCTTCCTGGCGACAGGCGGAATATCAAGCGACTATCATCTCACCTACCCCGGGCTCAATGACCTTCCGATCAAACGTGTGATGCTCAAGGCTGCCGGCAGAACTTTTCTGGTTGCCGATTCTACCAAGTTTCACAAGCCTTCCCTTCTGAGCCTTGGGAGCATCGATATGATCGACACCCTTATAACAGATGACGGAATTGATATCGAAGATGTCAAAAAAATTGAAGATATGGGTGTGAAAATAATTATTGCACACGAAAATAAACTGGAGGAATAGATATGGCGAAGAAGTACTTTGTGGTCGGCAGTATCAACATGGATCTGTCTGCAACAGTGGAACGGTTTCCCGTGCCGGGAGAGACCGTTCTGGGCACCTCCTTTTTTACCTCCCCAGGAGGAAAAGGGGGGAATCAGGCCTGTGCGCTGGGCCGGCTCAAGGCGAATGTTCATATGGTAGGCAAGATAGGCGGAGACCAGTTCGGAAGAGAGTATCTGAAACACTTTGAGCATGAGGGGATACATCTCGGACATATCGAGACCGTTTCCGGAGTATCGACCGGAATCGCAGTTATCGAGATAGCTCCGAACGGAGAGAACCGTATTGTTATTATTCCAGGCGCCAACGCGGAGGTGGATACCGAACAGGTCGACAGGGTCGCCAGTAAGTTCGACGCCGACAGCATTGTACTCATGCAACTGGAGGTTCCGATTCCTACTGTACTGCATACTTTGAAAGCCGCCAGGGCCCGCGGAGCAATCACCATCCTCGACCCGGCACCGGCAGTGAAGCTGCCTGACGAGGTATTTCAGTATGTTGACTTCCTGACTCCTAATACGACTGAGATGGCGGTTATCTCGGAAATGGATACCGAAGAAGCGGACAAGCTTCAGGCGGCTGCCGCGAAGCTGCTCGAGCGTGGAGTCGGAACCCTCATTGTAAAACAGGGCGCCGACGGAGCGGATATTTTCAAAGGCGGCGCCGCGGAGCACATACCGGGCTTCACCGTAAAGGCCGTAGATACTACGGCTGCCGGGGATTCGTTCAATGCCGGATTCGCGTATGGATTGGGAAGAGGATACGATGTAGCGGAAGCTGTCAGATTCGCCCACGCTGTGGCCGCCCTCTCAACAGAGAAGATGGGGGCCCAGACCGCAATGCCGACAATCGAGGAGGTCGGCCGTCTCTACAGCTGATTAGTCATCGGCAATCTCTATGCGTATCTGCTCCTCCCGTTCATACTCTTCCTTGCTGAGGTCGTTCATCAGGGTATCTTTCTTGAAAATCACGTAGGTCCTCACCTCGTGCTTCCTTACCATGGGAGCGTAGTGCCAAACGGACGGCAGCAGAGTAACCGCATCTCCCTGCCGCACCCGAACGGCCCTGACCGATTCACGGTCGACGCAGTCGGGTTTATCATTTCCCGAGAGAGCCAGAACCAGGATTATATCCCCGTCCACCGGGATGAGGGTCTCGGTTGTTCCATCGTGTTTCTCCAGTGAAGGGCACATCAGCATCTTCTGCGGGACCGATTTGACGATTCCGATTGATACCGTTCCGCACTGCAGTTCTTCGAGGTCTCCCCAGAAGGAAAAATCCTTTCCCTCCCCGTCGGGTTTCCGTTCTCCGGCTGTTACGATCCGTCCGTATTGAGAGAAATCAAATTCCAGATGATCCTGCAGCGGAACCTTTAGAGCGTTCATTTCATCCTCCTATCAGGTGCCTCCCTACCGGGCGCACTAAAAAAAGGGTACCTTGCCTGCGGCACGGTACCCCTGTAATTCCGTTGTTCAGGCCTATTCAGAATAAATCAGGCCACCGCCGGATCTGCAGCATCGCTCCTGGTTTGTTCCTTCAGCGCTGCTTCGTTCTGCTTCTTGAGCTGGTACTGGTCGATAATGACCGCAAGTACGACGACCATACCCTTGATGGCGGTCTGCCAGAATGATGATACCCCGACCATGACGAGGCCGTCATTCAGTACGCCGAGAATAAGCGCTCCGACAATAGATCCCGGAATCGACCCGCGTCCGCCGCTGAGAGAGGTCCCGCCGAGAACTACCGCCGCAATGGCGGTAAGCTCGAAGGTCTCTCCCGTAGCGGGATGCGAAGCTACCAGCTGGGAAGCGAGTATCAGCCCGACCAGGGCGGCGGTAAATCCGGAAAACATGTAGGTTGCCATCTTGATCTGTTTCACCCGGATACCGGACAGTACCGAAGCATCCTCGTTGCCTCCTACCGCATACACGTGCCGCCCGAGAGGAGTCTTCTTAGAGACATAGGCAGCTACGATTGCCAGGAGGACAGCCAGCCATACGACAACCGGTATTCCCAGTATCGTTCCCGCTCCCAGAAACGGAAACCCTGTATTGCCGAGTTCAGCTTTACCGATCAGGTTTGGGAAGGTCTTGCCGCCGGAACGCAGCATGGCAAAGCCGCGGGCCATATACAGCATACCGAGAGTCGCAATGAATGGCGCTACACCGAGTTTTGTTACAAACAGTCCGCTGATCGCCCCTAGCAGGATACCGATGAGGAGTACGATCAGAATTAACATCGGCGTATGGAAGTAGATCACGATTCCGAATATCGGTAGTCTGAGACCTTCCACGATGAGCCCCCCTGCAAGCATACCGCACAGTCCGGCAACCGAACCGACCGACAGGTCTATACCCCCGCCGATAATTACGAAAGTCATTCCGAGGGCAAGAATCGCCCAGATCGCCGAGTGCTTCAGCATTGCGATAATATTCGCTACTGAAAGAAAGTTCGGTGCAATGAATGCAAACACCAGTACAACGGCGAAAAGCGCGATCAGCGTACGAAGTTTCAATATAAGCATACCTACGGAGAACCTGGTATCCATTTTCTTTTTCATTAAAGTTGCCATTTGATTATTTCCTAACCTCCATCCTCTAAGCTTTTACAGTAATTCCGTGTCCAATTTCGGATGCTTTTCTGATCTTTTCCTCGGTTGCTTCCGAGCGGTTGAACTCACCGGTGATCTTGCCCTTGGACAGGACCAGTATCCGGTCGGACATTGAGAAAATTTCTTCCAGTTCCGAAGATACAAATACTACTCCGAATTTACCTTTTGCCATACTGTTCATGATCTCGAAGACATCCGACTTGGCGCCGACATCGATACCTCTAGTCGGCTCATCCATCAGCAGGACCTTCGGTTTGGTCAGCAGCCCTTTTCCGATAACCACTTTCTGCTGATTACCGCCGCTGAGGGCGTTGATGGATATCTGCGGCGACGAGACCTTTATCGCCATCTCTTTTATCATCTCGTTCACCCGCTGATCTTCGAGCTGTTTGAGGATGTGAAAGCCCTTTACATACCGGAGAATACTCGCCATCGTGAGATTCTGCTCAACTGAGAGATTCAGGAAGAGTCCTTCACGCTGACGTTCTTCCGGGATAAGAACAAGTCCCTTCTGTATCCGTTTCTTGGTACTCAGTTTGTCGAGCCGGGTACCCTCCAGCCAGACTTCACCCTGCGCCTTCTCGTACACACCCAGCATGCTTTCCAGGAGTTCAGTCCGTCCCGCTCCCATGAGCCCGTAGATACCGAGGATTTCACCTTCCTTGACGGAAAACGACACATTTTCCAGTGTGAATCCTCCACCAAAACGAGGCAGGGTCATGTTCTTCACCTGCAGGAGCTCTCTTCCGGTCTCATGGGCCTGGCCGCTGAAGAACTTCTTCGGGTCCCTTCCCACCATCTTCTGAATGATTTCCGACATCTCGATATCAGCTATGCGGCAGCAGTCGATCAGTTTGGAGTCGCGGAGAATCGTGATGTAATCGCCGATTTCCTTCACCTCTTCGAGCCGGTGAGAGATATATACGATTGCAACCCCCTGCTGCTTCAGTTCGTTTATTACTCTGAACAGTACCCGTACTTCCTGAACACTCAGGGAAGAGGTAGGCTCATCCATAATCAGGATCTTCGGCTCGTCGATCATCGTCTTGGCGATCTCTACTATCTGCTGCTGTCCGAGACGCAGGTCCCGAACCAGAGTATTCGGATTGATATCCTGTCCCAGGCGCTTCAATACTGCCCTGGCCTTCTCAGCCTGGGTGTTATGATCGATATAGACGGAACCGAATTTTTTCAACTCTTTGTTCATGAAAATGTTTTCCGCCACATCCAGGTCGGAAAAAAGATTCAGCTCCTGATGGACGATCCCGATCCCCTTCTTGGCGGCTTCCCTGGTGGAAGGGAAGCTGACAATTTCAGCTTCGCCGTCTTCCCCGTACAGGTGAAGCGTTCCGACAGTCGGCTGTTCGATACCGGCGATAATCTTCATCAGGGTCGATTTTCCTGCTCCGTTTTCACCAACCAGAACGTTGATCTTGCCGCGGTATATTTTGAAGTTCACATTCTGCAGTGCCGTAGTACCGGGGAACACTTTGGTAATATCTCTTGCCTCCATGGCAAGAGCTGGTGTTGATTCACTCATATCAGCTCTCTTCTCCTCAGTTCTTTACCTCTATCCTGACCGGTGTAATCACAACTTCGTCGAGGGATTCGCCCTCCTCCAGTTTGAAGGCGCCGTAGAAACTGATTTCCCTGCCTTCGATATTCTCCAGGTCAAGTGGTTCTACTGTTTCCTTCTTCATCCGCAAGTTCAGTTCATCCGCCAGGCTTGCAAACTGCAACTGGTTGCCTACATCGGTAAATTTTATGAAATCCACGGAATCACGAATCGCTGTCTTCCTGATAACCGGACCTATCTGAAGGGTAATGTCGGCGGTGCCGTCGGCTGGGAGATAATCCAGCACAAGCAGCCCGTTCATCGAGCTGTCATCGTACTCCAGCACTTCTGCCTCACCCTTTACCTTGAATGACACCCAGGTTGCCCCGGCGGTTTTCTTCAGTCCGTATTCCTGACTTGTGCCCTCTTTGTCTTTCTCCAGAGCTTCGAACAGCATGGTGACCTCTACCGCTTTTTCTTCGAATGCGGGGATGAGCTGAGAGTCCCATATTGAATCGACATACTCTACGGGATCGAATTCTTTGCCGCTCTTTGTCCAGGTCGAATACTCATCCGTCTTTTTGTCTCCATCTATTTCACTGATTTTTTTAATAGTGCATGAGCTGTAGAAAAAGGCAAAGATCACAAGGATAATCAGTATCAGTGCCGTGCTTTTTTTACTCCGTATCATTGTATTCTCCAGGGAAGATGTGTGATTGATATTCAAAAGGAGTCCGGCCGCAAATCGGACCGGACCCCTTGAGACAATCAAATAAAACTATTTGATCTTTTTGAAGCCTCTCCACTGATCAGCGTTCTCGGGTGTAATGAGAAAACAATCGTTGAGGATTTTTTCCTCATCCATACCGGTTGAACCGGTCCGGATGTACTTATCAGCAAGTTCAACTGCCATCTCAGCATTGAGAGCGTTTGGCTGCATAACGGTACCGTCGATCTTGCCCTGCATGATTGAATCGAGGACATTGTCGTTGCCGTCGAAACCCATCACGATGATGTTGCCCTTGCCGGCTGCGTCGATAGCTGCCTGTGCTCCAAGAGCCATGGTGTCGTTTCCGCAGATGATTCCGTTTACGTTGGGATTGGCCTGCAGGATGGATTCGATGTCCGAGTAAGCTTCGGTCTGGCTCCAGTTAGCGGTTTCCCGCGCAACCATTTTAATTGTGGTGTACTGGTCTATTATGTTGTGGAAACCTTTCGAACGAACACCTGCATTGGTGTCGGACTCTTTTCCAACAAGTTCTACATAATTTCCCTTCTCACCCATCAGCTCGACGAAGTATTCCGCACCAAGTTTGGCACCCTGGAAATTGTTCGAAATGAGCTGAGCCTTGGCGATTCCGGTTACGTTGATCTCGCGGTCCATACAGAACACGGGGATACCGGCATCATCAGCTCTCTTCAGGTTGTTCGGGGATGCATCAGCGTTGGCAATATCGATAATGATAGCAGCTGCTTTCCGTGCAATAGCTGTATCGATAAGATCGCCTTCCTGCTTCGGATCATCTCCATGTACTGCCAGAAGGGTTTCATACCCCAGCTCTTCAGCCTTTGCCTTTGCAGCATCTGCTTCGGCAGTAAAGAAAGTATTGTCCTTGTCCGGTGTAATAATGACCATCAGTTTGGAACCTTCTTCGGCCTGTTCCTGTTCGCCGCCGCTGAATACCAGACCTACCGGTATCAGAAGACAAACAAGTACCAGTACAGCAAGTTTCTTACTCATAACTCCTCCTTTTGGATTTTCAAAAAATTAACATATACAACGTATATGCTATTTACCATCAACTTTTGAAAGCGATTTCATATATGTTGTAAGTCTACCATAGAACACAGGATTGTCAAGGAAATAATCCGTACTTTTATCAGTAAGTAGTGTATCTTCACATAATATTGTGATTTTTGTTACACAATTTTGTTTGTTTCTGTCTACTTTTCTCTGAAATCGATTGCAACACCACATCAGGAATGTCTCTCTTTCAGTGATTTTTCCATATCATCGAGAGACTGATACCCTGCCCTCCGCGCGAGTCGTTCATATACCTCTACCGACATGTTTATCTCTTCATCCAGGCTTCGCTGCACGTCCTTCCACAGTATTTCAAGTGTACGGTCAGAATACGTCTCCAGCTCGCTTCTCAGGTATATTTGAAAATCATCTATATTCCGACCTCCCGCCATTGTATTCGGATATCGCTGAATGATCTCAGACTGCCACTGCCGGTAGATGTTCACAATTTTTTCGATATAAGGATTTGATGAATAGGGAGGTATCTGCTTGCCCATCCGTGCGTATTTTACCGTCATGAGGTTCAACCCAGCTTCCTTCGCGCTTCGCAGATCCTCAAAGTAGCTCCGGCACGCCTCTTCGGACCAGCTCGATAATTGTCCGTCCCGATGAATCCGCATACTTTCAATATCACTTCGGCAGAGCGGTTCTTCATCCGTTGGTACTTTCAGAAACATCTCTACCTCGAGATCCAGTATCTTCTCGATTATTCCATCCTTCATCTTCAACACTTCCCCCTCTCAATCCTGAAAACGAATGTCATTCCGCAGAGCTTTGTCTTCTATGCACCCCTGAATTTGAAAGGCATAGTCCTGCAGGAAATTGGTGTTCCTCACAAGCGGTACCGTGCAGGAAAGCTCCCCTTCGAGTACACTGATCAGAATGGCAGCAGTATCTTCAACCAGTCCAAGGACTCCATCGTTTTCATTCGTCTCCATGATCCCGATAAATCTGTCGAAAAGATCAGCTCCCTCAGGACCGGATTCCCGTACCATCCTGAAGAGCCACTTATCGTATGGGCGGTAAGTTTTCTTCAGCAGGAGATAGAGCGCTGCGGCTTCCCGTATACTCATACTGCAATTATAGTAACTCAGTAGTTTTTCACCACGCTGCAGAGAACGCTTCAGATTGTATTGTCCATACTGGGAAAACATGAAACAACGGGTGACTATCTTTTTGAGCCATACATCCCGGGGGTAGTAGTCCTGAAGGGCCTTACGGAAGGAGGTGAAGTCTCCATGGAAATCATCGAAAACCTCTCCATTCGTGCATATTGATAGATGTTCTTCATTGAGTGATACCCACTCTTTCACTGTATTCGGAGGGCCGGGAACGCCCAGGAACTGAAAAAAGAATCGGGGTATCGATATCACCCCGTCGCGCTTTACACCATGGTCGATACGCTTCGGGGTACCGTAACCGCAGCAGCTCTCCGGCAAATCCCTGTACAGCTGCTCCATCTCCTCCCCTCTCTGCCGGAAAAGATCTTCGGGTATCCAGATGCACACTCTCGGGCCCCAGTCGTGGTCCCGGGAGATTTCATCATCGTACCCGTAGCACTCCGAACCCGGACCGCACAACCCGAAGGCCATGTTCCCTATCTCTTCAGGAAAGGCATTCCTGAATGCCGGATAGACTGTCTCCTGATAGTACTTTCTGGCCAGCACAAGACCTTTCATGACCGCTACCCTGATAAACTGTTAAACTGCTCCAACGCGGACCGTCAAACCCATAGCCTGTCCGATCTCGGCAAAAGGCTTGCAATCCGATTTGGACAGGTTGTTCACCCCGTTCATCCGATACTCCATTCCCAGCCCGCTGTATTTACCCGAACCCAGCCGGTGAAAAGGCAGTAATTCCACCTCCCTGATCCGGGTCTCATCCAGTAAAAAAGTGAATATCCGGCGCTGAACATCACCTGAATCGTTCACACCAGGTATTACGGGTATCCGTACGATCGTACGGACGGAGGAAGCGCTGAGTTTTTTCAGATTTTCTAGAATCTTCCCATTCGGAGCTCCAATATAACGCGCGTGTTCTTCCGAATCGATGTGCTTTATGTCGTAGAAGACCAGATCGATATAGGGCAGTACGCTTTCAATAACATCCCATTTCACGTAACCCGCCGTTTCCAGGGCAGTGTGAATGCCTTCCTGCCTGCATCTGCGTGCCAGCTCCCTGACGGCATCCGGCTGCAGCAGCGGCTCTCCCCCGGAAAATGTTACTCCCCCGTCCGATTCTTCATAGTACGATTTATCCTTCAGGATTATCTCCATGAGTCCTTCAACGGTGTATTCCTCCCCGACTATCCTGCGGGCTGCATAAAAACAGGCATCTATACAGGCGCCGCAGACAGTGCACCGGTCGTGGAGTGTTACGAAGCCATTCTCAGGGTCCTGTATAATCGCGTCATTCGGACAAACATCAAGACACTTTCCGCAGCCGGCACATTTTTTCATATAGTACATTATCTGCGGGGACATCAGGTGGGATTCGGGATTCTGACACCACATACAGCGAAGGTTGCATCCCTTCAGAAAGACGACCGTCCTTATTCCAGGCCCATCCTTCGTGGCGTACCGTTCGACATCGAATACATTGATTTTCATTGTGTTTGATGTGTCCATTCGTCAGTTGATTCTGCTCTGTTCATGTGCGACTTCGGTCGCATTTCCAATGAGCTTTCGGCAGGTCTCACCGATCTTGAGCTGCGTCGGGATGATCACCCGCTTCACGTCCTTCATACTGTCCTCATTTTCTATCTTGGCCATCATTATTTCAAATGACTTGTCACACAGTGAGGCTATGTCCTGTCTCACTGTCGTGAGCTTGGTGTTATAGATACTGTAAAACGGGATGTCGTCGAAGCCGATGAGTGAGATGTCCTGAGGAATAGAAATATTGAGGCTGTGGGCCTTACTCAGGACACCGTAAGCCATCTGGTCATTTGCGCTGAAGATAGCGGTCGGCCACTCCGGCAAGGTCAGAAAATATTCAAGGGATCTGATCCCTGACTCGTACTGGAGGTCTCCCTGATAGACAAGCTCCTCCCGAAACGGGATTCCATGGTCCTTCAATGTGTCCCGATATCCTCTGAGGCGCTCCTCGGCAGTCGGCCAGTTCGCCGGCCCGCCGATGAATCCGATATTCCGGTGATTGAGCTGGATGAGGTATTCCGTCGCCTGTCTGCCGCCCGTATAGTTATCACTCGTTACTTCCGAAATGACACCTTCACTGTAGTGTCGATCGATGAGCACCGTTTCCGTGTATTTCTGGGCCCGTTCTATCGTTGGAAGAGAAATTCCCTCTGCGAAAATAACTCCCGCTATCTTGTTGTCAAGAAGGTAATCGAGATAGATCTTCTCCTTCTCGGGATTGTTCTCCGTATCGCAGACCGTTAGAGGTATCCCGCGCTCCATTGCAAGGTGGCTTATCCTCCGCACTATAAGCGCGAAGAAAGGATTCAGTATATCGAATACGAAGAGGGCCATTCCCCAGCGTGATTTCGAACTGAGACGTGATGCAAAGGGGTTTGGTTTGTATCCGACCTCTTTCATCTTACTTTCAATTCTCTCACGCAGCGGCTTTGCAACGAGCTCGGGATTATTCAACACCCTGGAGACTGTTGCCGGAGATGTGTTACAGAGAGCAGCTATTTCGGTAATAGTGTACTTTTTCACCCTCAAGCCTCTTAATGAAAACGTTTTCAGCCATATAACATCATAGCACCTTCAATTTATTTGTCAAGGAAAAAAGAGCCGCTGACTTCTGTACAGCTATTCTTGCATACGGCCGCAGTGTTTTTGACTTGGATTTTTTGAATTAATAGTATCACTTTTATGAACTTTTTCTACCAATATAGAGGAAATATTGTCAATCTTTAAGCATATTTTTATCATTTACTTTTTTTTCCAATCACTATATAATACAACCATGAAAAATAAACAGAAACGTCTGGAAACGATCGAGAAGCTTCTTCAGATAGAGCATTCAATGAAGATCTCCGATCTTTCAATCCAGCTCGGCGTCTCGCCCATGACCACCAGACGTGATATAGAGATATTGTCCCAGCGGGGAGTCCTGAAAGTGCTGCACGGTGCAGTTGTGTACAATCCTGCCAAGGACTCCGGCGGGCTTTCCGATTATATGCTCGCCCTTGCTGAAACGCAGAACATCGACAAGAAGAAGGCAATCTCCCGTTATGCTGTCAGCCTTATAGAAGAAGATGACATTATCTTCATCGATGCCGGATCGACAACTGAAGCCTTTGCTCAGATGCTGCCGACGGACATCCCACTGACTGTAGTATGCTATTCAATCAATATTTTTCTGGCAATAGCGGGAAAGAAGAATATCGACATCCTTCTGATCGGCGGCCACTTCAACCGTCAGACTACTATCCTCGAACCGCACGACAACTCCGATATTCTGCACAAGAACCGTACCCGAAAAGCCTTTATTTCCGCCGGCGGTATTCACTCCAAGCTGGGCGTTACCTGCGCCAATCAGTCCGAATGCAGCATCAAACATGAGGCGCTCAATTCCTGTATCGAATCTTTTCTGCTGGTCGACTCCTCCAAGTTCGGCAGTGTTCACACCTGTTATTTTGCCGATCCGGCCGACTTCAACAAGATCATTACCAACAACGATGTCAGCGAAGAATACAAAAAGTACGTCATCAAGAACAAGATACATGTCAATTATGTGTAGTCGATTTTAACTCCCGGATGTTAAAATACATTCAAATTATAGGTACAGCCGCAGCCTGCGGAGCATGCCCTGCCA
>Ga0272443_10000174_pt1 | contig 121940 bp, 102 predicted proteins | sample SSMAcet12_FD_193581 | JGI IMG/M metagenome (GOLD analysis project Ga0272443, IMG submission 193581) | Marine sediment archaeal communities from Little Sippewissett salt marsh, Falmouth, MA, United States - SSM-Acet-12 | ecosystem: Environmental > Aquatic > Marine > Wetlands > Sediment ... | reverse complement strand
ATCATACAGCAAACCGCAACCCTCGAAAGCAACCCCCGTCGGCTCAGAGGAACCGCATGAATCAACCGTGTTATCAACGATACAGCCGACTGCGCCGCCGCAGATATCATCACACGGAATATACAGCGTTCCGGATACATACACTGTATCAAAGGTGTCGAAACCATCGTAGTTCTCTATGGTGTAGACATCATAGTCGAGTGTATCACCATAGAGCGGTGTAAATGTCATACAGCCTGAGACATCATACAGCAAACCGCAACCCTCGAAAGCAACCCCCGTCGGCTCAGAGGAACCGCATGAATCAACCGTGTTATCAACGATACAGCCGACTGCGCCGCCGCAGGCATCATCACACGGGACATACAGCGTTCCAGACACATACACTGTATCAAAGGTGTCGAAACCGTCGTAGTTCTCTATGGTGTAAACATCATAGCCGAGTGTATCACCATAGAGCGGCGTGAATGTCATACAGCCTGAAACATCATACAGGAGACCGCAACCCTCAAATGCAACCCCCGGATTCTCAGCCTCTTCATATACTATCATGGTTGCGCAATCAGTTACAACAGAGTCACCATTCTCAGCGGTAACGCAAACTGAGTATATCCCTGCGTATGGAGGCACCGGTACAGGGAATTCGTAAGATATCTCCATACCACCAGTCATAAACAACGGGAAGCTGGGAAGTACTATAGTTGTATCGATAACACCATCAACAGATACCGAGAGTTCAAGTGTCAGCCATAACAGAGCCGGCATGCTGGAACAGTTTACCAGCTCAAAATATCCATCTGCCAATGGTGACCCCCAATTCTCGCCGGCTTCAACTGAATCAGGAAGATCAATATCGATTTCGACACAACCGTCAACCAGAGTTTCCTTATCAGGATCCGAGCTTTCGAAATCGAACATCGCATCCTGTAGTTCACTCGCATACTCATTAATCAATTCGGATGCGTACTCATCCATCTCCGAACCATTGCGGTTCCGATCAAACATATTACCCTTCGAATTTGACACCTCATTGCCATCCCCTGCAAGCAATGCCGGGGTTAGAATTAGAAGAATACATGCTGTCAGCATCAGGAACTTATGCATTCCCACCTCCAATTTAAGTTAGGTTTGTCAACTACTGTTTAATTCCGCTTTCCATCTGTTGAGTGCATCCTACAGTTTGTGTTGATACACCATTCTGAGAATTTGGAGTTGATGGTTGAAGTAGCTTCCCGACATGATGTAATCCGCCATGATACACCTGTAGAGGTATCAGAACATAAGGGTGAGAATTCAGTTGTATTCAGTCTTGAAATGACAGCAGTTTTATAGACAGCACGGTTCCGGACCGGCTGAGAATATGAATTCTATCAGATACACGATATCATCCACATCGACATCGCTCGAGCAGTTCGTATCACCTGTGAACAGCGGATCAGGAGCTTCACCCCCCTCATAAAGATAGGTGATGAGAAAAGTGACATCATCAATATCGATATTACCGCTGTTGTCAACATCACCACACAGCCATCCCGCACTACCGGCATCCAATACCGCGTCCGCCGCATTAACACAGCCATATCCATAACACGAATCAGGAAGAGCCGATATCGTCCCCCACACCAATTCATCACGAGCGGTGGAATTGATGAGTGTGCGTACCTCAGAATTTGTAAGACTGGCACCATTAGACAACACAAGCGCACAGGTTGCGGACACGAATGCCGCTGAGAATGATGTGCCGCTCCAGTATCCCCAGTCCCATTCACCGGTCAGGGAGCTGTATATCGATATTCCGGGAGCGCATACATCTATAAAGCCACCGAAGTTTGAAAACGAGGCGATATTTTCGAGTGTATCCAATGCGCCCACCGCTATAACACTGGGCAGAGCGGCCGGATATACCGGAACCATAGTACCATCATTACCGGCAGCAGCGACAAGAGTTATCCCGGCAGCATTAGCGAGAGAGCATGCCTCCTGCACCAATACACTCGGGTCGTGCATTCCGAAACTCATGTTAATCACATCAATATCCAGTTCAACACAACGGTGTATGGCTTGTGCAATCGCAAAACTACTGCCAATCCCGTTACCATCGAAAGCCCTGAATGGCACGATGCTGCAATCGGGTGCAACAAGTGTAATCAGACCGGATACGAATGTCCCATGCTCGAAAACGGTCCCAGTGTCAGGACTCGGGTCATCATCTTCATCAAGATAGTCATAGCCGTCCGGTGTGAATCTACCGGATAGAAGCGGATGATCGAGATCGAATCCGTTGTCAATCACAGCTATTCTGACATCATGACCGGATGTCATCTGCAAGGCTTCATCGAGGTTCAGAGCATCACATCCTCCCTGGTCATAATAGGCTTGAGGAGAAGATCCGGGAATATGACTCGGTGCTTGTTCATCGGGAAATGATATACTCATTTGAAGGTTTTCCGGCACACCGAGTTTGAAATTCGGTTCCGCCATCACAATATCCGGATTGTTCACCAGTTCATTCATCAGAGAATAGGTGGGGATTGTGTCGCTGAAACCGATGAGGTATGTCCCACTGACTCCGATGCTATCGATTCGGCTGCCGTTATAGACCGTGAGAACCGAATCGAGAGTGGTCTCACTGACTGTCTTGATTACGGCATTACCGCTTATCGGTGAACCGGCCTGGTTGGCAAGAGTGATTGTATTGTCAAATATACAGCCCATAGCCTGAGGTGATGACGGCTGGCAGCTCGAATTCAGAAATCCGGCAACACTCACGGTGTCCCCCGCTGAGAATCCCCCCAGAAATTCCAATTCGAACAATGTGAGAGTATCACCCGCCGGAGCGAAGAGAGTGAATGTGTCCACTTCAACGAGCACACCAAGCGCTTCGAAATAGTAATCATCGGTCGGATCACCGCAATACGCAACCGTATCTGCACAAAGACATCCTATAACATCACCACAGGGATCCTGACAATCAAAATCAACAGTACCCGAAACATAGATTGTATCAAACGTCGAGAACCCACCTGTATAGTCGATTTGCAGACTCGAATCGGGACTTGGATTGTCAAGCGGATAGAATATCATGCAACCACTGCTTTCATAGAGCGTGCCACAACCGGAGTATGGTTCACTTGCATGTGCAGATGTTGAAACAAGAAACATTACAAAGAGCAGTATTGCCGGAAAGCGGAATAACCTGTTCATAATAATCACCTCATCGATTACATCCCCAGAAGAATAAAAGGCGCCCAGTATGCCTCATCGTCATTGATGCTGTGTATTTCCGTCAGGGCTTCGGAATACGCATGCGGTATATCCCTGCCGCTTCCGAGCGCTTCGTAAAATGATCTCATAAATAACATTCCGATTTTATCTGAAATAGGCCAGAGTGATGCGAGTACAAAACGCGCACCTGCCTGATAAAATGCCTTTGCAAGACTGAATGTATTGCCATAGTAAATCCCCGGTCCGGCAGTCTGGCAACCGGACAACACCACTAACTTCGAGTTGATTCCGCCATCAAACAGATCGAACGGGAAAAACGGACCGTCATACATCAACAGCCTCGAAAACAACGGATTCTCGGATGATCTCGATGCGTGCGTTGCTATATGCACGAAGCCATCAGTTTCCCCAAGACTGCGAATCAAAGCCTCGGTTGTCGCGTCGGCATCGGAGAACAGAGTCGTATTGTTAAACAGACTCTCAATTGCCTTTACCTCCCGGTCAATCATCGGCAGCTCTGCTGACTGCACGGCGAAAACAACCGATTTGTTCTGCCGGGTGATTCGGGTATCCTCCCGTCTGCGTTTAAGGTCAGCAGGATCGGATATCACTCGTAGCTTGTACTCCTCATATATGTGATTCCGAGAGTTAACGGAGAATGCCCAGAATGGTATCTGTGCGAATACTCCCTCAAGCAGTAGAATGATTCCACCATTGTGATTCGCCGGGAGCACATGTGAAAACAACTCACTATTCAATAGTTCGATTGTTCTTCTTATCCCTCCGGAGTTTCCACCGGAGATATGCGGATCGAATACTGCATTCTCGCAGACAAATCCAAGTTCGAACACCCTGCTTCTTAACTCAGCCGGTGAGATCGACAGTTCGTGATGCTCGATTCCCCGGCTACCCGCAACAAAGGCAATAACACGACCAGCGATTTCAGCGAAACTTACGAGGATTTCATCCTCCGCGAGATACGACATCAACTCAACCGTATCCATGTGTCTGAAAGACTCTGTCTCGTTGATTCGATAGCGTGGTACTCGAAGTTTCCGTTCCACCTTCCAGAGCCGTTCCTCTATCCGGCTTGAAGAAACAACTGAGGTTGATCTTTTATCACCGGATGGCGGGAGTGACATCTTCTTAAGCTGGAGCCGAAGGCGATTTCTCTCCTGCAGATACCTCTCAGACAACCCTCCCGGTAATTTTGAGGCGGAAGTGTGTTTACTATTCAACAGTGCCAGTGCTCTCGAGAGAGTAATAAACGATTCATCAGAGTTTCCCAGATTCAGATGACACTCGGCAGCTCTGACATAGGTATCATAATTACCCGCAAGATAGAAATGACGCAACTCATCGGGATATAGATTTGCAAGAGTGTTCTCGACAGTTTCCATCGCCGCCCCGAAATACTCGAGCGCTTCATTATATTTGTCTCTCTCGATACAGCATTGCCCGAGAATGTTAAGAGCACACTGCCTCTGACTGGCAAACAGACCATTTCTTAGAAGCGCCCGAAGTCGTCTGACAGCAACCGGTATCCTTCCCAATCGCATCTCCACATCGGCAAGGAAAAGCTCTGCATCGCTCTTTCTGCGAGTATCACCACTGCGAGCGAAATGTGTTCGAGCTTCACGAGCACACTCAATCGCTCTCAGGTGCTGATTCCGTCTTGCCGCTATCTTTCCTTTCAGCAACAAGCACATCCCAATCCAGAGAGGATTCCGCTCCCGCGAAAACTCCCGTTCCGCAATCTTAAGATATTTCCGGCTTTCAGCGGATTCACCCAGCTCAAGGAATGCTTCAGCGGCAAAGTAAGCAGCTTTTGCAGACTCATATTCCAGCCCAAGAGCCTTTGAATCGGAAACCACTGTATCGGCAAGCATTATCGCTGAACCGTATTGATTCAGATAGACATCTATCTCGACAAGATCGAGACGGCTGACCACTCCCGCTTTACCATCACCGAGGCGGTCGAACTCATCGATCACATTCTCAAAGACTGTAATCGCCTCGGTATATCTGCCAGAGAGGAAATGAATGTATCCAAGTGAATACCTGGCACGTGCGGCGGCAAGTCCCATGCTGTTTTCAGAATATATCTTCGCCGCCCTCGCATACAGTTCAGCGGCTCTATCCAGATCATTCAGATTTGTATAAATGTTGGCTCGATTATAGTCGATAACCGCAAGTGGAACACCACCCTCTGTCTCGAAAATCACGCGTGCCTTGTTGTAGTAATCAAGCGCGATTTGGTTTCTGTCCATGCGATGATACACATTGCCTATATTTGTCATTACCCGGGCAGACATCCCGCTGCGATTCTTCCTGCGATAATAGCGAAGAAGACTCTTCCCGACTTTGATAGCATCCGTATTCTCACCGAGATACATCATAACATCCATCAAACCCATACGGGCCTGTGCTGAGGATTCGAAATCTCTGAAACGTCGAAGCTCAGTCACCGCACGATCATATAAAACACGCGCTCTGCGGCTCTCTCCGGTTCGGTGAAGATACCGTGCTTCGACTGCGAGAAGCTTTGGCTGAAGATTCTCCGGCATGTAATCTCGTATTCGGGAGATGTGTCCGATGATCTTCAGCGCGGCTTTCATATCTCTCATGAGCAGTTCGCTTACCGCCCTGCTGAGATCAGAGATCATCGCACGGTACCCATCCGGATACTTCTCATCAACGAACTTTGACAGAGATTTTACATCTCGGATTTTCTTTAACGCCTCAACATCAATCATAGTGTCAATTCAAAAGTCGAGATAAACTCTCTCTTCTGTTTCAAAATTATCTCACATTTACCGCACGGTACCCTGGGAAACTCGAACAAACCCCATTCATTGCATGTGGTTTCGAGTTTCTTGCCGCTGATTCGCAATATTATCAGAATCTCCACGTAATCCTCGAAGTCATTCAATTGACCCATCAGACGATATGATTTCGGCGTAACCGGATACAGAGAGATGGCAATTCTACCATCACCGACCTGAACCTTTATCCTGCGGGAGTCAACACTTGCTCTCCTGACCCCCTCCGGCATTGGAAGCAGTTTCGAATCGTAGGTAATAACTCCGCGAGCCTCCCCATTCTCCGGAATAGCGCTGTCGATTATTCCGGCAGCGAGTTCACGGGCCGCACTAATGACATTCTCCCAGCCGGACAGGTCATAATCACCCAGCTCAAGCAGATCGGTTACAATACACCGAACTTCGCTGTCGCTCTTGAACTGCTTGAGCAACTCCGCCCTGTCATTGGAATCAACCCGCTTTAGAAACGAATCGAGCAGTCTGTCTTTCTTTTTCCGGCCGCGATTTCTCACCATTATTCACCTCATTGGAGTGCCACGAATCACTTGCGAAAATACTGTCTTCTATAACCTTTCCGCCTCAAAACACTCTGTAATTCCTTAAGAATCCTCATCCTCGTTGGTCCTATTGAGGATACCGGCATTCCGAGTTTTTTTGAGATTTCCCGGTAGCTCGGCTCTTTAGGATCAAGAAAAAGCGCCTTGATAAGTCTCTGATCCCGTTCGGGAAGGTATTCTATGGCTTCCTTCAATATCCCATACCTCTCTATATCATGGTAAGAGTTTTCCGGATTATCAGCTTCTCCCCCATGCAGATAGTCCACCACATCGGCAGAGATTCTCTCGAAAATCTGCATCCGCCGATATATCCTGTAAATTTTCCTGCGGGTGATGGTGGCGACATAGGCGCAAATCCTCGATGGTGACTTGATCTCTGAAATGGACCTCACGAGATCGAGACAGATCTGGCCGAATATATCGAAACTCTCGTCGCGGGACAGTTTTGCCCGCTTGCAGACAGAGAACACAACCGGTGTAATCGTGTCGATTAAATCACTCCATGCTGCACGATCACCCTGCCTGCATCCGGCGAGTAACTCGTCAAAATCACTCTTTTTCACGTCAGCCATCAAAACCCCGATAATCAGATCACGGATTCACATTGTCCGACGTACGTCGGCACCTTGGGGGTACATTAACTGTAGGAATAAGGGAGCCGTTATCCCGAGAATCATATCGCATCTTCTCGCCGGTAAGATACGCTACAACATACCATATAATAATGTGTAACGGGGATATGCGAAAGATACATATTTCTTCAGAAATCTGATAAGTAGTTGAAACTCATGCTTTTCTTGCAAGTATTCTCGCTGAACCGGATTCGGTCCTTTCGAACTTAAGTATCGTAAATGATGACATAAGTGATTCTATTTCGCTGTCTGAATAATACCTCCAGAGCATGCCCACCCGGCTACCGGATGTATATACCCATGTTGAATCCGGAAGGGTCTCCACACTATCCGGTTTTTCCTCACAGCCGTCGAAAGTCGCATATAGCAATCCCTTCCTCCATCTTAGAGAGGAGTGGATATTTAAAATTGAGCTTTCTGCCCATGCAAGCGGTATGTGATCGAGTACTGAGATACAGAGTACTGCGTCATACGAGTTTGGTTTTTTGAACCTGTCTACGGATTCGCTTACTGCCTTAATAACAAGACCGACGGATTCAGCTCTTTTCCTCAGTTTGATAAGAGCCTCTTCTGATATATCAACTGCGGTAACATTGAAACCATTACGCGCGAGTGCAAGCGACCAGCTTCCGAATCCGCAGCCGAGATCGAGAACATCACGACATCCTTCGGATCTCAATACATTGGTGATTTTCGATACAACTGAATCCGGTAGTTCGGGGGGATCATGTTTGTATGAGGAGAAACAACTATTCCAGAATTCGACACATCTCGATCTCAGCTCACTCTCTGAGTTCTCCATTCAGAATCCTTCTCCCATCGGTGAACAACCGGACACCAAATCAGCAACTTGTCCTCATATTAAAGTGTCAGGCTGAGTGAGACAATGACGGCATCATCACCGCCGAGTGTGCTGTTACGAAAACCGATATCAAGCTGTTTCTCTGCTTCTTCGTTATTGTATATTTCCACAGCCGATTTCAGTTTATTTGTCGCGGAATCACTAATAATTATGGAGATAGCCTCACATATACCACCCACGATCAACATGGTAGTATATCGATCTCTCCATTCGTCCTTGTCAATGTATTGTATGAGAGCAATTCCAATCACACACACACCAGCCCCGGCAAATATAGTAGCAGGTATCTTGTAGTATGGATATGAATCCAACAACTCGAGTGCTTCGGGATTGCTGGAAATTACATCTTTCAACGATCCTGCAAGAAATCCCACTCTGTGGTATGTTTCTCCATCTGTTGAGTATTTCCAACCCGCAAAGAAACTCTGCTTTAGTGTGATCTCCGCCGATGCTGTTACTGCCAGCATCAGTATCAGGATGCTAACCATTCCAACGGTGCGCATACTTGTCCTCCCATATAAGAAGACGATAACCTGTAATGATTATCAATTATTTCTTGATATTAAACTTGCGGCAGTTTGTCAAGATGTCACTTGGCGTGAATGTAAGAAGGGTGTTTCAGGATACTAAATAAGAATTGCGATCAGAATCCATTAATCTCTTGACAGGTGATAACCTATTTCATTTTCCGTGCAAGTATGCGGGCATACCCATGTTTATGAGGAGTCCCATGCGAGGTATCATCTTCCATACACTCTTCATAGTACCGGATATTAAAATTCCCCTTGAAATGCTTCAAAAGTTCATTAGGCCGGAAATAGTGCTTAACCTCCGTTGACAGCTCACTCGATTTCTCGGGATCATCCCTGTAACCCGGATCGTCTATTGTGTGAACCTTCACGAACATGATTCCACCTCTTTTAAGGCTGTTACGTACCTTGTAAAAGAGTTTGTCAATCTCTGGTGTTTCGAGATGGTCAAAGAGTGTAACAGCCACAATCAAATCGAATTTCCCCTCCGGATAAACCCAGTCACGAGCATCCTCAATGATTGTCTCGATTTTGTTGTTTACACCCTTTTCACCCGCTATCCGATCGAGCTTGTCTATTCCGGTTTTCGATATATCGAGTGCTGTAACTTCGAATCCTTTTTCGGCAAGAAACAGAGTATTCCTGCCGTCCCCCGCCCCCAGATCGAGTGCTCTTCCGGTTGCTCCCTCTCTTTCGACAAATTCCCTTATCTCCTGTGTCGGGTCGCTGCCGAATGACAACTCCTCGGAATCATAGAATCCATCATATCCTTTGTTCATGATTAAGAATCCCTTCGAGATAGCCAAATTGACCGGTTCTTATACCATACCCCGATGGCTTTCATAGATGTATAACATCAATAAACCATATCAGTGCCCATTTAGTATATATGATCCAGAAACCTCGCTCCGATTGCTGGTGTTAATATGATACACAGGTCATAATCGCATTGGAGATATGGAGATATGAAGACGAAGGTGGACCGTAAAAGAGTACATGTTCTTTCGGAGGGAAAGGAAGCTGATGGACCTGTAATATACTGGATGAGCCGTGACCAGAGGATAAGGGACAACTGGGCACTCCTCTTCGCCCGTGAGATTGCAAATGAGAAAAAAGTCCCGTTGGTTGTTCTTTTCTGCCTTGCTTCGAAATTTCTGGGCGCTGTTAAACGTCAATATGCATTCATGTTGAGAGGACTCGTTGAGATTGCGAATGATCTCGATAAACGGGGGATTCCATTTATCCTGAGACAGGGTGATCCTGCAGATTCAGTATTGACGGAAGTCGCGAGTCTCGATGCATCCACTCTGGTGGCGGATTTCAATCCGCTTCGCATTAGCCGGGAATGGAAAGAAAAGGCTACCCGCAGGATACGAATACCATTCTACGAAGTCGACACTCATAACATCATCCCGTGCAGAATAGCATCCGATAAGCAGGAATTTGCCGCGCGGACTTTCAGACCAAAAGTAAACAAACTGCTACCGGAATTTCTAACCGATTTTTCGTCACTACGAAAACCAAGATATCAATCAGAAATCAAATCAACAAAGCTTGACATCAATAATCTACTCCGTGGATTGAGGATCGATTCGAGTGTGGATGAGGTCGACTGGATAAAACCCGGCGAGAAAGCAGCTCGTGCTGCATTGAAACGATTTATACAGAAGCGGTTACCAAACTATGCGAACAGCAGAAACAATCCCGTTGTCAACATGCAATCCGACCTTTCACCATACCTTCATTTCGGACAAATCTCAGCGCAGAGAGTCGCGCTTGAAGTATCAGCATCGGATGCACCCGCGGAGTGTAGGGAGGCTTTCCTCGAGGAATTGATTGTCAGACGTGAGTTATCAGACAGTTTCTGTTTATACAACAAGGATTACGACAGCTTTGACGGTTTCCCGGATTGGGCAAAAAAGACTCTCAACGATCATCGAAATGATGAGCGGGAGTATCTCTACAGCCGGGATGATCTCGAATCCGCACGCACTCATGATGACCTATGGAATGCTGCTCAGAGAGAGATGGTATCTACCGGGAAGATGCATGGTTATTTACGGATGTACTGGGCGAAAAAAATACTCGAATGGAGCGTATCACCGGAAGAAGCACTTGACATTGCAATCTATCTTAATGATAGATACGAGCTTGATGGGCGCGATCCCAACGGATATGCGGGAGTAGCGTGGAGTATCGGTGGAGTACATGACCGAGCATGGAATGAGCGACCAATATTCGGGAAAGTACGCTATATGAACTTAAACGGGTGTAAACGCAAATTCGACGTTGATGCTTTCATACAGAAGACAATAAGCTTAAAAGATTGAATTATCTAAGCTGATAGTTGTATTACCTGTTAAGTTCTTTTTGTTGGTGAAACAGACATTCAGTCTGCTATATTGGCTTTATCAGAAAGTGTTCTGCCATTATTGAATTCAAGGAGATAGTCTCTCATGACTCCCGAATCTCACGATGATGATAAAACTCGCGGTATTACGGTAATCACTCCGGGTACTCAGATAGCGCACTATAAAGTAATTGAGAAAATTGGTGAGGGCGGCATGGGGGAGGTCTATCTTGCCGATGACACACGCCTGAACCGAAAAGTTGCTCTTAAATTTCTTCCACTTCATTTCCTTTCGGATGATAATGCCAAAGCGAGATTTGTGCGGGAAGCTCAATCCGCAGCAGGACTGGACCATCCAAATGTCATCACGATATTCGAAGTCAGCGAATTTGACGGGCGACCGTTTTTCGCGATGCAGTATCTCGAAGGCGATTCCCTCAGGGATATCATCTCACGGGGACCGATACCGGTCGAGAAAATTCTTGATATAGCTATTCAGGTGGCATCGGGGCTTAAGCATGCGCACGAAAAGAATATCATCCACCGCGATATCAAACCGGCCAATATCTGTGTGGACCACTCCGGCAGGGCGTTCATACTCGATTTCGGTCTGGCAGCCGTTGAGAGCGATGAGGCTCTTACACAGGCTGGTACTACACTCGGGACTATCGGCTACATGGCTCCCGAACAGCTTCAGGGCAAAGAGATTGACGGTAGAAGTGATATCTTTTCACTCGGTGTGGTACTCTATGAAATGCTGACCGGAACCGCACCATTCAAACGGAACTCGCAGGCATCCACAATAAACAGCGTCCTGAATGAACATCCGGCGCCACTTACCGAGCTTAGGTCCAACATTGAGTATGGCTTCGAGGAGATTGTCAGTCGTGCACTCGACAAGGATGTCGAAACGCGCTACCAGAGCGCATCCGGACTGCTTGCAGACCTGAAACGAATGAAGAAAACTCTCGATCCGGAATCATCCACAAAGACTTTCGTTTCGGTTGGAGGTCCAACCACCCGCTCCGGTGGAAAGAAACTCGCGCTAATCGGCGGTTTCATAGGTGTAGCGGTTATAGCTGCGCTAATGATTATTCTCTTTGCAGGCAGTGGTTCAGTCCTGGATCGAGGTTCCGGATCCCACAGCTCCGGAACCGCTAATGCGGGACAGTGGGCATCCTCTATTGCGGTTCTCCCATTTATGGATTTCAGTCGTGAAAAGGATCAGGAGTATTTCTGTGACGGTATGACCGATGCGATAATCGGCAAGCTGACCGGCGTTAAGGAACTCAAGGTTATTTCGATGACCTCGGTTATGAGATACAAATCCGAAGATAGAGATCTCGAAAAGATCGGTGATGATCTCGGTGTCGAAACCGTGCTCGACGGCAGCGTGCAGAAGGAGGGCGACAACATCCGAGTGAGCGCCCGTCTGGTCGACGTTGACGGACAACAGCAGCTATGGTCCCGCCAGTTCGACCGTAAACTCGAGAGCGTGTTCGCTATTCAGGATGAGATTTCGCGTGACATAGTAGAGGTGCTCAAGATCGAATTACTGGGATCGAGCAGCCAGACTCTGACCCAGAGATACACCGACAATGTCGAAGCTTATAATCTCTATGTGCAGGGACGGTTTTTCTGGAGAAAGCGTACGGAAGACGCCCTTAAATCCGCAATCGATCTCTTCGAAAAAGCAATCGACCTCGACTCGAATTATGCTCTGGCTTATGCAGGGCTTGCTGATACCTGGGCGGTCCTGCCGGGCTACAGTGCATTTCCCGCTGATTCAGCCTATGGACTGGCAGAGGAAGCCGCGAAGCGGGCAATTGAGCTGAACAGCAATATTGCGGAGGGTTATGCTTCACTTGGCTTGATACAAATGAACCTGGAGAAACCGATTGATGCAGAGCAGAGTTTCAAAACCGCTATAGCTCTCAATCCCGGCTATTCCTGGGGGCATACATGGTACTCGAATCTTCTCGGTCAGATGGGACGTAATGATGAAAGTCTTGAACAGCTCGAGATAGCTTATGAACTCGACCCTCTCTCGATTGTCAATCTTATCAATCTGGCATCCAAGATAGCGCGGAAGGGCGAAACCGAGCGTGCAACGAAGCTTCTTGATCGCGCACTCGAGATCGAGCAGAATGTCAAAATATACTCCCAGTATTCTTCTATAATGGCGGAGGCTAAACAGCCTGACAAGGCAATCGAGTATATGGAGCGTGCGTTGGAAATTGCACCGGATATACTGTTTAATTGGAGTACTCTTGCAAAATTGTATACAGAGACTGTAGCCTACGATTCCGGTATGGCAGTTTTCGATCGTGCACCGGCAAATCGTGCAATCGATTCCGCTCAGATACAGATATACAAGGGTGAGTTGGCGTTGCGTTACGGACATCTCGATGATGCGGGCGTTGCCTTCGAGAACGCGCTGAAGATAATTCCAAATATCGAACAAGCAGCGCGTGGAGTCCTTGCAGTTGCAATCTATACGAGAAACTGGAAAGATGCCGAGAATATAATCAATGTTTTTGATGCAGCCGTGAAACAGATGAGTGGCGACCTTCATCTTGAAATCGACCGAGCACGCTTATTATGCATGATGTACAGAGGGCAGATCGACGATGCGATAGAGTTCCTTCAGAAAGATTTCGAAGCAAGTTCCGAGGAAAGACATGACATTGAAATGAGCGTAAGGTTACTCCAAACATCGAGAGCCTATACGGCGATTGGCGACTATAAAACAGCACTATCGAAAATGGAGGAGTCTGTTTCCTTAGACGAGAAGGTAGACACGAGCACGAATGATTGCGATAATGACGAGTATGTCAGACTTCTGGCATTAACCGGAAACACTGACCGTGCTGCCGAAGCAGGAGCTGATTTAGTTGACTGCTGGATTAAGACAAACCCGGATTTTAGTATTTTTTCCAATCGGGTACAGGCCCATATCGACTATGCGAACGGTGATTACAATAAAGCTGCGGACGAATTCCTTACAGTACTTCAGTTCTTTGAGGATAATCAGACATCCATATCCAAAGCGAATCTTATACTCGATTGCTGTCTTGCTCTAAACGAGGTGGGGAGATATCAGGAGACTATTGACCTTCTCGCTCCAATGTTAATCGATTTCTCCTCAAATGAAAGGCTCTCAAAGCCGGTTACATCAGTTCTGGCCAATTATGTAATCGGCGTGGCATATGACAAAACAGGACAGACCGAGAAAGCTATCGAGAGCCTCGAAACATTCATCTCTTTCTGGGGTGACGGTCATCCCGACCTGCGTGGTGTGAAGGATTCCAGAAAGAGACTGAAACGACTCAAGACTCAGACCTGATTATATTGCGATAAGAACACCTGCTCTTATATCCAACGTAAGGTAGTTATCCAATTACGAGCGGTGAGCCATTCCCATTGCTGATCGATATTGACTGAAATCTGAAATGATGTATTATAGTTATATACACCCTGATCGGACAGCTTGCTGTTCTATCCGTTGTTTCGAAGCCAACAAGTAAAACCATAGGAGATATATAATGAAAGGTCTACCAGTCCGCCTGATTGTATCATGTATTGTTACCCTTATAATTGCTCTACCAATATCAGCGCAGGAGAAACGGGATGCACAGCCAACGGCTGAGGGAACCGATGCAGTTTATTATATCGAGACAGGCCCACAACAGGAAGCTTTTGATCCGGAGACGGGCACGACTGAACTTGTACAGACCGAAATAATCTGGACACCCTTCTGCTCGGAGTCAGACAAACAGATGACATTGGAGGAATTCCAGTTGTGGGCTAAATACCACAGCGCAGCCATGAAAAACAGAGAATTTACTCCAATCAATACATCAACACCATTCCGCGGTTTTGATGTTGTCATTACTACCGATGCTACCGTACCGGCGGCGGCTGTCGCCGCACTCACGGAAGTGGAACTGTATCTCGAAAGTGTTTTCGATGATGATGTCACGGTTAGAATAAGCATAGACTTTGATGAAAATCTTGGAAGTGGAACGCTGGGCGCCACCGGTGTTTATACTGCAAATCCCATTGCATGGAGTACCACACGGAACAAGTTGATAACCGATATGGATCCGGATGATATCGTGCATAGCTACCTCCCATCCTCCTCTCTTCCGGTTCGCTACAACGGCGGATCATCCACAGTCACTAATGAAACCAGATGCTACTTCGCATGGGCCAATTATGGCGCTGTTGGGTATACAATATCGGGATTGTCGGGGGTAACATCGTTCAATCCGGATATAAACTGGGATTATGATCCAAGTGATGGAGTAACATCGTACAAATATTGTTTTCAATCGGTAGCGGTACATGAGATCGGTCATGCTCTCGGATTCATAACACGAGCGGAATCATGGTATCAGCCGAATGAGGATGTATTCGCTATGGATCTGTTCCGTTTCCAGAGAACGGACGGTTCCGGTGATTACAATCCGGATGAAATCGCAGAATTCGAAACCACTCCCAGACTCGTGGACTACAACTACCCAAGCGATAACCATAACAGCAATATCTTTAATCTCGATGGTGATGACATCGAGTGGCGTATGTCGGATGGCAGTCCATATCAGGCATCACATCTGAGACCGGGCGTGGATGGCATCATGGTGCCGTACGCAGGAACGGGAGAGACCAATTACCCGAATTACTTCAGGGAAGCCGATCTTGATATTTTCGATGCGATGGGATGGGATTACTGGACAACATATCCAGATGCGGACGGTGACGGTATTCTGGATCAGAACGACAACTGCCCCTACACGGAGAATCCGGATCAGGAAAACAGTGACACCGATGAGTACGGAGACAGCTGTGACAACTGCATCTATGTCGACAATCCTGATCAGACCGATTACGATGAGGATGGCGTCGGGGATGATTGCGACAATTGCCCGGATGACTATAATCCGGATCAGCTCGATTCCGACGGTGACAACATAGGTGATGTATGTGATTACCTGTGCGGGGACTGCGATTATACTGAGGTTATTGATATCGATGATGTTGTTTTTCTGATTGAATATGTCTTCCAGGGTGGGACAGCACCAGATCCATTGGATATTGGTGATGTCGATTGTTCCGGTATGATTGACATCGACGATATCGTATATCTGATAGAGTACATCTTCACGGGCGGGAATGACCCATGCGATCCGGATGGCAACGGAGTACCGGATTGCTGATGTTGCGGAATAAATTTGAATAGGTCAAAGCACTTGCGGTTCCTGTGGTTGGCGTACGTCTCGTGCGCCAACATAATACAAAGCTGGTGCACGGGACGTACACCAGCCACAACCGACCCTCCTCCCAAGATTGCCTTGACATCGGAATACCGGGTGTTACTATGAAGACAGACCGAAAAAAGTATCCCAAGGGAGGGAATATCTTGATGTCGGTTTTGTATTAATCAAGGGGGCAGTACTATAACCCAAAGGAGGAATGGGATGAAACGTATCTTCCCGGTAATTCTGATGCTGTTAGTTGTCTGCGGATCGGCTGCCGCTGATGACTACATCAGTATCAACCTTGAGAATGGTGACAGTTTAGTTGCTGATTCTCATGTCGAGCTTGTTTTCAGCCTCACGTACGAGTGTCCCACCGTCGATCCAATGGCTGGATTGTCACTCGGCTTCCACATTCACACTACCGGCTCCGCCACATTCTCTCACACATCCGGAGACTACACGACATTTCACAGCACCGACTGGTTCAATGTGGGAGGTCTTATCTGCCAGGATAATGACCTCTCCGGTACCGGACTGACATCGGGAGACCTGCTGTTCGGCGGTGCTTACAACTCACTTTTTCCGGGCGATGGATTGCCTGTGGGAACAGTCGATGAAGCTTTCATTACCGTCGGTATTGATCTCGGGACGGGAACTGGTGAGCTCTGTATCGACTCTGCATTTGTCCCACCGGGCGGCACATGGAAATTCTCCAATATGACCTGTGGTCAGGGTGGCGCAGGAGACCGGCCTCTGTTTCTGGATAGTAACGGTTCGGATGCCTATCATCCGATCTGCGTTAATATTGTGGAGGCACAGTGCCAGCCGCCGGCTATTCTTCACCCGCCTGACACGCTGATCGGTGACAACTGCAACCGCATCGAATACGACTTCGATGCCGATCCGGGTGGTATCGCCGGTAATGGGAATGTGTACTGGTGGGCAAACCTCGGAAGTATTGACTCACTGACAGGGGAGTATGTACTTGAGAACACCTCACCGATCACATTTACAGAGACTGTAATAGCGATCAATGACTGCAGTCCACCGGAAAGTATTTCTTGCAGTTTCCTCACTATTCTTGAGAATCAGAAACCGGTCCTCAAAGACAAGAATCCTATTCGAGCAGATCCAATCGGATGGAGAAGATACGTTTATGGATCTGAGGGAGCCGAAAGTCTTGGAGTGTGGATTGAAATAGAAGGTTCGACAGAGGAGGTGAAGGCACTCGGTATAAAGCTGATACCAAACGTTACCAAGAACCTCTACAATGCACGAATCGGAGTCGACCAGTATCCACTCCTTTTGAAGATTCCGAATGTGATTAGAGTTACTCCTGCATCAAGAAGACGTAAGGCAAATTCCTTAGAGCTTGCTTTCAGTGGGAATGTAGATCCCAAGTTGGATGAAAGTACACAGTATTTCTTCGCGGATTCTGCCCGAAGGCTCTACAATGTGGATGGAGATAGTATCCTGATTGGAATTATCGACGAAGGTTTCGATCCTACAAATGATGATTTCTACTTCGATTCCTGGGATTCAAAGGTGCTCTATTTCTGGGACATGGACGCGCCCTCCTCGGCTGGTGGTACAGCACACCCGATAAGCGGTCGCTACTGGACAAAAACAGATTTCGACATGCTCGGTGGGTATTCCCATATTGATGTATCTTCTGATACTATTGGTCACGGAACTATGGTCGCCGGTGTTGCGGCGGGAACAGGAAGAAAAACCGGTGGAGGAATCCCCGATTCAACATTTACGGGTGTGGCTCCCGGTGCATATTTCATTTTTGTTTCACTTCCAGACTCATCTTCAAATTCAACAACAGATTTCGCAAACGCACTGTTGTACATCCTTGAGAAAGCAGGTCAATTAGACATGCCATGCGTGGTTAACATCTCTCAAGCAGTCAACCCGGATGGACCACGGAACCGGCAGCTCAGAAACGGAACGGGAAATACAAAACATCCTTGAAGCAGCTCCGGACTCGACTAATGAGGCATTTGTTTGTGTTGTTGCAGCAGGGAACAACGGATGGGATCCGAATAATGCGGAAGTTATCAACGACTACGATAGCCATGCCAGTAAGGCGTCACATGCCCATGGGATTGGAAATGCCTCTATTGATATCAATGTTCCATCCGTAAACAGTCAATCAGTTGACAGCCTCGAAGTATTCTATCTATCGGTTTGGATTGAAGCAGCAACCGTATTTACCTCTGTACGACTTAAAAGTCCGTCTGATTCCACTTATTGGGTATATACCTGGAATTCGCACGCTACTATTTGCGGTGATCCATCGAGTTACCCATATTATGCTGATCCTGACTTCGGGGCTTACTGCATTTACAATGAAATATGGCAGATTGATCCGAGCATCAAAGACCCATTTCCGAATCGAACAAGTGAGCATTGCGAAATCTGGGTTGCGGACTTCGTTGAAGGAGGATTGAATTTTCAGATGCCTTCAGGAACGTGGCAGTTTGAAATCGACACTGATGCGGAGTGGGACCTATATATTTCAAGTTCAGAGATGTACGGTTCTCCCGAATGCGCTCAGATTGCTGACAGCGATTATGATCCCAACTACACATTGGAAGAGCCATCCTGTACACCGGACGTGATAACCGTTGCATCTGTCAATTCCAAGAATCACTGGACAGACTGCTTGACTACACAAATCCCGACGACCACGAGCCAATTCGACAGTGCAGGATATCAGCTCGGTGATATAAGCTTCTTTTCATCACAGGGACCGTCTCGCCTTTCGACACAAAATCCACCGAAACCGGAGTCGTATGCACCGGGTGCTTGGATTGCATCCACCAAACATTCATATATATCTCAGGTTATATCATGGATGAAAGCGGAAGATTGTCAGCATGTTTATAGCACGGGAACGAGTTTTTCCGCTCCGCATGTTGCCGGAGCAATCGCTCTCGCGCTCGACCTGAATCCGGACCTGACAGCGGAACAGATCCGTACTCTGGTTACCAACCTGCCAACAGTTGACGGGCACTGTTTCAACACCATCGACTTTCTTCACCAAATCGACCCGATCTGTATGGCCGGTGATGTGAATGCGGATGGAGCTGTAGATATGGATGACATCGTTTACTTGATAGATTATCTATTTGCAGGTGGTCCGGTACCAATACCGGAGGTCTGTTGTGGTAGAGTGGAAGGAACTGATGATCCTTATATGCTGGATATTGCCGATATTGTCTATCTGATTCAATATCTATATGCAGGTGGTCCAGAGCCTGTTCCCGGTTGTCACTATGTTCCGTAAGTCATCCATTGTTTAAGATAGAAGCTGCTGGCGTAGATGCTGGCGGCTTCTTTATGCTGGTGCACGGGACGTACACCAGCCACGAAACTTTGTTGAATAAGGCTATTTAGTTTTTACGCTATTGGAATCCTTTTTATGCTGCTTCTATCTCTTCCTCTTCGGGCGGTAGTAGTGTGTGCTGTGTCCGAGGAAAACATCGGCGGCTTCCATTACGGTTTCAGATAGTGTCGGATGCGCATGGATAGTCATCGAGAGATCGGATGCCACCGCCGCCATCTCGACCGCCAGCGCACCCTCGCCGATCAATTCACCCGCGCCCGGTCCAACAATTCCGACTCCGAGTATCCGCTCGGATTTCGGTTCAATCAGTAATTTTGTCAAGCCGTCCGATCTTCCAAGAGTCATTGCCCTCCCGGATGCGCCCCACGGGAACTTCGCTATCTCGACTTCAACGCCCCGCTCTTTCGCTTCAGTCTGAGTTAATCCGCACCACGCAATCTCCGGATCGGTGAACACCACCGCAGGAATCGCTCTCGGCTCAAATGCTGCATTATCTCCAGCGATTGCATCCACAGCCACACGACCCTCGTGCGACGCCTTGTGAGCAAGCATCGGTTCTCCGGCAACATCACCGATAGCGAATACATTCTCAATATTCGTACGCCGTGCATCATCCACCCGAACGAAACCTCTATCCGTCAACTCGATTCCGATATTCTCAAGTCCCACTCCACCGGTATTCGGTTTTCTTCCAACCGACATCAGCACTCTCTCGAAAATCTTATCCCGACCCGGTGCATTCTCACCCTTGAACGATGCTTTTGTTCCATTCTTCTGCGCCTTGAGGGCTGTAACTGTAGTGTCAAGCCAGATATCCTCGAACTGATCCGCAAGCCGCTTCTTGAGTGGAGCCACGAGATCCCGGTCAACCCCGGGCAGAAGCCCCGATGTCATCTCGACAACCGTGACTCTCGATCCGAGAGCGGCATACACGGTCCCGAGTTCGAGACCGATATAACCTCCACCGATCACCAGAAGGCTCTTCGGCACGCTTTCAAGATCGAGCGCGGTTGTTGAATCCAGAAGTCTCGGAGAATCTATCGCAAGCGATGGGACAACAATTGGCTGCGAACCGGTTGCGATTATCGCATTTTCGAACGATAGAGAGCCAGTATCTCCGTTATCTCTCGTGATCTCCAATGTATTTCTATCCTTGAATTTGGCTGTACCACGAATGAAATCGATCCCGCGCTGTTTTGTAAGCTGTCCGAGACCTCCGGTGAGTTTCTCTACAACACCATTCTTAAATTCTCGAAGCTTCTTGAGATTTATCTTTGGTTTGTTGAATCCAATTCCCCATTCGGATGCCTCCGCTGATTCATTTACCAGCTTTGCAACGTGAAGCAGAGCTTTTGAGGGAATACAACCGCGATAGAGGCACACGCCACCGGGATTGACATCCGGATCGATCAGAGTGACATCCATTCCACGATCTGCGGCATAGAACGCGGCAGCGTATCCACCCGGACCTCCCCCTACAACAGCCAGTTTCGTTTTATTCGAATCCATCTATATCACTCCATTTTCATCTTTATATCAATCGAAATCGAGTACGAGAGGATGCTCCAGAGCTTCCGCTACCCATTTAAGGAACCGTGCGGCTTCCGCACCATCAATAACCCTGTGATCGTATGACAGTGAAAGGGGAAGTATCATCCTCGGTTTCCAGTCACCGTCGATATATTTCGGCTTGATCGATGATCTGCTAACACCGAGAATCGCAACCTGCGGCCAGAGTATTATCGGAGTGAATTGCACGCCTCCAATAGCCCCCTGATTGGAGATCGTGAATGTCCCACCCTCCATTTCATCCGGATCGATCCGCTTATTGCGCGCACGCTCCGCGAGATCGGTCATCTCAACAGCAATTTGTTTGACGCCTTTTTCATCTGCATCGCGCAGTACCGGAACAAGCAGACCGCGATCCGTATCGGCGGCAATACCGATATTGAAATATTTCTTGTAAATCAGCTCACCCTTATCGGTATCTATAGTCGAGTTAAACTTCGGATATCTCTTGAGAGCCGCGGCAATTGTCTTGATTATCACGGCGGTCAGAGTGAGCTTGCCGCCCGCCTTCTCTACCTCTTTGCTGTATTTCTTTCGGAATTCATCAAACCAGGTAACATCCGCTTCATCGAACTGTGTAACATGCGGTGCAACATTCCACGAATAGGAGACATTTTCAGCGGTAATCCTGCGGACCTTTGAAAGAGGTTCCGTTTCGATCTCCCCCCATTTGGAGAAATCGGGAATCGGTCTTTGACCGGATGATGCTACAGTTTCAGCAGCCTTCGGTTGCGGCTTACCGCCTTTGACCGTGCTGCGTACATACTCTTTCACATCCTCCTGTGTGATCCGTCCACCGGGACCGGAACCGTTAATGTTCTCAATATCCGCTCCAAGTTCGCGCGCGAGCCGTCTCACCGATGGGGAAGCCGGGGCAGGGATGGACTCGTGTCGATCTGGTTGCTTCTGAGACTCGGATATGGTCTCCTTCTTTTTCGGTTTCTTCTCTTCTTCCTGCTCGTCATTTTTGGTAGCTTCAACGGCAGCAGGAGTTTCGCTCTTAACAGTTCCTTTGACTACGCGCTCATCTTTTTCGATGTCCTCCGTATTCTCCTTCTTATCGGTTTTAGGTTTTTCTGTCTGTCCCGTTTCTTTCAGACTGTATGTATCCGATGATTCTTTCACCGACTCTGTATCTATTTTGCCGATAACCTGACCGACCTTGACCGAATCACCAACACCTACAGAAATCTCAACAATCTCGCCTTTCGCGGGTGATGGTATCTCTACAACAGCCTTTTCAGTTTCAACCTCAATCACGCCCTGATCGGCATCAATAATATCACCCTCAGAAACGAGGACACCGACAACATCACCGGAGTCTACATTCTCGCCAATTTCCGGAATTGTAATCTCTTTTATCATCACTACTCCCCGATCCTACACGTCGAACGGATTTGGTTTGTCAGGATTTATCTCCAGTTCCTTCGCAGCTTTCTTCACAACCGAAGCCTTCACTTTGTTTTCTGCAGCCATTCCAGTGATGGCAGCGTACGCTATGTGCCGCGCATCCACCTCGAAATAGTCGCGAAGGTCCGCTCTGCCCTCACTTCGCCCATACCCATCGGTACCGAGTGTAACAAACGGCGCATCCACCCACTTTGCGATGGAGGCGGGAAGCGCTTTCACATAATCGCTGGCTGCAACGAAAATCCCCATCGAGCCGTCAAGCGCCCGCTGCACGTATGGCACTCGTTGTTTCTTCGAAGGATTGAGCATATTATATCGCTCTGCCTGCGTGGCGTCATGATAGAGTTCCTTATAGCTTGTCACACTCCAGACATCAGCAGATATATCGTATTTATCTTCAAGAATCTCCTGAGCTTTCAATGCCTCGTTTAGAATAGTACCGCTCCCAAACAGGTGCGCGCGGTAAGTTCTGCGCTTGTTGGAGGTCTCCTTGAATTTATACATTCCCTTAAGAATGCCCTCCTCGACTCCCCTGGGCATCTCCGGCATCTTGTAGAACTCGTTCATTAGAGTAAGGTAGTATATCACATTCTCCTGATCTTCGAGCATACGCCTCAGCCCCTCACGGATTATGACCGCTATCTCATAGGAGTATGCCGGATCGTACGCCTTAAGCGAGGGTACCGCAAATGCGTTCAGATGGCTGTGTCCATCCTGATGCTGAAGTCCCTCTCCTGCGAGAGTGGTTCTTCCGGCTGTACCTCCGAGCATGAAACCGCGCGCCTGAATATCACCCGCAGCCCAGATCAAATCGCCGACTCTCTGGAATCCAAACATCGAATAGAAGATGAAGAACGGGATCATATTGATACCGTGATTAGCATAGGCGGTCGCCGCAGCTATAAACGACGACATCGACCCCGCTTCGGTGATCCCCTCCTCGAGAATCTGGCCATCGACCGCTTCCTTGTAATAGAGAAGACTCTCGCGGTCTACCGGTTCGTAGTTCTGACCGACATGCGAGTAGATTCCGAACCGACGGAATAGCGCTTCCATCCCGAATGTTCGAGCTTCATCCGGTACGATCGGGACGATGTATTTACCGATTTCCTTGTGTGCGAGAAGCTTCGAGAGAAGATGCACGAATGCCATAGTGCTGGCGACCTCACGATCTTTCGAACCTTCAAAAAACTCCCCGTAGATATCATTGTCCGGAGTATCAATCGGCAAAACTGTAACCGACCGTTTCGGCAGGTAACCTCCGAGCTGTTCGCGCCGCTCTGTCAAGTAGCGCATTTCCTCGCTGTCGGGCGCCGGTTTGTAAAATGGAGCTTCGGCAATCTGGTCATCCGAAATCGGAATTCCGAACCGGCTGCGGAAATGACGCATCTCCTCCTCGTTCAGCTTTTTCTGCTGGTGAGTAACATTTCTACCCTCACCGGCTTCACCGAGTCCATAACCCTTGATAGTCTTTGCGAGTATTACAGTCGGCTGCCCCTCGTGCTCGGCAGCGGATTTATATGCAGCATATACCTTTGCGGGATCGTGACCGCCGCGACGGAGTTTTTGAAGCTGCTCATCGGTGTAGTTTTTGACCATCTCACTTACCTGCGGGTATTTGCCGAAGAAATCCTCGCGGATAAAACTGCCGTCGGATACGCTGTATTTCTGATACTGTCCATCCGGAACCTCTGCCATCCGTCGCGCAAGAAGTCCCTCGCTGTCCTGCGCGAGAAGCGGATCCCAGTCTGATCCCCAGATAACCTTGATTACATTCCATCCGGCTCCTCTGAATGCCGCCTCAAGCTCCTGCATGATCTTACCATTACCACGTACCGGACCGTCGAGCCTTTGAAGGTTGCAGTTCACTACGAATATCAGATTGTCCAGTCTCTCTCGGGATGCCAGTGTGATAGCACCGAGAGATTCGGGTTCATCCAGTTCGCCGTCACCGAGAAACGCCCAGATATTGCGACCCTTTGTGCTCCGGATGCCACGATCTTCGATATACCGGCTGAAACGAGCCTGGTATATTGCCATGATTGATGCAAGCCCCATAGAGACAGTTGGGAACTCCCAGAAATCGGGCATTAGGCGCGGGTGTGGATAGGACGGTAACCCGCCACCGTCGCGAAGTTCACGCCGGAAATTAACGAGATGCTGCTCACTGATTCTTCCCTCGAGAAACGCTCGCGCATATACACCCGGAGATGCGTGCCCCTGAAAATAGACCATATCACCGTCATGGTTGTCGCCGTGACCGTGGAAGAAATGATTAAAACCGACTTCAAACAGCGTAGCAACAGAGGCGTAGGTAGAAATATGCCCGCCGATTCCACTCTCGGCTCGATTGGCACGAACAACCATCGCCATCGCATTCCACCGTACGATACTCTTTATACGACGCTCAATATCGCGGCTGCCGGGGTATGGAGGCTGCCTGTCGACCGGAATCGTGTTAAGGTACGGCGTGTTCATCGCCGATTGCAATTGAACGCCCATCTCGAATGCGCGCTCACGCATCAGCTTGAGTATTTCACGAACCCGCTCCGGTCCCTGATTGCGGTATACATATTCGAGAGACTGAATCCACTCCCGATTTTCGAACTCTATCTCACGCGACATATCTCTGGTTCTATCTTCAGACATCGCCGGTCCTTTCAATGATTAATCCTTCATTGCGTATTAAGTCGTTAGTATGGACAGCCTTATAGAGGCTGCGTCTCCCTGTGCATCCGTTCGTCTATTTACCCGTCCAATATTCATTTCAATTTGTTCCAACACTACCACTCGCTACAGGTTCCGAAAATAATGGACAATATGTGTCATATTTTATTGGCCCACAATCTTGACACTATCGAGGGGTGGGAGTATATTGAATCAGATAATTGTCCTAAAAATTGCGTGATCCAATATTTACGATCTGTTGATAATCAGGGGAGAACTTATCCCTGTAAGCGGTGGAACACCCATGCTAACTTGATTTCAGGTTTAGACAGGAGTTGGATGAGGTGACCAAAGCGATCTTTATTCCCCTCCTCATGCTTGGATTGGTATCGGCAATAGGAGCGATTGCAATTTCCAGTTTGCAGGCACAATCTGTTGTCGATTCTACAAATTCGCATCTCCTTGACTCTCTCTCCGAGCGTGTTGACAAGATCGAAGAGGAACTCGAGTCAGAAGAGAAGGATATTTGGGATAAGATTGGTGTGCTAACGCCCATTGTTTCAGGAATACTCGTAGCGCTAATTGGTTTCTATGCAACGAATGTATACAATCGCAGGCAGCAAATCGCGGAACAAAGAAGAAAAGAACGGGAGTTAGCTGTGGCACAGGTACAGACGGTAGAGAAGTTCATACCACATCTATCCTCCGGAAGTGAACGTGATAAAGAGGCCGCGCTTACAGCCATAGCAGCCCTCGGCAACAATGACCTTGCGATTAGGTTAGCCCTTGCCTATGGAGGTAGTGGCTCTCGAAGTGCCCTGGCCAAGCTTATTGATTCTTCATTGATTGATATTACTAACGCTGCCTCAAATGCATTATCCAAATTATTCAATATCCTGAAGGCTCGGGTGGTGACAATCCATAGGGATTCCAATTTCTCTGCAAATGGTTTCATCGCTTCTAAAAATGGGATGGTCGTAACAGGATTTTGCGCCATTGATGGCTGTACAGACATTAAAGTAGGATTTCCCTCCGGGAATATGCTACCGGCATCTGTTATCCTCACAGATGAAAGCTCCGATCTCGCGCTTCTAAAAGTACAGACATCAGACTTATTGCCGATGATAGAAATCTCAAATATCTCTCTGACACCTGAAACGCGCGTGTTCGCCCTACTGATTACACCTGAGGGGAATCTCTTGACAAAAGTAGGCAAAGTGTTGGAGATGGATGATAGTGCAGAAATCTTTATGCATCCGGAGCCACGTAATCGAATCATGGTGGATATGCAGACAGAAGCCGGAAGTCTTGGGACACCGGTCGTAGACGAGGATGGGCGACTCGTAGGTATAATCGAGGCGCACGACCAGCAGGGAATAAGATACCTTATTCCTGCGATGCTAATTAACGAACTAATACGGAAAGCTTGGGAATCAGGTAGCCAATGATTTAGATCGGGCTACCTGTTTGCGAGTTGCTCGGATTCTATGGTCTCCCCCGATTTCGTTCTCGATCTTTCCTCACGCTCCGCGCGCAGATTTCTTTCCACGAAGGCATAGGCATTGTGGTTGTGGATCGACTCCTGGTTTTCAGACTCGACGCTGAACCAGTCGATACGGGTATCTCTCGCTAACGCCTCTGTAACGGACCGTACTATATCCTCAACGAATGCAGGATTGTTGTATGCTGTCTCGGTAACATATTTCTCGTCTTCACGCTTGAGAAGAGAGAAAATTTCGCATGATGCTCTCTCTTCGACAATCCTAATCAGATCCTCAAGCCACATGAAACTGTTTAGCTTCACGGAAACGGTTACTATCGACCGCTGATTGTGCGCACCATAATCGGATATCTCCTTCGAACAGGGACAGAGAGTTGTTATTGGCACGTGAACTGTCAGGATGACCTCGTCCTTTTCGTTACCATTGCTTGCGGCAGATATTGCACATTCGTAATCTATCACACCCTTCGAACCCGTTACCGGAGCCTCTTTCTCGATGAAATACGGGAATGTCAGTTCGAGATGTGCCCGGAGTGCATGCAGCCTCTCCCTGGCAACTCTCAGTACTTCGTGTATGTTTTCCATCGAGAGTGAACCGCGATATTCGTTGAGAATCTCCACAAACCGGCTCATGTGCGTTCCCTTGAAATTATGCGGCAGATCAACATAGAAATTGACCTCGGCAACTGTCTTCTGAGAACCGCTACTCCGATCCTGTACCGCGACCGGAAGCTTGAGCGATTTAATCCCCACCTTGTCGATGTGGATATTGCGATCGTCGTGCATATTCTGTACATCTATCATGTTGTATTCTCCTGTTTAACGACTGATTTCAACCCGGTTGTTTTCAGTCTCTCTAAGTACAACCCGGGTTAGTCTGTCGTCACCAATCTTCTCATCAAGAATGTTGAAAATGCATCGTGCAAGGTTTTCCGTTGTGGGGATTATACCTTTCATGAAATCAACATCCTCATTAAGGTTTTTATGGTCCAGTTTGGATATAATGTTTTCGGTAATTATCTCTTTAAGCTCTTTCAGATCGACCACATATCCGGTTTCCCTGTCTATTTCTCCCGTTACGTGGACCTCCAGTTCATAGTTGTGTCCGTGTCCGTTCGGATTAGAGCAGGGACCATACAGTTCATAATTCTCACTATCCGACAAACCGGGTTTATAGAGTCTGTGTCCAGCGGAAAATCTCATCCTTCTAACAACGGTTGTTTTCATAGTTCAGTCTCAATTCTGTTTTAAGGTGCGACAACCCTGTCGCGCTCCATATTTCTTTTCGTACCCTTACGAATTAACACGAACAAGAGGTAAATGTTCATCGGAACAGCTATGAAGATTAGCGAGTAGTCTATTCTGTTCGCTATAGCAGAGAGAATCACAACGAATATATGCGTTCCGAAGCAAAGAGGTGATAGTAGTGACATGTGCAACCTGTCTTCAAACCAGCCATCCGGATTTCCCGTACGCTTCTGAAGCCACTCGTCAACTCGCGCTGCTATTGCATCCTGCCAGCTATAGATTACGATATAGAAAAATCTCAGTAACCTAAGGAACGCCCGCGCCGGTATGCTTTTAAACCTATCATAGCCGACTTCGCGGTTTCTTTCGTTCTGTTTTGATAGAAGACGGGATTCACTCACAGAACGGACATAGCCTATCATGTAATAGTTGAAAAATGAACACTGGATGAATACCGAAAAGAACGCAAATGCACCAAATAACAGGTACATATCAGATCCATTCCGTGCTGACACTATAGATATAGAAACTATCACCGAACCTATTGCGAAAAAATCTCCAACCGAATCGAGGTACCGTCCTATCAAATGTCCCCTGCCGGTCAATCTCGCGAGAGAACCGTCACACGCATCGAACAGGTCTTTCAAATGAAAAAACAGTGCGCTGAGGATTAACCTTTCATTGAGAATCAGATATGCGGAAAAGAATCCCGACGTAATAGAGGCAATCGTCGCCAGTTCGTGCGGTACTCTCAGGTAGTACAATAACCGTATCAACCACTTGTACCAGGGAATCCACAATACGGAAACATTGAAATACTGCTTATCCTGCGGCAGCTTGTCTGCTTTAGTGAGATCGAGCATTTGAAATCTATAGGCTTGGAATCATCATGTTTTCACCGGTTGCCGGTGCGGAATCATCTGAGGCGTAGTATAGAATCTTCTCAGCGACATCCTCAGTTTTTAGCGGAGCGACAGCATCCGGTCCTACGGCTTTTCGAAACATATCCGTATCGACTCCTGCAGGCGAAACCTGATTTACAAGGACATTTTTCGACTTGCATTCAAGAGCGAGAATCTCGGTCAATCCCCAGAGAGCATATTTACTGATATTGTAAGCTCCGAATCCGGGAAACTTCTCCACTCCGAAACAACCCGAGTATGATGATACATTCACGATGCATCCACCTCTTCTGGGATCGATAGTCTTTAGCATCTTTTGTGAAAGGTACAGAGGAGCTTCCACATTCACCCTCATCACTTCGCAAAAGTTCTCGATGTCAATATCCTCCATATATTCCCTGTGGAATGCGCCTGCGTTATTCACGAGAATATCGACACACGGAAATTGACCAGGAAGATCAAAAAACAGGCTATCCATATCTTCAAATGATAATAGATCGGTCGGTCTTATCATAATTTCGACATCAAACTCTGCACACATCCTTGCCGTTTCCTCGAGTTCACTCTCAGTACGAGACACAAGCGCGAGATCAGCGCCATGACGGGCAAACAATACCGATGTTGCCCTCCCTATACCTCGCCCGGCTCCGGTTATCAGTGCAATTTTGTTGTTGAGTTTCCGATTGTCTGCCAATCTGATTCACCTTTCAACTAATGATAGTTCATCACTCCTGAAACTGGACAGGATTGTCATACTTCCAAAATGCAGGACTCTACTGACTTGTTCCAATACTATATAAAGAGTTTATAATTTTCAGAGAATAATAAGACATACGCTGAAGTGATTGATTAGAGAAACCTTCCATTCATCAATATTTCTTTGGTTAATCTTTGTTGACAGTCTTAAAACTTGAATTATATTGAGTTTAGTGGTTTCCTTAATGGAAATTCCTGCCCTTCGTCAGCACCAGGACAGTGAATTGGAAGACAGTATATTGTCAATATATGAGGATAATGGTATCCTAACCAGAGGTTTGTGATTTTACCAAGGCGGGAGACATAACTATGAGAAACTTCATTCTCGCGCTGCTAATAATGATGTTGGCAGTACCATCACTCTCAGCACAAGTCGGTTATCTGACAGATGTATCACCCGACAACGCTCATCCCGGAAGTGAACTGTGGGTAGAAATCACCGGCTCCGATACTCATTTCGGAGAGGGAAGCGAAACAACCGTAAAAATGGAGATACCCTCAACAAACACGATTTATCCTACTCAATTCCATGTAACCAGCCATGACACTATTCAAGCATATTTTGTAATTCCACCGGATGTAGTTACCGGATTGTATGATGTAGTCGTTAAAGAAGAATATATAGAATATCCATTTCAATACGTGTGGCGCCTGACTGAGGAATTCTCTATTGAATACCCATCCGACTGCGGGGACATAGACCGTAACGGAGAAATAAACATTGATGATGTTAAACTACTGATTCTCTATGTCTATCTCAACGAATCTCTTCTGGAACCTATGGAAGTCGCTGACTTGAACTGCGACAGGAAAATAAACCTGATTGATATCTCACAGTTGATTCAATATCTGTTCCGCGGGGGACCACATCCGTGCGGTAACTGTCCATGAGAATGACCAAACACTCGGAATTAGAAGCCTCGGTTTATCAAACCGGGGCTTTTCTGTAATGTTGAAGTTGTCTGGATCGCTACAGAAAGCTACATTATTCTGAATTCACAATGGATACTATGAAATCATATTATCATGTTATACTAACTGCTTTGATGGCGATTTTGCCACTCGTCTTTCTAACCTGCACGGTTGATCCGATAACTCCTCTTCGGTTGGCTGTTGTCTCACTTGCGCTGACTGCTTTCTTTATTCTCACATTAAATCACAAGCGATCAATAATGAATACAATCCCAAAGCCTAATAGTACGCTGATCTTTATTGCCTTATTTGCTGTATATCTCATCGTTAATGCTGTTTCTGTAATCGGTTCGATTACTCCATCCGAGAGCATTCAGCCCATTTTGACAGCCATCATACTCGGACTTCTGATCTACGCATTCCATATCACTCTCAACAATAGGTCTCAAACATGGATTGCCACAGCAATTTCCATATCTGCCGGTATTGTATCTGTGATAGCAATACTTCAGTACTTCGACCTTGCATTCCTCTCGATACCCGGAAATGTGATTCCATACTCGACAATGGCTAACAAGAACCTTCTTGCCTCAGCTCTTTTCATGATATTGCCATGCACTGCTTATACGGCATTTCAGAGAACCAAATCCCAAATGATAACCGGCTTGATAGCAACATCACTCGCTCTCTACACGATCATCATCAGCCAGACACGAGCTGTCTGGCTTGCGCTTGCTGTATGTCTTATCACAGGAATAATGTTTACAATATTCAGGCGAGATATCGTCATAGGTGCCATTTCTCCAACAGCACGCAGACTCCTCTTCTACTCGACAACTGTAGTCGTGATATTGGCAATCGTCACTATTGCATCATGCCAATCCAAAACTCAGCCACCCGATTCCATCATTAATGTAAACACGGCATCATTGAACCAGAGGCTGCTTCTCTGGGACAAATCAATCGATATATGGAAGGAGAACCCATTTACCGGATGCGGAATCGGAAACTGGAAGATCGAAATCCTGCGTCATGGCTCAGAGGGACTTCACTCCGAATCAGGAGAGATATTTTTTCAGCGACCTCACAATGATTTTTTATGGACACTTGCAGAAAACGGATTGATCGGCGGTATTGCATGGTTCGCACTGATTATCTTCGGTATCTTCGCTGCTTTCAAGCAATTAATACATCCACAATCATCACAGAAGAAGCAATGGCTATTGATGGCTTTTCTGGCACTGATTGGATTCACTGTCATTTCATTCTTCAGCTATCCGAAGGAGAGAGTTTTCCACACAGCAATGCTGGCTCTCTATCTCGCATCTACAATTCACCCGGTTGAATCTTCAACATCCGTTCAACATCGAATTGGTATCTCCCTTATAGCCGCACTCGTATCATTATTCTGCCTGATTATCTCCCTCTGTCTGCTTCGATCAGACATTCACCTTCATGATATGTTCGAATCTCGCTCGAAATCGGATTGGCAGGCTGTTATAGACAGTGAACAAGCTGCGGAGAATTGGTGCAACAAGCTCGACCATACATCCACTCCCCTCGCATGGTATCGCGGAGAAGCATACCTTGGCCTAAATGAGGTCGATTCCGCACTTATAAGTTATCAGGATGCATATGTTATCAATCCATATCATATACACGTTTTGAACAACCTCGGCGCAGTCTATGAGATGAAGGGTAACCACGAGGAGGCAATCCGGTTTTTCTCGAAGGCTCTTGAAGTCATGCCCGGATTTACGGAGACTGTTATCAATCTCGCAGCAGCATATTTCAACAACGGTGAGTACGAGAAGGCTTACAGTACGCTGTTATCTATTGAGGAAAATGAAATAGAAAACCCGAGGTATGAGATATATATGCAGGCAATAAAAGAGAAACTGGGCAAATCAGAACTGCATAGATAAGAAGCTACATAATAAAATCCCTGCCGGTGATAACGGCAGGGACTTCTCGTACATTATATTCTGTTACTTAAAAGCGAACAGCGAACATATTGCTCGCTTCTACTTCGATAACTCTCCGAGTTGATCGACCTTATCCGCAAACAAATCGATTGTGGCTTTCACCGGTTCCGGCGTAGCCATATCGACACCGCATGTCCTGAGTTGATTGATGGGATAGTCACTTCCTCCGGATGACAGAAGCTCCAGGTATTTCTCGATGATCCCTTCCTCACCTGCAAGGAATTTCTTCAGGATACCCTGTGATGCCGCATACGAAGTTGCATACTGATAGACATAGAATGTCATGTAAAAATGCGGAATTCTCGCCCAGCGGAATTTAAGGTACTCATCAATATCAACGGATGGTCCATAGTACTTTCGTACGAGATCCTCCCAGACTCCATTCAACGAATCCGGAGAAAGAGCCTCACCCTTCTCTACCATCTGATGAATCAGAAGTTCGAACTGGGCAAACAGCACCTGCATGAAGAATGTCCCCATAGTATTCGCGAGATAACGATTCAGGAGAAACAGCTTCTTACCGGGATCATCCGCTTTTTTCAGAAGATGCTGCAACAGGAGTCCCTCGTTCAGCGTGGATGCCACCTCTGCAACGAAGATCGAATACTGGTGCTTGGAGTATGGCTGTTTCTTGTTTGAGAGATAACTGTGCATGGCGTGTCCCATCTCATGAGCGAGAGTAAACATGTCATTCACGGTCTCGTTGTAGTTCATCAATACGCGGGGATGAGTACGATAACTACCCCAGCTATAAGCGCCACCGCGCTTTCCCTCGGTCTCCCAGACATCCACCCAGCGGTTGCCGAATGCCTCTTTCAGAACTCTCCCGTATGATTCACCGAGAGGACGAACGGCTTCCAATACCTCCGAAACAGCTTCGTCATAACCGACCTCGTAATTCTGATCCGGGAAAAGATGGCAATAGATATCATAGGGATACTGTTTATCGAGTTTCAGTATCTTCTTCCGCAATCCGAAATACTTGTGCAGTCCCTCCAGATTCGCCTCCGTCGTATCGAGAAGCGAATTGTAGACCTCAACGGGGATATTGAACGCATCCAGCGCATGATGCAGAGAGCTTTCATAGCCCCGGACACCCGCATAGAACACATCCCGGTTAACCGCAGAGGATAATGTCGCGGCAATTGTGTTTATATTGCGTTTGTATGTTTTGAGGAAAGCATCGTTTGCATCCCTGCGAACCCGCTGATCCGATGATTCCATGAATTTCGAGTAGCGCTGTTTTGTCAGCTGGACCTCATTATCCTCTTCATCCTTTATTGACGGGAATTTGATATCAGCATTATCGATCATCGTGAAGATGTTATCCGCACCACGTGCAACGACCTGTGACTTGGACAGAACCTCCTCGACTTCGGCTGAACGGATATGCGGTCTCGACCGGATAACCTCCTGAATGTAGAAATCATACTGGTTCTTGTCGGGGAACTTGCCGGAGAGTTCTTTAAGTTTCTCGTCTGTCATTTTAAGCAGTCCCGGCTCAAGGAACGAAAATGCCGCACTCGCCTGTGATGACAACACAGCCGCTCTCTCGGTCATCTCCTGATATTTCGAGACACGGTTATCGAGATCCTGGTTGAATCGGGCAAACTGATACAGATCATCACATAACATCGAAATCCGGCTTCTGGTATCGAGACACTTATAGAGTGTGTCCGCCGACTCAGCGAGTTTGCCCTCGAATTGCTTTGCATTTCCAAGCAACTCTTTCGCTTTAGAAAAATCCGCCTCCCAGGCATCATTATCCTTATAAATGCTGCCCAGATCCCACCTGTGTTTCTCATCGACCTCGGAACGCTGCGGGATCGTATTGCTCTTCTGAAGTGTAGTAGACATGTAATACCTCTTTCCCTATTTTCAACAATCCGTCAATAAAGCAAATATCGCCCGGTTTTTCAAGCCGTTTGCGCCATAGTGGATCGGGAAGATTGCAGAATTTGATGTTGTCAGAAACTGACAGCGATTCCGAGAGCGGGGGTGCCATCGGAGAGTCTCGAAGGATGTACCCTGAACCGCCGGGCATGGTTACGCTTCACGACCTCATCCGCGACAAACCAGCCGTACAGAAGTGCGGTATATACATCCGACGGCCAGTGCGAATCCGAGGTTACACGCTGCACCGCAACACATCCCGCAGTTCCATAACATGCTATTTTGACAGGAACATAGTTGAAATGATGCGAGAATATGCGCGCCAACTGGATTACGTTGGCGGCATGACCGGACGGAAACGAAGTTCCCTCGTTCTGTTTCCAGAATCTGGCATTCCCGCCCTCATGCGGTCTCGAACGCCCGGCTGCATAGTTAGCGGCATTCTTGATCAAACCGGCAATAAGGTACGATTCAAGAACATCACTTGAAACATGGAACAGTTTGTCTATTCCGGTCACATATCCGAGAATCACTCCGCCGAAATAATATTTTGCAGATTTGCCCCCATCCCCTATGGACTGCGTGTTATCCCCCCATTTTACAATCGGTTTCAGCGCCTTGTGTTCGGTTCGTTCTTTAAGCGCGTCATATATTTCCCGGTCATAGATATAAATCAATCCTCCGGCTCCTGCGAAACCGAGAAGCCACAGTGCGCTGTTACCATCAATACGAATCGGAGATGAGTAGACATGCACGGCATCGGTCAAAGTGGCTTTCACACCATACGCAAGATCATGAAGTGGGCGGAATCCGTTACCATTCGACGTTGTATCGATATACGCACTGTCCGGGTTATCCGCCAATGCAAATATCCGATGCGGTTGCGAGAGGCCGTAATTGCGCAAATCGAAGCAGGACGGTTCAAGCTTGAAATCCGATCCTTGAATATCCGAAACCGTTGAAAGAATCGAAATAAAGATTAATACTAACAGTGATTTTGAGATCACGACACCCCTCAGTAGCCCCTCAATTTGGTCAACCGTTCTACATACCCCTCATTATCCGGAGCCTGTCGAATCGCCTCTTCCATCATATGGACAGCTTCCTCAATCTCTCCCTTTTTCTCGAGGATCGCGGAGAGAGTTACCAGAACATGCGCTCTCAGAGTACCCTCGGAAGCGCTCTGAACCGCCGCACGCGCGTACTTTTCGGCATCATCGAGTAGAATATCACGTTTCAATAGCCAGTCAGCATAGGAGAAAAACTGCTTCGGGTTCTTCTCCCAATTCTCCCCGAGATTCCGCTGTATGATCGTCAGCGCACGCGCAGTATCCGCCATAACATGCAGCGCATAATCCGCTGCAAGGATATTGTGTTTCTTCTTGTCTTCATCGGAGATAACATCGGTTGAAACCTCCATTGCGGGCAGCAGGTAATCGGCAAGACGGTTGTCGATATTCCCTGTATGCCTCGCAAGGCTGCACATAATCAAGCCAACATCCATTAAATCCTTTGGTCGGGGTTTCTGCTTGTTCATAACATCATCTGCTGCACTCAGAACATCCTCGTATTCAATCACGCCCGCAAAAGCCGCATCAGCAAGGCATCGGAATCGATCAAATTGGTACCCACGATGAAAATCGACTCCGATAGAATCCGCCTTCCTGTAGTACTCCGCCGCTTTCAGCCATTCATCAATCTCGCGGTAATATCTGCCGAGCCGGGCTGCATCAGTCAGAGTCGGTTTCGTCTCAAACCGCTCTAATCGCTCCTTTACAGTGACATCCGTACGAAGCGCGGATGCGAGTATCTTAACGAAATTTCTCGATCCCACATATCCGGTCCAGCGCATGTAGATATTGCCGTTTGAGTCGGTCAATATGAATACAGGGAAATCCTTATCGACATGATATTTCACAGTAAGGTCTTCAACATCCGGATTCTTCGCATTCAATGTCACAAGCACGACATCTTCGAGCGCTTTCCGCATGACTGTGTTCGTATCGGCATCTCTCTGTGCTCGTTCGCAGAAACGGCAGTCATCGTGCAGGAACTGAATTAGAATACGCTTGCCGGAAGCTCTCGACATCGCGGTCGCTTCCTCGAATGTCGAGGCAATATTGAGTGGGGCTGCCTTAGCAGAGTGTGATGCTAAAACGGCAGTGATGACAATAATAAGTGCAATAACATAGTTTTCATGATGTCTGAACATTAATCAACCAGCCTCATTTCTGTTTTAACGCTGTCGTCTTTCGGTATACGGTAATCATCTCCCCGACTCTCGATTACACGCCTAAGCCATTCCTCCGGATATCCGACCTGCTTCGGACGACCGTTTTCATCCTTCACATAACCATCATTATACTTAGTTATCAAATGGACCGCGAGTTCCCGCCACTTATCAACAGTTAGTTCCGCATGTGAAACGGAGTAGTCGGTCAGAAACCTCCGCATCAGATCGGGATTTGATTCGTGCAGCTCGAGTGCCACTTTCTCGATAGTCGGCTGCAGAGCAAGGTAATTGCCCTCAATCTCACTCTGCACAGCCTGAATATCGACAATCATATCTGAATAACGAATATATGAGTAATTGGAAACAAGATTGAATATCCACCACGCCGACTCCCATGAGAACTCGCCGATGCCTCCTACGGTATATGATTCAGGAATTGCGTCTATTCCACAGTATAACGGAGTATAGCAGGTGTACCATGTGTCATCCACACCGTACCAGAAAACGCCGCCGATAGCATCCGGCAACCACGATCTTGATTGCGAAACAAACGAAAAACCGGTCTGCTGGGTGGAAACCGGACGCTCCCACGCATACTCAACAGAGTCGATGGTCCAGTGCATCGGTCTGAATCGGTACGGCAATCCGTACGGTCCAGCATCAACACCGGCGCTCATGTCATACTCTGTACCCTCAAAGTGATCGCGCATAAGCGCGAAGACATCACCGACTGTCAGTTTCTCATCGGGCTTTATCCACAGCGGGTACGGCTCCGCACCGGGTGTCGAGCGGTGATAATCCGGCGACAGATTCAGCGATGGCGCAGCGCGGTTGAAGATCGACCACACGCGCGCGTCTCCATATCTCCGATTCTTCGGATCAGATGGGCAATAGGCTTCATTGTAGAGGAACGGCTCACCGGAATCGGGATCGTAATATCCCCTCTCAACTGCAAACGATATCACATTCTCCGAATAGATACACTTTTCCGGGTCATCGAGCGGGAATTCCCCGATACGGGCTTTATTGGCGTGTGCTGAAATGCAGCCGTCCGGAATTTTGACAGCTACCCAGAGCGCACCATGACCGCCCTCACCCGGTCCGATCATTTCGAGAATCCAGGTCTCCTCCGTATCCGCAATCGAGAACGACTCCCCCGTTGAAAGATATCCGTATTTATCAACGAGATCGGTCATAACCTCAATTGCACCGCGTGCGGTTTTTGCACGCTGTAGTGCAAGATCTATAAGGTCCCAGTAGTGGAACAGCCCTTGTGGATTGCGCAGTTCTTTTCGACCGTCGAATGTTGTTTCGGATATTGCAAGCTGATGCTGGTTCATCATGCCAACGACTGCGTAAGTGTGCGGTACCTGATCGATCCATCCTCTAACATCACCTCCCCAGGTCTCAATCGCCAGCGAGTCTCCCGGTTCGTAATCGGATGCTGGAGTATATCCGAGATGCGGATGGAATTCACCGTCACAGGTGTAGGTAATAATCACGGAACCGTCAGCAGAGGCTCCCTTCGTAACAAGTAGATTGGTGCATGCCTGAACGGAAACAAATGCTCCGAGTACTATCACCAGTATTGACAGAAATGTCATTTCCTTCGATTCCATTTTAACTCCTTGCTTTTTGTCAGATGGTTTATGCAAATTAATGAACGATCACACAATTGCAAATCAAAATAGTCAGCAACCACGTACAATGATAAGTGTAGGCAAATAGAACAGAGGAGTCATTTGATGATTGAAGTACAGATGAGTGAACTTGAGGAGTCATTGAAACAGATTCACACCGGCAGGATTCTTGATATAGCAACCGGTAGGGGTGGTTTTATCAAGAGCATGACAGAACTTCTCGGGGGATTCGATGAGATAATCGGAATTGACAACAAGACCGAGAATTTGAAGACAGCCGAAAAGGAATTTGATGATCTCCGTATTAAGTTCATTCAGATGGATGCGGAGAATCTGGATTTCGATTCGGACTCATTCGATGTTGTCATGATATCCCATTCACTCCATCACGTGGACAAACCCGACACTGTACTCGAGGAAATGATCCGGGTTCTTAAACCATCCGGTATCTTTATTATAAGAGAATTACACCGCAGCGATGCGAATGAATTCCAGGAAACACAAATCGAGATGCATCACTGGTGGGCTGATATTGACCGTCAAACCGGAATCAACCACAATCACACATTCACTTATAATGAACTCGTGGATGTTCTCGAAAGACTGCCATTACACGATTTGAAGATTGCCCATTGTGAGAATCCACCACCAATTACAGATGAGGATTCATTGAAACAACTGGATGGGAAAATTGAGAACTACATTTCACGGGTACGCGATAATAAACTCGAAGATCATTTAATAGAAAAGGGCGCGGCTATTAAGAGACGTATTTCGGAAATTGGTATAGCCTGGGCGCCCTCAATTCTTGCTACGGCGATCAAATAGCGGCTTGTTGTCAGGCGGCTATCTCAACCAACTCAACATCAAAAGTAAGATCCTCACCGGCGAGTGGGTGGTTGGCATCGAGAGTAACCTCCTCATCGCCAATATTTATAATCGTCACTTGAACAGCTTTGCCATCCGGCTGCTGCATCTGCAGGCGCTGTCCAACTTCGGGATTAATATCCGGAGGAAATTGAGCTTTCTTGAAATTAGCTATCAAATCATCCCGCCTCGGACCATAACCGAGATCAACCGGAACCTCAATCGTCTTCTGCTCACCCTCGGCCATACCAACAACACCGTCCTCGAAACCGGGGATAACCTGTCCGGTGCCGATCGTGAACTCAATCGGATCGCGTCCGCTGGAAGAATCGAATACGGTTCCGTCCTTGAGCTTGCCGGTATAGTGAACTTTTACCTTATCGCCTTGCTTTGCTTTGGACACTAATATACCTCCCAGTCTCAATTAGCAATTGGCTCACTTGATCAACACGATAACAAGATCAATGTTCATCTTTGTTGCTCTATCATAAAGACAACATAAACCCCATCCAAGCCTTTTCTCAAAATAATCCTCCCAAATTGCCTCATAGCGAAACAATGTTTGCGGGACTACGTAAATTTCGCTATACATTGGTAACAAATTCGAGTCCGATATACAGGATTATCCAATATGGGCATTATCGAAACAGATCGACTTACGAAGGTTTATTCAGGTGGCGTTGTCGCTCTATCGGATGCCACCATAGAAATTGAGAAGGGAGAGATATTTGCTCTTCTCGGTCCCAATGGCGCCGGCAAGACTACACTCTTCAAATCACTTCTTTCGATAGTGTCTGTTACTCGTGGTGATGCCCACATAAACGGGATCCCGATTACCAACCCGGAGTCCCGCAAAAGCATAGGGTATCTCCCGGAGAACCACAGATTCCCCGAACATCACACCGGCGGCAGTCTTTTGCAATCGACCGCACACCTCTATGGAATCGGTGGATCATCAAGCAGTGCTCGAATCGAATCTCTTCTCGAACTCGTCGGTATGTCGAAATGGAAAAAAACCAAACTAAGAAAATACTCCAAAGGCATGACGCAGCGTATCGGGCTTGCGCAGGCGCTTATACCCGACCCGGATATACTCATGCTGGATGAACCCACCGATGGTGTCGATCCGGTTGGAAAAATTGAGATTCGAAATGCCCTCAAGCAGATAAAGAGTGAAGGCAAAACCATATTCATAAACAGCCACCTCCTATCCGAAGTCGAATCCGTAGCGGACCGTGTTGCAATTCTCGTAGGCGGCAAGGTTCGAAGGATCGGTTCTGTGGATGAGCTTACGAGCAGGAAATCACAGTATGAAATCGAGGCGGCATTCGACGAGACAGATTTCGATTTCGAGACCATCAAGGGGCGGTTACTGGAAGACGCAGGCAACAGAATAGTGGTTGAACTTACCGACGAAAATGATATAAACGCAATCATAGACACACTAAGATCTTCCAGTATATCGATACGATCCGTCAAACCACTGAAGATATCACTCGAAGAATCATTTCTCGAGACTGTATCCAGCTCGGAGGAACCGAAGTGATGCGTGGTTTAATTAAGGATACATATCTCGAATTGCTTGACCGCAAAGTCATATACGTTTTCGCTGTGATTACATTACTCTGGATTATCGGGGCAATCGGCAGCCGGGCAATCGAACTCCAGATTCAGGGGCAGTCATTTAATGCCGATGATATCGGTATGGCGTTTCGAGGAATGCTGCTCGGCGCGCTCAATATGCACATGTACATACTCGTTTTCATCACAGCAATGACTGCAGCATCGGTGATACCGAGAATGTTTGTGCGTGGAAGAGCGGATTATTACCTGTCCAAACCAATCTCACGGACCTCATTGCTCCTGAAAAAAACACTCGCGATTCTGATTGTTTACGGTGCGCTGATGCTCGCATCGTTCTTTATCGATCTCATAGCGGTATCTCTCTCTTTCGGATTTTTCGAATTCGGCATGATCTATATAATCGCTATAGGAATAGTCTCACTCTTCATCTGGCTGACGGTCACAACAATCGCGGGAATAGCAACCGGATCATATTCAATGAGCATCATTGCGGCATTCCTTGTATGGATAGCACAGTGGATTCTCGGATTTCAGTACTATGTTGAGAAACTTATCGACTCTAAACTGGTAGTCTATACCGTAAAGACCCTCTACTATATAGTACCCAAGACGAGTGAGATATCCGGTATTGCCGGTTCTCTCGCAGAGGGAGATCCCGTTGACCTGATGCCGCTCTGGAGTTCGGTGCTGTTTGCATTTGTTGCGCTTGCAGCAGCGGTCATGATTTTCCACCGCAAGGACTATTAGCCTTCAACAGATCAATATGCTCTTCCGAATATCTTGAATATTACATGGAAACGGCTGTATTATTGTTGATAGAGAGGAGACAGATATGACAGTACCAACGGGAGGCGCGACTGCAAGCGGAGCTGCTGTCGCAGCGGCAATTGCACAGGCCATAAAAGCATCTGGTGCAATAATCAAAATGGATCCGGCTGAGTTCGATAAGATACTCTGGACGGAGGAGAAACCCATCGTCGTAACGGCATCGGGTGGAGTGTTCTCCAAACACTATAAGTATCTTACCAACCACAGAGGATTTTTCTTCTATACGAAAACAAACAAACCAATCCGTCTTGACAGCAAAGTCGATGTGATTGCGGCAAAAGATATCTGGATTCCATAGCAATAATAGGACATATTCCAGTATGGCCGATCTATTGGAATGGATCAAGACGGAGATTCAACCTCGAAGTTGCAATTCAACTGAGTTGATCTACGACTACCAGAAATCTCAGTCGTCCTTCAAACTACCCGGCATATATATCGAAACCGATATCTCGAACCGCTCTCATTGGATCGATCGGGGATACATCCTCGATTTTCTTATTAGCGTCGGCACAGGGCGCATACTCGATTTCGGTCCCGGTGACGGGTGGCCGTCAATCCCAATGGCTCCGTATGTGGAATACATCACAGGTGTGGATTCATCGGCTAAACGAGTTTCCGTATGCTCCGAGAATGCCAACCGCCTCTCCATCGAAAATTGCGAGTATATTCAAATAGAACCGGATAAAAGCCTGCCATTTGAGGATGATAGTTTTGATGGAATAACTGCGGCATCCTCTATCGAACAGACACCGAATCCCTCCGAAACACTCTCCGAGCTATACCGCATTCTGAAGAAGGGCGGTCGTCTGAGAATGATCTATGAAGCTCTCGGACAATATCGTGGAGAACGAGAAAAAGAACTCTCTATCTACACACCCGGTGAAGGTCGAACAATGATCCTTCTGTACGACCGCCGTATTGATGACGAAACAGTCGACTGGTATTGCATAGATATCGAAGCCTCGACGGATGAGATCACCCATCATATAGGAAAAGCTCAGGAGAAGATCGGCTTCACCGACTTGGCTCCCGCACACCTGCTGCTTCTGCGAGAGAAAACAATCGACGCACGGTTCTGCAGGCTGTCTCATCCATCCGGACAGAGCTGGGTGCGGCTCCTGCTTGAAGCGGGCTTTTCGCAGGTTCATCCATCAAAATCGGGAGGGGATGCCGCCGCCATGTTATTCGACTACACTGAGTCATCAGACAAACCGAATTCGCTTCGAGAACTTGACAAGCTGCTGCGTCCAGCAGTCAAGAGAGCGGTCTTCAGCAGTACGAATCCGGACCGGGATCCGATGATTACAGCGGTGAAATAGGACAACAGACCAATTTACCCATGAACGAAAAACCTGAAAAAGACACAGAGGCAACCAAACAATCCGATGTTTCGGTGAAACTCTGGAACCGCGATTTCTTTCTGCTCTGGCAGGGGCAATTCGTCTCAATGGCGGGAGATATTGCCTATCAGATTGCTCTCGGATTCTGGATTCTCGCTGAAACCGGATCAACGGCCATTATGGGTACACTCATGGCAACATCCATGATACCCCGGATTTTAATCTCTCCCGCAGCGGGGGTAATGGTGGACCGCGCCAACAGAAGAAACATACTAGTCTTAATGGACCTCATAAGGGGAGTAGTTATTAGCCTGATTGCAATTGCCGCTTATACAGACAGACTCGAAATTTGGATGGTATTCGCCGGAGGGATAGCAATCGGAATCTGCGGCGCATTTTTCAATCCCGCTGTTTCATCGGTAATACCGGATATCGTACACAAAACGAAGATCGTTCAGGCTAATTCCGTTTTCGGAATGGTGCAATCCTTATCGAGCATCGTTTCAAACTCGGCAGCGGGATTTCTCTACGCACTCTTCGGCGCCCCGTTCCTATTTCTTTTCAATGGCATATCGTACCTGTTCTCCTCCATAACCGAAGTTTTCATCAGAGTACCGAAGATCGAGCGTGAATCGAAAACCACACGGTTCATGGATGATTTTAAGAGTGGTTTGAAATTCGTATGGGGATTCACCGCACTCAAGCAGCTTATGTACATTACGGCAGCATTCAATTTCTTCCTGAGTGTGGCGTTTGTCCTGCTGTTACCGATGTTCGAGCAGAATGAATCTCTCGGACCGAAGGGTTACGGTATTGTCGCCGCGCTGTTTACTGCCGGTATGTTTGCCAGCCTGATTGTAACCTCCACCCGCCAGATCGAACCGAGAAAACGTCTCCGTTATTTCATTCCATCCCTCTTCATATTCGGCTTGAGTTTCGCTTTCGTACCATTATACCTGTCAGTTCCCGTTATCGGCAGTTTGATGTTTATATCCGGAGTCGCGTGTACATTCATCAATATGTTCGTAATCGCCACGATGCAGATTGTCATTCCACAGGAGATGCGCGGAAGGGTTTTCGCTCTGCTCGGATCACTGATCCCCGCTTTCATGCCACTCGCATATATTATAGGTGGAGTGCTTGCGGAGTTTATCCCGATACGAATACTCTTCGTATCGAGCTTCGTGATAGTACTCGTGCTCTCTGTACCAATGTCGCTATCAAAGCCTATCCGGGCATTCGTCAGCTTCGACCCGGATACGGATACTCTTGATGATTTAAGGTAATTTCCCGCAGACTCGTGAATTAACCCCGAATCCTTAGGTTGGCGTAGCGGGCAAGGAGTTTTTTCCGTCCTCCCAGACGGAAGAGGACATGAACTTCGGTAGTATCGTTGTAGCCGGCACGCTTGACTATCCGCCCTTCACCCCATGTGGGATGCTCAACCCAGCGTCCGACCTGAAGATCGCCGTACTCATCCTGAGTGTCGGTAATTGAATCATCAAACACACCGCTCTGCAATGTTCCATAGTGTCCGGCGTGAGATATAAATCCCCGCTCAACTCTGTCGATCAGTTCGGATGGAAGCTCATTCACGAATCGTGACTCGAGCGATAGCAATTCACCGAAACGCCGCCGGCTTCGCGCATAAGTTATAACGAGGTTGCGCCTTGCTCGCGTGATACCGACATAGAACAGACGACGCTCCTCTTCGAGTTCCAACTGCGATTCGAGTGACCTGGCAAGCGGAAACAGCCCCTCTTCCAGACCGGTAATAAACACTGTGTCAAACTCAAGTCCCTTTGCTGAATGGAGTGTCATGAGCGTTACAGCATCGGTGGAGGAATCCCAGTTATCAATATCCGTGTAGAGCGAAATCTCTTCGAGAAACTCCTCGATCGACTCTCCACCATCCTTCTGGCAGAACTCATCGACCGCTGCGAGAAGCTCATCGAGGTTCTCCTTTCGAGTCTCCGCTTCATTCGGATCACCGGATTCAATATCCCGCAAAATGCCGCTCTTCTTTATAACCTCATCCACAAATGATACCGGATCAAGCTCCTGCTGCTTTGTCATGAGATGTGTCAAGATTGCGGAGAACTGTTTCAATCCCGTTTTTGCCTTGCCGTGCAAGTAGCCATATTCACTGTCCTCGAGGATGAGTGTTACCGGACTGACAGAGCGGGATGCCGCTTCATTCAATAGGTTTTCCTGCGCTTTATCTCCTATTCCACGTGTGGGATAGTTGACAACACGTCTCAGTGACACAGTATCACTCGGATTGCTCAGAATTTTCAGGTACGCAAGAACATCCTTGATCTCTTTTCGTTGATAGAAGCGTATACCCCCCACAATCGTGTATGGTATGAACCGATTCTTCAGAGATTCCTCAATCGCGCGTGACTGAGCATTCGTTCGGTACAGAATCGCTATGTCCCGGCGCGAAACCTCTTCCATTCTTACAAGATTCTCGATTCTATCAGCAACCTGCTCCGCTTCATCCCGGTCGGAATCGCAAACGAGAAGAGTGATTTTATCACCCTCTGCACCCTCAGAGAACAGAGTCTTGTCTTTTCTCGACCTGTTGCGCCTTACAACCTCCGATGCCGCCTTCAGAATCGTGCGTGTGGAACGGTAGTTCTGCTCGAGTTTGATAACCTTACAGCCGGGGAAATCCTTCTCGAAATCGAGGATATTCCGCAAGTCGGCGCCACGCCAGCCGTAAATGGACTGATCATCATCACCAACAACACAGATATTCCGGTATTTGGAGGCAAGCAGTTTGACAAGCAGATACTGAACATGGTTCGTATCCTGGTACTCATCCACCATTATGTAGCGATATTTGTTCTGGAGAGATTCGAGAAGTTGCGGATCATCCTGCAGGAGTTTGACAGTCTTGAATAGCAGATCATCAAAATCAACCGCTGAAGCAGCCTCAAGCCTGCGTTGATAGAGTTCATACACCTTCGACACGATTTTGTTGAAATAGGCTTTTGCTGTTTTCTCGTACTCCTCCGGACTAATCATCTTGTCTTTCGCGGATGATATATACTCACGAATCACCTTCGGTGCGTGTGTCTTTGTTGATACAGTAAGATCATTCATGCACCGCTTTATAAGACTCAGCGAATCCTCGGTATCATAAATCGTGAAATTGCGTGTGAGTGGTATTCGCTCGGCAAATCGACGGAGGATTCTGACACAGAACGAATGAAAAGTCGATACCTGCATATCCCGGACATTTGGTCCCACGAGACTTTCCATTCGGGTTTTCATCTCACCTGCAGCTTTATTCGTGAATGTAACTGCAAGAAGATTGAATGGCGCAATGCCACACTCTGAGATCAGATATGCGGCACGATAGGTCAGCACTCTCGTCTTACCGGAACCCGCACCCGCTAAAATCAGAAGAGGACCGTCCGCTGTCGTAACCGCCTCAAGCTGCCGATCATTCAAATCGGTCAATATTTTCTCAGAGAATTGTGGCATGGTCCACCAATATAGGCGTACTCCGTATTGAAGCAAGGCATCTTTTGCAAAGATATATTCAATATTGGAAAAACAGTATGGGACTTATACAAGAGAGCAAGTAAGGAAGAGAGCTGTATGGATTAACATCAATATGCTGATGCAAACTCGATGATTTTTCCAGTTTCTGCACATGAAATGGCAACACACCATGCGCAATTGCACTTCCACATAACAATGTTAAAATCTTCTTCTTGTGAATGGAAGTATGTGTGACGGTCATCGGTTGTCTGGTCCATCGAACCACTCGGATCTATCTTGTTCTGGTCAACGATGAATACAGATATGAGAGAACCATGATAACTGAATACAAAATGCGCTGCATCCTCACCGCCATACTGATTGACCTCCCCGAATGTAGGGATACGGTGCTCGTCACCTTTCATGAACCTGGCAGGAAATACAGCTATATGAGACAGGCATGAGTCTATTTGAGCTGGAGAAACGGGTTGCTGCTGTTCGGCCTGGATCAGATCATTGCATTTTAGATGACAATCGACGAAAGAAGCATATAATGTGGAAGAGCTGTCACCAAGATAGAAATATAGACCCACAAGGGTAATAACTATCGCTGCGGCGGCTGCGAGATACGGCCTAACTACGAAAAAAAAACCCGAAGCACCCTCGTCTTCTTGATCAAGTTCTCTTATCTTGTCCATCACTTTGCTCTTGAGGGGTTCTGTGCGGACAATAACCTGACCTTTTCTAACTACGAAGTCCTGCAACAAGCGCTCAAATTCATAGGCTTCGAAACAGTGATCGCATACCTCGAGATGACCCTGAATTCTCTCGACGGTGTCGTCATCGAGTTGACCATCGAGATATGCGTAAAGGTTCTCCAAAGCTTCGCGGCAGTTCATTTGCTTTCCTCGACGCTGAATCCTCTCGCTACCGCGTGCTGCCAAAGGCTCTTTTGAAGCAACTTGCGTGCGCGATGAAGACGAGATTTTACGGTTCCCAGTTGTATGTTTGCTATCTCCGCTATCTCTTCGTAAGAGAACTGCTCCAGAAATGCAAGTACGACAACTATTCTGAAATCTTCGGGAAGCTCATCAATTGCTGCTCTAACATCCGTATCGAGAAGCTTCGTGAAGAGTGACTCCTCCGGGTCAGTTACTTTACCCTGTGAGCCTTCAAGCTGATGATAAAGGAAGTTATCATCAATATCATCGTACGAAACCCCGGTTGGTTTGCGGCTCTTTCGGCGATAGTCGTTGATAAATATATTTGTCATTATCTTAAACAACCACGCCTTAATATTAGAGCCGCGCTCAAACCGATCAAAAAATCTATATGCCTTGAGCATCGTTTCCTGCACCAGATCATCCGCATCGGACTCGTTTTTGGTCATTCTCAGAGCGGTGCGCAACAGTGCATCTGTATGCTTTAAGGCAACCTCTTCAAATTCTCTCTGCCTGGCTATTTTATTGTTCTTTTCGGCCAATTTAGTCTTTCCTCAAGACTGTGGCCAAATCCACAGTCAAAAACAGTTATAGACCTGTAATGTTCCCGTCATTGACCAATTAAGATAGTTGTTCTACAAAAAACGACAAGTACTTTTTACCGTTTAGGTCAGTCGATGAAAGTGAGATGAAACCACTTTGAAGAAGTTATCGAAAAGTTTTAAGTCGAAAAGAGAGAATGCAGAACTGGCGGCAGAGGCGAAATTCAGCGTTCCCATTAGATTATTCTCATGAATCATGGGGATAATGGCGAGAGATTTCGTATCCGGATTCAATAATACTTTACGTTCGACCGGATTCGATACCGCATGATCCGGGAAATCCGATACGAATACGAGTCCGGCTTCCAGTACATTGTGCATCAGAGACTTGTCGGCATCAACACCGATGATGACACCCAGTTTTATATCATTCTGATCACAAACGACCGGAACACGCATCAGCTTGCGGTCAGATAAGAACATTGAATACGATGATTTGTGGATGGAGAAGAACTTGTCAAGACGATTTGTGAGTGACATCAGCATGTCATCATGAGAGACAGCTTGCGAGACAGTCACCTCGAGACTCGAACGGACCGCCTGCTGGACCACCTCGAGACGGCCGGCTCTGCCACCATCTCTATTGACTTCACAAACATCAGCAACATCAGTTGCCATGTTGTCACCTTTCTTGAAGTTCATTTTGCCCCCGAAATCCATGCCTCCGTTTAAGCCTGTCCTCAAGACACCGGATCAACTCAGCCTTGTCGATATATTCGATTCGATCCGGGTATGTCCATTTTACGCCTATTGGATAGGAGGAGGTCAATATCAATTCACAATCGCGCCGGATATTTAATACCCGCCTCAGGAGACTCCTGCCGTCGGTTCCCGGCAGGAAATAATCGCTCACAACAATTCCATAACGATGATCTGCAACTTCCTCGAGGGCTTCGTCAATTGCGCTGCATGTATAACTCGTTATACCCTTGCGAGCGAGTGCCATCTTGGTGACATGCAGGAAATTACGATCATCATCGATCATCAGCACCGAGTCGGCAGGGTTTACCATAACGGCTTGTCCCGTCAACAACCTGAAGAACTGGTCATTCAATTCGCTGAAGGATACCGCCGAGTCCGCTTGTTTAGCCGGCATTCTCTAAGTTGCGGCTTGCGCGCTGACCTTCTCCAGATCCTTGATCTTTTTCATTTTCCGCCAGAGAGTTGTACGCCCGATACCAAGCTGCCGAGCGGTTCTGGTGTAGTTCCAGTTGTTCTCTCTCAGGCTTCTGATAATATATTCAAGTTCCTTTTCCTCGAGTGACATCTTGCTGCCGGCTTTCGGCTTGAACAACAGTTTGTGCGGTCCCTCCGAAGTATCGGCTACCATTATCAGATCATCGGTACCGATAGAGTCGTTCTTGCACAATGCAACCGTTCTTCGAATCGAATTCTCGAGTTCACGGACATTGCCCGGCCAGGAGTGATTCAGAAGCATACGGGCTGCATCCGAAGTGAGTATCGCAGGCTGTTTGCCGAATTCTCTCGAGTATTTCTTCATGAAATGCTCTGCAAGAAGGAGTATATCCTCTCCCCTCTCACGCAATGTCGGCAGACTGATGATATACGTACTCAGATAATCATACAGTTCTCTCTTTAGCATACCATTTTTGACTTCAGCCTGCATATCGTGAGTTGTGGCAACTATCAGCCTGACATCAAGTCTCCTGGATGAGTCCGCACCCGGAATCCTGTTTGATTTGAAAGCATCCAGCAGCATCGTCTGGATATCCGGCTGCATCTCCGCAATATCATCGATGAAAATAGTACCACCGGCAGCTTTCTCAAGAGCACCTTCACGGTTGGAGTTATTTTCCGCGTCCTCGAGATTCATACCGAACAGTTCCGCTTTCAGAAGTTCCGCCGGAACTCCCGAACAATTGACAGAAATGAATTTCTGATCCTTGCGGAGTGAATTGTCGTGAATCGATTTGGCAACAAACTCCTTGCCTGTCCCCTGCTCTCCATGAACCAGAATCGGCATATTTTGGGAAGAATACTTCAAGGCAAGATCTACCACTTTTCTAACGACCGGAGACTGTCCAATTATCGTTCCAAAATTATACTTGTAATCAAGCACCTCACGGAGATATTTGACTTCTGCAACCAGTTTTCTTCTTTCGATAGCCTTGTTTACCACGATCAGAAGCTCTTCATTCTTAAACGGTTTCGTGATGTAGTCAAAAGCTTCCGCCCGCATTACCTCTACCGCATTCGAGATACTGCCGAATGCTGTCATGAGAATCACTTCAACTTCCGGGAAATTGGCCTTTACCCTCCTTAGAAGGTCCAGCCCGGACATATCGTCCATCTTGAGATCAGTGATTACGACATCGAAATTTCCGTTTGTAAGGATATCCAGAGCCTCTCTTCCCCCCCTGGCTGTTGACACCTCATAGTCATTTCTGGTGAGAAGTACAGATACCGCACTTCGAAGGGTGCTGTCGTCATCAACAATTAGGATTTTACTCATGACGCCTTTCTATCCTTTTTTGAAGTTTGATTATTATCCGTTTTCTGGAATTGGCAGCCACATTGTTAAAACGGTCGTCGAATCCTCTGAATGAACCTTCATTCGACCGTTGTGAGCCATGACCACCATAGTCGGTGGAATCTCTTTCAGACCGGAGCCACCATCCTTGGCAGCATTTGAGGGTAACACAACCTTCCTTAGCAAATCCGGCCTTATTCCATCACCGCTATATCTGAATTCCATTTTCAGTTCGTTATCTTCGATGCTGCTTTCGAATGTGATGCCGGAACACCCTACCATCGATTCAGGGATATCCTGCGAAAGGTAGTCAAACATCCCCCTCATAAGATTGACATCTATCTCGGACTGACATTTATCACCGAATATTTCGAGGCTGTCTACTAGATCATCATCCACGAAAACCGATTCCCTGAGAGATTCGATAACAAGGCTCTGTATGTCCGCCTTTTCTTTCTTCATAGGAATTGGTCGAATGGATTCAACAAAGTTTCTGAGTATACGGTCGATTCGCTCCGATTCTGATTCGATCATTGTGAGTAGCTGGCAATCCTCCTCCTCAATAGGCTCTCCGGCTTTGCTATTGACCAGACCAACGGCAGTCATGATGGATCCGAGGGGATTACGCACCTCATGGACCATTTCTGACACCATTTTTTCGAACCCCAGTTCAATCTCGTCATTAACACCGGAGATAACCGGTTCGAATCCCTTCATATATCCCTCCGACCTTATTGTTTCTTCAGACGATTGAACTTGTGTCTGTACGACTATCCCATCCCAAAGCTCTGAATATTCGATGATATCCCCATAGACAGTCTTCCAGACTTCCTCTGATTCAACATTTACGGAAAGCTGCAGATTCAATTTGGGATCACCCGGCAGACCGGACCAACCGCGAATCGTGAGTTGGATTATCGATGCTCGCAAATCGGATACTTCTGAGAAGAATGGTGTCTCAACAGCAGTTGACTTATGCGACCCAAATGAAACATCACCCGCTGAATGAGTCGGCTCATCGTCCAATTCACATTTTAATAATCGACAATGAGGTGTACGTGAGAATAACTCACTCACTGTCTCGACAATTCCTTCCGGTCCATGCTCGAAACAGAACCATTTCAGAGTATCAACGACATTCTGCCTGAGATTCTCCGGAAGTTCCCTCTTATCCTGATCGACAGTATCGAAACTGTCGGGTATCAGGTAATCTGTTCTTCTCATTTGAAAACACCCGTTCAAGTTTGGAACCAGTTTTAGTATCGGTATCGGGTGTAGATTCTTAACAGAACATTGAGAATTATTTCATATATGATGCTGTCAGGTGGGATGAGAAATTTGTTTCAAACATGGGCTGTATTGAAACTGTTCGGACGGGCATCTTCTGCAAGCTATATTATCTCATAAGTTTACAGCGATACGTTTCTTCGGAAACCGCTTATTCAACTCAGAATGATCGATTCTGCAACACGCCTGGAACCAAGTACGCAATCATTGAGTCCGACTCCCGTATACGCGTTGCCTACCAGATAAATACCATGATTTCTGTGGAGTATGGATTCTATGTCTCTCATCTTGTCCGTATGTCCAATCATGTACTGTGGGATCGCACGTTTCCATTTGAATACTCTGATGAAACCTGGTGCAGGCGGCAATCCAAGGATACTTTGAAGCTCACGTGAAGCAATTTCAACCAGATCATCCTCACTCATTTCCGCAATCGAGTCATTACCGAAACCACCGAGCATAGTTCGGAGAAGATGACTTTCCGGCGGTGCCTGATCGGGAAAGATTGATGATGTCCAGATTGAGCCGAGTATGTCTCTTCTTTCTATATGCGGAACAAGGAACCCAAAACCATCGAGGTCTCTCTTTACTCGATCCCTTGTATATCCGAAACAACAGACTGCCATCGGCGCATAGGGAATACTATTTAACAAATCATGGAGACGGGAGGATATGCTCTTTAGAATATCTGCTGCTGTGTATGACGGTGTGGCAAGTATCACAGCATTATACTGATCGAAACTTCCTGTTTCAGTGATGACACTATAACCATCCGCTCTCTGTCTGATTGTTTCAACATTTGTTTCAAATGAGATATGCTCATCATACTTCTCATGGAATCGCTCTATCAAAGTATAGAGACCGTTCTCGAATGATGTCAATCTTCCGGTTGGTCCGGATGGTCCCCCACTACTCCCCTGTTTCTTTTTCGCAATCAGCGCTTTCACAAGGGAACCGTACTCCTCTTCCATCTGAACCATCCTGGGAAAACATGCTCTGAGTGATGATCTTCGGGCATCCCCGCCAAATATTCCCGACACCATCGGATCGACGAGAATCTCGGCGGCCTCACTGCCAATTCTCCGTGCTGCAAAATCGAATACAGTCTCGTCCTCAGAGTCGGTTTTCTTTCCCACAAACGGCTCCAACAGAACTCTCAACCGTCCTTTTATACTCAGGAGTGGTGATGTCAGGAATTTGACAGGATGGGGACTTACCGGATGCAGCCGACCGGAACGAAACACAAAACGCTTTTCCGCTCTCGGCTTTGCCCTGACCAGTTTATCCGATAGACCGAGGTCATCCACAAGCTCGAGCGTTGCAGGTTCACGATCGAGGAAACCATTCGGTCCCCAGTCACATGTGTATCCATCGATACGGTCCGTACCTATCGTACCGCCAAGCCGATTGCTCTTCTCGAACAGGTCTACATGAATAGCGTTATCTCCGGATTTGAGATAGTTAAGAACGGCAAGCCCGGATATTCCGCCGCCGATTATGGCAACGCGTTTGCGATTGCTCAATTCCCTTCGCGCTCCCTTATTCGGTCTATTACAATACCGGCGATAGCTTCAGCAAACTCCGGGGAGGAGTTTGGGCACTCTACCCGTTCAAGCTCGATTTCGTTTCTTTTGCACAGCTCTTTCAGAGCAATATCGATATCATACAGAGTTTCGAGATTCTCGGCTGTGAAACTTATCGGAACGACCACTATCCGATCGTAACCATCCGCCTTCAATTGCTCCACAATCTCAAACGTATCCGGACCGACCCATTTGACCGGTCCCGATCTTGACTGATATGACACGATATAGTCGTGTCCCTGAGCGATCATCTCACTGCTTCGCTCAATCTGAGTAACATACGGATCACCGGAATCGGCAAGACTCTGCGGTATTGAATGAGCGGAGAAGATCAGCCTGGTCCGACCGGGACTATTTGATGACTCCATCAATTCATTCACCCGATTACGCAGCAAGTTTATATATTGCTCGTTATCGTGGAAATCATCCACCATTTCCAGTTCGATATTCGGCTTGAATTTCCGCAGATAACGCTCGATCTCGACAATAATACTTCCGGTCGTGGCGTGACAGTAATGAGGATACATCGGAACTAACAGTATATATTTGCTGCCGTCACTCTTGCATTTCTCCAACTGCTCAGGAATCAAAGGTCGTGTGTAGCGCATGGCGGTATAAACGCTGACATTTGGAAAAGATTCTCCAAGTCTCTTCTCGACCTTTTCTGCGAGCCTGTTTGTTATTTCAAGAAGTGGTGAGCCTCCACCTATTAGACTGTATTTTTCGGCAGAGCTTTTTGCTCTGAAATGAGATATCAATCTCGCAAGCGGCCATTGTAAAAGCGGTGATACCGGCAGTTTGATTATCGCCTTATCCGAGAATATATTCTTGAGATATTCCTTCACCTCATCCGTACTTCCGGGTCCTCCCATATTCGCAAGGATTACGCTCCATCTGTCTTTCCCGAAATCGACATTATTCATTGAATCAGTCAGACACCTGATTTTATTCTGCGCTGTTGTCATGGTTGGTTCCATCATACCGATTGAGAATATTGTGTTCTCCCGGATTGTTTCCCGGCAGAGAACACATCAAACACACTCGCTATATTGCGAATAAATGTCCGTCCGATGTTCGTAACCTCTAAACGATCCTCATGCCGCTGCACGAGACCGTCACTCTCGAATTCTTCAAGTGCACTGTATTCGTCTTTGAAATACTCTGCAAACTCGATACCGAATTCATCGTGTAACAGATTGAACGGGATGATCATATTACACATCAAAAATGTAATAAGCCTTCTCCGGATCAAATCATCCCTTTTTAGCGAATATCCACGATAGGTCGCCAGCGAGTGCTCAGCTATACTCTCCAAATAAGATCCGATACGCGATTCATTCTGCGCATATCGTCCCGCAATATCACTGATAGCGGACATACCGAATCCTATCATATCGGATGCGGGTTTGGTCGTATAGCCCATGAAATTCCTGTGAAGCTTCCTGGATTTCAGCGCACTCACCAGTTCATCATCCGGCAGTGCGAAATGATCCATACCCACCTGCTCATATTTCCCCTCAGTCAGAGCCTGCACCGCATAGGCAAACAGTTCCTGTCTCTGTTCGACATCCGGCAGATCTTTCTCATTGATTGCTCTCTGATGGGGTTTCATCGACGGCAGGTAGGCGAAATTGTAGATTGCAATCCTGTCGGGGCGGAGTTTGATCAATTCAGAAACTGTATTCTGGAATCGCTCCATCGTTTGACGTGGCAATCCATACACGAAATCCATATTGATACCCTTAAATCCGGTTCTCCGAAGCAGTGAGTAGAGTTCTGCCGTCTGCTTAAAATTCTGTCTGCGCCCTATCGCCTCTTGAACCTCCTCGGAGAAATCCTGCACACCGAGACTGATCCGGTTAAACCCGAGATCAGCGAGTGTCGTGACATGCTCCTTTGTTGTCACTCTTGGATCAACTTCGATTGCAATCTCCGCATCTCGTGTAATAGAGAAACGGGATTCGATCATATTGAACAATCGGATCATCTCATTCGGCTTTAGAAATGTTGGAGTTCCACCTCCCCAGTGGACCTGTGCGAGAGACCGCCTTCCACCGAGCAGTGAGCACACCCTGTTCATCTCCCTCTCGATACTCGCCAGATAATCTGAGACTATTTCTCCCGATGATGGCACAAGTGTCGTACATCCGCAGAAAGCACAACGTCTTGAACAAAATGGAATGTGTATATAAATTGATAGATTGTCATCGGAAGCCGAAGCATCACAAACAGCGGTCTCATAATCAATCATGTCGAATTCGGAAGACCACTCCGGTGCTGTCGGATAGCTTGTATATCGAGGAACAGGTTTGCCGTATTTCTTGAGAAGATCTATCATTGACACGGAATTACCGGAGTTTGTACGAGTGAACCGCATCCACCACTGCACGGACATTCTCGACGGGGGTTCCGGGAAGAATGCCGTGACCGAGGTTGAATATGAATCCCGGTTTGCCATCCATACGGTCAAGGATTCGCATTGTGGATTCTACTACAAGGTCTCTGTCACCCAGAAGCAGCCCTGGATCGAGATTCCCCTGAATTGTCTTGTCGACGAGCAGATTTCGCGCTCTCTTGAGATCGACATGCCAGTCCACACTCAGTATCTCACAGTTGATATCCGCAAGCGCGTGCAGGAAGGGGGATGTATTCTTCACGAACAGTGATCTCGGAACATCCGGAGTCTCACAGACTTCGAACACACGCCGTATGTAGGGAAGGCTGAACTCGAAGTACGCATCCGCAGCAAGCGTGCCTCCAACGGAATCGAACACCTGAACACCGTCCGAACCCGCCTCTATTTGTGCCTTAAGGTACTCGCCGAGAAGTTCTGCAAGCATTGTCAGACTTCGATGCGCCGTTCGCCTGTGACTGAAGATGAATTTCTTCGTCTCCGCCTGATTCTTCGAGCTTCCGCCTTCAATGATGTATGACAGCAGTGTGAAAGGTGCGGCAACGAATCCAAGCAGCGGGATCTTGGGATCGAGTCTCTCACGAATAAGAGAGATTCCATCCAGCACAGTGCTCAGTTTTTCTCTCGGATCGTACGACTGAAGTTTGCCTATATGCTCAGGATCAACCAACGCGGGTTCTATGACCGGTCCCTTGCTTGGATAAGAGAGCTTCAATCCGAGTGCTTCCACCGGGAGCAATATATCCGAGAAAACGATAGCGGCATCAAAGCCGAACTCCTCTATTGGGTCGAGTGTAACACGCGCCATAAGCTCCGGGCTGTTGCATATCTCGAGGAAACTGTGGTCTCTCCTGACAGCCTGAAACTGCGGGAGATACCGCCCGGCTTGACGCATTATCCAGATCGGTACCCTGTTGTGCGGGTTGCCGAAAGCTGCCGCAAGGAAGTCGCTTTGATGTGTCATCGTTTCCTTCATAAATACTCCGGAATGTTAAACGCGGCAGCAGATAAAATGTTCGAACTTTCTGCCGCCGCGCTTAAAATGTTCAGACTGGAATTCTGGTTATTTGCCCTTGAACTCCGCTACCCGTCTCTCAAGAAATGCTGTCGTTCCCTCATTCTTGTCATCTGTAGCAAAGACAGCCGAGAACTCCGCACTTTCGAGTGCACAACCGGCTTCTATTGATGAGTTCAGACCATCCCGGACACACTCCTTGACGAGTTTAACAGCAATCGGACCCTTGGATGCTATCTTGCCCGCGAGTTTCTTTGCATTCTCCATCAACTCCGCAGCCGGATATACAGCGTCCACGAGTCCAATGCGATAAGCCTCCTCAGCCGATACCATATCTCCGGTGAGAAGCAGTTCGAGTGCCTTACCTCTGCTAACTAACCGAGGGAGTCTCTGCGTGCCGCCGTAACCCGGTATCAAACCGAGATTGACCTCCGGCTGACCCAGCTTCGCATTGTCGGCGGCATAGCGAATGTCACACGCCATAGCGAGTTCGCACCCGCCACCCAGCGCAAATCCGTTGATTGCCGCTATGAATATGAGTTCCGACTTTTCGATCTGGAAATAGACTCCCTGACCCTTCTCGGAGATTCGCTTTGCCTCGACAGCATCCGCCTTCTGAAGTTCAGCAATATCCGCTCCGGCAACGAATGCCTTCTCCCCCTCGCCTGTGATTATAACGATGCGGGTCGTGTCATCCTTTGTAAGCTCATGAATAGCCAGATGCAGATCGGTCAAGGCACTGTCATTCAGCGCATTCATGGCTTTCGGGCGGTTGATGGTAATAATGGCAAGAGCACCCTCGGTCTCAACTTTGATATTCTCGTACGCCATATCCTTTCCTTTCCGAAATCTGTATTGATCGAATTTACACTTTTCAAAACCTCAGACTGATCGCAGCCTGCTATGGACATCAAACTATACCTCCGTGTACCGAATTTGTCAAGAATATGAGGATAGAATAGGAGCAAACAAAAAGGTCCGTCTCAAAGACGGACCTCCAGAATATTTTCAAAATCAGCGGATATTGCCATGTGATATCAAAGCAAATCAGGAATCCTCTTCGCTCGGGCAACTGCATCCGGCGCATCCGGCACCCGGTTCACCAACAATGATCCGGTACCCGCTCTGCCCTATTTCATTCGTTACAAAATCGATTGTTATATCGCCGATTTTCTTCATTTCCGTATTAAGCCGCTTGTCTATAAAAGCAGTAATACCATTGGATTCGAGTTTCTCAAATTCTTCCTTTGGCTCATCCAGAGCCAATCCCAGCTGCGGGCCGCTTCAGGCGGCTCCTGCGAAGTATATTATGAGATTTTTACCGGTAGCCTGGTTCGACTCCAGTACCTTTCCCAATTCCTCGCTCGCTTTGTCAGATACAACCAACATACCTTTTGTTACCTCATTCTGTGTGTCGTCATCATCACCGATGTCTTCAAAGAGTCACCAGTATGAAACCACGATGTCATTTCAGGGTTCCGAGGAACCACCGCCAATTATAGGTCAAATTGGTATTAATTCAAGTGATTTCTCAAATGAAACAGATTTGGGATAGGTATGGTGGTATAGTCCGGGTAACCGTATAAACTCGGAACGAAATATCAACTCATGCCAAAAACAGTGCCTTTAAAGTATCATTGCGCAATTATATGTCGATATGATGGATAATGCGACACCGGAAACTCAGGAGACCACTATGGAATATTTGGATTTCGACAGACACTTGAGTTTGGGAATCCCGGCAATTGACGAACAGCACAGGGAGATATTTCAACTGCTGAATGACCTTATAGATGCATCAGAAACTGAAAACAGAGATAAAATACAGGACACCCTCGGTAGAATCAAGCGGTACACGAAATTCCATTTCGTGTCCGAAGAACGATATATGGAATCGTCTGAGTACAGAGATATCAACGAACACTCCCGTCTGCACAACGAGTGCTCATCCAAAATCAGAGATATCGAGAGAAGGTATAAAAACGGTGAGGATATCTCGATCACAGAGACTATAGAATTCCTGCGTGGCTGGTTTCTGAACCATATTAAAGAATCCGACAGGCTCTATGCGCCGGAGACAGTATCCTCATCCGTATCTCGATAAAAATTTATCTCCCCAATCCAAATTCAAGAATTCGCGTGCCCGGAACGCCTCCATTTGCTAACTTGTTCATCATGACAATATGTTAGCCGGAGTTGAATTATGGATACCGAGGAATTCAGAAAACACGGTCATGAGTTAATAGACTGGATCGCCGACTATTTTGGCAACATACGTGATTACCCTGTAAAATCAAAAGCCGGCCCGGGCGATGTTTTCGGGCAGCTTCCGGATTCGCCGCCCGATAATCCGGAATCATTCGATAATATCATAGATGATTTCCGCGATATAATCCTTCCCGGAATTACACACTGGCAGCACCCGTCATTCATGGCATACTTCCCAGCCAACAGCAGCCCGCCATCGGTGCTTGCCGAGATGCTGACAGCGGCAATCGGTGCACAGTGCATGATATGGCAGACATCCCCGGCTGCAGCAGAACTCGAGGAGCGCGTGATGCTCTGGCTGCGTGACATGATAGGTTTGCCACAAGAATTTTCCGGCGTGATTCAGGATACAGCATCAACCGCAACTCTCTGTTCTATTCTGACAGCCCGCGAGAAAAAAATGAGCTTTACCTCCAACCGGAAAGGATTGACAGATTCGTCCAGATTCAGGATTTATTGCTCCTCGGAGACACACTCGTCGGTCGACAAGGCGGTCAGAATCGCCGGACTTGGATCGGACAACATACAACGGATCAGCGTACGCGATGATTTCAGTATGGATCACGATCATCTTCGAAAAACAATCGAACCCGATATAAACAATGGATACGAACCCCTCTGCATAATAGCAACCCTCGGAACTACAAGCTCCACCGCCATAGATCCGCTCGAGAGTATCGGGAAAATCGCAAAAGAGTACGGTATCTGGCTTCATGTCGATGCTGCACTGGCCGGAACTGCGCTTCTCCTTGCCGAATATCGCTGGATGACAAAGGGGATCGAGCTTGCGGACACCTTCGTGTTCAATCCTCATAAATGGATGTTCACCAACTTCGATTGCTCTGCATATTTCGTCAAGGATGAATCCGCCCTGATCCGAACATTCGAAATTCTACCCGAATATTTGAAAACCTCGGAAGCCACCCCGGTAAAAAATTACCGTGACTGGGGCATACAGCTTGGACGGCGTTTCAGAGCATTAAAATTGTGGTTCGTGATACGCTCCTATGGTGTTAATGGCCTGCGTACAAAAGTCCGTCACCATCTACGTCTTGCACACGATTTGCTGAAGCAAATCAAAGAACATCCGAAATTCGAGATTCTCGCGCCGGTCCCACTCAACCTTATCTGTTTCCGTTACAAACCGAATGGCATAACCGATGAAGCCGAATTGGAGAAGATTAACTCGACAATCCTCACCCGCATCAACGACACTGGAGAGCTATTCCTGACCCATACAAAGCTGAACGGCAAATACGCTATCAGGATAATAACCGGTCAAACCAATGTCGAACAACAGGATGTGGATAACGCCTGGGAACTTGTCAAACGAATCGCAGGTGAGGTAATCTCAAGCTGAAAAAACCTGCACAAATTCAATATCGCTGAAACAATCACTCGTCAACCCTGTTATTATGGATAATATGAATTGATTTTATCCATTATAAATAACAGGACTGGAAGAGATGAAAAACAATAAATATGCTCAGTTTGCCGTTTCCGTGCTCGTTCTTGCGCTCGTTACTTTCGGATCGGCAGCATTGGTAGCAGGTCTATAAAGACCTCTATCAATTCGATGACTATTTGCATTTACCAAGTATGTCTTTCACTGCATCCCTGTGAACAGCGAAAGTCAGCATTTTCAGTCTCGGGTAATCCTCGCGCATGAACATATAGCCCCACTGACTGCCCATACGCGCGCCGCTGGATGAATCCTTTATTAGAAACCACATGTCATCACCGATTTTCTTGTATCCAACCAAATGCACTCCGTGATCGTCTGTAGTTGTCTCCTCATAGATACGTAATTCACGTGAGCTTTGGTTTATGTGGCTCCTCGGTACGTCAAAACTCGGAATCAGGGCAACATCCTCGGGACCGAACCATTCGGGACCGGTAACATCCCCTCCAATAGTCAGGCTGTAGCCGTTGGTTATCGCACCCTCGATTGCATTATACCAGTCCTCAAGCGGGACATTGTAGTAGGTCGAGTCGTACCACCAGTTATCTGGCGCATCGTAATATGTCTGCTGGTAGAATGGTTCGCTAATAGTGGATTGGAGCTCGACATAGTCATCGAGATCGACTTTAAGGACATCATCGAGAAATTCGACTGGGGTGTATGTCATACCCTCGTATTCGAACGATTCCGGTGGAGTTCCGATATGTTTGTCCAGAATCAGTTTCACATGCTCGATGACATATTCCTCATCCCAATAGTCGTTTGTTTCGACCAGATCAAGATATGCCCTGACTTCATGGGACAGAGAACGATGGCTGTGGATACTGTCTGTTCCGAATAGTCCGTCATAGATATCAAGCGGCATCGCACCGTATTTTTTCATTATCCGCAATACGGCATTTCCCTCGGAACCCTCAGAGAAGTGATAATATCCGCGAGTCTGTACGAAGTAACGACATTTCTCTAAATATTCATGATACACCGTAAACATCTCCGAAAGCTTGATCTCCCTGTCCGATAGCCTGTAGATTTCAGATTCGATCAATGATGTCATCGAGAAACACCAGCAGGTTCCGGTGCCCTGTTGATTTGCGCCGGTGAAGTAGAATACAGATTCGAATTCATCCGGGGAGTATGGTCTCTCGATCCCCTCCAGACCAAATTGCAGTTCTTTCCTCGTTGAATCCGCGAATTCATCGCGCTCTCTCTGTACTCTACGAATCTCCGAGGTTACACTGTCTCGAATCGCATCCAGCGAATCCTCGATATTCCCCATAAACTCCCAGAGATAGTATTTCGGTTTTGGGGCATAATTGGCGACCTCGGACTGAGCGAAGAGAGACACGGAAAACAAAATAACGAACAACAAAACAGACAGCATTCTTCCCATTTCGACCTCCCACGAATCAATTTACAGGTTGAGGCTTAAAAGATAGGTTTGTTCCGCTATCGGGGCAAGATAAAGGTGTGTAGATACGAATACGGCTACTAACAGATAGCAATGACGCCGTGCTCGATCAACAACTCCAGGATATCATCAATCTCAGCAGACAAACTCTCATCAAGCTCTGCCTGTCGCATTATCTCTCGCTGTGACATAGGTTCGCCGTCCGGAAACGGAAGATGATAGAGAAAACGCCCCTGGGCATCGGTGAGGTTAATAAGCCTCTCCTGGCGATCACGCCCCCGACCGCTCCACAGAGCAACCTTACTCAACGCCTTCCCTGAACGCGAGGTTGTAAACCGTGCGTGGGTATCGGAGGCTTCGCGCATCAGTCTGTCGGAGACATCCGCAGTTTGGTCCCTCTTAACAATCATCAAATCGAGGTCCATAACAATGCGATCGGTAGCCAGGGCAAATCTGAAATAGGGACGCTTACGCTCGTAGACCTCTCTCTTTTTAACAATTCCCAGATCCGCCAGTGTCTCCAGATAATCCTGAGTGGTATTTATGTGCAGACCCAGCCGTGAAGCCGCCTCCGAAGCCGAGATATCTCTATAGTTCACCAGAAGTTCAAAAAAACTCTCGGCGTAATCTTTAGCGAGACAATTACCGAGTCGCGCAGCTGTTTTGAAATCCATCAAAACTCCCGTAAAATGGAATGTTCACAACCGCTTCTGCATCTGCAGAGTATTTTGAAAAGCTGCATTTACACCTCTATGCTTGCAAGAAAGTTATCATCATTTTCACGAATCAGGTATATGGGTTTATTCTCAAGTTATTGAGTCGGTCAACGATTCGCGAGCCCTCCTGTCGTCGAAACGTTTCTATAAATTCGACAAACAACCGCCCGAGTGATTCACACAGCTGATCGAATGACAGGCAATCCCGATAGTTCAGGTAATCAGCTTTGGCAATATTGACAGAAACATGGCCATCATTATCAACTGCAATCCAGGTATCATCGGGTGCAAAACGTTTCCAGGGATAAAGGTATTTGAACGACTGTGCCATGCTAACCGGAACGAACACCACTCTATCCGGTTCGATATATGGCATTGCGATCAGATTCTTCGAAGCGAATCGAGCAAATGCCAGGATTTCTTCGCGCGAAATCTCGACCTTCCCCAGTGGTCGCGGACGGTTGGTAAAACCGTTTGTCATATCTTCGACCGGCTGCGCAGCCAGTTCCAAAATCTCCCGTCCGCGCCATTTGAATCGACGGCTGATCAACAGAATCTGCGCCCAAATCATAAGAATCAGCGCTATAATTCCGATTATGAGTGTGAGTTGGTTATTTATTGTAAACACACCATTGTGCATTCCTCCAATCCATAGCCCTGCACAGATTTGAGCCAGTCCTCCAATGAGGTATCCTGAGCTTCTGGTGCGAACAAAAGCTATCAAAGATAGCAGACCGTATAAAAAGAAGAGTACTGCGACGAATGCCCAGGCGATATGGCGTCCGAATAGTATCCAGAGTATGGCTGTACCTGTAAGAATAATGATAGCCGGCAACAGCATATTTACCGATGTTTCCGCCTTCATCTTGCTTGCGAACCACATATAACACTCCTTATAGGAAAGCTTAAAATCGCCTACAAATCTCAGTCTATTCGCTGGCAGGTCACCAGTTCGGACAGGTGCATGGCTGTAACGGCACCCTCAGTATCCTGTTCAAAGGAAATATGCAGCATACTCTTACCCGTATCCCCGATCCAGATATCGTTATCACCGGATCGCAGCGGAATGATCTGATTGCCGGGATAGACAAGTTGCAGACCGTCATCTGTAGCATCAATTATAAGAGTAGCATTCTGCATCGGGACGGGATAACTCCCAATGTACGGATGGTACTGTTCGGGAACAGCATCATCAACCGAGGTTTTATCCGCTTCGCTGTCACGGGGCATCCGCTGACGTGAATTAATAACCATTGATTTAGCATTACCGGCCACATCCTCCTTAAATGACACGGAAACTCGATCAGTCAGGACGAAAAACCACTCGCCATCCTCATCGGGATCCTTGAGCTGGAAAACCATCTGACCGGGGATATCCAATGCCAGTCGATTCTCCTGCATCTTCACTGTCATCACCTTATCCGGTCCCTTATATTTACCGACATATTCATCGTATGAAAAATCCGCTGTCGAAACCAAATCGGCATAGTCACCATCACCAACGCGGAATTCGAGCAGTTCAACCTCTTTGGCATTGAGAGCCATCGCCATCGACTCCCATTCACCGAGACGGATGTGACCGCAATCTACATAGCTGACCTCATCGGCAGTACACTCGATTGGAATCCAGCCGGCATCGCCCATATAGACTTCATTCCATGCATGCTGCCCGAAAACACCGCCATGCTCCGGAACATACATGCAGCCGAAAACACCACGAGCCGGTATGCCTACAGCGCGGCAGAAAGCGGTCAGCAGGTTACTGTGCGATCCACACTCGCCAAGCCGCAGTTCGAAAGTTTTGGCTGCGGTTCCTCCACCGGGGACATCATAGCCGATCTCCTCATTCACCCACTGACTCAGACGAACAGCCGCATCCCAGGCATCTTTTGCGCCTTTGGTAATCTCGATCGCTTTTGCAACAATTGCGGGATCATCCGATTCAATCATGTTCGACGGTTCGAGATACTCAGCCAGTGATTCGGAGTTCGAAAAGTCACAGGGAAACGATGGCGCATTGGAGCCGTCATATCGGTCGTGGTTAATCTCGAACATTCCCTCTACGCGATTATTCTCGACTGTACCGTAGAAATTCTGGCCGGGAACATTCAGGTTTTCAGGTGTCAGCCAGAATCCGGCAGGCTGCATAACCGCCTGAACCTTGACATACGAAAGCGCCCAGGGATTCGCGATAACGGTATCTACCGGAACAAAAAGATTCTTGTCAATATCGGCAACACCCATCTTATTCCGGATGTCTGCGTCGGCTAATTCCACCTCGCGCTGCGGGTATTTTTCTTTCAGCATGATACCGCTCTCGGTATCCACCCATATTGTCGTTTGTATTCCGGTGGTACGGTTGAGAGCATCGACAACCAGCGCATCGTAGGTTTTCCCGACCAGCTTAATCTGCTGTTGACCTCTTGTCGTATAGACAATGGTATTGACTTTATTGTCTATTTCGCTGAAAACCGGGCATTTCTTCTCGGTCAAACCATCCCGAATGAAGAAATTGACCAGATGCTGATACAGACGGGTATTTTTGCAGAGTGTTTCCGGCGGCATAATCACCACGCTGGTATCCATTTCCGGGATTGAGACGGATATTGCTGAATCGCCGTGAATTGATACTAAACCGGCAAATTCCAATGTCCCCTGTTTAATATCACTCGTATGATGCAGGTACATGCCGTCACCCTGATCTATAGTATATGTGAAGGTATATTGACCCTCAATTGATTTGCCCATCGCCTTCATCTGCATCCATAAACTGTCAGTCAGCAGAGTACAGGTGCGTTCCTCATACTCCACAGGCTCGAAAACGACATGAGCATAGCCGCAGACAACATCATCCTGTATTATCGCGTAATACAATTCATTTGTATCATCTGAATTCGAAGAAGCAGCACAGGCAATAAACAGAATCAGTAGCCAGAAGACACCGATCAGCTTTTTCATTATTTCCTCCATCAACCAAATGATATCTATTTATATCATTGTAATAATTAGCATTATATACTACAATTAATTTATAGTATATAGCTACTATACATTAATTCCAAGCAAAAAGTTTCATAAATCAGGACTTTTTTATCGATATAACTGGAAATATGAAGATTTTTCAATTAATGAAGCAGAAATTTGCAAATGAGCAGGCAGATAAGAATGGTGGCATACAATATCGTAGTGTATTAAGATGACGGGTTTAGCGATAAAAAACATCAAACAAAATGGACAGGAAAAGGAAATGTTCTACCTTAACAAAACATGAGTTTTCCTGATAGCCTTTGCTCTATTCTCGCTGACTCCCGCCTCTCTTGCATAGCTCAACCAATCAGCAACGACATCAATTATTTCATCTATAATAGCATCCGACCTGTTTATATTCATTTTCTTTGCCACGCTGATTAGATCTGATCTCGTTATTTGATCGTACTTACCATTGATGGTCATCTGGTGAAATCTGGTCCACATTGCCTCCGGATTATAGGCATAGGTGATATCATACGCAGGAGACAGCCTCCAATTTCCACTCTTATCCATCAGAAAGGAAACATTCTTTGTGTGATCGTCCTGATTTCGTGCAATTACATTAAAACACATTCTCCTGTACATCTCCTCGGATGCCGGATAATGAAGACCAATCATTCTTATTACCTGAAATGCCTGTTCGTAGGCATACACGCGGGGTTTATTATAGTCATAATGTGCCATCCCGCATAATGACAGTAAATGGAGCTTTCCATTCTCATCGCGATCAAATCTCTTCGTCATGAAATGAGCTCGATCTCCCTCATGCTTCAATTCACAATCGGTCATATCTATACCGCAGTCTCCGGCCATTAGATAGTATGCATACTCAATTTTTCCATACCCCAAAGGATCTCCAAGTTGCCGATTTGTTACTCCATCAAGTTTTATAATCCAATACTCATACCCATCAAGATCATCAATTTGACCTGATCGCATATCACCGGTCTGCCTGTTGTAAGCAATAACCGCTTTAGCCCTGGCACCACCTGCGGAGGTGCCGACCCTGATTATCTCACGTACATCCTGTTTATCGAGGTGTCCCAGGTTGGCGTGAAGACCGGCTCGTTCTGACAACACATCATTTGCCAATTCTACCAGCCTTTCAATTTCAAGTATCCTCCCTTTGCCTCCGATCCCCTTTTTAGGTGGATGATATTCCAGAGCTCCCATTCCTCTCGTACCGGTGTAGCACAACCGCTCAACAGGATTAACCGATTCTATCTCCCGACCCTGCTCAGAGAGCCATCTATCCAGCAACGCTGTACCGAATCTATCCGGGAGACTATCCGATAGCAAACCCGGAAGTCCCATGAAGGTCTTGCGGTCCAACTCAGGGAAACTATATATACGTCTTCCAAATCGGGCATCATGCAGCGACAGCTTTATTGGCGCTATATCCAGACCTTTTTGAAGGAAAGCGGGATCGTATTCAAAGGAGGCAAGTTTTCTTGATTCATCCCAGGAAACTGCACCAACTCTATTACCCCAGATTTTCACCTCTGCAACGTCAACCACTTAACTCTCCTCGCTTTCCATTTTTCGTGCAAGCCGTGACCCCGATGCTCTCTTTCGTCGCTTTTTCTTGAGATTAAGTAACTGAAGTGGGCTTATTTCAGCCTCTTCATTGAATATGTTCAAAATATCGAGCTTGTCCAAAGCCCTCAGAATTTGCACTAATGTCAACAGGGTGGAGGCTTGTCCACCCTCAAATCGACTGATTGTAACTCTATTTACACCTGACATTTTGGCCAATTGCTTTTGGGTTAAATTGCGATTTAATCGCATCTGTTGTATGGATTGACCAATTTTAGTGACAATTGCCGGATCTGACATAGATACCCAACTTGCTATGTCGCTTTTTTGCATCATTATCACCTCCTAGTGGTGTTAATATAGTGCTTACGCTACCATAAACTATATACATTATCGGAATATGTCAAGAAATAATTAATAATATAAGCTACAATACATGCCTTACACTAGCATATTGTAACATTTATATTACTTTAATGGCAGCATATAACAACTATCGGAAGATATAGGTACTACTACATGTAGAAGGCAGGTGAGGCATATATCGAGTTCTATGGATAATCAATAACTTAAGATGATTTGATTTTATTACGTTCAAGATTCGAAATATACCAATTCGAAATTTGGCATTACAGATATTGACCTGAATTGAAAACAAGTGTATGATACTGTTATAGCCGTCACAATTGTATATGTACTTTAGTAGGAGGATATTCGCTTGAAAGAGAGAGTACGTTCCGAGAATCTACCAATGGGTGGAAGATTGGGAAGGATTGCGAAATCTATTCATAATGAGACGAATTTAAGAACCTCTGAAAAAGTTATGAAAGGTTTCCAGACTTTCGAGTCAACTAATAGCTATACTGAAAAGGCTGCATGGGTCAAAGAAATGGTGGTGAGACTGGAAGCTAATGTTTCGCCAGACCAGTATATAAAAATAATGCAGGATTGCGGCAGGAAGTGTTGTGGGCTAACCCACAGGAAACTGGCAAGAGAAATATGGAATGAATCAAAATCAATGAGTGAATTCATTGATATGCTAAATAAGAAAGGGATTGGTGGCGGAAGGCTAAAGCTTATAAACAATAAGACTATAAAGGGCGGTTATAACAGATGTTATTGTGGACTCGTCAAAAAAACCAATAAGAAATTTCCAACGAAGACGTACTGTCAATGCAGCACCGGTTGGTATAAACAATTATTCGAATCAGCTTTTGAGAGAGAAGTACAGGTGGAATTACTGCAATCGATCATTACAGGTGCAAAAACCTGTGAGTTCGTAATACACATTTGATTCCTGGTATCATATATCTTCACTTGAGTAAACAGTGTGGTCTATATAGAATACATTTAACAAACGAGGAGAATATCTTGTTAACCGGAATACATTTTTTACTCACTTATGCCTGCACTTTCGAGTGCGATCACTGCTTTCTGTATTGCAGCCCTTTCTCTGAGGGTACTTTCACAATAAATCAGGTTAAGCAAATTTATGATGAAACTGATAAGATAGGTACTATCGATACCATATATATCGAGGGTGGTGAGGCGTTTTTGTATTACCCCCTTATGGTCGAAGGCGCACGACTTGCCAAAGAAAAAGGATACAAACTTGGCATTGTCACAAACGCTTATTGGGCTAATTCCGTTGCGGACGCGGAACTTTGGTTAAAGCCGTTAGTCGATATAGGCATCGATGATTTCAGTGTAAGCGATGATGAGTTCCATCAAGGCGACAGTGGAGTGAATACGGCGCAGATTGCCGCTGAAGCAGCAAAAAACCTTGGACTTCCATCGTATTCTATACGCATAGATAAGCCGGTTGTCTCCTATCCCAAAACCGATGATGATAAAAAAGGTAATCCGGTTATTGGCGGCGGCGCCATGTTTCGGGGGCGAGCGGTAGAAAAACTTACACCCGGTCTTCCAACACATCCCTGCAACAAATTCATAGAATGCCCTCACGAAGAATTAGTCGAACCCAAGCGGGTTCATATCGACCCAATGGGAACTGTTCATATATGCCAGGGAATCAGCATGGGTAACATTTGGAAAACCCCTCTATCGGAACTGGTAAAGAATTACGATGCAACAAATCATCCAATCTGTGGTCCACTTGTCGAGGGTGGCCCATTGCGATTGGCAGAGACATACAATGTCCCTCACAGAGATGAATATGTAGACGAATGCCATTTCTGTTATGAGGTCAGAAAAGCCCTGATCGATCGTTTTCCTGAGTATTTGACTCCAAGACAGGTGTATGGCTTAGAGTAGTATCGAATATTTCCAAGCTAACTTATTAAACCTGCATCTTTGTTATTGGACCAATACAGCAAAGGCGTCAGCCGGAGATCCTGAGGAGATCAGCTATGATCGTCGGAGCGTCAGCCGGAGATCCTGAGGAGATCAGCTATGATCGTCGGAGGCGTTAGCCGGAGATCCTGAGGAGATCATCTATGATCGACGAAGGAAACCCATCCATCAATGCAATCTTTTTCTCTCGACGCCAACCCTTTATTTCGCGTTCTCGACGGCGGACAGACGATTCCGATTCATGTTCTTCGAAATACATGAGTTCGCACGGTCGTCTCGCACGAGTATATTTTGCACCTTTTCCCGAATTGTGGCGACTAAGACGCTCTCTCACATCCCTGGTCACACCAACGTAGAACGATCCATCCCGGCATCTTAAAATATACAAATACCACGATACTGCCATATAGAGCCATCCTTTGTTGCAGATAAAAAACAAATAACTGTTCAGATCATGCTAATAGTCTTTGCACTCAGAATTCACCCTTCGCTTCGTTCAGGGTTTAAGAACCACTAATTCGCTGCGCTCATAAGTGGTTCTAAAACAGAAGCAGGATTCGTCGGAGGCGTTAGCCGGAGATCCTGAGGAGATCATCTATGATCGACGAAGGAAACCCATCCATCAATATGATCACCCATTCTCAACATCACTTCCCCTTAAATCAATGCTTATTCTGTTCAGAATTCACCCTTCACTTCGTTCAGGGTTTAAGAACCACTAATTCGCTGCGCTCATAAGTGGTTCTAAAAGCGGAGGAGGTAGGATTCGAACCCACGGTACCTTGCGGTACAACGGTTTTCAAGACCGCCGCTTTCGACCTCTCAGCCACTCCTCCGTCGGTCGTCGTACAGGATAATATCACCGTTCTCCCCGTTTGTCAAATACTAAGAGAATCTGTCATCACTTCCCGCATGCATATCGTGGCAATTACAAAATCGTCACAATCCGACCGTTTTTTAGTGAATAAACCGGAGAATCGGCTGTAAATGGATCAGAGAGAGATAACAAGGAGATAACAATGCAACTGACAAGAAAAGAGGATGTCACCGCGATCTGTCCGCACTGCAACGAGCAACTGGGGCAGATCTATTTCCGGGAACTGCGTGGTTCTTTTGGAAGACGATATGTCTATTTCTGTGCCAAGTGCCGTAAAGTACTCGGTGTGTCACACAGGAAAGGCTTCTGGATGGGCTAATATAGGTTCAGATAATATCTGATGAAGACCTCCGGTCAATACACAACACACGCGAACGCCGGTGGATATCCACCGGCGTTCAACCATCAAAACTTTAACGGCACAGATTACCTTGACCATACTCCCATTAATTGCAGCATCCGCGCAACATCATTAACCGGCATCCTGCAACTATTATTCTTACAAACATAGGCGGTTGCGGATCCATCTTTTATCGTTTTTTCTCCGGTAAATTCGGAAATTTCCACTATACCCGGAGATTCTCCCTCCGGTCGGTTTAGTATAACCTTATTGGGGACATAGACCGAATGCAGCGCTTCGACCATCCGCACCGTATCCTCACTGCCCGGATTCCCCGCTATAACAATCTCTTGCGATGGTCCAATAGCGAAATCGAGCGCACACAAAAACATCGTATGGTTGGACGGCATTCTGCTCACAAGCCCGGAAAATGCTTCGGCGATTCTGATTGCGGCTTTTTCAAGATCCGTATCTCCCGTCATTCTTGACAACCGCAGGTTATTCAGCATCGCTACGGAATTCCCCGATGGCACAGCGCCATCATAGATTTCTTTCGAGCGATGTATCAATTCCTCGGAATCATCCGCGTTAAAGAAAAATCCACCGTTCTCATCATCATTGAAATGCTCCAGCATATATTCGTTCAGTTCGATTGCAGTCTTCAGATAACCAACCTCGAAAGATGCCTCGTACAACTCCAGAAGTCCCCATACGAAAAACGCATAGTCATCGAGGAAACCATCAATCCCTGCTTCTCCATCACGATATCTATGCAGAAGCCGTCCGTCATCAGTACGTGTATTTTGAATGATGAAATCCGCGGCATTTTTCGCCGCCTCTATATACTCACGATTGCCGGCCAGCATTCCCCCACGAGCCAACGCGGCAATCATGAGACCACTCCAGTCAGTCAATATCTTATCATCCAAATGCGGACGAATTCGCTTGCCTCTCTCAGCAAGTAACTTTTCTCGCGCGTTTTCAAGATGATCCCGTAGATCATCCTCAGACATCCCAAGTTTCTCTGCAATCTCAGGCAGACTGCTCTTCAGATGGAGGATATTCTTCCCGGTCAACTCACCTGTCGATTCCTCACGGTAATTACCCTGCGGTGACACGCCATAAACCTGCATTACCAGTTCGGCATCCGGTCCGAGAATATCTCTCAGTTCATCCACCGACCAGACATAGAATTTCCCCTCCTCCCCCTCACTGTCGGCATCCTCAGCGGAATAGAAACCACCGTTTTGATCGGTCAGATCGCGAAGGACATACTCAAGTATCTCGCGTGCAGTTTGTAGATAGTCAGGATTCTGCGTTGCCTGATATGTCTCAAGATATGCCAGAGCAAGAAGCGCCTGATCGTAGAGCATTTTCTCGAAGTGCGGGAGAAGCCACTCCTGATCGGTCGAATAGCGGTGGAAACCATATCCGACATGATCGAATATTCCCCCCTGCCGCATCTCCGTGAGAGTCTTCTCGACCATTTCAAGCGCACGATCGTTGCCTGTTCGTTTCCAGTACCTGAGAAGAAACAGATAATTGTGCGGGATCGGGAATTTGTTACGTCCCTCGAATCCACCGTGATGGTCATCGAACCGGGTTTCCAGATCATTGAATGCCTCTGCAAGCGTATGTTCGCCAATATCCATCGTTGTCATCGGTGTAACTGCGGTATTGCGGAGCGCATCGGTTACCTTACCGGCTGATGAGAGTATCCTCTGACGGTCCCCGACCCATAGTTCGGCTATCCGGGGCAACAGTTCCATCACTCCAACTCTGCCAAAACGAGCAGTCTTTGGCAGATAGGTTCCCGCATAGAACGGCTCCCGGTCGGGTGTCATGATGATTGTCAGCGGCCATCCACCGCTACCGGTCATCATCTGGCAAACGGTCATATACACGCTGTCGATATCGGGGCGCTCCTCACGGTCCACCTTGATTGAGACGAAATGCTCGTTCATCAGATTGGCAACCGCTGTATCCTCAAACGATTCACGCTCCATCACATGACACCAGTGACATGTCGAATATCCGATTGACAGAAATATCGGTCTATCTTCGCTCCTTGCTTTCTCGAATGCTTCATCTCCCCAGGGATACCAGTCAACCGGATTGAAAGCATGCTGAAGCAGATACGGGCTTTTCTCGTCTTTTAGTCTATTTGGTTCGTTTCTCATTTGTTTATCTCGAATCATACATTGAAAATCGATTTGCACATCAAAACCTCATTAATTCTCACACGAATCAACAGAGGTCCTGATACAATGTTCCAAATAGCCATCAGGATCGACTTTAAGAATGGATTGGTACTTGGAAAGGTATAACTAAAATGTAATCGTAATCTCTACAGACTAACCTAATCCAGCCACTCGGTGAATCTGTTTCTCAGGTAGCCTTTCTTCTTCTCGAATACCTCGGCCTGCGCGTTTATCACATCCTCCGCCTCAGCCGAATCGAGATTGTCGACCTCACCGGTGTATCCTGCAACACGACCGAAATAGAGCGGCGTCATAATGCCGACTAACCGTCTGCGGTTACGGTTCCATGTCTGGTAGGTGAATGAAAAATCATATAGAACACTCGCCCACCATTCATGCGACATCTCGACCTTTCCGCTCTCCTTGGCGGATTCCACGATTTTGCCAAGTTCGGTGTAGTTCTCATGCTGAAGAACCGTCTTGTATAACCCCTGAAAATGGTCGTAACCGTCGCAAAACTCGGCCAGCAGTCTCGATTTCGTAACAGGGACAGACTCCGGTCGGTTGTGATTCTCGACATTCCCGAACATCGGATTAGGTTCTGAACCATCAATTTTCATCCAAGTCTGCTCGTATTTACCCATCAGATAGAAAAGTGTCGAGATAACCTGGTTAAACATGGGAGGCAGATCGGATGCCGGATCCTTGGCATCATGTATTTTGACACCGAGATTAACCTCACCGGTTCTGTATCCCTCACAGATAGCGGATGTTGTCATCCAGATATCAATCCCGAATCGTGCGACATCCGTATCCCATACATCCTCGCCGATATAAAACGCGGCAAGGTCACCCGAGAGACCGAAATCGCCGCCAATCGGTTGACGAATTCTCTTTCCATACAAAGCTCTCGTCAGCGGGTATACGATATGATTGGTAATCGTGCCGTCATATTTGTGCCGAACATAGTTCGGCGCCATGAAATCAACTTCCTTCTCAAGAATGGGACTTCCGAGGAGTTTGATCCACTCCGGAGTGATACTGCGAAGGTCGGAGTCCACGACTACACACGCTTTGACTCGAAGAAGTTTCGCTGTCTCGAAGATTGCCCGGAGTGAGGTTCCCTTACCGGGAATTCCCCGATATATGAAAACCCTGCGCTCCACTCCGCTCGGCATCTCAACCGCAAGAGCCTGCTCGCGGGTATCATCGAGTGAACCACCATCCGATACCACGATTGCGCACTTGCAATCTTTGAAATGTTTCCTGGTAGCTTCTGCAGCAGTCTCAACTACGTGAGTAATACTGTCTTCGCAGTTCCATGTCGGGACACCAACCAGCAAATCGCAATTCTTAAAATCCTCAATCCACTTGAGGATATCAGGACGAAGTGCGGTCGGGTACTTCTTAAAAACTTTCATTGCAATCCTGCTCCCATGTTAATATCCGGCCGCATGATCCAGGTTGTCTGTTGTTTAGTCTAAACAGCGGTCAACTGGCAAGTGTTCAATCATTCTGGAAGAGGTTGTCCATATAATGTGTCGGCAGGTGGTTTGAATAGTTAAGACTTTGTAAGTCTCAAAATAGCGCATGAACTGTGGAGACCATGCTTTGACGTTTAACGTCTTTTCCAGAAATCGGGAATAAACAGAACGAGGACTGTGAAGAGTTCGAGACGACCGAGTATCATCAAAAATGACAGGAACACTTTTGCAGCGGACGGGAAAAAAGCATAATTCTCGATAGCCCCTACACGAGAGAGCCCCGGACCGATATTCGCAAGTGTTGCTACAACGGATGTCGCCGATGTCGCCATGTCATAGCCGAGAGCCGCTATCACCAGAGTCCCTACAACAAATGATGCTATGAAGACACCGAAAAACACGAGAACTGAACGCATGACAGAATCATCAATAACCAGATCTCCAACTTTGACACTGAAAACAGCGTGAGGATGGAATGCCTTGTAAATCTCATGATACCCCGCTTTCGCGAGTATTATGAGTCGTGAGACCTTAATACCGCCCGCAGTTGATCCGGCCATACCGCCGACAAACATGAGGAACACCATCAGATATTTAGCAAATGACGGATATAGATCGAAATTGTCGGTTGCATACCCCGTTGTTGTCGAAACCGATAGTGTCTGAAATGCCGAAAACAGAAGCGCCTTGTGAATCTCCGGGTGGCGTCCGAGGATTGAAACGGCAATTACAATAAGTGATATCAGGTTGACCGCCACATATACTTTGAATTCCGAATTGGCAAAGAACGATTTTACCCTGCCCTTGGTAAGGATATAGTAGAGGCTGAAGTTTACCCCTGCGAAAAACATGAAGATCGTAAAAATGACATGAATAGCGGGACTGTCCCAGTAGGCTATGGATACATTCTTCGTCGAGAATCCTCCCGTTGCCATACAGGTTAAGGCGTGGCAGAGGGCATCGAAAAAACTCATACCGGCAACAACGAGAGATATCATAAGCGCCGCCGTAATCCCGATGTATATTTTCCATAGCGTTGAGGATGTGTGTTTAAGTTTCGGTTTCAATCCCTCGGTGATCGGACCGGGCACCTCGGATTTGAACAGGTGTCTCGCTCCCACACCCAACTGCGGGAAGATAGCTATGAACAGAACGATAATCCCCATACCGCCAAGCCATTGAGTCAGCGAACGCCAGTAGAGAATGGAGCGGGAGTTACCCTCAATTTCCGTCATGACCGATGATCCGGTGGTTGTGAAACCGGATGCGGACTCGAAAAATGCATCAGCCGGATTTATGAATGTCCCCTCGATGAGATACGGCACCGCCCCAAATATCGAAACCGCTATCCATCCGAGTGTTACGACTGCAACCGCCTCACGCGCATGGATCGCTCCCCCCTCATCTTTGCCCTTCCACATCAGCAGAACACCCACTATTGCAGTAAGAGCGCTTGACACGACAAATGTCACAATACTTCGGGTACCATCCGATATAACCGCAAATATTATGGATGTGGCCATGAAAGCCGATAGCCCCACGAGAAGCATCCCGAGCAGCTTTGCAAGTGTTCTGTAATTCATGCTATTTTCTTATCTTAAACAGCTTCTCTATTTTCTTGCGGGCGTCAGGAGTGGTGAATACAACAACGGTCGAGTTGGGTTCGATCGTATCCCCTCCCCGTGGGATAATAACTCCATCCGGACCCGCAACGGACGCGATAATAGCACCTTTCGGAATCCCGAGTTCCCCAAGTGTCTTTTTTACTATCCGTGCAGTCGGAGGAGCAACTATTTCGAGAATCTCCCCGTTTCCCTCACCGATGATCGTGGAGGAGAGAACGGACCCGGCTCGGACAAATTTCATGATATGATTCGCCGCAACGAGCCGTGGAGAGATTACAGCATCAATCCCGATCTTCTCATAGAGGTCTTTGTAGTCCGGCTTGTTCGCGAGCACAACACTCTTCCTCGCACCCATCTGCTTGGCAAGAAGACCCGTCAGCAGGTTGATCTCCTCTCCCTCGGAGACAACCGAAACAAACACATCACAATCGTCTATACCGACCTCTTCGAGAAGATTCACATCTGTCCCGTCGCCGTTAATTATCAGAACATCATTAAGATGCTCCGACAGGAAACGAGAGCGTTCAGGATCTTTTTCTATAACCGTAATATCGAGCTGTTCACCCCGAAGGTATTTCGCTACAGAAAAACCGATTTCTCCACCGCCGACTATAATCGCGGACCTGGCTTTCCCTCTCTGCTTCTTGCCGAAAAGATTCTCCACATCCGGAATCGCTTCAATCTTCCCGACTATCAGTACCTCATCATTTAAGAGCAGCTCATCCTCACCGGACGGTATTATCAGACGCTCGTCACGTGAAATTGCGGCAATGATCGTATCCGCAGGCATAACGACATCCTTAAGCTGTTTGCCCACCACTTTTAGCTGCTCGTTGAGTTTAAGTTGAATCAACTCAACACGGTTATCAGCAAAATTCTCCACCATAACAGCACCGAGTGACTTGACCAGCTTTGTAATCTCAATTGCGGATAGAATCTGCGGGCAGATCACAAGATCAACCCCCATAAGGTTATGGTAGATTCCCAGTTCACCGTCGAGATAGTCACGGGATGAAACACGAGCGATTGATTTCTTCGCACCAAGACTCTTGGCGCCATAAGCCGCCAGTAGATTGGTTTCGTCATCATCCGTTACGGCAATTACCAGATCGGCTTTGTGTGCTTCAGCGGTCTGAAGACTCTTGAGGCTGCCTCCCTGTCCTACCAGTGCGAGGACATCCATACGTTCCTCGGCTCCGGAGAGCGCCTGAGCGTTAGAATCTATAATCGTGACATTATGATCTTCTGAAGCGAGAAAGCCGGCAATGTGCTTGCCGACCTCGCCCATACCGATGACTATTATGTTCAAGTCATCCTCCCTTAACGACTTCGCAAAAGCTATTCTGTGAGGTCTTTTCTGTCAACAAGATTCGACGCTGAGAATTCTTGCCACTCTCTCACAGATACAGCATCACTACTAATTAATATTCGACACTTTCGCGGTATCTTTTGCACACAGAAGATAAAATAGAACGCTGACAGCCAGTCCCGGGAAGATCGGCTGGATCCCCAGCCAGTAGGATGAATCCGCCGAAATGTATGACGAGAGAAGCCAGATAAGTGATATCCCTCCGGATAGCAGCATCGAAACAAATGTCACGCTCGGTGACATTCGCCGTTTTCCGATATGTGCCGAAAGGAGCGGAACAAGCAGAGCCGGTGTGCCCACCGAACCGAAATGATGCCATATATCTATCACTGATCCAAGGAAGAGCGCAATCGCTACAGCAAGCACACCCGTCAACAGAAGCCCGATTCGAGTATGGAGTGTAATCCTGTTTTCCGGCACACCAAACATTCTCCACACTATATCTCTTCCATAGGTTGAGGCGGCAACGAAAGCATAGCTGTCGATAGTCGACATCACAGTTGCCATGAGAGAGGTCATGAAAAGCCCTAAAAGCCCTATTGGAAGTATCAGTTCCGCAAGTGCGGGATACGATGTTACCGGATTACTCAGATCCGGCAGTATTGCACGCGCATATAAACCGGTTGTTGTGGTCATGGCATCAAAAACAAACCAGAACAGAATGGAGATGAAAATCCCCTTCCTCGCATCGGATGTCTTTTTAACCGCATAGCATCTCTGGTAGAATGTCGGTTCGATGAGTGTCTGTAGTGCAATAACATACCAGACCGCGATATACCATCCGCTGTTTCCCCCATGCCAGGTGAAATGCGAATCCGGAAGGCTCTCGACGAGAAAATCAAAACCACCATATCCTACGTATGCTGTCGCAAGTATGACTCCGAATCCGACAAACATCAATCCGAATTGAAGAATATCTGTTCTGATAACCGAGTTAAATCCCCCGAAATGTACATATACAAGCGAGAAAACTGTCCCTGCAATAACACCAACCCAGAGAGGCAGTCCAAATATAACCTCGACAATCGCCCCCGCCATAAGCACATAGGCTGCGGGTACCGCCATTATAAACAAAATCACGGATCCCACAGATGCGGACGGTTTACCATAGGCTATGTTAAGCTGATCCGGGATTGTCAATACTTCGGACTTGCGAGCGCGCTCGGCGATGAAAAATGCGAAGATCAGTGCGGCCAGGTAGTACGGCACTCCAAATACAAGCCAGTTCGACAGACCATACAGGTAGGAATATTCTCCAACCCCAAGAATTCCGCCATACCATGTCGAGACAAGGGAAGCGACAAAAGCGGGTAATGTCAGCCGTCGGCTGCCAACAATGAAAGACTCGGCGGATGTATCATCGCCGGACCGTTTTACGAGTCCGGCGACGATCAGAAAAACGAAATATCCGAGTACTATTGCATAGTCAATTGATGCCAAGTACTACTCAACTTCGAGTTTGAGTTCCACGTAGAATGACCGTTCAGATGCGGGTATATAATAACCCGTTGTAGAGTTATCCGCATCCCGATAATAATACGACTCGGCAAAACCGGCGGACAGGTACTCCTCATTGAAGATATTGTCGACTCGCCCGGATATAAGGAGTTTCCCGACTCCGGCAGGATTCGCCAGCACAACCGATGCCGATGCTGAGAATGTCATCCAGGGATCAATGGATACTGATTCGTTACCGGAATTCTCGATATACTGCCGTCCCACGAATCGTCCCCTCCCCGTAATGCGGAAACGGTCGTATCGATAATCCGCCATCAAATTCCCGATATAATCCGGGAAACCCGCAATCGGATTATCGGAGTAGTCAACTGTTATCGTACCGACCTCATACCAATCATTCGGATTATCATATAGAGGTTGAGTAACCGTGAATTCCTTCGATCTGTCATAGGTCATAGACAGGTTACCGGATAGATTGAGTCCCCGGATCGGGACATATCCCGCCGACAGTTCCACACCGCGATGAACCGATCTCTCGGCGTTGACTGTAATCGCAAGACCGTCATCATCCACGCTGCCCGATGGCACGATCTCGTTCCGAAGCTCCATCCAGTAGAGATTTACACCCAGATTAACTCGATCTGTGATATACTTGCCGCCGAGTTCGAAGTTGTAAACACGCTCCGGTTTGACATCGAGATTCGGAACAGCGTACGGATCATTGGCATCATATACGGCGACATCGGTGGGAGTGCGGGATGATATCGCCACACCGGTCGACAGCGTAAGCTTATCCGTCGGTTTGAAAGTCACAGAAACCTGCGGGGAGGCGAAGAACCAGTCGAGATCGAAATCATTGTCCCCGGTGAATGCTCCAATTTGCGTCTGATTGAATCGGTAATCTATGTAACGAATCTGGAATTGACCGGAGATACTCCATTGATCGGTGAGGTGATAGTTCTCACCTGCAAAGAGAGAACCGGAGAATTTGTCCCCGAAATACTCGTAATACCGATGCTGCGGTGTTACCATATCAGAGCTTACATCCTCCGCCCATACTACCTGCCCCCAATGCTCGGAATCGAACAGGTAGAATGCCCCACCGAGAAAGAATTCACCGTTATCGTGTCTTATATCGAGACGGGGATTGTAGCCATACTGATTTTTCAATACCCACTGCTGACGGGTGAGATCGCCGCTGGTAATCATGCGGATAGTATCTCCCTCGCTGTCTGTCACTGGAATGTGTGGGATGTTGTAAAGATTGTAATCCCCCACCCAGCTTCCCGGCATAAACTGCTCGTAGTAACCGCGACCACGAATGTAGTAGAATGTGTTCGTGAGTGACATCTTATCGCTGAAATGATACGTGTTGTGCAGCTCATAGTGAGGCTGATTGAAATTATCCGTCTCGTTATCGTACGTTAGCGGATTATTCCGGCGATCTGTCTCCAGAGTCTCGCGGTCGATTCCGTAGTATGCAAGATGCATCCGCATTGGACCACCATACAGATTCACAGTTGTTGTCATATTAGGATCGAGCCGCGACAGAGAGAAGAAATACGACCATCCGTCGTACCATGAATTCTCACGGTACCCATCCGAGTATAGCTTGGAATACCGTCCCGCAAAACTCCACTGGCTGTTAATCAAACCCGATGAGAATTCGAGCGCCTGTTTTCGCATGGTTCCGACACTCTCACCATCGGAGAGAAAATTTCCATACCCCGACGAGAGAGAGACGCTCCGTTCTCTGTCGAGTGCTGAGGAGACGATATTGACCGAACCTCCAAATGCCGCATCACCATACAGGGAATTGGCAATGCCTCTCTCAATCTGTATATCGGTGACCTCCGCAGCAAAATCGGGAAGGTCCACGAAATAGGTGGCATGATCCTCCGGATCATTTAGAGGAACGCCGTTGACGTAGACCGAAATCCGTTTGTCGTCAAAACCCCTGATCTTGATATAGCTGTATCCCATACCGCCACCGGCATCGGCGTATGCATAGAGATTCGGTGTTGATTCCAGAAGGAGCGGAAACTCGGTCATCGTGTAGTCCCGCTCGATATCATCCCGCGTGACCGTAGTATAGGGTCGTGCAGGATTACCGGCTCCAATTCGGCTGGCGTGTACGGTTACTCCCTCGGTTTCGTAGATGGAGTTCTGCATCACGATATCGAAATGCCCCACTCCATCCAGCTTTTTCATTACAGGCTTGAAACCAACGTGAGTAAACGTTACCATATCTTCATCGAGGGGGTCAATTTGTAGTTCGAAACGGCCATCGGAATCGGTGGGGTTGTACAACCGATCACCAGTCGAAATATTGACCCCCTCTATAGGATTGCCTCGCACATCTGTAACCCTGCCACTGACACCCGCATATGCGACCGTCGTCAAACAGAGCAGAAGAAATATCACTTTGATCTGGTAGATTCTCATAGAAAACCTCCTGCAAAGAAAAAATCCGCCTGATTTCAGACGGATATTCGACAGGTTCCGGCCTGTCTCCGTTTCCCTCCGCCGGTATTACCCGGATCAGGTTATGAGGGTATGATCTCAGGCGAAGACTGCTTCGCCACCCCCAACGGTTAATATGTCACAATCAATATACGAACCGGGACAAACCCGGCGCAAGCATTTTTAAGAAAAACTATTGGACTCGAAAGCTTAGTGCGCTGTCTACTCGGTTATCAGGATCGCTGCGGTTACAACCGTTGTCCAGAGGCCAATGGCGCTGCCCTCCGCTGACTGAGTGATATTCCGGGTTCTCACACGGATACCCTTGATCTTCCACTCCTCCTTCTTCTCGTCCCAGCTCTTATCGATATCGAACGGTAGTCCCAGAGTCGTAGCAAGCATTTCCGCCGCAAGATCCTCGGCGTAATCCCCCGCTTTCTTGCGAGTCATCCCGAATCCATGATATTCCGACAGATAACCGAATTTCTCCGTATCAAGTGGAATTGCAACCCCGATGGATGCCGATATCAGGCGGTTCGGTTCATTAGTGGCATTACGACTCATAACAGCATGTACAATCTCACCGGGATGCAGGTTTTTTAATCCTCTCTCCCTACTGACTATCCTGGCTCCCGGTGGGAAAATTGATGATACTGAAACAAGATTGAACTGCGCGATAGACGCATCCCTTAGCGCAAGCTCAAACGAATTGAGCTGCTCCTTGTGTCTTCCGACTCCTCGAGTCAGAAAGAGTTTTGTCGGTATATCTCCCAATGCTGGTCTCCTTCTGTGAATAAAAACCGAAGATAAATCTCACATCTATCGTATGCAAACGGTTTCTGATGTAAAGACCTGCTCAAGGATTGAACAGTTTTGGGAGAGGATTACTCCCCCACTCTCCGTACTCCACCCGATAGCCGATATCGTTCATTAAGGGAGGAGATCATGACACGTTTAACAGCTATTATCGCAGTAATAATTCTTTATACCGCCTCGGCTTTCGGCAACATAATCGTAGCAAACCTGTCCGATTCGGACAACAATCCAATCGAAAATGCGGTACTCTATGTCGAGTGCAGAGACAATTACTTCTTCACCGACAAGAATGGCAGGGCTATGATATATGTCGAGGATTCCTACATGGATTGTGTGGTTGGTATTTCACACTCCGAGTTCATGCCCCGCGATTTAATCGTGGGAATCGATACCGATTCAGACACAACATTCTGCGATTTGAAGCTGTACCGCCCAAATGAACCCGAACCAATAAATCCCGCAGATCCATATTCTCGGTTTGGACGGATCGAGACCTGCGGTAATGGGTGCATCACCGCTGAACCGATCGAATTACACGGCGAAACCTCGCTTGTGTTCATACTCTCCCCTGATTGCGGGCAGTCTGCCGGATATCTGACACTCCGAGAGGATGAAAGCCTTCTATGCGGCGAACCAAACGGCTATAATTTGGAGAGAGCACGCTATGTAGTATTTGAGGCAAGAGTAGTCAATGGAGACCCGGATATTACATTTATCTCCCTTTGGAATGGCTGCGATTCCAAACCGGGAACCTACCCCGAACACAAAGCCAACCTGTCAAACAATTTCACGGAATACCGCATGAATCTCAGCATGTGGAAATTGTCGAATGTCAGGACAATATGGGGTTTCGAGTCAAACGGAACCGACCATGCACAACCTTCCACAATTGAGATCAAAGACATTAGGATTATTTTCGGAGAAGACGGCAAAATAGCCGATTCCGAATAATGCCCGTTAGCTGTCGGACAGTGTGTCAGTTCTATTTTCTTCAGTGAACAGAGTTTTTCAATTCATGCCTGCAATGGAAGCTTGTGTTACGGATATTCTATGGAGCCTTGAAGATATTGATGTATTACTGGAAGGGCCTGAGAGTGGCAAGCAGTAAGGCGTTATACTACAATAGCTTCCCATAATTTTCTTGCTAAACCCATGTGTTATTGTATATTCCTTTTAGCTGATGCCAATGGAAATGAGATAAATAATCCACTTTTTTTGAACGTATATCCCTTGACTCTGTACTAATAATTGGGAATCGGAATGCCGATCCTATACTGAAAAGACAGGATGAAACAAGGTGAGATTAATAATATGCCTAAAAAGTCTTATTCTATAAGCCTACGTATTTTAGGGTACAAATCAGATGATGGGCAGTGGACCGCGCACTGTCTTGAAACCGATCTTGTTGGTTACGGTGCGACCTTCAACAAGGCAATAGAGGCTTTGATAGAATTGACGGATATGCAAATTAGTTTTGCTTTATATAAGAAGCAACCGTCTCTATTATATCACCCAGCCCCATTACACATTATTGAGCAATATCACTCGACCATGCAATCAACACTGCAAAACTATACTTATACAAAGAAGTGTAAGACTAATAAGAACTTTAAAATCGCATCTATGCCGCTTCCAAATAAAAACACCGGAGCTAATGCGAGTTTTGTCCAAGCGCAAGCGATATAAATACCGTGAAGTAATTAAAAAGCTAAAAAAGCACGATCGTCGATTTGAAGAATATGTTAAGGATGGAAAAGGTAGCCATCGTACCATTTATCACCCTGATATAAATGGTGAACCAAAATCCTATCCACTAAAATGTCACGGTGAAAACACAGAACTTAGTTATGGTTACCTTGACGGTATGATAAGGCGTTTCAATCTTCCAGAAGATTTCTTTTAATCCCCCTTCAAACTGCCCCCCCGCCTGCTGTCGATATTAGTTGCGCTGAGACTCCGTTAAGCTTATTTTATTAATCTTTATGGAAGATTTCGCTGGCGTAGCGGAGAATGTTGCGCGGATCCGGCGCGACATAGAAGAGTGTCTCGACAGGAGCGGAAGGTCGGGAGAAATGGTTACAATTGTCGCCGTAACCAAGACTTTTCCGGTGGAAGCTGTACGAGCTGCAATATGGGCGGGGCTTACCGAGATCGGGGAGAGCCGCATCCAGGAGTCCGCCTCAAAGAAGCCTGAGGTTGATCTCGAATGTAGATGGCACCTTATCGGGCATCTCCAGAAGAATAAGATCAACAAAGCGCTTGAGTTGTATGATTTTATCCAGTCTGTTGACTCACTGACTCTTGCATCGGAGATAAATAAGCGCGCAGACAGGATTATCGACATCTTACTTCAGGTAAACTCATCCGGTGAGGAAACCAAGTACGGCATGTCTCCCTATGCTCTAATCGACACAGCCCGACAAATCGCAAAACTCGACAAGATCAGAATAAAGGGAATAATGACCATCGGTCCGCTAACCGACGACATGAGTCAAACCCGTCACAGTTTCAAATTGACGAAACAGATTTTCGATGAGCTAAGGGACGCTGATATCCCCAACACGGATATACAGTATCTATCTATGGGTATGACGAGCGATTACAGACTGGCAGTCGAGGAAGGCAGCAATATGATCAGAATTGGAACGGCAATTTTCGGTGAAAGAGGATAGAATGGACGAAAAGAAACTATCAATAAGCCCTGCCGAAATCAAGAACTGTCAGTTCGACAAAAAGATGCGGGGGTATGATCCTGAGCAGGTGGACGGCGTTCTTCAACTCGCCGCCGACAGCCTCGAGAAGGCAATCGTCGATATAGACCGGTTGGAAAAAGAGATTGAGGATCTCCGCAGGGATATCACCGAATTCAAGGAAATGGAATCTACCATCAAGGATACGATGGTCACAACGCAGGGTTCAGCGGATGAGATTAAAAAGAGCGCCGAGAAGGAAGCTGAACTTCTCATGCGCGAGGCAAAACTCAAGGCTGCCGAGCAGACAGAGGAAGCCGAGAGGCGCGTTTCTGAACTTAAAAGTGATGTCGAACGCCTGCGAAACATCAAGAGCGATTATGTCATCAAACTTAGATCCCTTCTGTCCACCCATCAGGAGATGCTCGTTGAGGTGGCGAAAGAAGAGAGTAGCGATAACAGTGAACCCGAAATTTCGAATGATTATTGACAGGGTCGTATAAATGAGCAAACTGGCACAGACAATAGCTGAAAGCGTAGCGGATATTCGCAAGATTACCGATCTAACCGGCGAAATTGGAATAATACTCGGGACCGGTCTCGGAAAACTTGCTGAGAAAATTGATGTTAAGGAAATGGTCTCCTATGACCAAATCAGCCATTTCCCCGTCTCCACAGTTGAGAGTCATGACGGCAAACTCCTGTTTGGCAAACTCGGCGGCAGAAATGTTGTGGCGATGCAGGGACGGTTCCATCTCTATGAGGGCTATTCCATACAGCAGGTTTCGTATCCTGTCAGAGTCTTAAAAGCTCTCGGAGTGAAACTCCTTATCGTCTCCAACGCATGTGGCGGCTTGAATTCGCAATTCGATCTCGGTGATCTTGTGCTGATAACCGACCATATAAATTTGCTGGGCAGTTCGCCATTGATTGGACCGAATGATGATTCTCTTGGACCCCGCTGGCCTGATATGTACAACTGTTACGATAAGAAACTAAGGCAGATTGCCGAAAACTCGGCTCTCAAACTCGGTATCACGCTGCGTCGCGGCGTATATATTTCGGTACCGGGTCCAAATCTGGAGACAGCAGCCGAATATCGGTATCTGCGGATTATAGGTGGAGATGTTGTGGGGATGTCCACTGTACCGGAGGTTATAGTCGCGCGGCATCAGGGGACGAAAGTCCTCGGTGTATCAATTATTACGGACATGGGACTGCCGGATGCTATGGGACCTGTAAGCGTTCAGGATATTATAGAAACAGCGGCACAGGCGGAACCGTATCTTACACGACTGATTGAATCTGTTGTCACCGAACTGGACGACGGAGATTTTAACAATGGCTAATTCGAAAACGCATCGGGTCGGAGTCGCCGGCAGGTTAACAGGAGATTGCTTGATTCAGTGTGAAGTCAATGTCACGGTTATCAATCGGCGAGACGATGGAGGTACTCATGCGTACCCGTGAATTGAAACGATTCGAAAAACTTCTGCTTGAACGGCGCAAGGAAGTTCTCAGAGAAATGGGACTTCTTCGAGAAACCGTTTCAGGAGAGACAACCAAAGAGGCAACGGGAGACCATTCGAGCCACTCGTTTCACATGGCCGATCAGGGAACCGATGCAATGGAGCGCGAGAAGACATTTCATTTCGCATCCAAATCCCAGCGCTTCCTCTACCACATCGACGAGGCGCTTCGAAGGATTCGGAACAAGACCTACGGCAAGTGTCTCAGATGCGGTAAGAATATCTCAATAGACCGTCTTAAAGCACTCCCGCACGCGAGATTCTGTATCGAATGCAAGTCTGCCGAAGAGCGCGGTGATTCAGTTTGATGAGTAGTGACATTTCGAATCAGAATCAGCAGTTGCAAGCGAAAAAAAATGCCCGGGCAAGGTACCTTCTCCTGCTTGCAGCTATCTTAGTCCTCATCCTGACAGGCGATCAAACCAGCAAACAGCTTATTGTCAACTCGATGCAGCCGGGACAGTCGATTCCGATCTGGGGTGAGACGCTTAGATTTACCTATGTCCAGAACGAAGGCGGGGCATTCAGTTCCTCGATTGGCTCGAACACGAGATATATCATTTTCTCAATCGTGATTATCGCTCTCGTTATCGCAGTCTTCTTCCGTAAATTCGGGGAACATCAGACAATCGACATCGCTATGGCAACAGTTCTCGGTGGTGCATTCGGAAATCTCATAGACAGATTCCGCTTTGAAGCCGTCGTTGATTTTATCGATATGAATATCCCGGATATCGACATGCTCGGTATTCAAATGACACGCTGGCCGGTATACAATATTGCCGATATCGCAATCACAGTCGGCATTATCGTTATTATCCTGAGTGTACTCTTCACCAAACCAAAAACGAATCCCCCTTAACAGGGCTGAATATGTACATCCATAGATTTCATCTTTGACATCCCCGCCCACACCGATTAGCTTCCGGTATCGAGAGGAGTATCGTGCAGGAGTATTCATTTACAGTAGATTCGAATGATGATAATCTTCGCCTCGATCAGTATGTCCAGAAACAGATCGGAGATATTTCCCGATCACGCATACAGAAGCTGATTACATCGGGTGATATTACGGTAAATGACTCGGAAGTACGTGGGTCATACCGCCCCAAGGAGGGTGATGAGATCGAGGTCCTGATCCCCAAACCGCAGGAATTCAGGCTGGTAGTGGAAGATATACCGTTGAATGTTGTGCACGAGGATGATGAGATCATCGTAATCGACAAACCCGCCGGTCTCGTGGTCCACCCCGCACCCGGTCATTATACCGGTACACTGGTTAACGCGCTGCTTCACCATGTAAAAGACTTTAAGGGGATATCAGGACAGCTTCGACCCGGGCTTGTTCATCGACTCGACATGGAGACATCCGGGCTGCTTGTTGTGGCAAAGAGTGAACGAGCACTCAATTTTCTTTCAGAGGAGATGAAAGAGCGGCGAATCAAACGCCAGTATATAGCTTTCGTTTGGGGTCACACTCCGGACGAATCGGGAAAAATCGAAGCACCCATCGGTCGTTCGAAAAAAGATCGGAAGAAGATGACGGTCACCGATTACAATTCCCGCGAAGCGGTTACAGAATACGAGCGCATCGAGAGATTTTCCTATGCTGACAAGCTTAAAGTCAAACTCAAAACCGGCAGGACACATCAGATTCGCGTTCACCTTGCACACATCGGGCACCCTGTCATCGGTGATGCGGATTATGGCGGACGGGAGAGTGCGCTGGGTGGGATTTTCGATCAGTACCGAAGGAAAGCATCGGAAATCCTTAAGATTCTACCGCGACAGGCGCTGCACGCATACCGTCTGTCGTTCAAGCACCCTGTAACCGCTCTTGTCATGACATTCGAATCGGGTCTCCCTCCGGAAATCGCCGAAACTGAATCTTTGTTGCGCCAACAAGCGTAGGAAATATCATGTTGTTGTTGTATGGTCAACAGCCTTGCTGTTTCTTGTGAGTAATAACAGAAGAAAGGATTCGAACAGAAAATGCGCAAATTGACAGTCAGTGTGGATACGGCAGCCGCCATTCGTGAATCGAGAAAAGAACGGCAGCCAGATCCGGTAGCTGCCGCTCTCGTTGCGGAATTTGCCGGAGCAGACGGCATATCTATACATCTCAGAATGGACAAGAAACACGTTCGTGACCGCGATCTATATATCCTTCGAGAGACTGTCAAAACCAAACTCAATCTGCACATTGCACCGACCCCGGAAATGATCGAGAGAGCGCTCGAGGTTAAGCCTCCGGAGGTTACACTTCTCCCGGAACATGCGGGAGAACTTGCTACGGAGCAGGGTCTCGATTTGAGAGGGCAAGCGGATGAAATAGGAGCCGTAGCCAATCAGCTTTCTGCGGCAGGCTGCCGCGTGTTTGTGTTGATTGACCCCGATCCGGATTTTATCAAACCCGCCGCTAAAGCCGGTCTTGACGGTGTTGAGTTTTTCGCACACAACTATACGGCATCAACCACTCTCGACGAGCAGAAACTGGAAATCTCAAAGATCGCCAAAGCGCATGAGGCTGCACATAAATATGAACTGGAAACACGAATCGCCGGTGGTCTCGACTATATCAACGTATTGCCGATACTTCAATCGATAGAGATACCGGAGTTCATCATCGGGCACAATATCTTTGCGCGGGCGGTCATTACGGGTCTCGAAAAAGCTGTTCGCGAAATGGTCGATATTGTGAAATTTTACTGACCCTGTTTATCCTACTGCGTATCCTCGGTCAAACCCGCAGTCGCGAGGATATAGTTGTCGACTGAGAAATACTTGTTCGCCACCCGCACGATATCCTCAGCGGTAACTTCACGGATGTCTGCCATCCATCTGTCACGGAAATCGTACCCTACACCGAGAAATTCATAGACTCCCATATTATACGCCTGATTGATCCGGGAGAGGTTTCGCATCAGCGAGGAACCCCATCTCGAATTACGGGCTTTCTTCAGTTCATTCGGATTTACGCCGTCTGTCTGAAGCCTGCGGATCTCGTTGAGAATACCGTCACGAGCAACCTGAAAGTTGTCTCTACCGGTCCCCATTGCCGCGACGTACCATCCGAAATCAGAATCGAACGACACACCTGCTCCGACACTGTATGCAAGACCCTGTTTCTCGCGAAGCTCCTCCTGAAGGCGATCCGAGAGGATCGTCCCGGCGAGTGACAGTGCGGCGGCATCCTTGTGCGAAATCCCGACTGAGGGACCACCGATATAGATATAAACCTGTTCCTTGTCCATCGGGATATTACACTCAACTACGCCAGCAGGGTTCTCCGGTTCCGGGATAACCACATCTACCTGTGATTGTCTCTTCATACCGCCAAACCGCGATTTCATCTTGGACATAACAGTTTCAGCGCGGGCATTACTGCACACAGTTACGATTAGATTATTCGGGGCATAGTAATTACGATAATGAGACTGCAAATCCTCACGAATAATTGAGGCTATCGTTCGAGGCGTACCCGCTATTGACCTTGAATAGGGACCACCCTTGAATAGTTTATCATAGAAAAGGTTTCGGCACTGCTCGCGAGTCGATCCTGTAGATCTGCCGGCAAGTCCGATCTTCTTTTCTCTTACACGTTCAACAGCATCACTTTCGAATGTTGCATTCTGAAGTAGATCCGCCATCAGATCCATACCGCGATCCATGAATTCATCGATTGTCTCGAATTTGATAAACGAATACTGATTAGTCGTATAGCGGTCATCGTACGGTATATACGGATTATCGGTCTCTGTCAGGTTTGCACCGATTGAAGCAAGCTCGGATGCTATCTGTTCCCGACTCATCGATTCAGTACCCTCCAGCATCATCCGGTTCACGAAATCGGTGATTCCGTCTTTCCCATCCGGTTCGAGTGCCGACCTGTTTTTACCAAGCACATTGATTGCAAACACACGGCTGTCCGGATTGCTCTTCACTATCAGTTCCATCCCATTCGGAAGTACTTCACGGAGATACTCCGAATGGGTTTTGGTCGACTTTGGTATATCGGTAAGGATTCTCTTCTCGTATTCATCGTAAGAGAAATCCATCCGTTCGATATCTTCATCCTCCGATTCGGAGGATGCCATCCCATGCGGCATGCCCATACCATGCATCCCGCCCATTCCGGCCATACCCGGTGAACCTTCAGCACCTGCGGAATCAGAACCTGGGATTGCAATTGTCCCGACGTAGGAGATATCTGAGTAGTATTTTCCAACTACCCGTTTAATGTCATCTACTGTAACCTTTTCGAGGTTCGGAATCAGGTTGTCGAGAAAATCATATCCGGTACTAACCATCATCGGAGCTACAACTATACCATACATGTGAAGACGCTCGCGATAGTAGATGTCATTGGTCTTAAGCGATACGACAAGCGCATTCAAATCCTCTTCGGATGGCACAATGACATCCGGATCGGCAAGTGTTGCCTCGATTACATCAATGATGCTATCGGCGTTCTCAGCCTCAGAAGCCGTAGCTGACACATGGAACAGCGAGAAATCCTTCTGTGTCTCGAGATACGCGCCTGCATTTTGCGCCAGTGGATTTTCACTACCGGTCAGTGCGATATTCAGCGGCGACATATCTCCGGAACCGAGATATTCCGCCAAAAGGTAAAAAGCATAATAATCGGGATCGGTATAGTGAGGGGCTCTCAGTGCAAGATTGATTTTTGCCTGTTTTATATTGAACTCGCCGCGCTCGATATGCCTGCCTCTGGGTATGATAAGCGAGACTCTATCAAATCCCGGCAGGTTCGACGGCTCCTGATCGCCATAGAATTTCCCCATTCGGCGGATCATATCCTCGGTGTCAAAATCTCCGATGACGAGCGCGATCATATTGTTCGGCATATAGTAGGTCTTGTAGTAATCCAGAATATCCTCGCGTGGAATAGTTGAGATAATATCCTCGTACCCCAGAACAGGTCGCTCGTATGGTGTCCCGCGATAGACTGTCTCGGTATGGAATCGATCCGCATGATAATCCGGATCATCCATGCTCATCTTGATCTCCTCGATCACTATTTTACGCTCTTTAGCGAGCATATTCTCCGGGATTGTCGAGTGGAATAGCTGATCCGACTGAATATCAAGACCAATATCGATATATTCGGTGGGCATGAGGATCATATACGCCGTCAGGTCTTTCCGCGTGAATGCGTTTATGTAACCACCGTACATATCGACTGTCTCATTCAGAATAATCCTATCGCGGCTTTCGGTACCGTTGAACAGAAGATGTTCAAGGAAATGCGTAACTCCGTTATTCTCGTTATTTTCATAACGCGCACCGGCATTTACAAAAACAACCGAGGTTATCATGGGTGAGGAGTGGTTCTCTTTCAGAACCAGTGTCATCCCATTATCGAGTTTGTGAGTTACGGTTGGTGATTGTTCTATCGGCTCAGCAATCGTTATTGCAGCGAGAATCAGCAGGGCAACAAAACTCAATCCAATTATACGCATATTCCATCCTCCATGGTTATACTAAGAATTGTGGAATAATATTGGATAAATTTGGTCCAGTCAAGATGATTCAGGAGTATGGTGACGGTAAATTACCCGGGGCTAATCGGCGTGTTGAAAAACCCACTCAGTGAAGTTCAGTCAGGTCCTGCCCGCCGCAGGCGGGTGTGACCTGACTGAATGGCCTTGTAAACACTGGGGATTTGAACCACGCCAGATTACACTCGCCTGTGGCGAGCAGGATCTGGCGTAACAGACTTTTTCAACAAGCCCCTAATAAAACAGAACGGAGTGCCAATATTTGCACTCCTTCCAAAATTACAATTATGTTGTGCGCGGGTCACCCGCGAGTATTATTTCCTGCGAAACCGCCTTACAGCCGCTCCTCCGAGAAGTCCTACTCCGAGAAGCATCAAGCTTGCCGGTTCTGGAACAGTCGGATCTAGGTTTTCACCGCTGAATTCTACATTGGCCAGAATTCCTTCAACCTGGTTCTCATTCCAGTTCAGCACATACGGATTTGTCCCTACGAGGCTATAGGGGCTGCTCTGATCGAGAATATTAAACGTAGTCGCTGTGGTTGGCAGAGTCAGAGTGAATTCGAAATTCGCAAAATCTGTATCTGCTCCTCCGTTTCCATCTCCGTAATAAACGCCCTCTCCTCCACCGAAATTCCAGTATCCTGCAGGACCGCTGTAACTCCAGCCATATGTAAGATATGAGTAAGCATCTACCCAGACTTCTGCGGTGTTATAGTATCCGGTTCTCTCGATACCCTGGAACGGATCGGGTCCGGTATACGATGTCCATGATCCAAGATAGCTCTGATTTACAGAGCTGAACGAGGACATATCATCAGTATAGACATTCAGTCCTGCTGTATAGGCATCCGCGTAGTTCTGATCGTTATAGAGTGTTATACTCGTCTCATAGTAGAAACCGCCATCATCGTAAATATCGAATGTGCTGATTCGCTCGACACCTATCAATGTTCCGTAGGTGATACCTGGCAGCAAAAGCAATGCGATTGTTGCTGCAAGAAGAAGTTGTTTCATCATTCCTCCCATTAATCTCACCAGCCGTGAATCAAAGGAAAACTGCAACTTGGAAGTTCATTTCATAGGTGCTGTGTTAATGATTGCTAATGGACTTTCAACGAGGCAAAGTTCCCCGGTTCCTGTTTTTTCAATCACTGATAAAAGCATACAGCGTACCCAATTAACAGGTATTCCCTAAGTTATTGTGAAACAGCAGATTTAAAACAGGATTGCGGCAGCTTCTAATTTTGCGCTTTGGAGCATATTGTCCAGTATCCCGACACTACAGAACTACTCAGATCGGTCATTTGCCATAAGTATTTTGTGTTTAAGGCATTAGAAGAAATATCCGAATCGTCGGTATAATTTACAAATACTAACCAATTGAAGAAATATCTGGGGCAAAGAAAACGGCTCGGTAATAATTCCGAGCCGTATAAATCATCTGATTTATCAGAGAATTAAATATTCGCAAGAGCCTGCCTCTCCTTCTCGGAGAATACCTTGGAGAGATCGAGGAAGATCAGCAGCCTGTCCTCAAGCTTGGCAACGCCCTGAATATACTCTGAGTCGATCGATGTAGCTATCTCCGGCGGCGGCTCTATTGTGTCTTTCGGAAGACGCAGAACCTCGGATACGGCATCAACAACCATACCCATAACCTGCCCCTCAATATCCACGACGACTATACGAGTGTCCTTGTCACTCTCTTTCGTCTCCATCATGAAGCGCTTGCGGAGATCAATTATCGGGATAACTTTTCCTCGAAGGTTAATAACCCCCTCCACGAAATCCGGTGAGCGCGGAACCTTTGTTATCTCCACGAGACGGTTGATTTCCTGTACTTTCAGAATATCAACACCGAACTCTTCTTCGCCAATCTTGAATGAGACAAGCTGCAGAAGCTCCTCAGCACCTGCTTTGGCGGCCGAGTCGACATGGATTTCGCCCATAGCCTCAGTGTTGGCCATAGCCACCTCCTCAATACAACAGAAGTATATTTCGAGATTTAATTTTCTTCTCTATGGTCATATTATCGACTCCAAATTTTCAATCTGAATGTGTGTTTGACACTCCCCGTTGAATTGTTCCATTTTGAATCATATTCAGTTGTTCTGGATATTGCGGGCAAAAAAAGCGGAGCATTAACACTGCTCCGCTTAAAGGTTAAAAAGTTATCAAATCAAGTGCTATTCATAGTCCGCCTGAAGGTACGCTTTTGTCGCAAGCTGTCTCTGTATCTTGTCGGTCAGCCTGCGTGAAAACTCGACAGCGACATTCTCACCATACGTTTTCTGCATGTGATTCATGGCGATGACTTCCGAAATAACGGTGATATTCTTACCCGGAGAAACCGGTATCGTTACCACCGGAATCTCGACACCCAGAATAGTCGTGTATATCTCTTCCATTCCGAGGCGCTCGTATTCATCACCAGCCTCATCCCACAGCACCAGACGGACCTCAACTTCGACCCGCTTCTGCATCCTTATAGATCTGACTCCGAAGAGTCTCTCGATATCGATGATACCGATTCCCCTGACTTCCATGTGGTGACCGAGGAGTTCAGAACCTGTGCCGACAATCAGGTTTTTTGCTTTCTTAACCACCTTGACGACATCATCCGCAACCAGCCTATGACCTCTCTCGACCAGATCGAGCGCGCATTCAGATTTACCGATGCCGCTCTTACCTGTGTAGAGGAGACCGACGCCGTAAACATCAACAAGTGTACCGTGAATGGTCATCAATGGAGCAAAGATATCATCGAGATAGCCTGAGAGCTGGGTAACGAAATCCACAGTCGAAAGCCGGGTTTGAAGCAGTGGTATACCTGCTTCATTGGCTGAATGAATCAATTCCGGAGGCGGGTTAATACCCTTGGTCACAATCGCAACCGGGATATCGAAGCTGAAGAAATCTTTAAGGTGACGGATTCGCTGCTCGCGTGACAGACTCACGAGATAAGCAACTTCCGTTTCACCCAGTATAAGAGTTCTCTTGTGAGGGAAACGCTTGGTAAAACCGGATAATGCGAGTCCGGGTCGATGAATTGCGGCAACCGTTATGAGGTTTTTCATTCCGGAATCATCCGCGAGTATGAACAACTCCATCGATTCCTTGCAGTCGCCGTACAGCTTTTCTACAGTGATCTCCGGCATAGTTTAGTAGTCCAGCGTGATGTCCTCTTCGGAGGTCAGTGGCGGAGGAGCTGTCTTGTCCTCTGACACCTTCTTCTGCTGCCTGTCTTTCAACTTACCTTTGTACTTCTTCAATTGGCCTTTGAGCTTGTCTATGCTATCCTCCACCGACACATACATGTCATCCGTCTCGCCGGTGCCCGTTAGAGTTGTCTTGGCGACTTTTACGCTGACCTCAGCTCGCTGCCTGTGTCCCTCGACTTCAAGTACGACATTTGTTGACACGATATTATCGAAGAAACGTTTGAGTTTCCCGAGTTCTTCCTCAACGAACGACTTAAGTTCCGGGGTCAGATCGAAGTGTCTGGCGGTGATATTGACTTGCATCTCAAACTCCTTTCATGGACTTGGCAGACCGTCCAAAAGCCTGCCGCCTCTCGGCAGCAATTCGGAGTAGTGCGACGGCAAACCACGTAAGGTTCCCATCGGTATCTATCTCAAATTGTGCGGTTGTAAACCGCACCTGTCTTCAACTATTAATAATATACGAGATGCGGGGGTCTCGTCCCTCAAAAAAACGTCAATCGAATGTAAACGCAGACTTCCTCCACAACGCCGACAAGTCGACATGGTGGACGGATTTATTTCTTTTTGGAAATTTACAGGACAGATTTCTTTTTTTACCCGGCCCACTAATCTCAAGTAAGTTATCCTATGGCCTTAAGTCAATCTTTTTCTTTCAGCACGCGTTTCCTGAATCGCGCTGGAAGAATTTTGAGTTCCTCACGGTATTTGGTCACCGTTCTGCGGGCTATGCTGATCCCATCTTCCTTGAGAAGTCTCTGCAATTCCTGATCCGAGTACGGATTGGCGGGATCCTCATTCTTGACAATGCTCTCAAGCTGCTGCTTTACACTGCGTTTGACAATCTGCGTTCCACCCTCCTTGGGCAGACCGGTGTTGAAGAAGTACTTTATTTCATAAACACCCTGTGGTGTCTGGACGTATTTTTCCTTCGCCACACGAGCAATTGTCGCCACATTCATCTCTACCTTTTGCGCAATATCTTCCATGATCATCGGTTTGAGGAAATCCGGTCCCCGATCAAAGAATTCTCTCTGTTCCTCGATTATAGCATACATGACATTAATCATCGTTGATCTGCGCTGATTTATCGCTCTGAGCAATGATTTCGCCTGGTCGAGTTTTTCCCTGACATACTGTTTGGCTTCCTGCTTAACGCCGTTATTTCTGCGCAGCAGTTGCCTGTACTGGGAATTGATCCGCAGCGTGGGAACATACCGGTCATTATGGGCTACGATATATTCATCCCCAACCTGCTCTACAATAAGATCGGGAACGATCGGTGTTGCAGCAGTATCGAACCGCCCCAGAGTCGGCTTGGGAGCGAGATTTTTGAGGACATCCATCGCTTCCTGTACTCGTTCCGGAGTTGTGCTCATCTTCTTTGCTATCTGAAGATGGCTCTTCTTGTCGAGGCAGTCATAGCACTCCTCGAGAATCCGTGCCGCCAGAGATTTTTCCTGTCCTTTTTCGCGAAGCTGAATCAGGAGCGATTCTTTCAAATCACGCGCTCCGACACCCACAGGGTCGAAAGTCTGAATTGTTCGGAGTATCTCCTCGACTATCCCGAGATCAATCTTGAGAATCTCGGCAATTTCTTCCTTGTCACAGGTGAGATATCCGCTTTCATCAATATTGCCGATTATAAACTCGCCTACAGCCATCTGCTCGTCTGACAGCTTCAGGAATGAAAGCTGCTCAACAAGATGCTCCTGGAGAGTCTTATCTGTTGCGGGAATCTGGCTTTGACGTTCCTCTGTTTTCTCACGCATGCGGCTGAATGTATAATCATCAGCCTCATCACCGAGATAATAATCCCAGTCGATCTGATCCATTTTCGGATCAATTTCCGGATCGTCATCCGAGAGACTCTGTGGGAGTTCTTCCTCTTCAGTCTCCGTAGCCGGCTCAACCTCTTCCAGCATTGGATTCGTCGCCAGCTCATGCCGAAGCCGCTGTTCGAGCTTCAAAACCGGCATCTGCAGCATTTTTAGCGATTGAATCAGCTGCGGTGCGAGAATAAGCCGTTGATCCGGCCTCAGCGTGATATTCTGTCGAAGGTTAGGTGACATTCAATCCGTTGCTTTCCAGTAAGTTACAGGCGAGTTGCCGATTTTTCCTGTCTGATATAATTATCGGTCATATATAAAATCAGTTTAATTTGAACTTCTCACCAAGGTATATTTTCCGGGCTTCAGGGTCACTGGCAAGAAATTCTGCTGTCCCGGTTTTAAGAATACGACCATCACACATTATATACGCACGATCTGTAATGGATAATGTCTCTCTTACGTTATGATCTGTAATCAAAATGCCCAGTCCCTTATCCTTCAGAGAAGCGATTATACCCTGAATGTCTTCAACCGCAATGGGATCGATACCTGCAAACGGTTCGTCAAGCAGCAGAAAATCGGGATTAGTGACCAGGGCACGCGCAATTTCCACTCTCCGTCTTTCTCCACCGGAGAGTGTGTATGCGAGGCTCTTTCTGAGCCGAGCGACATCGAGTTGTTCCAGAAGAGTCTCAAGACGCTCTTTCCGCTCCGCTCTTGTTATCGGCTGCATCTGTAAGATAGACTTGATGTTATCCTCCACTGTCAGCTTTCTGAAAATCGAAGGCTCCTGCGCGAGATATCCGATTCCGGTTCGCGCTCTCTTGTACATCGGAAGTCGCGTTAAGTCCTTTTCGTCTATGCAGATAGAGCCTCTATTGGGTCTCACGAATCCGATAATCATATAGAATGTTGTCGTTTTGCCCGCACCATTCGGACCGAGAAGACCTACTGTTTCACCTGTAGAGACCTCTATCGAGACATTATCGACGACCCTGCGCTTCTTGAAACTTTTTATCAGGCCCTCTGAATGTATCCTTGACATGTAAATCCCGTTGTTAATACAGAACCCACTCTATATAGGTTTTACAACAACGCACCCTTCAATATCCAATATAGATTCACCCAAAGTTGCCGTCAAGGCATAATAGTTGCTAACGTGGATTGGTGGAGTCCCCTTCGGATGGTTTCCGGGGCTGTACTTTTTCGATATTTTCGAATCGACCCCGTACTCTCTTCTTTATCTGAAACTCGGTGAGACTGCTGTTCGATTCGAGACCGTAACCGGTCTGCACATTACCCTCCCGCGAAATCGTAACGAATGACTCGGTGGTAATCATATTCCGTCGTTGATCCCAGAAGAGGCTGTCTGCCTGGAGACGAACACCATTGTCTGAGACAACATCAACATCCCCCCAGACCTTAAGCCAGTCGGTCTGTTCGCGAACGAGTCCGGAATCGGCATCGAGGACTGATTCCTGTTGCCCCAGTGAATCATAGAAAATCGCATTTATGTCCACGAGGATTGTTGAATCATCTTCCGTGTACTTCTCGAGATATTCCGATTTGATGAGTAACTGTTTCACACCCTCCTCTGAGAATAGAATATCGGACTGATAGAGAATCTGATCCGGCACTCTCTCCATTTCTTCAGTGATTTCCTCATCTTCATGCTCTCCCTCGGTGGATGATCCAAAACATCCCGAAAGATATGTTGCAACAAGCAACAGCAATATAAGCATGAGGAATTTACTGAAGGCTCTCATCAAATGCGCTCCCGAATAATCTCTATTATTATACAATCGGAGATTCCCTCACACAATCAACAAGCAAAAGAAAAGGCGGCGAGAAGCCGCCTTGTATATATTGCTTGCAAATCGACAATCAACTACATCGGAGGTCCTTCCACCGAGAACTCGGAAAAATCGAACCAGTAACCATTACCCTGAACATAATCGAGTTCCGCCTGGACTATCGCAAGATGCCCCTCCTCGATCTCCACGAACCGCTCGAACATCTTCCGACCTTCCACATCAAGCTGATCGACTACGGATCTGTAGAAATCACTGGTCTCTTTCTCTACCTCGCAGGCGTGCCTCAGAAGTTCTATCTCCACCTTGAAATCCTTGTCGGACATCTGGGACTTGAGTTTCGAGACCTCTTTCTCGATATGCTCTTTCGGAGGTATCTCCGTATCGAGTTTCTCGATTGTTATCTTACCTGTTTCGGTCCACTGTTTTTTCTTAGCTTCGAGATAATCGACATGCCTCTGCTCGTCCTGTGCGAGGATTTCGAGCATCCGTCTTCCGGTTTCATCTTTGGTCTTTCCAACGGCATCCTTGTAGACATCCCGCACGCGATTCTCGTATTCGAGAGCTGTCTTGATTGCTTCCTCTACAGTCATATTACCTCCCCAGTCCAATCCAGTTTGACCTAATATAATGGCTCCGGTATAGATTGAAAGCAGATTTTGATTACGTGCAAAAGAAAAGGGCATCGCTTTGCGATACCCTTGATTCGTAAATTCAATGCTATCTTACTCAGCGCCTCTTTTGCCGAGAACCGAATCATACATGAATATCGCTGTCGCCCTGTCTGATATTCTTTCGAGCTTGTCTACTATCTCACCGGCTGTCGCCTCTTCCTCAACCTGCTCGTCAACGAACCATCCGAGCATATAATGAGCGGGAAGATCATTCTCCTCATTGGACAGATTCACCAGCTTGTGGATCTCACTCGTGATGAATTTTTCGTGCTCAAGAGCCTCTTTGAAAGCCTCGAGCGGAGAGGACCAGCTTGTCTTGGGTTTGTCAATCTGCTCGAGTTCAACCTTGCCGCCTCTGTCGATCACGAAATCGATAAATTTCTGGGCATGAGCTTCCTCTTCCTTAGCCTGTATATCCATCCAAGTTGCGAATCCATTCATGCTCTCAGCCTTGAAATGCAGACTCATCGATTTGTAGAGGTATGCCGAGAAAAGTTCATTCTTGATCTGATTGTTAAGTGCAGCTTGCATCTTGTCGGTCATCATTGTCTATCTCCTTTAATGTATGTGGCACCTGCCGATTTCCTCTACCTCCAAAGGTCCGGTTTCGGTGGCACCGGATTGTTTCAATTCGAACAAATCAGGATTAAAACAGAATCAGGATCAAATAGTTCCACTAAAAAAACCATTACACTGTCGGAAGATATTGTTTCTTTAGTCTATCCACCATGTTGCAAATGAGACAGACTAATTCTCCGACATTATCATCTCATCATACTCCACTTCAAAGCGGAGTTTGTGTTTGGCCTCTTCCTGCGCCAGCATCTCGAATGTTGATCTTATATTATCATCAGAGGTCACCGATGCAAGTTCATTGTATAGCGCAAACGCTTCCTTCTCCCGCTGCATAGCCACAATGAGAGCTTCCTGAAGGCTCATATCCTTTTGCGGTTCCACGGGTGTCAGTGTTTCCGCGATTTTCATGTTCAGCACTCTCTTGCTGTCATTCTTCAGAGTCTTCCCACTCTTTACAGCTTCGAGTTTCTTTTTGTGACCCATCTCTTCACCGGAGAATCCCATAAACATCCGGCTGATTCCGGGATTGTCCACCTTATCTGCAAGATCGCGATAGAAATCGGCAGCGTTCTGCTCACTATTGATCGCATAATCCAGAACTTCATCGACAGAGTTGAATTCCATTATATCCTCCCAAATCCATATACAAATTCACTTCCACACCACACACCAAAAGAAAACCGCACTATTCATGAAACAACGGGGACGTTAAAACGTCCCCGCCAAACTAACTCAAAGTGTCACCCAAATCAATCGGTTTTAGCCTTTGAAGAGCTTCTCGATTCTCTCCCAGTGGAGATTATCCATGAAGTTTTTGATATAACCGGCGCGATTCGGACCATCCTTGTGGTAGTATGCGTGCTCGAATACATCACAGGCAACAATCGGCTTCGCACCCCAGAAAGCTCCGAAATTGTGGAAATCGACCTGCACATTGCGGAGCTTGTTACCGGCGAGAGTATCGACTACGAGAAGTCCCCAGCCGGAGTTCTTGGCTCCGAACGAAGTGGCATAGAAATCCTCTTTCCATGCCTCGAACGAACCGAATTCTTTTTCAATCGCGGCTTTTAGATCGGAAGCTTTCGAAATATCACCATCACCGCCGAGATTGTCCCAGTAGATATCATGCAGAACCATGCCTGCGTGGTTGAACGACTCCTGACGCTTAAGCTCGCTGAACTCGGCGTAGTTCGCATTTGCCTTCGACTTGTCAGCGGTTTTGAGCTTTTCCTCGATCTCGTTCAGCTTGTCAACATAGCCTTTGTGATGCTTGTTATAGTGCCAGTCAGTAGATTCCGGACTCATCACCGGAGCGAGAATCTTCTTCGCTTCATCATCGCTGTAGGGTCTTTTCTTAAGTTCGTAAGCCATATCTCAACCTCCATCAAAGTTATCTATTTTATAAACCGGCTAATGTCCGATCATGCATATCAGCGTACGAACATATAATGGATCATTTTGTTCCACTTTTTCTAAAAGAGTTGTAAAAGGGAATTTCGTGGCAGGTGTACGTCCCGTGCACCAGCTTCTTGATATATTGGCGCACGGGACGTACGCCAACCACAAGACTAACGCTGATTGTCACCCCTGCGCAGGCAGGGGCACAGTCCTTGTCTGTTGAAGGCTATGTGGTTTTCATATCAGGTGTTGATTTCGGTCTTCATACGGATTACTCGAAGAGATATGTTAAACAGTAATTTGGAAGACTAAATATCCATCAATTGTCAACTTGCCTGGATTCCCGCCTTCGCGGGAATGACATCGAAAACTCTCGCTGAAATGCAATACGGAAGTAGGTCGGTGTTCCGGAGTGAGTGAAACGAACGGAGAAACCCGACATGCTCATTACAAGATAGACTTGTCGCGTTTCTCATCCCGGCTAAACCGGATTCGGAACACGACCTACTTCTGAGACAACCTCTACTCGTGCACCAGCACATTGAATTTGTTGGTGCACGAGACGTACGCCAACCACAAGACTAACGCTGATTGTCACCCCTGCGCAGGGGCTTGTTGAAAAACCCGGAGTAATCGTTCCGGCAGTTCTTGCGACCGCTTGCGGACGTGTGAACTGCCGGTTATGTTTGCAGGTCACATCCGGCAACTGCCGGACAAGATCTGCAAAAACGGAAATGTGGGACTTTCTAAATAAATCCCAATAGTCCCCGGCCACACAGATTATATAACAGGGATTATATTGGCGCACGGGACGTACGCCAACCACACTATCTTGAGGAACTGTCTACGACACAACCTTGTACCCCGCACTCTCGACGGCATCTTTGATTTTCTCCGAATCGAAATCATCACCGGATACCGCCGCTCTCTTGCCGGTCAAGTCAACCTTGACATCGGTTACCCCCTGTACCTCTCTGATCGCGCGCTCGACATTCGCGGCGCAGTGGTTGCATGTCATACCATCAACTGTAAACACTTTTGTATCGGCCATAGAATCCACCTCGAATTTAGTCTTGAAAATGTACGGTGAGAGTGTCGCGTATAACAAAATCAGCAGAAGCGCCACAGCACTTACATCACCAATCCAATCCGGCAGAAACGCCGTATGCTCATGGGACAGATGCTCGCCCGTCATCTGGAATATCTCGTTTAGCAGGAGTCCCGATGCGAGCGCTGCACCGGCAACCGTCAACAAATAGACAACCGTTGTCCGCTTGCCGAGCACTCTCCATATTGTAGCAACCGCCGCTGCATTGGTTGCAGGACCCGCAATAAGAAACACGAGTGCTGCACCGGGTGAAAAACCCTTCATCATCAGTGCAGCCGCCACCGGTACCGATGCTGTCGCACAGACATAGATCGGCACACCAACCGCCATCATCACAATCATGGAGAGTACACCCGCACCGACCAGCCCCAGAAAGAAATCATCCGGGACAATCGCAGTGATAAGACCGGCTATCACCAGTCCGATTATCAGAGAGCGACCGATATCCTGTGGAAGTGAAACAAATCCGTATTTGAGTGCACGCACAATACGGCTCTCCTGCGAACCGCTGTTGTTCGATGAGTTCAGCAATGTCTGGTTGATTACAGGGAGTTCGGTGCGAGTTTCCTCCCTCTCCCCGAATACTCTCACGAGCACACCGCCGACTAATCCCGTTACAAGCGCGGCTATCGGGCGGAATATCGCAAACACCGGACCGAGAAGGCTGTATGTCACCATTATGCTGTCAACACCGGTCTGGGGCGTGGAGAGAAGAAACGACAGCGTAGCGCCCCGGCTTGCGCCGTGCCGTCTAATCGATGCCGCCACCGGAATAACACCACATGAGCACAGAGGCAGAGGTATCCCAAGTAATGCCGCCTTGATTATGGCGGTGAGTCCATGCCCGAGATGTTTCTCCACCAACCTCTGTGATACAACAACGGAGAGTATTCCGGCTACGATGAATCCGAATAAAAGATATGGTGACATTTCAGCGAGCACATTCCAGAATTCCCGTACTATATCTATCAAAGCATCAATCATATATTCAACTCAATCCTCGTCTTATGAATTGGATATCAAATCCAATACTCCAACACCATGCTTCATCCCTATACGGGTGAGAGCAAAATCGTATTTGGTCGGATCTTCCGGTGCAATAGCTCTAAAACCGTTGGTGATTTCGAGAGCGGTTTTCCAATCGGCCGATCTGCGCTTAGTCATCCCAAGAGCATAACCGATTCGATACATGTGTGTATCGAGCGGAATTACAAGTTTCGATTTGTCGACCATATCCCAGCCACCCGGATCGACCGCGTCTTTCCTGACAAGCCATTTCAGGAACAGATTCAATCTCTTGCACGCGCTCCCCTTCGGGACATCCGGCAACAGCGAGGGACAATATGTACCATTACCGCCTCTCAGCCGCTTGACAAATTGACTCAGCGCTTTCACGACATTCGAATCATCATCGGATAGTCCGGTGAGGAAACAAGCCTCGAGTGAGCCATACTCCTCGATAGCCGTCCGCGTATTCCAGAGCATCCCGGAGACCTCTCGTCCGGTTGTAAACCGATGTTTGAATCGACGGTATTTCATTGAGAGGCTTCGCCGGGTCGTGTTCATCAGAAAATCGTATGGTGAACCCATCTCATCAACAATACGAGAAACGCTTACCACAATCTGAGCGACTCTTCCATAGGCAAGCGAGGAGGCAATCAATGCCACAATTTCCCTGTCTCTCGGATCATCATACCGTAGAACGACTTCGAGAGGATCCGGATCGACATACTCTCTATGGTTATACCTCGCGTAGAGCCCTTCCAGAATGTCCCTGTTTATCGCAATTCTGTTTTCAACCATCACACCGACTCTGTTTGACTCAAATTCTGAGTTTATAAAAGGCGACATTAACTATCTACTATATTGAGGCATCCAATGTTCCGCAAGATTTTAACCAAACCGGGCAGACCGAAAAGCGAATTCCTCTGTACGCTTAATATTGACAAAGACACACGCGATCATTAATATCCTTCCATCCTGCATATTCGGGTTTCGGATTACGGAGACTCGGATATTGCTATAGAACTGTTGGCTTGCTCTGGGTAAGATCGATTATCGGTTTGAGGATGATCGTAAATCAGAAGGAGTTTGTTGTAATGGCGAGACATACCGCAGGTGATATCATGATCCCGATTGAGGATTACCCTCACATTCCATACTGGTTTACACTTCGCCAGGCGGTAGCCGAGATCGAGAAATCCTCGATCGATGCCTCCGGCAGAACGTCCCTTCCGAGAGCGCTTCTCGTTTTCGACGAGAAATACAACCTCGTGGGGATGTGCCGAAGGAGGGACATACTCCGCGGACTCGAACCCAAATTTCTCAGGACTATGGGAGTAAAACACCGGGAAGAGATTTTCGATCTGGCAACCGATCCGAACCTTGTTGATATTTCCGAAGGCAAGATCGGCAAAGCGATGCAGGAACAGGCAGAGACAAAAGTAAGTGAGGTAATGGCCCCTATAATCTCAACGGTCGATTTCTCGGATCATCTCGCCAAAGTTATCTATAAGCTGTTGAGCAGAGATCTTTATATGATACCCGTGCTCAAGGATGACAAGGTCATCGGCGTGGTAAGGACCGTCGATGTATTCCATGAGATAGCAAAAATACTGTTGTGAGATAACTCTCCAATGACAACCTTGAAACACATTCAGCCCGGAAATTTCCATGAAGTTAAGTACCAACATTAAGGGCGGACCACCATCCGGTGGCCTGCCACCAAAGCCGGACGAAATACATCTTGGCCCCCACAAAGAAGGAATAGACTTAAAAAGGCTCGTGTTCATACTACTCGGGCTTGCTTTCTTTACAGTCATATTTCTATCGCCACCATTCGATGATGCCGTTGATCCCAACGGCAAACACTTCGCGCTCTCCCATGAAGGTAAAACGGCGCTGGCGCTGTTTATGCTTGCGGCTATATGGTGGGTTTTCGAAGTCGTCCCGATCGGTGTGACAGGTATCGCGATAGCGGTTGTACAGGTGTTGTTTCTGATTCGACCGGCAACGAAAGCGTTCGGCGATTTCATGGACCCCTCGGTGTGGTTCATCATAGGCTCTGTTGTGATAGGCATGACATTCGCAAAAACCGGGCTGACGAAACGTATGGCGTATCGCATGCTGCTGGTAGTGGGTGAAAAAACCAGCATGATCTATCTTGGCTGTTTTATAATGACAGCCGCACTGACCTTGATAATGGCTCACACAGCCGTTGCGGCAGCGATATACCCGCTTCTGATGGCTATCTATGCACTTTATACGGATGATGACAAACCAACCAAATTCGGGAAAGGGCTTTTCATAGGTATGGCATTCGTTGCGGGAGCCGGATCGATTATTACCCTGCTCGGTGCGGCACGCGGTGCGGTTGCTATAGGATTTTTCCGCGAAATAATCGGGCGCGAGATATCGTTCTTCGAGCTATCCTACTATATGGCCCCCGTCGGCATCATCATGACCTTTATATTGTGGGCGTTTTTCATGGTCTTTTTCAAACCGGAGAAAAAGACAATCCCCGGTCTTCGTGAAAGAGTTGAGCTTCTGTACAAGCACATTGGTCCAATCACCCGGACTGAGATTATAACGCTGGTAATTACATTCGCAGCCATAGCTCTCATGAGTTCCCGGTCCTTCGTACCGGCGCTATCTGAAATCAACAAAAGCGGAATCATTCTTGTTACGACAGTCCTGTTCTTCCTTCTCAAGATATTAAGCATAAAAGATCTCGAAGAAATCCCATGGAACATTGTTCTGCTGTTCGGTGGAGCAATGAGTATCGGTTTCTGTCTCTGGGAGACAGGTGCGGCAGACTGGCTCGCAATAACCTGGCTCGGTCTTCTCGAAAACGCCGGCTGGTTCATCTTCGTTCTCGGAATGGCCTTCTTCGTTATGATCATGACCAACTTCATTATGAATGTCGCCGCGATCGCTATTTCACTACCGGTAGCACTCAGGCTGGCACCATACCTTGGGGTTGCACCGGAGGTTGTCGTATTCTCGGCGTTGGTCGTAGCCGGCATGCCGTTCCTTCTTCTCGTCGGTGCTGCACCAAATGCCATCGCATACGAGAGCAAGCTGTTCACAAGTGGTGAGTTTTTCGTAACCGGCTTACCGGCATCGATTATTCTTATGGTTGTTCTCGGAGTGTTCGTGAAGTTTATCTGGCCGGCTATGGGAATGCCGGTACTCGTCAACTGACAATTGGCGACAGACATCCCATCTATCCATCGAACAAAGTCTGAAATCAAGCGTTATACCAGTGGAATAATCTATGGAAAGGATATGGATTTGAATCACGCCACCATACTACGGGCATCGGCTGCCATGATTCTGGTTTTTTCTCTGTTTATTGGTTGTGGAGATGATGATGTAAATGCACCGCCAATACCGGAGGTCGAATATGGTACTCTTACCGGAAAAGCATATCTGTTCGGAACCTCTGCGGTTATACCGGGAGTTATCATAACAATCGCTGGTATGACCGACACCACAGGTGAGGATGGTCTCTTCGAAATTAACAACATACCGGAGGGAACATATACGCTCTCTGCAACACGGGATGATTACTCCGATTATCAAAATGATATAGAAATTATGGGATCAACCACCGCAAGTGTCTCCATGCGACTTTCAATAACGGATGCAGTCGTTTCGGGAGTCGTCACCCACCCCTACTACGGCGTAATATCCGCCGTATCGGTTGATGTAGGCGGTATGTCGGATGTTACCGATCAGGATGGCAGGTTTATAATCTACAACGCACCGGTAGGAGAGCAGATTCTTACCTGCACACACTCAACATATAATGATCTTACGGATACGGTATACGTTATCTCATCCGAGCAGGAGATAAACATAACTCTAATCCGAACTGTCTTGTCCAATGTCCTGATTGAAAGAGATGCAACGGTGAAACTGAATTCACAAGATGGCGATGTGAGTGAGGTTAATTACGGATTTTCGGGTGAACTTGATCTCTATTACATAAATGACAATTTCAATCAGTTGGAAATTAACCGGATATTCATCGAACTCCCCTCACTTCCGAGTATGATAACCATAGATCAACTTGAGAAAGCACTGCTTGTTCTCACTCGAACTTCCGGTATCGCTATGGGCATGCTCTATGATCCGAAGACCGTCCGAGCACTACGGGTGCGCGAATCATGGGAGGAGGGTTCCGTGACATACAAAAACTCACCTCTAACTGAAGATTCCATTCTTGTCACGGGAGAGGTACGGACGTCCTCAATCATTGAGTTTAATCTGCTCGAATATTACAGAGACAGCACAAACATTGAAAACGGCTTGCTCCTGCTTCTCGACTCCGATTATAAATCGGATTACACCGGAAGCCAGTCAACCGAGAGGGCGCAGTTTTATTCCAGTGAGACGAACGACGACAATGTCATTCCTCGTGTGGAGTTCCAGTATACACATTGATTTTGGGGATGTACCGCAGTTTTCTGAATCTGTGGTTGTAATCCTACTTAAAGACTTCCTCCGGAGCCTTTATAGACGGTTTAATTCGATTGACAACACCTCGAATATCCGCCTTAACCGAAAGATATGAGTCCTCGATTTCCGTTCTGGTCTGCTGTGGGAAATACCACTTGTATGTCTCTTTCAGGCTTATCAAACCGACAACAAAAACCACTCCGAGTAGTGTGGTAAAGAGGATCGATCTGATTCTCCGGGGTCCGGCTTTAAATACCGGAGCCTCTGCCCATTCAAGCACCGAAAGTCTCGGAATCTCTTTTTCGGATTCCATATCCGTCGTTGCCTTGAACTGCATCAGACTCATGAGAAGCTGCTTCTGAAACAATACCTCCCGCTCGTGCCTCTCGAGCTGAAGCCTAAGTGCCGGATCATCGGCTGAGACATAATTCATGTTGCTGTCGAGAAATGCTGCTTTGTTACGTTCGGCAGCTCCAAGTTCCTTTTTCTGCATCTCGAGTTTGCGCGATAGATAGACACTGATATCCGCTGCACGTTCCCTGTCGAGTCGTTGCTTGAAATAGTCGACAGCTCGCACGAATTGATTTGCCATCTCAGCGGCAAGTTCCGGGTCGGTACTCTTCACCGAAACCTTGACTACACTGGTTTTCGAGTCTATCCCGGTATCAAGCAGAGTGAGTAGTTTCCGTCGCGCAATTTCAGATTGATCTATCCCCCATATTTCATAGAGAGATTCATTCCTGTGCGATCCGGTGTTATACAGATAGCCGAGAACATCATCGAGTACGGCTTTCCGTCTCAGAAGTTCGACATAGATATCGGATTCACTTCCGGAGCCGGACGGCAACAATCCCGACAGTGCGGATTGCTCTAATACTGCACTTACCATCGCACTCGCATTAACTCCGCCCTGGGATGTATTCGGTAACACTCTCGCAGTTGCGACATATTGGTTGGGCAGAAGGAAATAGTATCCGGTTGCCAGTGCGAATACAACCGCAACCGAGATATAGAGAAGACGGCGCCTTTCTCTAAGCGCACCGAGTATCCTGTCGAGTAGTACCGGTTTTTTATCCGGAGTCTGCCGGATGTATCGTAAGCTTGTGGTCATATAGTCCTCCCGACAAACCATTATGCAAAGAGTGTGCCGCTATACAATTGGCTCTAAGTCGTTGCCCTGCAACAGACAGATTTGCTTTTGCTGCATTTGGTCGGAAATAATTTCCGTACCTGCGGAAAACAGAATCGCAAATCATACTTTTTTGGGAAGCTTCCCCGATATTCAGGGCGTTTTGATAAAACCCGTTTGGTCCGGGGAACTCTCTTTCAACAGGATATGGTTCAGTTTGGAATTATGAATAATACCCCAAACGAGAATGTGCATTAATGCCATCGATATAAATATCTACAATCTAAATTTGTTCACAGACTGACCGAAATCACTAAATAGCAGTACGATAGGCTTGCAGTCCTTTTGCTGAATTATTTGTGCTTACTTATAGGAATCAGTCGAAGCGCGCACAATTATAATCGGGCTAATATACCCATTTGGAAAACACAATGAAGATCATATCAGATTCTGATACAACCAGAAGACATATAATCCGCAATACCGTTTCACTTGCAATACTCATTACCGCTATTGGATCACTGATCTTCCACGCAATGGGACAATTCTCTATTGTTGAGTCTGAACTTGAACCGCGTCTTGAAATTGTGCGGAATCTACAGGCAGCGGCAGCACTGCCGGGTAATTTCATGCAGAATCCGGAAGCTGTTCTCTATTATACGAATCGGGTTGATTCTCTTACGAAATTGCTGATTACGAAAACAGAGTCAAAGGGCGTGTTTGATCCTGAAAACGTCAATCAGGAGGACGCATTCCATATACATTCGATTCAGCGATCTGTCGATGGTCTGAGGAACACAATAGCAGCAATGGCACAACCGGTCGACGCAGCAACAGAGGATGATAGAATCAAGCGTATAGAACCGGCTGATCTTACGAGATTTCTCTTCGCCGACATAGCGCATAGGTCCTGCAGGCTTGCCAGTCTGACCCGGCTGGAAATACGTGCAGCAAGGCTTAACCTTCAATCAGCATTAATATCGCTCTCATTCGTCTGTTTTATTCTCGCAGCAATAGCGATATACACCTTCTCATCAAAGCGTAAAAAACACATCCTCAAAATTCTGGCGATGCATGAGTCCAATAAAAACCTCGGTAGAGAACTGGATGATCTCAAATCAACTCGTGACGATCTCGATAATCTGGTCGAATATTATCACTCGATAGTTGATGCACATCCCGAAGCGATAGCTGTGATCAATACGGATGGGCTGATTCTATTCGGCAATCTTCGCTTTGAAGGACTCTGCAACGGCAATTGCAGTGAGATAACCGACATTGTTGATCCCTCTAACAGGAAGAGAATCAGTAATTCACTCAAACAAGTATTGATCGAGGGTAGGGCTGAAACCGAATTCAGTCAAACCAGAGAAGATGAAAAACTGAAGTTTTCAATTAAGATGGAAAAACTCCCTGAAACGGAGGGAATTCCCACAGGCATCGTAGCGGTAATACGCGATATTACGGTTGATAAAAATGAAATCCAGGAAGTCAGACGGGCAAGATACATACTAAAATCAACCGTTCTGCCCATCATTGAGGAAACATTTGACGGAAGACTGCTGGAACTGAATGAGAGTGCGGAAGCCCTTCTTGGATTCAAGACAAAAGATATCGCCGGTGAACCGACATCTCTGTTCATCGCTCCGGACTGTATCGCGGATTACAGTAAGGAGCGAAAACGAGTTCTTGATGGTGGCTCATCCGAACCGCATGAATCTGCTTTCATAACAAAGTCCGGGAGAGAGATGCATGTTATGCTCTCAATCTTCCAGATCAGGGACGACAATGGCACAGTCATAGGAACTGCTATGGCTGTGCTCAGAGGGGCCAGTAAAAGCGAGCAAACGATCGAACTAATGAGTACCAACATTTTCAACTCGATCGTTGATTTCCTACCCGGCGCTGTAACCGTTGTTCAGGACGGTAATATAATGTCCATCAATAATTCAATGTCCCGGATTCTCCGGACAGAATCACCCGAAAGCCTGATTGGCAGAGAATTGCTGGAGATTATCGATCCCGACTCACGGATATATATTGAAGAGCGCACCAGAAGAATACAGAGTTCGTGGATGGAGGATGAGCCGGTTATAATCAAGTTTATACGATCCGACGGGGCGAGAGTATGGATAGAATGTTCCTTCGTCAGATTGAAATCTAAAAAGGGTGATCTGATCTGTATTTTCTGTCACGATCTCACCAAACGTATGGAGATGCGCGCAGCCCTCGAGGAGAGTGAGCGAAGATTCCGTTACACGTTCGATCAATCACCGCTGGCTACCGCTATGGTCTCACCCGACAGCAATCTTGAATTTCTGACTGTCAATGAAGCTCTCTGTATGATGACGGGCTATTCTTCGGATGAGCTTGGAGGGATGAGTCTAATTGATATAACCTGCGAGGATGACAGAACAAGTCTGAGGGAAAATATCCGTATTCTCGACGAGGGTGAATACGATCAATACAGCATAGATATTAGACTCGTGAAAAAGGATGGTTCATTGATCTGGACCAACCAGACAGCAACACTTGTCAGGAACTCAAACGGTGGACCTCTCTACTACCTGCCGATGATCCATAATAACACGGAAATAAGAGAAGCTCAGATGGCATTGGCGGAGAGTGAAGCTCATTACAGAAGTGTAGTTGACAACGCCGGAGAGGGAATACTCGTTATAGCTGACGGAATCATACAATTTGCCAATCCGACAATCAGCATTTTCACTGGACTCTCACAAGAAGAATTAGTAGGGTGTCCAATCAAACAGTTCATCCACCCGGATGATGTTTCATCGAATCTCGATAAACATCAACGAAGAGTTGACGGTGATAGAAACATCCCGGTCTATGAATTCAGAGTCATTGGAAAAGACAATGAGATACTCTGGATGGAGGCTGATGGAGTTCCCATAGAGTGGAATGGCAAACCGGCCGCACTAAACTTCCTCCGCGATGTAACGGAGAGGAAAAGAACCGAACAAGCCCTTAAAGAGAGTGAAGAGACATACACAAACCTGTTCCAGAATGCTCAAGTCAGTATCATAAGGACATCGTTAAAGGATGGTCGAATTCTCGAGTGCAATGATCAGGCGGCACTGATGTTCGGATACGAATCCCGGGATGAAGTGATCGAAAATGCCTTAATAGGGCAAATGTGGCTTAATCCCCAAGAGCGAATAGAAATGCTCAATCAACTAAGGGACGCTGGTTCAGTTAAAGGAATCGAAGCAGAGTTCCAGAGGAAGGACGGCAGCATTATCTGGGCTCGCATCTCTGCAAAGATCTACCCTGAGCATGGATGGATCGAAGGGGTTCTGGAAGACATCACAGATCGTAGACATATGGAGCATGCAATCCTCGAGGGCGAGAAACTTCTCTCTGAAGTCTTTAACTCCATTCAGGATGCGGTCTATGTACTCGATAATGACAGGACAATAATCCGCTCCAATCCCGGTACATTAAAGCTGTTCGGATTGAAAGAGAGTCCAGTCGGTCATCATTGCTGTGATGTTCTCTTCGGGGATCATCGGGAATGCGAATCATGCTCATTGAATGCAGCCAGAAAAACCGGCAAGCTTCAGACCTCCCTCAGCAGAGTACAGACAAATGACGGGAGACTGATCTGGTGCGAATTCTCGAACTATCTGATGACAGATGAGGATGGTAAAATCATCGGTGTTGTTGAATATGCAAGAGATGTGACCGAAAAAATACGTGCTGAAAAAGCACTCCGCGAAAGCGAAATGCAGTACAAAACGCTGACGGAAAATTCATCCGATATTATCATACGTTTCGACAAAAACAGCCGGTGCACATATATAAACCGTGCAGCAGCCAGAGAACTCGGAATGGCTCTCGAAGTGCTGGCTGACAGAACCGCAGAAGAACTGGGTCTACCGGAGAGTATCACCGATTTGATTGTACATCCCGGGCAATATTCGGGAGAATTAAAGAGGGAGCGAATACAATTCGAATTGGAGTCAGACTCAGAGCCAAAGTGGTTCGATTCAATGATTATACCAGAGTTTGATGATAATAGTGAACTGCAATCTGTCATAACCATCTGGCGTGATATAACCCGTCTAAAAGAGCTTCAGGATTTCGCAAGCAGGGCCGAGCGACTTGAAACCGCCGGAAGAATAGCGGGACAGGTAGCACATGACTTCAACAACCTGCTTGGACCAATGGTAGCATACCCCGAACTGATAAGAGAGGAGCTTCCGCCCGGTCATTCGATAGTGAAATACGTGGACTTCATGCAAACCGCGGCGGAACAGATGCTGGATATAAATCAGGAGCTTCTTACTCTCGGCAGACGTGGACACTACAACCAGAATATTCTCAATCTTAATGATATAATCAGCAAGGTTCTTGGACAGATTGAGAACAAGCCGAATACACTGGTCGTCGAATTCCTGCCCGATCCAGGTCTGATGTGTATAAAGGGTGGCGGTGCACAGATATTCAGAGCAATCTCCAACCTGATCGTGAATGCCAAAGATGCCATGAACAACATCGGCAGGCTTACAATCACGACACAGAACATGCAAAAACCGAATCCGCAGGGTGATGACTTCCTGGAAAATTCCAGCCTGCCGGACGGAGAATATATTAGAGTAGTTATTTCGGATACAGGTCACGGTATACCCAAAAAGATACAATCGCAGATATTCGATCCATTTTTCACGACCAAATCATCAGATAAGAAACGTGGTTCCGGTCTCGGATTGTCGGTTGTTCACTCTGTCGTGGAGGATCATCACGGCGCAATCAATCTCATAAGTGACGAAGGCAGAGGAACAACTTTCCGGATATATCTCCCCGCAACCCGTGAAACAAAAGACAGCATGAACAAGCGAAAACTTGCGAGTGGCAGTGAGAAAATACTGGTGGTTGATGATGATGAGATACAGAGAGAGGTAACGAAACGTCTACTAAACAAACTCGGTTATACCGTCGAGGTTGCCGAGAGTGGAGAAGCTGCTATTGAAAAGGCTCTTGCCAATCACCCGGACCTTCTAATACTCGATATGATTATGCCAAATGGCATCGACGGTACGGAGACATACAGACGGATTCTTGAATCGATTCCGAATCAGAGGGCTATATTGATGTCCGGTTTTGCCGAGAGTGACAGGGTGCAGGATGCAATGGGATTGGGTGCGAATATGTTTCTTAGAAAACCACTCAAACTCGAAACCATATCTTCCGCCATACAGATGGCTCTCGATTCACCAACCAATAGAGTACCTGTTTCACGTGCAGAGAGTTAGATTGCAGACTGATCCTCCCAGTAGACAATCCGCCACAGACCATCACTCTGCGATTTCCTGATCTTGAATCTCGCAATCCCCACAGCCTCGAAACTCTCACCTCCAAAATCACCGTCAACATCCCGAACAGACAACTGGAAGTAGACCTTATAGACATGCCATGTTTCAGTCCCGACCTGCTCGAACTCCTCAAAAAACGGAATCCAGGTCTCAAGCTCAATCTCATCGAAATATAAAAAGAGGAGCCGTGTTCTCTCGATATCACCCGATGGACCGTCCCGTGGAATTTCAACGGTCTCTATCTGACCCGCAAGACTCTGATCCGTATACCGGAAGGTAAAACTTTTGTCGAGAGTATTTTCGTACACATCGATATCGTTATGCTCGTATGCGTACTTGAAATTGCTCAAAACCGAATCCGGCTCAGTCTGGCGCACTATCGGCTTGACACCGGATGGGTCCACCGACGCGGGAGAGAATGGGTTACTGCAGGTGAGCACTCCAACAGATACGAGCACTACCAATGTGATATATACTGTTCGCATTATCTGAAACCGTTCTTGAAATCTGACCAGCCGGTGTCATTTGTTGACGCGTGATTATCCGCCCAGCGTCTAATTGCCCAGAGATTCCCGCTTGTCTGTATTATATCAAACTCCGCTGTCCCGGTATATATGACGGTATCGGGAACAGCCCTCTCCACAGAGGACGAAATACCGGTCAATTCGTACTCCCGGTAGAGAACCGCGAGTGTATCATCTTTCACTCCCGGTAAAGATTCGATCGCCTGCATGGAGAGACTCAGACTGATTGAGTCCTGACCAGCCCTGTAATAATTGAAGATGTTGTCGGTTATTATCCGTTCCGCACCATATCCCCAGCTGGTGTCAGGCAGATCAGCAAACTGAAGAAAATCGAATGTGAAATAGAAGGTTGTATCGAGACACTGAATGAAATTCGATATGATCTTCTCGTTGTAAGACGCCTCAAGATTCAACAGCACAATCTCAGGTTCAACCGGAGTGATAAATGTACCCTCGGCTTCGGATGGTGTCTCCGAATCTCTGCCGGAAAACGGATTCGTGCAGGTTAGCCCAAAAAGAATCAGTATAATAAGGGATTTCGATTTCATCAGAATGACCTCTGCACGTTTATTACAAATTGATTGGTCGTATCATCCGAATACAACGAACTTTTCTGAATCCGCCTGAGAGCTGACATGGATATCCTCGTTGTAGCGCGCGGTCTGTATTCCACACCCAGAAATATAGTCGTTCGTTCGAATTTCTCCTTGTCTACTCTTTCTATAGCTCCACTCTCACTCAGTACGAATTCCCAGGACTTCTTCCATTCATAAGATACACCCGGATTCAGTTCAATGCCACTGAATGGTCGATACCTCAACTCGATTGCCGGTAGATGTGCTCGTCTGTCCCAGTTTGTTTTCTGGACCCACTGGTCTTTCCACAGCAACTGCCCGAAATCCTCGTACTTATATGTGTATGACGGTTGAACGGTTAAACGTCTCGATACTATTATCTCATAATCGCTTGTCCAGCGCGCTCTTCTGAAGAGGGTGTTCCGTTCGGAACTGACATTCTTCTCATAGTCATACCACACGTAGTTGGCATGCATAAGAAAGCTGTTTACTATACGAAGCCACCTGTATGGTCTCACTTCAACAGATGGCTGCAAAACATAGACTTCGTTATGATTGTTGTTTGCCGAGAGTGTACCGGAAACATAGGTCTGGTGAAAATCACGATAGGAGCCATCCACGCGGATTGTCATGTGCGGACTTAAACGATGTTTTGCTCCAATATTATAGAGTTCCATTGCTCTGTCTCGATCGGAGAAGAAAGAACTTACCCTCTCTGAGAAATACCCGGTAACAGAGAACGTAGCCCCCGCCCAAACCGAGTCAATAAGTAGATGCCCGACATCCACACCGACAGCAAATTCACCCGTCTTGACTTTCTGTTTCGCCCCCAGATCACCATAATCCTCTTTGGACTCGCGATACAGATAATGTGAGTTTATTTCCATATGTTTATAGAGTTTACGAGCAGCGGTAAGCCTGTAATCAATCGTGCGTGTATCGTTGTTTGAACCGAGAAGACCGGAGGTTGCACCACTCTGTCCGTAGTGTTTGTATCTATACTCACGAAAATCAAAATCCGATGTCAGCCAGAGATGAGTGTTAGATGCCGGTTCGAGACTTACCGCAAGGTTGGCATTTGCGGTGGTTCTTCGCTGCCGGGAGATCGACTCGAACGAGGTTGTGCTCGTGAAATATTTGTTGTTCTGGAGACTCCCGGACAGCCTGACCCGCACAGTATCCGAATTTCCAAGACTCTGAAACAGAGAGTGTCCCTCGAGATAACTCGTCGGGACATCCGGGACTATCAGCATATCATGCTCAACGTCAAATGACACCAGTGTTCGAGGAGCAAATCGGTGATTATAATTTGCCGTTAAGATGTTGTTGTATCCGTTAACCCTGTGTTTTTCCCCATAATAATCTCTGACCGTTGTTGAAAACGCTCCGGAGTTTTTTAGTATAAGCCCTTCAACCGGGGAAAGGCTTGCAGACAGACCAATCTTGTTCTCAGAGACTAATCTCTCCTCGAATGATGAATATTCGTTCTGGAAGAATGTTGCGGCTCCGAACCTGTTCGGACCCTGCTCCTGCCGGATTTTCCACTCGAACATCGTGCGGTAATTCTCCTGCCAGCGATCTTTTTTATCGAGAAGAACAGACTCTTTTATCAGCGTAGATCTCGAAGTATTAGTAAACAGAACTCGGTCCTCACCGAGATATGACGGTCTGTAAACAAGCGAGTCGCTCCATGTGTATGTTTCTCTGTTGTGGGAGAAATCGAAGATCAATTCATGGCCAAAGGCCACAGCCCCGGAAAGGAATAGAGACATGCACAGAATTAGAAACGAACTAATTCCTAACCAGAGAATCCCTGAGCTTTTTGAAGAGTGAGATGAAATCATCCAGAGTCAGATTCTGGGGTCGAACCGATGGATCGATCCCCGCTTTTTTGATATGTCCGGCAAGAGTTTCCTTATCGAGATCGGAAATGTGTGTCAGGCTGTTCAGTACCATTTTTCTTCGATATGAAAATACTGTTTGAACAAACTCGTTGAATGCCAGACACGTTTCAGAATCCTTAAACGGAGGCGCCTTGAAATTCAGCCTTACGACCGATGAGCTTACCCTGGGCGGGGGATTGAAAGAACCGGGTTTCAGTGTAAAGAGTTTCTTCACCCTGGAATACGACTGAGTAAAGACTGTCAGAGAGGAATAGTCAGCCGTGCCGAGTTTGGCTGTCATCCGGTCGGCAACCTCTTTCTGAACCGTAAATACGCCAAGATCGAAGTACTGTGAATGGTTAAATACCCTCTGAAGTATCGGAGTCGTGATATTGTATGGGAGGTTTCCGATCACCTTCCATTTTCCAGTGCCGAGAAACTCCCCGAATTCAAAATTCAGAAAATCCTGATTGACTATCATCAGGTTCTCATACGATGAATATTTCTCCCATAGATCATGCGCGAGTACAGAGTCGACCTCGACCGTTATCAGGTCAATCGGAAGGTCAGCGAGTATATCGGTCAGCGCACCGCGACCGGGACCTATCTCAAGAATGCGATCATCCTCATGAAGATCGAGAGCTTCACAGATTCTTCGTGCAGCCCCGGCATTCTGAAGGAAATGTTGTCCTAAACTCTTCTTTGCTTTAACCATTGCCTAAATTAAACAAACGACGGGCGTTTTCATCAACTGTTTTCTCTAACTTGTCCAATTCCATGTCATGCAATTTAGCGAGTGCCTGATAAGCGTACCGCACGAATGCAGGCTCATTGCGCTTACCCCGAAACGGTACCGGTGTGATGAACGGGCAGTCGGTTTCGAGGACAATCTTATCGAGAGGCAATTCCGCCGCGACATCCGCTGATCTCGATTTCTTGAATGTCAGAGACCCACCGAATGACACCACCATGCCCAAATCGAAAGTAGCTTTCGCATCGGACGAATTCCCCTGAAAACAGTGCATCACACCACCGATTTCGTGCACTCTCTCCTCCCGGAGTATCCGAAGTGCATCCTCCATCGCATCCCGAACATGCACCACAACCGGCATCTCAAAATCTCGTGCCATTGCAAGCTGATCCCGAAATACCGTCTCCTGAACATCCCTCGGTGAATGATCCCTATAATAATCGAGACCGATTTCACCTATCGCAACAACCTTCGGGTGCTGCGCGAGACGTTCGATCTTCTCTCTTTGAGCGTGATTGTAGTCCTTCGAGTCATGCGGATGATAGCCAACCGTTGCGTATATCCGTTCATTGCTATCCGCAAGCTCGACACTCTCGAGTGATGTATCAAAATCAATCCCGATATTTACAATATAGTTGACACCAACACCGAGTGCAGACTCGATTACTTTCTCGCGGTCATCATTAAACATCGAGAAATTAATATGCGCGTGCGTATCTATCACAGTTGGTAACTCTTGGAGGTTAGCTTATCTTCGCACCGGATGGCAGTTCCTTGTCCGGCATCAGCAGAGCGAGCTTCTTACCCTTCTTTGCTGCGAGAAGCATCCCCTGACTCTCGATACCCCGGAGTTTTACGGGTTGAAGGTTGCAGACAACAACAACCTGCCGACCGACTAATTCCTCCGGCTTGTAGTACTCCGCTATACCGGCAACTATCTGGCGTTTCTCGCCCCCTATCGAAATCTGAAGCTTCAGCAGGCGATCCGCCTTCGGAACAGGTTCTGCAGAGACAATATCTGCGGTGCGAAGCTCAACTTTAGCAAAATCATCTATCGTGATCAGATTATCTTTGGACTCAGCTTTCTCCGGTTCTTTCGGTATATCGAGCCTCGGGAACAGCGGATCACCGAGTTTCAAAACATACCCCTCGACCAGACCATTCAATGTTCGAGCTTCACCGAGACTTACAACCTCCGGCTTCACGCCGAGAATCTCACGCAGCTCCCCGCACTTCCCCGGCAGATATGGGTAAGCCAGAGCAGAGACACATCGTATTCCCTCAAGGGTAATTCGCAACACGGTAGCAAGACGGTCCCGTTTGTTCTCCTTGAGAAGCACCCATGGTTTCTGGGCATCGAAATAACGGTTCAACTCGCGGCTGATAGACATGAACGCATCGGAGATTCCGTTCGGATCGAGTCCCTTGGCCGCTGATTCGAGTTTGTCGACAGATTCGGTGACCTTAAATTCGAGTTGCTTTTCATCCTCGGTCAACTCACCCAACGGTGGTATTTTGCCACCGAACGGTTTCTGGGTCAGCTTGATCGTACGCGAGATAAGATTCCCGAAATCATTCGCCAGATCGGAATTGTATTTCTTGTAGAAATCATCAATACGGATATCGCCGTCGATTCCGAACGGGAACATATTCAACAGAAGGTACCGTGTGGCATCCTGACCGAATCTTCCAACCAAATCCTCATTCGACAGTACATTACCGAGTGATTTCGACATTTTTTGACCATCAATGGTAAAATAGCCGTGTATGAAAATCGTATCCGGGACTTTCTCACCGATAGCGAGCAGCATTGCGGGCCAGTAGACAGCGTGGAACTTGAGGATATCCTTGCCGATGATATGCACCACGCGCGCGTTCGTCCACCATTTGTCGAACTGATCGCGATCATCACCAAATCCAACGGCGGATATGTAATTTGGAAGAGCATCCACCCAGACATACGCTTTCTGGTCAGGATCGAACGGCAGCGGGACTCCCCATTGGACCTTCTCACGCGAAATCGAGAAATCCTGAAGTCCCTGTTTGAATAGTCCGAGTGTCTCGTTTTTACGTTCTTTGGGCAGAATCCTGAGCTTGTCTGTCTCTATCAGCTCTTTTACCTGTTCGAGGTAGGATGTCAGCCGGAAGAAATAGTTTCGTTCGGAGAGAGTCTCCGGTTTGACGAGATGATCGGGACAGAGTCCATCCTCAGTCAGATCTTTCTCTGTCAGGAATTTTTCACAGCCGACGCAGTAGAGACCCTTATACTCCGCCTCATAGATCGCGGTTTTGCCATCCGGCGTTTTTGCCGAGTGGAGTTTTTCAAGCAGAGTCTGGACTGCCTGCTCATGACGGTCATCAGTGGTTCGGACGAAATAATCGTTGTGTATACCGAGAGTTTTCCAGGCATCCTTGAAATACTGTGAGTTGTTATCTACGAGTTCTTTCGGTGTAATTCCGGCTTTTTTCGCCGCCTGTTCGACCTTGGTGCCGTGCTCATCGGTTCCGGTCAGGTAGAACGCATCAATCCCCATCAGCCTGTGGTAGAGCGCCAGAACATCCGCCGTGACAGTCGAATATCCATGACCGATATGCGGTCTGTCGTTGACATAATATATTGGTGTCGTAATATAGAAACCCTTATTCAATTTCCTGCTCCTGATCTCCGTTGTTCATCTCCGAGACTTTTTTGAAGAATGATGTCTTACGACTGCGGCGTTTCTGAACCTCTTTCAAGCGTACGATATCCTCATCCCCCGACTGATACCGCACGGTCATTTCCTGTGTAAATATGTTCAGCTTCTCGACCGTTCCCTCTCCCCTCTCGGTCTTGTATTTGGAGCCAAGCTCGGGGAAGGCTTTCAGCGTTTCGCGGTAATGTTCTTTTTCGTAGCGCAGGCAGCAGAGAAGTCGTCCGCAGTTACCGGATATTTTCTGTGGATTCAGCGACAGGTTTTGTTCCCGCGCAAGCTGGGTTGAGATCGGATCAAAATCACGAAGCCAGCATGAACAGCACTGACGCAGCCCGCAGATTCCGAATCCGCTGAGACGTTTCGCCTCGTCACGAACGCCGATCTGGCGGAGTTCGATACGGGTTTTGTATATCGCCGCGAGATCTTTGACAAGCTCGCGAAAATCGACACGCTGATCGGCGGTGAAATAGAATGTCAGCTTGTTGCCATCGAGTTGATACTCGGCATCGACGAGCTTCATATCGAGACCGTGCTTGCGGACGAGTTCGTGGCACTGTTCGATAGCGGCCCGCTCCCGGTTGCGGTTATCGAGATCGCGGGTGAAATCGTTTTCCGACGCCATCCGGATGATCGCCATCGGACTTCCCTTGATCTCGGTATCGCCAGGGAGCTGCCATGTTGCGCGCCCGATATCCTCACCGCGCTCGGCGGCGACGATCACACGGTCGCCCTGCGAGAATTCTATGTTATTGCAATTGTAGTAGTAACCTTTTCGCCGAGCCTTAAACTCGACTTCCCATATATCAGCATCCAAAATGGTTTCCTCCTGAATTGAGCAATATACACATATATTACGAAAAATGTCAAGAAAGCGGTGGCGGGGGTAGTGGGTCAGTTTGAGGGGGAGTAATTCGTGGCTTGTGGTTGGCGTACGTCTCGTGCGCCAACAGAGAGATGACAGACAGGGTAGCTCCGGTGCCCCACAGCAAGGGGCTTGTTGAAAAAGGTCTTTGAAGAGCAGATTGAATATGTATTGATGTATACATGCAAACAAAACGAAATAATCCACAGCATGAGATGATCCTTGTAGATTCTTTAGAG
>Ga0272443_10000173_pt1 | contig 122591 bp, 102 predicted proteins | sample SSMAcet12_FD_193581 | JGI IMG/M metagenome (GOLD analysis project Ga0272443, IMG submission 193581) | Marine sediment archaeal communities from Little Sippewissett salt marsh, Falmouth, MA, United States - SSM-Acet-12 | ecosystem: Environmental > Aquatic > Marine > Wetlands > Sediment ... | reverse complement strand
TCCTCTCTTCAGGGCCGCCAGGATCGCTCCGGTCGAGGCCATCGGAAGGGGACGCTGATGATCCTGAAAATCGCTTTCAGGAATCTGAGGCGACACCTTCGCCGGACGATCCTTACCCTTGTCGCCATCGCCCTTGGAACCGGGCTTGCCCTGTTCTCCATCGGACTTGGCGATGGCGCCCACAGGCAGATGATAGAAAACGGGGTGCGCATTGGACAGGGACACCTCACCCTCCAGAGAAAAGGGTACATGGAGGCCCCTTCCTCGTCCCTGTTTATTGAGGACCCTTCTTCCTACGCGGGCATCATCAACGATTCACCCTACGTGGCAAACGCTTTTCCCCGGATTCGCGGAGACGGGATGCTGGCCACGGCCGCAGGCGCCGAGGGAATCCAGTTCCAGGGAATCGACCCGAATGAGGCCGAGGAGTCCCCTATCTTCAGAAAAAGCATGGAGTCGGGCCAGTTCCTCGCGCAGCGGGATGCCCCGCGGGTGGTATTGGGAAGGAAGCTGGCCGAACGTCTCGATCTGAGCCCCGGGAAAAAAACCGTTCTGACGACCCAGGACGCAAACGGCGAGATCACCAGCGTCCTGCTGCATGTCCAGGGGATCTTCAAATCGGGGTCGGACGCCATCGATGGAACCATCTGTCTGATACCCATAGGAGCCCTTCAGAAAACCCTTTCCATGGGGGACGGCTATACCTCCATCGCGATTCTTCTTGAGAATCCCTTTGAGCAGGAAGCGGCATATAACACCCTGCGCAACGCCCTCCCTGAAGGTCCCGTGAAGCTTTACGAGTGGCAGGACCTTCAACCGGATCTCCGGGATTACGTGGTCATCGATGACGCCTTCGGGTACATGCTGTATGCCATCATCCTCCTCATCGTCTCCATCGGAGTCCTTAACACCGTCCTCATGTCCGTCATGGAGCGCAGGAGGGAGATCGGCATCCTCACGGCAATTGGGATGGGGAACGGGTCTGTCATGGGAATGGTGCTTGTGGAAACGGTCTTTTTGACCTTGTTCGGCATCGCTCTCGGACTCCTTCTGGGTCTGGGAGTCAACTGGTATTTCTCCACCTACGGACTGGATCTGTCCTCCTTTTCACCGGAGGAGTGGAGCCTGGCCGGCACCGTGATCGATCCGGTCATGAAGTCCCACCTGAGGGCGGGCCGGGCCTTGGGTGTGTGCGTGGTGGTATTCCTCCTGACCGTGACCATGGGCCTCTATCCGGCCTGGAAGGCTTCCAGGACCGAACCGGTGGAGGCAATGGAGAAACCGTAATAGCCGTATCGAACCAACGACGGAACGACAGTGAGACCTGGCGGGAAATACCTGATGTTTTTTCGTCAAGTCGTTATTTCCCAAATCCGTACCGTCGAATAGGCTTTTCCAGGGAGAAGTGCTTATGTCCATCATCCGGACGGAAAATCTCAACCGCTATTACCAGCAGGGCAGCGACAAGGTGCACGCTTTAAAGGATGTCAACCTTCAGATCCAGGAAGGGGATTTCGCGGTCCTCGCGGGGCCGTCCGGTTCGGGGAAAACGACCCTCCTGAACATGATCGGTGCCCTGGACAAGCCGACTTCGGGGAAGGTCTGGCTCGACGGCAAGGAGATTACGGCTTTATCGAGGCGCCAGCAGTCCGGCCTTCGACGGGACCGTATCGGATTCGTTTTCCAGTTCTACAACCTCATTCCCGTGTTAACCGCCTACGAGAACACGGAATTCGTTATGCTGCTCCAGGGCGTCCCCTTCGAGGAAAGGCACCGAAGGGCCATGGATCTTCTTAAAAAGGTCGGACTGGAAAACCTTGAAAAACGCAAGCCTCACGAACTCTCGGGGGGACAGCAGCAAAGGGTGGCCATCGCCAGGGCCCTGGCCTCTGATCCCGCCATAATCCTGGCCGATGAGCCCACAGCCAACCTGGACTCCCACACGGAAGCGGGCCTCCTGGACCTGATGGAAGACCTGAACCGCGAGATGGGAACCACCTTCCTCTTTTCTTCCCACGACCCCGATGTGATCAAGCGGGCCAGGAGGCTGATCAAGCTCCACGATGGAGAGATCGTGTCGGATGAAAAGATAAGTCCAACGTCCAACGTCCAACGTCCAACGTGAAAAGAACGTCAAACGTCAAATGTCCAACGTCCAACGTGACATCATGTTCAGTGGCTTCCTTTCGAGCTTATTCGTTAAACGTTCGACGTTAAACGTTAAACGCCGAATCACGCCAGGCTGTGCTTACAGGAAAGCACCCCTAAACTATCTCTTCATGACATCAGCCATGATGGCCTTCATCCTCCTTGTCCCCTCCGTGGGCCTGGCGTGGTTCGGGCTTGAGCTCGATTCCAGCCTCACCGGGACCTCGGACCCGTACGAGACGGCCGGCGGGGGGGAAGGGGGGATCTGGGAGTTATCGGGAAGGGCCATGGTTTCGGAGTCCTTCGATTCAGTTGACGCCGAGGCGCACTGGCTCGTGACCACTCTTGGATCCCTTGGGGACCGCAGCCTCCCCGTCCTGGCAGGACCCAACCCTTTCCGGAGCCTGGACTTAGAGGACACCCATCACACCGGAGATAATACCGCCATTTTCTCGGAATTTGACCGGCTCTGGATCGCCCTGAACGGGAAGGATGTCCATCTGACCCTCGGACGGCAGGCCGTCTCATGGGGTGAGGCGTATTACTACAACATCGGCGATCTTTTCGGGGCGTTTCCCATCACGGAAACCAACAGGCTTTACAAGACCGGGATCGACGCCGTTTCCATTGACATCGACCTGGGGCCCTTCTCCACTCTGTCGGCCGCTTCCGTCCCATCCGACGAGGGGGAAGACAGCTTGGCCGGCCGGGTTCTTTTCCCCCTGGGCCCGGGAAGTCTGACCCTCACGGCAGGGTCCGTCCTTCAAGCGGCTCTGTTCGGGGCCGGCTGCACTGTGGATGTCAGGGGAACAAAGGTTTACTCAACCGGACTTTTCACCGATCCGGATGGGGAAAAGGAGTTCCTGGAATTCGTCCTCGGGGCCGAGAGGCAAACCGGGGCCTACACCCGCATCGCGGGGGAGCTGTATTTTAACGGATGGGGAGCTGACGACGGGAACGACTACCCCGACCTTCTTTTTTCCGAGCGCTACCAGAGCGGCCGAGCCCTCGCTCTTGGCAGATGGAACATGGCCTTCGAAATTTCCCGCCAGATGTCCGCTCTCCTGACCGTCACGCCCGCCTTCTTCGCCAACCTTTCCGATGGGAGCGTCCTGCTCCGCCTGGATGGAGGCTACTCCGCCTCCGACCTGACAACGGTCAGCGGCGGCCTTTTCGCAGGATTCGGGGACCGGCCGGACGGTGCCGTCCCGGAAAGCGAGTTCGGGCAGATGCCGGCCACCATCTTCGTAGAGGTGGTGCACAGCCTGTGAAAACTTCCAATTGAGAATTGAGGATTGAGGATTGAGAAGTGAGTGCACATGTGCACCGGTGCACTGGTGCACACCCTGGTTCCTCCTTTTCTTTGCAACACACCCTCCCTTCTGTTAGAATCGCCGCCCGCTTTTCGTACCTCCCGGGGACTCTTTCCCCCTTCACAGACGCCCCCGGAATCCGGGGGATCTGCCTCTGGATGCGGAATCGGGGGGGCCGGGGAAAAGACCAGGTGACCTGCGGAGGTGATTTCCCGCGGTCGGACAACAAGGGAAGGCTCATGGAAGCACTGATCAGTTCAACGGTTGCCGTCACCATCGCCGAGATCGGCGACAAGTCCCAGCTTCTCTCCCTCTTTCTCGCCTCGCGTTTTTCCCGGCCCTACGCCATCATCGCCGGGATCTGCGCGGCAACGCTCTTTAACCACACCGTCTCGGCACTCCTCGGAGCCTGGCTGCTCGGGGTGATCCCCGCCCCTTTGGCTCCCTGGATCATCAGCATCAGCTTCCTGCTTATCGCCCTGTGGCTCCTCATCCCCGACAAGCAGGAGGAGAGCCCTGCCCGTTTTGACAAGTATGGAGCCTTTATCGCCACCACCGTCCTTTTCTTCCTGGTCGAGATAGGGGACAAGACCCAGATCGCCACCGTGGTTCTGGCGGCCAGATACAGCCAGACTTTCCTCGTGATCGTTGGAACCACACTCGGGATGGTCCTTGCCAACCTCCCCGTCGTCCTGGCCGGGGGCTGGATCATGAGGATCCTTCCCCTGAAACTGGCAAGATGGGGAGCGTTTGCCCTGTTCCTTTCGATGGCGGTCATATCGGCCATTGCGGCCCTTTCGGGGAATTCGCCGGCCGCCGGATGATGTCTTTTCTTCCCGCCCTTTCCCCCTGATGAAACAGCATGTGAGAATCAAGAATTGAGAATTGAGGATTGAAAATTGAGTGCACATGTGCACCGGTGCACTGGTGCACACCTTGGTTCCTTCTTTTTTTTAATCACAAATCCACCTTTTTCTCCTCTGGACCCTCCCCGTTTTTTCCGTCGGGTTCTGACGGCTGATCTCTCCCCTGAGCACTGGATTTCCTCCCCCGCCTCCCCTCGGACAAATAATTTTTTACGGGGTATACTTTTTTAATCAGGGAGGATTGCCGATGAAGATTCTACCGGGAAGAGGGAGGTTTTTCGTCCTGAAGGCTGGATTGTTCGTGCTTTCTTTCATACTGGCAAACGGCTTGACAAGCGGGGTGCGGGCCCAGGATAACCTGGCTTCGCTTCGGGCTTTCTGGTCCAACAAGCTGCCCAGTACCACCGAGCTGAAAAATGATTACAACAACCTGAGCACCAAACCTTTCGGACGTGAGGATCTGGCTTTCAGCCTGCTCATTCCGAGGGACTGGAAGGATACCCCGGTTACCGTCAACAAGGAACAGCTGAAAAACGACTCTGTGAACTGGATCCTCCTGACAACACAGCTTTCCCCGGAAGAAAAAAACGAGGCATCCATCCAGGTGGCTTTTGTCCGCCTCGATCTGGAGATGGGCTTGTCTGATTACCTTGATCAACATTCAGAGGCAAACAACTATAAGACCCTCCTCCGCCGCCATGGTGTCTATAACAACCGCGAGATCGAAGAGACCCTGGCGCTGTCCACAGACCAGATCGCCCGGATTACTTTTTCCCGCCACGGGGACCGGATTTTTGCCGTGGTGTGCTCCTGTCCCGAATCCGAGTACCAGCGGTATGCTTCGAGTTTCGCCGCCGCAGCCATCTCCTTTACCCTGAAAAAGGAACCACCCCAACCTTTTTCCTCAGTCCCCATGACGACCTTCTCCTCGGCAAAGGCTCCCAGATACGAATTCAGGTATCCCGAGTATTGGGAGGTTGAGGAAGTCCGGGGACAGCCGCCCGGAAAAAGCGGCGTTGAGATCCGGATGACGGCACCTGATGAAAAGGGCCAGACGATGACTTACGGTTACATATTCGTTCAAGGATATGACAAGAGCACCGGGAAAACACCCAGCGGCATCTTAAACGAGATAAGAAAAACCCTTGAAGCCAAGCCCTTGACCTTTGAGGAAAAAATCCTTTCGGCGAATCTCGCTTCCGGAACGGATGATCTCCTGTTGAAGCTCCAGAGATTCCGCGCCGCCGTGAAGGGAGTACCCGCGGAGGTAGCCACGCTTGTTGTTGGGCGAGGCTCCGATCTCCTTGCCGTGAGCCTGGTCGCACCGCCCCGGGACACAAACCTGCTGGCGTGGATGCACTGCTGGAAGATTTTCGAGATCGTGGCTGGAGACCTGGCGGGAAAAGAACTTCCCATTTTACACGTGAAAAACCTGATCCTTCCATCAGAGAAACAGCTCGCCTCACTGGCCATGGACACCATGGAGAGCTTTTCCCGGGCCGTGAAAGATAACGATTTCACCCAATTTTTTAACAACACATCAAATCTTCTTCAGGTCCAGTCGTCACCAGGGCACCTGCGTTCGGCGTTCAGCGGGTTTTCCAGACAACCGGAGATCCCCCTTTTACCCCAGCACGGACCCGTCGTCCTGACGAAGGATGGATTGATTGACGAGGAAGGCCTGCTGGCAGTTGAAGGTTACCTCCCGACGAAGCCCCAGGCGACCACCTTCCAACTCACCTACCTGTATGAAAAACCCCGGTGGAAACTGCTTGGAATCAACGTTGCCATGCGCGACGATCCAGCAAAAGGGCAGTGAGATAAGGGGCCATGAACAGAACCAGGACCTTTTTTCTGATGGTGTTGATGACCATCCTGTTCGTTGCAATAGGCGCTGCGGTGGGAGGGCGGTCAGGAGCTGTCCTGGCCTTCCTTGTTGCCGCCGCGATGAACTTCTTTGCATACTGGTTCAGCGACAAGATCATCCTGAAGCGCTATGCGGCCCACCAGGTGGGCCCTGAGGACCAGTCCCACCTCTACAGGATCGTGACCGAACTGGCTCAAAAGGCCGGCCTCCCCATGCCGAAGGTTTTCGTTATCCCCCAACAGAACCCCAACGCCTTTGCCACCGGCCGCAACCCCGGGCACGCGGCCGTCGCGGCGACACAGGGACTCCTGGAGACCATGGACGACGACGAGCTGGCCGCGGTCATGGCCCACGAGCTGGCACACGTGAAGCACCGTGACATCCTTACTGGTTCTATCGCCGCGACATTGGCGGGAGCCATTGCCATGCTCGGGCAGTTCGCCAGGTTTGGCGTCGGGAGCCGGGACCGCCGCAACAACCCCCTGGGAACCTTGCTCATCGTGGTCGGAGCCCCCCTTGGCGCGATGCTCATTCGAATGGCCGTTTCCCGGGTGAGGGAATACGCGGCGGATGAAGGCGGGGCTCAAATCAGCCGGAAGCCTTTGGCCCTTGCCAGCGCCCTTGATAAACTCCAGCGGGGCGCCCGGACCCTTCCCATGACCCGGGGGAACCCCGCCCATTCCCACATGTTCATCATGAACCCTTTCACCGGAGGGCTTCAGAGGCTTTTCTCGACGCACCCGCCCCCCGAGGAACGGATCAGGCGCCTGCGGCTCATGGCCGGAAGAGAAGGCCAGTTAAGGTGAGGGTTTTTTCGGTGCATGCCAAGGGAAAGAAAGGCATTTAAAAAGACCCTTACAAACATCGGGCCAAAGACCAGGAAAGGGACAAAAAATCAGAAGGGAGAAGGACCTTCCCCGGGATTGCTCCGGGGACTTCCCGTTCGATGGAGTTTTTCGAAAAACTCCATCAAAAAGCGAGCGGACCGCATTTACATCCAGGCACACCTGCGTTTATTATCTTCAGATAAAGGTGAAAACAGGGGCTCGATGAAAATCCCACCAAGCAAAGGAGAGTGCGACCGTGGCAAACTGCGTGGACATGAAAAAAGGCGATGTTTTTATTTGTGATGCGTGCGGGCTTGAAATCGAAGTCGTCAAGGAATGCAGCTGCGGCCAGGAAGAAGAGGATGCCTGCAGCAGGCCGATGGAATGCTGCGGCCAAACTATGAGGTTAAAGTGAAAAAAATGGCTGGAAGGCCAATTCCGGGACATTCCCGGGGCAAGACCTGACGGCCGACCTGCACCATTTTTCCGACAGATGCAAGCAGTGGAAAAGACCCGGATCGGCAACGTGGCATTGGCATACAGGATGAGACCGGGTTCTTCCAGAGCGGTTATCTTCATCCACGGCCTGGGTGACTCTCAAAGTTCCTTTTCGTCCTTTTTCGAGAAGGACCTTCCTGATGACCTGACCCTCGCCGCCCTGGATATGCCCGGCTGCGGTAAAAGCGACAGGCCCACTGATTTTTCCTACGCCATGAAGGACCAGGCGGATCTCGTCCTTAAATGGCTGAGGGAATTTGGCTTTGAGAAAACGATCCTCGCCGGGCACAGCATGGGCGGAGTCATCGCCCAATATGTGGCCGAATCCCTTCCCCCTGAGAGGATCGAGGGCTTTGTCAATATCGAGGGGAACCTTGGCATCGAAGACTGCTTCTTCAGCGGCAGGATCGCGTCATACCCTGAGTCAGCTTTCGAAAAAAACGGGTTTAAAACCATTGTAAGGGCGCTCAGGGCAGGAACCGCCGGTGATCCCTCCTCCGTGATGAAACAGTACCTGGATAATTTTTCAAAAGCCCTTCCCCGTGCCGTGTACAGATCCTCCCTTTCCCTGATCGAGGAGAGCACACACGGGCGCCTGAAGGAAAGGTTCAGCGCCCTGGCCTTCCCGAAGGGTTTCATCTCGGGTGAAAGGTCGCTCACCCCTTCCCTTTCGGACTACCTGGAAAGAAACCGTATCCTCCATCTGACGGTGCCGGCAAGCGGCCACTTCATGATGCTCGAACAACCCGAAGCTTTCCATGAGATCTTCTGGCGGATGCTGGAGAGGATGAGAGGATTGAGAATTGAGCCTTCGGCAAGCTCAGGCCAGGGAATTGAGAACTGAGTATTGAGAATTGAGGAGTGTCCCTGCCGTCATGATCAGCGCCACGGCGCTTCTGTGAAACCTGGACTACCACCAGTGAACAGATACAGCGAAAGACCTCAGCTTACGGGGGGCCATGGCTCGATTGATGGAAATCTCTTTCCAGCACGCTAAACGCCTGCCTATCCGTTGGAAAAGGACTTAAAAACGCAAGCCCCGGAGTTTTTCAACGGAAACACGAAATCCGGAAAATATCCAAACCGGAGAATGTGAACTCCGGCCCCGGGAATTGCCCGTCCTGAGCCTGTCGAAGGATGGCCTGCCACGAGCAAATAAAAAAGTCTGGAGTACCCGTTCGACGCAGGACATGTGCTGTCGGTCCCTTGTTCGGGATTACTCGACGCTGTCCGTCGCTTTCGCCTTTCGAATTATGGCCTGCCACGAGCAAATAAAAAACTCACCCATTTCATGGGCGAGTTTTTTATGCGTCTACTGGTGGAGACGGCGGGATTTGAACCCGCGACCCCCTGCATGCGAAGCAGGTGCTCTCCCGCTGAGCTACGTCCCCGGCTAAAAGTAGGCGAACGGGAAATTTACCGCAATTTCTAGTATCTGGCAAGGCACTCTGCATACTTTTAAAACCAATGGATAAGGGGCGAAATTTATATGCGTAACTCCTTTACAAAATGACGAAAATCGGTTAAATGGTATAACCATTAAACCATACAAGGGGAGCGATATCCACACCCTCTTCAATTACAATAAATTCTGACAGAAACGAGGTAGAGATGGGTAAAACGGCTTTGCTGATCATCGACATGCAAAGAGACTTTTGTCTTCCTGGCGCCCCCTTTGAAGTAAAAGGTGCAATGAAAGTGGCCAAAAAAATTAAACGAGCCTTGGATGGGTGCCGCAGGCATAACCTGCCGGTCGTCCATGTGTTCCGCTACTACCGTGCGGACGGCAGCGATGTAGAACTCACCAGATATGACGCGTTCATGAAAATCGGGACAAGTCTTTGCCGGGGAACGGAGTCAGCAGAGATCGTTGAAGACCTGGAACCGATAGAAGGGGAATACCTGGTGGTCAAGCAGCGCTGGAGTGCCTTCTTCCAGACCGAACTCGACCTCCTACTCAGAAGGTTGGGTGTTGACCATGTGGTTGTCACGGGCGTCCAGACCCCCAACTGCATCAGGGGATCCGTATGGGATGCCAATTCTTTGGACTACGAGGTGACAGTTCTGACCGACGGCACAGGGGCAAAGACGGATGAAGTCCACAATGCCAACCTCTTTGACATGAAAAACATTGGGATTCAACTGATGACCTGCGAGGAGTTCAGTCAGAGCCTGCCCAATCCGCCAAGACAGAACTACATGTCAAGGATCCGGAAAGATCTGGAAGAGAAGAAGATCGCCCCGGAACCTGCTTTCTATTAAAAATCTGATGCTTCTCAAAATAGAACAGGGTGACAGGATGTTACGGCGACGATATGGCGGCCACAAGTGGGAATGACGCTCATGGAAAAAGATTGTCCCCGATCAACAGTTCAGAACGCCCAAGCCCATGCACGAGTATTCTTCAATTCAAAGAGGAAATGATTAAGAACTCAGATAAGGAGGCTATAAAATGAAAGCTGACCTCGTGATCAAAAATTGCCAGATCGTAAATCCCCAAAAAACTATTCTAGGGCACGGGGTGGTCGTGCATGATGAAAAAATTATCGGAATTGAAAGAGAGGCAGATCTTCCTGATGCGGAAAAAGTCATTGATGCCAAAGGTAACCACCTTTTACCCGGGGCCATTGATCCTCATACTCATTTTGGCTTCTACACAGATCCCAGAATTGCCAAGGGGTTTGATGTGGAATGCCAGACCGGCACACAGGGTGGGCTTTTTGGGGGGATCACCTCAGCCATAATGATGAACACCCTGAGCAGCATGATGGACAGCGCGAAGACGGAGGAAGAGGTTCCGCATCCTCCAGATCGCGAGATGTTTGAGGAGATTAAGAAGAACATTGAGAAGAACTCAGTGATCGACCTTGCGCTCCGCCCTTGGATCCGGAATCATCAGGATGTTGCGGACATTCCCTATTATGCTGATGTCATGGGAATCGGATCGTTCAAATTCCGCAATGACGTCTTCCCGGGCAGTCCCACCAATAAGGTAACAGGCTTTCATGGTGTCGACAACGGCACGCTTATTGCGGGGATGGAGGCCATCAAAAAAGTGGGCGGGATTGCCTGCATGCACAATGAAGATCCATACATTATCAAGGAGTATACGGCCAGGATCAGGAAACAGGTTGAGGAGGAAGGTCGAACCCCAGTCCTGGAAGACTGGACCGCAGGAAGGCCCAGCGTCGCGGAATATGAAGCCTTGAAGTCAAACATCACTCTGGCCCAGGGTGTAGGAATCCCCTTTTACGGCGTCCACACTTCGCCGAAAGAGTCCATCGACCATTTCGCAAAATGCAAGGATGAGGGGCTTGAGGTTTATTGCGAGGTCGTTTCCCACCACATCATCTTCAACAAGCATTCGCGATTTGTAAATGATCCCGATGGCTGGATTGGATTGACCATTGTGCCCTTCAGGGATAAGGAGGACCAGGACCGGATTTGGGAGGGGATTACCGAGGGTATCGTCGATTGCTATGGGAGTGACCACGTAGAGGGGATACCCGGTCAGAAGGCGATCATGTGGGACCGCGATTTCGGGAATTCCGAGGTCGAGATCCATTACCCGTGCATGCTCAGCGAGGGGGTCAACAAAAACCGTATAACGATCAACAAACTCGTCGAAATTGCGGCTGAGAATCCTGCAAGGGTGTTCGGCTTGTATCCCCAGAAAGGACACATCGGAGTAGGGGCCGACGCGGACATGGTCATCGTGGACCTGAATGAGGAAAAGACAGTGACGTATGACCTTTTCCCGACCCTCAAGAACAGCATCACGCTGTACGAAGGAATGACGCTCAAGGGATGGCCTACCATGACCTTCGTGCGGGGAAATGTTGCCATGGAGAATGGAAAAATAACTGCCAAAATGGGGACAGGCAGATACTTAACACATAAATACAGCGGATATTTAAGGCACTGATTTCATCTCGTAATTAAATTTGACGTTCTTCTGTAAGGTTTATCTTTATCCTTGAAAAATGGATGAAGGGGGAGGAGAAGCCAAATGGCTGACGAAAAGGTTACAGAGGCAGTCGAAAAAGTTTTCGAGATTGGGTCAGATGATTTTTCTCTTGAAAGAGTGCCAGACCATGCCCGGGCCGGTTGGCTGGATATCAGTTTAATTTATACCGGGTTCACAATTATACCCACAGGAATCATGCTGGGCGCAATTATGGGTGCACATTTCCCATTCTGGCAAGCATTCTGGATCATATTTGCTGGATCTTCGATAATTGTCGCCAACGCAACTTTGATGGGTATTATCGGATATCGAGAGAGAACCTCTTACGGTCTGACAACTCGTTTTGGATTTGGTGACGATGGTAGCCGCCTTCCTTCTGGGTTGCTGGTCATTACATCCCAGGGTTGGTGGATTGTTCAATTGCTTCTTATCATGAGTTTTTGGCCGAAAATCTCATTCTGGAAGGGTGCTGTGCTTCTGACCTTTTTCGGAATTCTCATGACAAGCACGACAAGAACCGGGATCCAAAGAGGAATGAAATGGCTTGCACGTATTACCATTCCTGTGCTGATCCTTCTTTGTATCATATCAATTATCAGGTCGATAGGAGTGGCCGGCGGATGGGCAAACGTCGTTTCGGCCATACCTCAAAAAGCAGGACAGATGTCAGCGATTTCCGGGATTATCATGACGGCTGCTCTATGGATCAATGGATCTACAATGTATCCGGATGTGTCACGATATGCGAAAACTTCCGGGGCTGTTTTTGTTGGTGCCGCATCATCCTTTTTTATAGGATTGTTTGGCCTCGGAATTACTGGATTGATCTTCTTTAACGCGTTGCAGGTTAATGACTTCGGGCCGGCATTCGCCAAAATTGGGCTCAGTGCTTTTGCTTTTATTGTTGTTTTTCTGCAGATCTGGACCACAAACCAGAACCAGATATATTCCAGTAGCCTTGCGCTAGCCAATGCGGTCAGGTTGAAAAGGACAACCTGTGAGACCATTTTGCTGGTGATCTGTCTAATCATTACTATTGCCCTTTCGGTCTTTCCTTTCCAGGCCATCTTTGAAGGTTTCCTGATTTTCCTGGGGCTATTTCTGACGCCAGTTCCTGGGATTTTATTTGCTGAGTATTTTATAATCAAAGGGGGAAAATTCAGTCAGAACCTGAGTGCACTGCCCAAGGTGAATAAGCTGGCCCTTTTAACCTACTTTTTCACCGTTGCTGTTAATGTTCTTCTTTGGGCTACCCTTAAAAAAGCTGCCCCCATTGGGTTGGTCACATTGAATCCGCTCTCAAGTTTTGTCATACACCTTATTTTCACTGCTACCTTGGGTAAAATGGGTGCATTCAAGACTCTGAATCCTACCTCAGATTGAGCGGGCCGAAGAGGTGCAATAGGTGGTGAAATTATTCTGAGATTTTAGCTTTGTTAGATTGTTTTGCGGCTTAAATAAATTTTCTAATTTAACAACAACAGGGAAGGGAATAATACCACCTTCCCTGTTGTTGCAAGAACCATGAGGTTCTTTCAGGATATCAAGTGGTCTTGTATACATCTTTTTTGATTCACGGCTTTTTTAAGCCTGGCGCCATGGTTTAGGGGAAGAAAAGGGAAATTTTCAGAGAGTCAATCGATCTGCCGTATGCCACAAAAGGCACAAGGAACAGGAAAGTTAACTTTTTAGGATGTGCTCCTGATCTACTAACCAGTCCAGAATGAGTTTTTCGACTTGAATCAGATGGGCAGCCATCGCATCCTCCGCTTTGTCGGGATTGTGAGATTCCAAAGCAGCATAGATGGCTTCATGTCCCTGATAGGATACCTTTGAGCCGTCACGAGCATGGAGAGACTTTACCCTTGTCTCCTCCAGGGCATCTCGAAGTGCTTCGATCAGTTCAATAAAGATGGTGTTGTTGGTTGCCTTGGCTATGATGAAATGAAAATCCCTGTCCAAACTGGTGATTTCGTGTCCTTTTACCAGATTTTCCTGTTGAAGTTTCAAATTGAGTCTGATTTCCTTCAATAACTCGTCAGAAATATTAATTGCAGCCAAGCGGGCAAGCTGCGGCTCTATCACTCGTCTGACTTCCATGGGTTCCTTAATTAAGTGGCTTTTTTTCGCCACTTTCTTTAGCAACGTCGTGACCGCAAAATTTGTCGACCCTCTGCTGAAGGTCCCTCCGCCCACTTTGCGTTCAACCAACCCGTTAGCTTCTAAAATCGCCAAGGCCTCGCGGACAGAAAGACGACTGACGTCAAACATTGAAGCAAGTTCCCGTTCCGATGGCAGTTTTTTACCCGGGACGACTTTTTCTTTGGTCAAGTATTCCTCAAGTTGGGACAAAACATTCACGTAAAGCCGTTTCTTTTTAACTTTGACGAATTTCAATTCAGCCTCGATTTTGCATTCATAAAGGGGTCAGTATCCGATATCACCGAAAGAACATTTTCCAGATCTCTAACGGCCAACCCGATGGTTTTAATGAAACCCGACACTGCATTTCTGCCGGATACAACTTAATTTTATAGCCTTCAAGCCTCCGATGGAAGTGAAAAAGAAAAGTGACTCACTAACTAGACCTAACCCAGAATTGACGCAATTAAACATTAAACCCGTTGGCTCTTGGGCTCCATCAAAATGTCAGGCTTATTGTGCCATTTTTGCAAAAAATGGCATATTTATCATTTTCTCGAAAAATGATTTCCCCGGGATGTAAAAAATTGACATTGTTTATGATTTGCTCTTACTAACTGCCAGGCATAACATCAGGTATTCTGTGTCAATCAGCTTACTGCATCACGGATTTAGGGTTCGTCATTATCGTCATTTGAGGACTGATTTTCTAAATGAACGTATGGCTTTTAATGCAATGCCATCGGCTTTTGGGTTATTGGTCTGGTGAACTGGAGCTTGAACCCCTTCATCTCGGCGAGTCTGGACGACGCGAAAAGAGAGACCTCGGGCGTTCACGGGTGTTTTTTTCGATTACTATTCGACTATCCGGAAAGAGCGACCCCCTTTATCTCTCGCCCATCGTTTGATGTGGTAAAGTATCTTTGAACATCAAAAAAATGACTCGGTGCAAAGTGAGGGCATCCGTGCACTGGCTTCACATACGCCGGGGTCAAGACCGGGTCCTTCAATGGAGGTTCTTATGCGGATCGCGATGGTAGGATTAGGCCGCATGGGTATGAACATGGCCCGCAGGCTTCTGGGAGGCGGACACGACGTCGTGGTTTACAACCGCTCGCGGGAAAAAACGGACGACCTTTTAAAAGAGGGAGCCGTCGGAACCTACTCCATGGAGGAGATGGTCAAAAGGCTTTCCCCTCCGCGCGCGGTCTGGATCATGCTCCCCGCCGGAAAGGTCGTGGAAAAATTCATCGGCCGGCTCCAGGAATTGCTTGAGCCCGGCGATATCATCGTTGACGGGGGCAACGGTCATTACAAGGACGACATCCGCCGCGCCGCCCAGCTCGAGGAAAAAGGGATCGTTTACCTGGACGCGGGTGTTTCGGGGGGGATCTGGGGGCTTTCCCTGGGCTACTGCACCATGGTTGGAGGGCCCCGGGACACCTTCGAGCACCTGGAACCGGTTTTTAAGACCCTGGCTCCGGAGGAAGGGTACCTTTACTGCGGCCCGGCAGGGGCGGGCCATTTCGTGAAGATGGTGCACAACGGCATCGAGTATGGGCTCATGCAGGCCTATGGCGAGGGGTTCGAGATCCTGGAGGCCTCCCCCTATGGAAAGGACCTGGATTTCGCGCAGATCTCCCACCTGTGGAACCGCGGCAGCGTGATCCGCTCCTGGCTCCTCGAACTGGCCGAAGACGCCTTTGAAAGGAACGCGCGCCTCGAGGATGTGGAGGATTTCGTGGAGGATTCCGGCGAGGGCCGCTGGGCGGTCCAGCAGGCACTGGAGACGTCTGTTCCCGTTCCTGTCATCTCGGCTTCCCTCTTTGCCCGCTTCCGCTCCCGCCAGGAAAGTTCCTTCTCCAGCCGCCTTCTTGCAACCCTGAGGCACGCCTTCGGGGGACATGGGATAATCAGAAAGAGTGAGGACTGATGGAAACTGACAAGAGACGCGGGTCGCCAGACGACGGCAAGGGACATGGGGACGCCGGGGCCGTAGGGTCGCCGGACAGCTGCAGGCCGGAGCAACCCAAAGACCCCTGCATCATCGTCATCCTGGGCGCCTCCGGGGACCTGACCTCCAGAAAGCTGATCCCCGCCCTTTACAACCTTTACCGCAAGGACGGACTCCCCGAAACATTCCGCGTGGTCGGGTGCGGGCGGACACCCCTGTCGGACGAGGCGTTCCGGGAAAAACTGGCGCCGGAGGAGGACCCTTCAGCCTGGAATGATTTTTCCCGGAACCTTCACTACGTCGAGCTTTCGTACGATTCCGCAGAATCCTACCATATGTTGGCGGACCGCCTTGAAAACCTGGACCGGGCGGCAGGTACGGGAGGGAACCGCATCTTTTACCTTGCCATCCCCATGTTCCTTTACACTGCCGCGGTCGAGCTCCTCGGAGCCAGCGGCCTGGCCGGGACAAAAGGCGGCGGAGGGTGGACGCGGCTGGTGGTGGAAAAACCCTACGGGAGCGACGGGAAATCCGCGGCCGAGCTCGACGAGGCGATCCACCGGAACTTTGATGAAAAACAGATCTTCCGCATCGACCATTACCTCGCGAAGGAAACGGTCCAGAACATCCTGACGCTCAGGTTCGCCAACGCCGTTTTCGAGCCTCTCTGGAACCGCAACTTCATCCGGCACGTGGACATACAAGCCGTCGAAACCCTCGGGGTCGGGAAAAGGGCCAGCTACTACGAAAAGGCGGGGGTCCTGAGGGACATGTTTCAGAACCACATGCTGCAGCTGCTGGCCCTGACCGCGATGGAATCTCCCAACCGCTTCGATTCCACGGCGGTTCACGACGAGAAGATCAAGGTGTTTCGATCCCTGCGGCCCTTCCCCGTGGACAACCTTTTCGAGAACCTTATCCTCGGTCAATACGGCCCCGGGGTCGTCGACGGGTCCCCCGTCCGCGGCTACAGGGAAGAAGAGGGGGTCAGCCCCTCCTCCCTGACACCCACCTTTGGTCTGATGCGGGTCTTTATCGACAACTGGAGGTGGAAAGGCGTTCCTTTTTTTCTTTCCAGCGGCAAGCGCCTCGCCTCCAAGCTCACGAGGATCTCCGTCACCTTCAAAGACGTACCGGTGACCATGTTCGGGAACGCCCTGGAAAAGACCCTTTCTCCCAATGTTCTGACCATCGGCATCCAGCCGAGAGAACACATCACCCTGTCTTTTCAGACCAAGAGTCCCGGTTCAAAAATGTGCCTGAGGAGGTCGGAAATGACCTTCGATTTCAAGAAAGGGTATTCCGGTCCCAGCCTGACGGCCTACGAGAAAGCTCTCATCGACTGCCTGAAGGGGGACAAGATGCTCTTCTGGCACAGGGACGGGATCGATCTTGCCTGGTCCTTCATAGACCCTGTCCTGGCCCGGTGCGAGGCCTGCGGAGAGAAAGACCGCCTTGTTCCAATCTACCAGGCTGGATCATCAGGCCCCGCCTCCGCTAAGAAGCTGCGGGAATGGATGAGTGAGCAGTGCAGATGAAAAAAAAGGAATTGAGGATTGAGGATTGAGGATTGAGGATTGGAGATGGAAATGCACAGGTGCACAGGTGCACTAGTGCACTGACTCCTCAATCCTCAATCCTCAATCCGAAATTATCTCTTTTCCTATTCCAGGTAGGGTTTTAACAATGCCGAAACCGTCAGATCCGTGTTCCCCTGCCGATTTGCCACGGCCGCCAGGAACCGCCTCATATCCAGACTGACCTTCCCGGGCTCGAGAGCGGCCGCGAGGCGCTGGTATTCGACCCTTTCCGGGTCCGACGCCTCCTCGGAAAGAAACTCCCAAATGGTCTCATAGGCGATACCGGGCCCCTTCTCCTCCGGCGCCTGGGCGAAGGCCTCTTCCATCATCACGTCAAAGAGCATCCATACGGACCCCCTTCCCCGTCCCTGGACCGGATCGATGAGGGACCTGTAGCGTGCGTAGGAGCGTTCCATGACAACGTGCCGGTAGATTCGCCACAACCCCCTGAGGATCTCAAGATCCACCTTGCCCGGAATGACGGAACAGAAATCGCCGGAACAGGTGAAATCCTCCGGCTCCCGGGATTCGGGAAGAGGGACTCTTCCAGGCGGTCCTGAACCGACCTCGGTGGCGTCGGCGAAAACCTCCTGGGGATCGATCTGGATATCACTCCACTCCCCGGGTTCGATGTCCCGGCGGTCAAGGACCGTCTCATGGGGCATCCCCCTTATTCCCATTTCTTCCGCGATCTGGCGGTGCCGGATATAAAGCTGACCCCTCCTCCCCTGGAAACGGAACAGATCGGGATGATCCATCTTTTCCTTTCCCCCATCGGAGAGGGCATCGAAGAGCCTGTGAAGAAAATCGTGCTCCTCCTGGAGGAGACCGTCGCCAAGGAACTTGGGATGAACAAAATGGATGCGCATGGGATCCTTTCCAGGGAAACAGGGCCCGAATGCCAGACTGGACGAAAGGACAAGGACACGGCCGGACGACTGGACGAAAATGCAGATAAGAAAAACCCGGTGGAAAGGTCTTTTCTTTAAGTCGTAAAGTCGTTCAGTCGTTCAGTCGCCCCATTTGCCTCGGACCAGCCCAGAACCTTCGGCCTCCCCCTTTTCTTTCCCTTTTAATCTTAATCCCCTTTTTCTTTCCCCCGATCCAGGAGCTTCATAAAGCCGCTTACAAAATCCATCGGGATGGGAAAGAGGGTGGTGGAGTTGTTCTCGGTCGCAATCTCCCGGAGGGTCTGGAGATAGCGGAGCTGGAGGGCCTGGGGATTCACGGAAATGATCTCCGCGGCCTGTGCCAGCTTGGTGGCCGCCTGGAATTCCCCTTCGGCCGCGATAACCTTGGCCCTTCGCTCCCTTTCGGCCTCGGCCTGCCTCGCTATGGCCCTCTGCATCTCGGTGGGAAGATCCACGTGCTTGACTTCCACCAGCGTGACTTTGACCCCCCAGGGATCTGTGGCCGTGTCGAGGATCTCCTGGAGCTGATGGTTGATCTTTTCCCTCTCGGAAAGGAGATCGTCGAGCTCCACCTGGCCCAGTACGCTCCTGAGGGTTGTCTGGGCAAGCTGGCTTGTGGCGTAGAAGAAATCCTCCACCTCGACGATGGCATTGTTGGGGTCCATGACCCGGAAAAAGACCACCGCGTTCACCTTGACCGAGACGTTATCCCTCGTGATGATGTCCTGCGGAGGCACGTCCATGGTCACCAGCCTCAGGCTGACGCGGACCATCTTCTCGAGGATCGGAATGATGATCACAAGGCCGGGCCCCCGGGTGCCCACAAGGCGCCCGAGGAAGAAGACAACTCCCCTCTCGTATTCCCGCAGTATCTTGATAGCCGAGGAAAGGAACATGACCACCAGGATGGCAATGCTGATTACCAGATAACTCATCGGAAACATGACAACACCCCCTTTAGGATTTATCGTGCTTAAGTGATTGCGTATCCGCGTGGTCCCGGAGAATGCTCCGCCCTCGCGCCTCACGCATGTAGGCGATCACGCCTTTTTTTCCTCTTCCACCTTCAACATCATTCCCTCCGACCCGGTAACCCGGACACGGGCTCCTTCAGGGTACGTTCCATCAGCGAGAGCCGTCCAAATCTCTCCATGGATCCTCACCTTTCCAACAGGCTCCAGGGGGATGGTGACAACGCCGACCTTGCCGATCAGGCCCTCCATTCCCGTTGTTGGTTTCCTTCGCTGGGCGCGTACGGCAAAACCAAGGATCACAAGGAAGAACAGGACGGTGAGGGCGGTCATGCTGAGGACGACTTTAAGGGAAAGACGGTAATATGGTTCAACAGTTTCGAATAACATAATGCTCCCCAGAAATAACGACACCGTTCCTCCCACGGAAAGCATGCCGTAGGAAACGACTTTCACCTCAAGGATAAACAGAACCAGGGCCAGGAGGATGAGAAGGAGGCCCGCGTAATTGATGGGCAGAACCTGGAAGGAGAAAAACGCGAGGATCAAGAAGATGGTTCCGAGGACTCCCGGCAGGATCACCCCCGGGTTGGAAAGCTCGAAAAAGAGACCGTATATTCCCAGCATCATCAGAATGTAGGCCACGTTGGGATCGGACAGGGCCATGAGGATCCTGTGTCTCCAACCCATGGGGAATTCGACGATCCGGGCCTCGGCAAGGTCCAGGACCACTTCTTCCCCCAGAACCTTCACGGTCCGCCCGTCGGCTTTTTCCAGAAGCTCTTCCGTGTCCCGGGCAATGAGATCGATGACGGAAAGTTCCAGGGCTTCCCTCTCCGTCACTGAAACACTTTCCCGGACCGCTCTCTCTGCCCAGTCGGCGTTCCTTCCCCGTTCCTGGGCGATGGAACGGACAAAGGCGACCGTATCATTGATGATCTTCTGGGCCATCACGGATTCGTCATCGAGCCTCCGTTCGTCCTGGCCGGTTTCCTCGGCAGGTTCCGGTTCCTCCATGTCCCCACCTTCTTCCCCTTCATCCTCCTCTTTCTCTTCACTCCCCGCATCGGATGCGGGAGGTTCCTCTTCCTCCCTGTCTTCCTTCTTCGGGGCAAGGGGATTGCCGCCGCCAATGTTGACCGGATGAGCCGCCCCGATGTTGGTCCCGGGAGCCATGGCCGCCACGTGCGAGGCCATTGTGAGGAAGACCCCCGCGGACGCGGCCCTCGCTCCGGCCGGTGCGACAAAGACCGAAACGGGGACCTCGGCCCCCAGGAGAGCCTTGACGATCTGCCGGGTGGAGGTCATGAGACCACCCGGCGTGTCAAGCTGGACCACCAGAAGGGAAGCCTCCTCTTCGAGGGCTTTATCGATGCCTCTTAAGATATAATCGGCCGTCACCGGGCTGACGGGTCCGTCCACCACGATCCTGACCACGGTGGGCCCGGCCGAGGGCGGGATCTCTTCGGCAAGGGCTGCAAACCCCGTGCAGATCAGCGCCAGGAAAAGGAACATCCGCATGAGGCAGTGGGTCTTTTTCATAGTATCTCCGCCCCGAGGCTGGAAATGGGGACCGCCAGACCGTGAAAGGGTTCGACCAGGTCCGGTCCCTTCCGGGAAAAGGGGACCAGTACGATGGCCCGGCTGGCTCCCTTACCTTGAAATTCAGGCCTCGCACCGGTGCCGGTCACGACATCGGCCATTTCATCGGCTCCCTCCGGCGGAAGGTCGGCGGGGAGGGATCTTATCCGGAGCCGACACTCGTAGGGAATAGTCTGCGCGGGAAATTTTGCATCGAAATAACGGACGGACAGATTGTAGAGGAGCTTTGGGGAACGGACCCGGAATGCCGGTATGTGCAGGGATTTCCCCCCTTTTTCCTTCCTCCAGAAAGGGAGGAAAATAACGGAAGGGTCAATTCCCCGGGCCGAATCGAATGCCCAGAGGCACTCCCTCTCTCTCAGCCTTCCCCCCAGAGGCTCCCAGCCCCGTCCGCACGCCTGGCAGAAACGGACATAGCTCATGGGATCGGAAGTCAGGTCCCCGGAGCATTCCGGGCAGATCAGCGGGGCCAGTTTCAATCTTTTTTCTCCCGGAGGACGGCAGTTGACCAGGTCCAGATTATCGAGAAGCTTTTCCATTTCCTCGTGGCCGATCTGCCTGATCAAAGACCCGCCAACCGCGTCGATGAGAAGCAGGCGGATCCGGCTTCCCTCCCGGACCTCCACCAGGTAGAGCGGGAAAAAAAGGATCGAATTTCTCACCCACATTCTGAAAGGAAGTTCTTCCCTGACGCGGATCCCCGGAGCGGGCATCCCGTCAAAAAAATCTTCTTCCATGTCCTCGTCATGCTCTGCTCTCGTCTTCTGTATGGGGAGAAAAGGAACCTTGTCGGCATTGTTCCGGGTCGCGAGAAAAAGGTTGAGGGACTGGGCACGGAAACCTGGAGAGAAGAGACCCGGCGACAGGTCGACATGGGCGGGACGCATTATATCGACACAACGCGTGACCACCTGTTCAACCATTCCCGGATGATTCGTGGGATCGGGTTTTTCCCCCCTCACCCATTTGATGGCATGGCCGGTGGTCCTGTAAAAAGGAAAATAAAAAGGGATGACAGACCGGAGGAGAGGGGGTTTCCAGCCGTTCTTCATGGCGATCCTCGTTACCTCGTGGGCCGTATCCGAAACCGCGACTCCAGGCTTTAACAAAAATCCAAGCCATGAAGAATGGGCGCCTAGAACGATAAGGCTCGCCCCGCAGTAACGGCAGCGCGTGCCTGTGGCCTCCTGGTCGAAGACCACGTCACCACCGCATCGAGGGCAGTGGTGATTTACATAGGTTGCCTGGTTCACTTTTCAGGCGGACTCTCTTTAATTCTCTCCCCGCAGTGTAGACAAAAATGAGCCCCCTCGGGGACCTTTTTCCCGCATTGGGGACAAACCGGCTTGTCTTTTCCAACTTTCCGGCCGCACCGGTAGCAGAAGCTGGCCTCCGCAGGGAGATCCTGGCCGCAGGAGGCGCACACCTGTCCTCTCACAACGGGAGTCCCGCATCGGAAACAGAACCTGGCATCCCCGGGGAGAACGGCCCCGCACTGGGGACAAGCATCTCCGGACGGGGGCGTGGCAGCTCCCTTGCCTTCCATGGCCGAGCGAAGGAAAGCCGGGACCATCATTCCAAAACCGGCTCCGAGGCCAAGCCCCATCCCGGACTCGGCGGTGGAGGCTCCTTCCCCTTTCCCCTTGCCGGCTTCCCCCATGAACTGGGCGGCTTTAAAACGAAGGTAATCCCCTTCCCCTACCGCTGTCATGCTTCCCCGCTCATCGATGATCCTCTGAACGTCGTCCGGCGGGGTGATGGCCCTGATAACCAGATCCCGAAGTTCGATCCCGTATTTTAAAAAGTCATCCCTGATACGGGCTTTCGCGGCGGCTCCAAGTTCTTCGTAGACCTGTGGAAGCTCGAGAAGGGAATCGACATTTTCCCCCAGAAGATCGTTGATCCGGGAGATGATAACAGCACGCAGGTAATCGGAGATCTCGGCCGTAGTATACACCCCCTGGGTCCCCGCGAGAACGTTGACGAAGAGCATGGGCTGAACGATCCTGATGGTATAGACACCATGGCCCCTCAGGCGGATCATCCCCAGTTCCCTGTCCCGGAAAGCCACTGGATCCCGCGTCCCCCATGCCAGGTTGGTGAAGGTTTTCATGGAGACGAAGTAGACCGCCACCCTGAAAGGGCTTCTGAAACTAAAGGGAAGACTCAGGGCCTTGGTAAGAAGGGGAAGGTTCTGGGTGGTCAGGGTGTGCCTTCCCGGTCCGAGGACATCAAGAGCCCGGCCATCCCTGAAGAAGACCGCTGCCTGGTTCTCATTGACCACCAGCTGGGCACCGAACTTGATGGCCCCCGTCCCTTCCTGGGGAACGCGGTGAACCATTTCCTCTCCCGTGTCATCTACCCATTCAAGGACCTCGATAAACTCGCTCACAACCGTTCCTCCCCTCCCCTGATCACCGAAACCCGGCTCTCAAAAGCTCTCCTCAGGTCCTCCAGCTCCCTTTTCAGATCCTCGACCCATTCCTCCCCCGGGTCCGGATCCCCGGAAGGAATCGATTCTTCCATCCTCCCGGCGGTTTCCAGGAGTTTCAGATCGTGATCGAACAGGTTCTCAAGGTCCTCCAGGCCGACCCCCTCCCGGTCGAACCATCCCGAGTAACCCCTCGGTGCGTATCTAATCTCGTCCTCGATGCGCTCGAGGAGGACGTTGACACCTTCGAGTTTTCCGATGGTTCCAAGTCCCCCTTTCATCCCGGCACGGGAAATGTGGTTCATCCGGTCCGAGATCCTCTGGCGGCATCGGGCAACCGTTTGGGCGATCCTGTCGCGAAGGGCCTTGTCATCGTCTCTACGGCGCTCCCTTTCCTGGTAACCGGAAATACCGGGGATGATCCTCGTGATCTTTTCAAGAAGGTCGGCCGCTTTTGATCTCGTCATTTCTTCCCCCTGTTTGATGGTGAGGCCTTGATCCTGATCTTTCCATCCTCGTTGACGATTTTAAACACGACCTTGTCACAGGCGAATTTCTCCCTAAGGGACTTCGTCTGTTCCTCAAGGGCCTGACGGATCCGGGCCTTTTCGGGTACCTTTCCGATCCCCGCACGTTGGTATTCCCTGGACAGGTTCGAGAAAAACTCGTCCATCTCACTGTTTCCCAACTCCGAGCCGGACATCTCGAGAACAGCCTCGGATCCCGAGTTTGCGGCATCGGGCTTTTCAGCCAATCTTCGCCGCGGCGTCCTCCCTTCCTCGAAATCCCTCAGGTTTTTTTGCCAGAAAACCAGGTAGGTCTGGTAGCGGGAAATGGCCTGCTGGGCCCGGAACCGCAAAGCTGTATTATTGATGACCGTTTTTGTGATGGAACGGATCTCTCTTGCCACCGACGCCGCCATTTTTTCCGGGGCCAGCCGCTCGACACCGGAAAAGTAGCGGTCGTAGGCCTTTTTCAGTTGGTCGATGTCTCTTTCCAGTTTAATGATTCTCTTTTCCATTTTCCCCATACCCGGAAGGTAAAAACAGGTACAAACCTGAAAAAAATGATAACAGAGGGGAGTGGAAGGGGGAAGGGGGGAAAACCGGGATAGGAAAAAGGGAAGGACAAGGTCGTGCGTGGCTGATGCGTGCGTTCGTGCATGCGGGAGATCTTTCCCCTCCAGGCACGTACGCTTCACACAACCATTCGAAACAGGACTCCAAACGTACGTGCTTGATGCGTACATGTGTTCGTGTGAAAGGCCTTTCCCCCTCACGCCCGTACACTTCACGCAATCACGGGGGAAAATGTTCATATCCGGGGGTCCTCCATCCGCCCGGGCCGGCGATTCCCTCAACTTGACACCTCTTGATCCAATGAAATAATCTGCCCTGAGTGGTTTTTACCAGGTCGGAGATGACATCAACCCGATCGGCCGGATATCCGAGGCCCCCAAAAGGAATTTCCCGTCAAAAAACCCTTTTTCTGGAGTGGATCCGGACCCTCATGCATGCCGACACAGAAAACCCTTCCGTCATCATCCTTGCCGCGGGCAAGGGGACCCGGATGAATTCCGCAATTCCCAAGGTCCTTCATAAGCTCCAGGGAAAGCCGCTCCTTTACCACCTGCTGGACACCATATGGGATTTTTCCCCCGCGAAGGCGATCGTGGTGACCGGATCGGGCGCCGGCCAGGTAGAAAACTCCCTGCGCCAGTGGTCCGGGGACCTGTCGATCAACACCATCCTTCAGGAACCCCAGCTGGGGACCGGCCACGCAGTGGCGCAGTGTCTGCCGGCTCTCGCGGAAGTGGAAGGCTCGGTGCTGGTGCTTTCGGGCGACACTCCCGGCGTTCGTGCCCAGACGCTGCGCCGTTTAGACTATGAAAGGACCCTCTCGGGGGCGGGGGTTGCCCTGCTGACCGGACAGCTTGATATCCCCCGGGGATACGGCAGGATCTTGAGAGATGCCGAAGGGAAGATTGCCGGGATCAGGGAACAGAAGGACCTTGAAGAGGGAGAGGAAAAGATAAATGAGGTGAACCTCGGTGTCTATTCCTTTGACGCCGGTTTTCTTAAAAGGGAGATCCCGCGCCTCACGGACGAGAATGCCCAGGGAGAATATTATCTCACCGATCTCGTCAAGGCGGGCGCGTTGTCGGGGGCGGGAGTCGTCGACTGCCCCACTTACGATTGCTACGAGGCCCGGGGGATCAACACCCTTTCTGAATTGTCCGAAATGGAGGCGAAAATGAATGGGGATCACATTCGCAAATTGATGGATTCCGGGGTCAGGATCATCGACCCGGACAAGACCTGGATCGATGAATCGGTTACTATCGAGGCGGACGCGGTGATCCTTCCCATGACTTTTCTGCACGGAAAAACACGGATCGGCGCCGGGTCCTCCATCGGACCGGGGGCCGTGATCACCGATTCCACCATCGGGAGGGATGTCAAGGTCCTTCCCTATTGTGTCATTACCGGTTCCAAGGTGGACGATGGAGCCTCGGTGGGACCTTTTTCCCACATGAGGCCCGGATCGAGCATCGGGCCGTCCGCGAAGATCGGCAATTTTGTGGAAACGAAGAATGTGGCTGTGGGCGAGGGAAGCAAGGTTTCCCACCTGACTTATATCGGGGATGCTCAAATCGGCCGCAAGGTCAATATCGGAGCGGGCTGCGTGACGTGCAATTATGACGGATTCGCCAAATACAGGACGGTCATTAAAGACGGCGTTTTCGTCGGAAGCGGGACCATGATGGTCGCACCGGTAACCCTCGGCCAGGGCTCCCTGGTGGCTGCCGGATCCACCATTACGAAGGATGTCTCCCCGGATGCCCTGGCGCTGGCAAGGGCCCGCCAGGACGAAAAAGAAGGGTGGGCGGCCAGGCGGCGGCAAAAACTCTCCGGAGACGGTAAAAAGGATAAAAGCTGATGTGCGGGATCGTCGGTTACATAGGGAAGCGGGAAGCGGCGGATGTTCTCCTCGACGGCCTTCGGCGCCTGGAGTATCGGGGATATGACTCTGCCGGGATCGCGGTACTTAAAGACGGGAACATCGAACTTCGCAGGAGCGTGGGGAAAATCCATAACCTGGCGGACGCGGTAGGGAAAAACCCGGCATTGGGGAACCTGGGAGTGGGTCACACTCGTTGGGCCACCCACGGAAAACCGAGCGAAGAGAACGCCCACCCCCACCGGGACTGCACGGGTCGCATGGTGGTCGTTCACAACGGGATCATCGAGAACTACAGGGAAATCCGCCAGCGCCTCCTCGCGGCAGGTCACCGGATGGCCTCGGAAACAGACACAGAGGTCATACCCCACCTTATCGAGGAAAATTTCCAGGGAGACCTCGAAAGCGCCGTGAGGAAAACCCTGGGTGAGATCTCGGGTGTTTACGCCATCCTGGCTGTCCACGCCGACTGCCCCACCACCCTGGTGGTTGCCCGTCACGGCCCCCCGATGGTCATAGGCCTCGGCCAGGGAGAGATGTTCGCCGCCTCCGACATCCCCGCCGTCCTGCACCACACCCGTCGATTCCTTTATCTTAATGACGGTGAGATCGGGACGATCACAAAGGACCACGTCCGAATCAACGACATGGAAGGCAGGGAAATCGTGCGAGACCCCATCGAGGTGCCCTGGGACCCGATCCTGGCGGAAAAGGGCGGCTACAAGCATTTCATGCAGAAGGAGATCCACGAACAGCCCAAAGCCCTGGCCGATACCATCCGGGGACGGTTTTTCGAGGATGAGAGGGGGATCATCCTTGACGATATCGACCTTGACGACGAATTTCTCCGGGCCTTGGATCGGTGCGTCATCATCGCCTGCGGCACGTCTTGGCATGCGGGACTGGTCGGGCAGTTTCTTCTTGAAAAACTGGCCAGGATCCCGACCCAGGTGGATTATGGATCGGAATTCCGTTACCGCGACCCGATCATCGGGAAAAATACCCTTACCCTGGCGATCAGTCAGTCAGGGGAAACCGCCGACACCCTCGCCGCGATCCGCGAATGCCGTGAAAAGGATGCCACTATCCTGTCCATCTGCAACGTGGTGGGAAGCATGATCACACGGGAATCGGATGCTGTTCTTTACACGCATGCCGGGCCCGAGATCGGCGTCGCCTCCACCAAGGCATTCACCACCCAGATCATCTGCCTTCTCCTCCTTTCCCTCTTTCTCGGTCGCCGCCGGGGTACCCTCTCCCAGCAGCGCGCCGAGGAACTCCTGGACTCCCTCCTCTCCCTGCCTCAGCAGGTCGAGGATATCCTGAAAAACGAGGAGATGATCGAGGAGCTTGCTGGGCATTTCTTCCAGCACAAGGATTTCCTTTATCTGGGGAGGGGCATCAACTACCCTATCGCCCTGGAAGGAGCCCTGAAGCTGAAAGAGATCAGCTACATCCACGCGGAAGGATACCCCGCCGGGGAAATGAAGCACGGACCCATCGCCCTTATCGACGAATCCATGCCGGTGCTGGTGCTGGCACCCAGAGACAGCGTATATGAAAAGATCCTCTCCAACCTCGAAGAGGTCAAGGCGAGGGGAGGGATCGTCATTGCCGTTGCGGACCACGATGACCCGCAGTTGGCCGAAAAGACGGATCACATAATCCGCGTTCCTGCGACGGACCCCCTGCTCACACCCGTTCTGAGCACCATTCCGCTGCAGCTCCTGGCATACCACGTGGCAGTCCTTAAAGGAACGGACGTGGACCAGCCGAGGAATCTGGCAAAAAGCGTGACCGTGGAATAGGGATTTTTTCCCATGATTCCGGTCGAAATGAGGCTTGCCCTGGAATTTCCGGAAGTCTCGTAAAAACCCATCTGGAGCAAGGATACTCATTACATCTGAAAGCAGGCCTTTTTTCGGTATGACAAAAAAGAGCAGTTCTTCTTTTCCCCTCGATGACCTCAATCCCAGCCAGCGAGAAGCGGTCACGCAGACGGAGGGCCCTCTCCTTGTTCTGGCGGGCGCGGGAAGCGGGAAAACACGCGTCATCACTTATCGCATCGCCTATCTTCTCCAGGAGTGCGCGATCCCCCCTTATGCCATCCTGGCCGTAACCTTCACCAACAAGGCGGCGGGGGAGATGAGGCAGCGAGTCATCGGGCTCGCCGGAAAAGACGGGAAAGCCGTGTGGATCTCCACCTTTCATTCCGCCTGTGTGAGAATTCTCAGGCAGCACATCGAACGGTTGGGGATGAGCCGGCATTTTTCCATTTTCGACGAGAACGACTCTTCTCGCCTCATCAAGGAAAACCTGAAGGAAATGAACGTGGACGCCAGGATCCTGCCCCCCCGCCGGGTCTCCTACCTGATCAGCCGGGCCAAGAACGCCCTTGTCGGCCCTGACGAGATGGAAAGCCAGGGGGAGGTGCGAAGAGACCATCTCTTTGAACGGATTGTCCAGGCCTACAAACTCTACGACCTGAAACTCAGACAAAGCCAGGCCCTGGATTTCGATGATCTCCTCTTTTTCACCTGGAAGCTCTTCGAAGACCATCGGGAGATCCGGGATTTCTACGGGGAGATGCTCAGGTATATCCTGGTGGACGAATACCAGGACACCAACCACGCCCAATACCAGATCATCCGGCACCTGTCGTCCGCCCACCGGAACCTCTGCGTCGTTGGGGACGACGACCAGAGCATCTACCGGTGGAGGGGGGCCGACATAACCAATATCCTGGATTTCGAAAAGGATTTCCCCGAGGCCGCGGTTGTCACCCTCGGGAACAACTACCGGTCCACGGGAAATATTCTCAGCGCTGCTTCCTGCCTGATCGGCCACAACACGGGACGCAAGGAGAAGGAACTTTCAGCAGTCCGGCCCGCCGGCGGCAAGGTCATCGTATTCTCCGCCCTTGATGAGCGGGATGAAGGGGATTTCATCGCCTCGACCATTCACCGCCTCATCCGGCAGGACTCCCTCAGGCACAGCGACTTTGCGGTGTTCTACCGGATCAACGCCCAGTCCCGGGCCATCGAGGATTCCCTGAGGAAGATGAACATCCCCCATATCATCGTGGGCGGAGTCCGCTTCTACGACCGGAAAGAGATCCGTGACGTGATCTCCTATCTCAGGCTGATACTGAATCCCGCCGATTGGGGAAGCTTCGAAAGGGTCATCAACGCTCCTTCCCGCGGGATCGGGAAGTCCTCCATGGAAAAGATCCGCCAGGCGGGGAAAAATGATCTGGAACCTGAAAAAGCCCTGGAAAATGTCCTGCAAAAAGGAGCCTTGACTGGCAAGGGCCGAGCAAACGCAAAGGATTTTCCGGAAACAATGGGAAAGCTCCGGGAAAAAGCGGACAGCAGCTCTCTCGACGAACTGATCGTCTCCGTCCTGGAAGAAACGGGGTACCTGCGTGCCCTGCGCAATGAGGACACCGACGAATCCCGGGCGAGGATCGAGAACCTTCACGAATTCCTGGCTGTAGCGGCGGATTTTCTCGAGAATGCACCCGGGAGCCCCACCGGCGGATTTGAAACCCTGGCGGCTTTCATGGATCAGATCTCCCTCCTCTCTGACATCGACAATTTAAAAGAAGAGGATTCCTCGGTGACACTTATGACCCTTCACACCGCGAAGGGACTGGAATTCCCGGTCGTCTTCATCGCCGGAGTGGAAGAAGACCTTCTCCCTCATTACCGGGCCCAGGGAGAACCGGTTGAGATGGAGGAAGAAAGACGCCTTTGCTATGTGGGAATGACGAGGGCCAAAGAGAGCCTCTATTTGACGATGGCAAGGAGAAGGCGGCTTTTCGGACAATATGACAACACCTTCCCGAGCCGGTTCTTCATGGAATTATCCCCCGAAAACGTCCAGATGCACGAGGAAGCGGTGTTTCCGGTCCCTGGAATCGGAGGGCAAAAACCCTCCCTGACGCAACCTGAGAGCAAAAAAGTGGCCATCGGAGACTTTACCTTCGTCCCCGAGCCGACCGAGGAAGAAGCGATCCTGGTTCCCGGAATGCAGGTGCGCCACCCGATGTTCGGACAGGGACAGGTGATGCACGTCGAGGGTTCCGGGGGTGATGCGCGTATAACCGTCTATTTCCCGCGGGGAGGAAAGAAGAAGCTGATCGCCAGGTACGCGAATTTAGAAATTGCCTAGAAACAACTCGGGAATTTTGTTCTGGTTCTGCTTTATTGTCCGCTGACACCCTTTTTCCATGGGGACAAACCCATGTATTCCACGCCGGCCGTGCGCTTGAGTATCTGGTGTTTCAACAGGCGCAGCACCTCCCGACGGTCAAGAAGGCCGACAAGGATGTCGTCCTTGCCCAATACCGGAAGATACCGCATCCCATCCTGCTGAAAATGGTGAAAGACTTCCGCCAGGCTCTCCTCGGGCGCCACGACCGGAAGACCGAGATTAGCCACATCAGCGGCAATGATAAACTCGTTTACCTGTTCTTCGAAGATCAGGTTTCGCATCTGATCAAGGGAGATCGTTCCCTTGTAGCGTCCATCCCGCCCCTGCACAGGGAAAAACAGGTGGGTGCTCTCCTTGAACTTGCGCAGGATTTCCGGAACCGTGCTTCCTTCGTCGATCACGTCCATCTCCTCGACCATGGCCGTCCAGACCGGATAAGGAGCCAGAAGGTCGGCCTCCGTTTCACCCAGGGCATTAAACCCTCCTGCCATATTGCCCGGAGGATAGGGTTCCTGGCTTTCATAGATCTTGAACGGTCCAGCCAGGGCGTAGCCTACCGCCGTGCCGATGAAGACCGGCAGAATGACGCTGAAATTCCGGGTCGTCTCCATCAGCAGGATCGGGAAGGAGAAGGGCACCTTTCCCACCGAGGCGAAAAGGGCGGCCATTCCGATCACGACATACAGCCCGTCGGGGGTGCCGTTGGGAATCCACAACTCAAAGACCTTGCCCAGAAAGCCGCCCAGCATGGCCCCGATATAAAGGCTGGGAGCCAGCACCCCCCCGGCCCCACCGGTTGCCACGGTAAAGGCGGTGCTGATGATCTTGCCGAAACAAAGGATCAGCAACAACCACATGCCATAATGCCCGTTGATTGCATCCTGCATGTTCCCGTACCCCAAACCCCACAGCTCTTTGGCGACAAAAACGATCATACACCCGTGCAGCATGCCGCCGATGGCCGGTTTGATCCAATCGGGGAGGGTGGAGGCACGGGAAATGTGGAAGACCTTGTAGAAGAAGCGAACATAAAACCAGCCCACGGCGGCACTGGCGACCCCGGCGATCACAGCAAACACAAGGTTATAGGAATTGAAGTGCCATAATGATTCCATGTGGAAGAGGGCTTCAAAACCATAAACCGAGGAGAAAACCATGAAGGAAATGGAGCCGGCAAGGATGGTCGGAAGGAGGTTTTTAGCTTCCAGGCCGTGCTCGTAGAGAACTTCACTTACAAAGATCGCCGCCCCTATCGGGGCGCGGAAAATGGCTGCCAGTCCGGCGGAAGCACCGCACATGGCCAGCAATCGATAGTCGCGCCGTCCCAGCTTGACGTTGAGGAGTTTATCCACACGAAAAAACTCGATGATACGGGCTGCGATCGCCCCCAGACCGGAACCGATATAAGCGGTTGGACATTCCTTCCCGCAGCTCCCGCCCGATCCAATTGTGATCGAGGCGGCAATAATGAGCAGGAAAGGAACCCGCGGCCTGACCTTGCCGTCATGTTGAACGCACTCAACATAACCGTCGGTGGCACATGGAATTGTGAAGGGAAGACCACCGCGATACTTGACAATGCCGCACATGAGCCCCCCGATCGCCGGCACAAAAGCGATCAACAGGGGATAAGTCATCAACCCATCGACCATCCGCCCAAAAAACCCCATGCTGACCTCGATGGCCCAGTTGAACATGATCGCGCCCAGTCCCCCGACCACACCGGCAGAAACAGTGAGCATAATCAGTTTTTTTGCGAGGGTCGCGGAAATCCGGAGCTGCCCGAGGAAAAAGGCAAAATCCCGCATTATGGGGTTGTCAAGAATGAGGCGCCATACCCAGCCGTTTTTCTTTCTGGGTTCTTGTTCCTGATCCTCGGCTGTTTCATCGGCAGAGGGAAGGGGGAGATCAGGATCGGAAAATACCTTTTCCAGTTCGCGGGCAAGATACCGGCGGCGCAGAAGCTGTTCGAGGATCTTATCCGCCGAATCCGCTCCCAGAAGGTCCTCACGCAGTGAGGGGTCCTTCAGAACGGTGCGAAGTCGTCCCAGGAGGCGCCCAGTGAGGGTCCCCTGCGCAAGAACCATGAAAACCAGATGGACCGGCGGCTTGCCTTCCTCTTCCTCGCGGCGAAGCCCGCTTTTGGAGCGGGCCACCAGGATCATCGGACGGAAACCGACCCCGATCTGTGCATGAGGCAGAGCTATCCCGTTGTCAAGGGCGGTGCTGCCCATCCGTTCCCGATCGAGGACGTTTTTGACAAGAGCCTCGGTGTCGATATCCGGATCTTTGCCGGTGGTGGCCACGAGAATTTCAACGATGGCTTCTTCGAAGGTCTGCGCTTTAAGATCGGTCAGGATGTGATCGATGCGCAAAAATCGGGAATACGGCACTAAAGCGTCCCCTTCTCGGGTAAATTGGCAGCGGGAAAGAGCGAGGAATGGGAAAAAAGGAACTGCTTTCGGGGGGAATGCACCTGCGGCGCGTTCAACAGCCCCGCCCGCCGCGAACCGGCCCAAAACCTCTGGCCGGGTATTGTGTATACAGCACCACCCTCCGGTCGTCAAGGAAAAGCAGGATATTTCCTACCCGATAGCTGTGAATTAATTGGGAGACCCATCCGGCGAGGAAGGATCGATCCAAAGGGCCTTCGTGCCAACGGCAATCCAGGCCTGCTTTTCCAGGGATACTGGGCCGGGAGCCCGGAAGGGATAAAAAATCTCCATTGGGAGGAATTCGGCTGTCTGGTTCAAGAAAAGGGGTCAGTATTCGGCCGGCGGATTCCAGACCTCAATGGTTTTTTCTCCCATGTTGCCCCCGATGACCAGGACCCTGCCATCGGCGAGGAGAGTGGCCGTGTGTCCTGTTCTCGGAACCCGCATTCGCCAGGGAAGTTCCCTCGATTGTCCCGTGGTCAAATCCAGAATCTCAGCGGAACGTGAAGATGCCAAATTTGGACTTCCACCTATAACTAAGATTTGGTTTTCACCCACCAAGGTACTTGTGTGAAAAAATCTCGGATAAACTAATTCTCCAGACATGAGCGTTAACACAGCCGATGGAACATCAAATTTCAATATCTCTTTTTTCGGTGTTGTATTTTCATTTCCTCCAATAACAATTAACTCTGGACTATTTAATGAAATCAAAGAAAAATTTTGTATTTCTGGAAAAGAATCCGCGGAGACATAAATTTCTCTCGATACTAAATCAAAAACTTCAATAATTTCAGTACCACCACCTAAGCAAATAATTTTTTGGCTTTTTTCTAAACAGCATGGATCATCTCTTATTATTAAAGAAATAACTATTGTTGATAATTTTTCATTAAGATTTTCCGCGTCAATTAACAGTGCGGCCTCTTGCCATTCTGAGCCAGAATTGTAACCTCCCAATAAAAAAACCTCTCTGTCTTCAATGACAGGAGAGAATTGGCGTCGATAATTTGTCAAAAGAATTGAATCATTTTCATCATTTTCCAAATCTAGAAATTCAAAAAGATTATCCTCCACTTCCGAAATAGTCCCTTTGAAAATAAACAGATTTCCGCCCGCGGCATCATGAAGTACAACCTGTCCGGTCCTGGGATAGATCAGGCTTGCCGCATAGGCACTCGCGGCAAAACCGTTCCCTGAGGGGACAATTTCCTCGATCACCCTTGTATCGAGATTCCCTCCGATAACCAGAACCGTGTTCCCGACGGCAACGGCACAGTGGTCCTGCCTTGGATAGAGAAGGGACCCGGCCCAGGAAAATCCCCCTGATTCGCGAAGTGCGATGGTGGCTTCGCCGCCTGTAACAGTGTTGTCGAGGTTTCCTTCCATGATGACCGTGCCAGCGGTTACGGCCTGGACTCTAACAGAATCGGAATCTCCAAGGTCGATATCCCCCGTCTTTCCGGCCCTTTCTCCCCAGGGAAATTCCCATGTCCTTGCATTGTCCCCATCACCAACGACCACCCTGATGGTTCCTACATAAGGGGCCACAGCCCCAACTCCAAGAACCTCCATATCGAGGTTTTCCTCCCAGTCTGAGGGAAGCTCGACCTGGAGCCGCAGGGTTTTCGTGTCTCCCTCCTGGCCGCACGCGGAGAGGAAGGAGAAGAAAAGAAGCAGCAGTACGGCAAAAATCCGGAATAAAACCCTCAAGATCACCAGGCCACCTCGATGCTGGTCCCCCCGCTCTCCCCTCCACTAGCGGCTGCGGCGATCCCGACCACCAGAAGCACCACAATAACAGGGCCATATCTTTTCCAGGCAGACACATCCCTTATTTCTTCCTCCCCTTTCAAAGACAGGACGGAATTCGGGGGAAGGTTGACCTGGGAAAGGAAAAATTCCTCCGTATCCCCCCATTCGAAACGCAGGGGGGCGGTGAATTCCGACATTCTCCGGGCGGCGACACCCTGATCCTCCTCCTCGCCCCACAGAATCACCTGCTCCAATGCAACTCCCTGGGCATCGATCAGCCAGCATTTAAGGATTCCTTCCCGCCCATCGGGGATCAGGATGTAGTCAACATCAAGCCTCTCCACGAGACGGGAAAGGTAAGGTCGGTCTCCTGCTTCAAGCCGTTCCAGGAAGAACAAGGCGGGCTCTCCCGGAGGGCCAGCTTGCTTCAGGTTAAATTCAGCACAGGGGTGTTCCCACTGGTCTACATCCATCCAGGTGCTCCAGGGTTCATATCCGGGCGCTTTGGCTTCGATAAAGTGCACGCCCGGCGGGAGGTTCCCGGTGGCTCCCCGCGCTCTCCCGATCTTTTTCCCGTTAAGGAACACATCCGCATCATCCGGTGTCCCCGTTACCGTCAAGGACACCGTCCCTTTTGCCTTTAGCGAATTTTTTGCCCGGTTATAGGCCCCGATAACCTCGGGAGAATACCGGTCCGGAGCAAGGACAGCTCCGGGATCCAATGCCGCCGCTTTCGTGAACTCCCGGGCAAAGGAAGGGTCTTTCCTGGCCCGAAGGATCATTCCCTTAAGGATCCTGGACTCAAAGAATACCCGGGTCCGGAACTGGCTGTCGCCCGGGATGAAAATCAGATCCTCGGCTTGACCCAGAAGGGCCGTGGCCTCCTCGAAAGAAAAGGTGAAATATGCCGACCAGGCTTTCTCCATGAGATCGCTGATCCGCTGGAGGGCTTCCGAATCGACCGTTTCCCACGTCTTTACCAGGATCTGCCCCTCATCTTTCCACTGGTCAAGGACGAGAGTTGTCTCCTTTTCTCCTTTCGCCAGAAGCCGGGGGTTAAAAAAGATTTCCCTTTTGGCCTGTTCCCAGGCCGCTCCCATTTCAGGCCCTTCAAAGGACCCTTCAAGAAGAGCGAGGCTGCCGGGGACAAGGCCGGCGGCGGCGCACAGGGATACCCGGAACATGGCGAAAACGAGGAATAGCGCCAGAATCTTAATGAAGGGTGCGTGGATCTTCATCCTTTTTCCCCGGTTTTATTTCCTCCCTCTCAATCTCTTCTTCCTGTTCCCACTTTTGGAGAGTCTGGAGCCCCACCACCCTCTTCCGGTACCAGGTCAGGAGAAAAAGAAGGGTGATACCCCCCCAGATAGAGGCGGAACTGGCAATGACCGGGATCCAGGTGGCCTTGACCCTGGCATACTGACTGAACCCTTCCAGGATCTCCGAAAGTGGTGTGCCAAAGGCGGCCATTGAGCCTCTTTCCAGGCTTCCCGACGCCAGGGAGGCCTGGACAAGCTTAGCGACGGCGGTATCGCCGAAACGACGCGTCAAATACCGGATGAAAAGGAAACTGCGGGCATAGGCCGCTTCCGCCAGTCCTGATTCTTCAGGGAAACCTCCCTCGAGGTCGGGAAATGCCGGGGCTGTACCGGTCACCTGAGCCCACCCGAGATGAAGGATGCGGCCAAGATTCATCTCACCAGACATGTAGGTGGCAATGCCTTCCTCGAACCAGACTGGAAATCTGGTCCCGGCCTTTGACTGGGCATTCCCAAGGACGAGGTGGACCATTTCATGCCGTAGAATGCTCCAGTAGAGTGTTTCCCGGGTTTTCATCGCCCCTGGCGACATGATCAACACGGTCCCGGATGAAGGATAGGTCAGGGCTCCCGCCCATTCCGGGGCCGCCCCTCCGGCAGGCTGTAGGTCCGAGAACTCCTCCCGGCTCCCGGCCACAACTATGGTGTAGCCGGTGGCGGTTTCAAGACCAAGAAACGAGGACGACTCAACCAGGAACCGGTCCGCTTTTTCAAGGATCTGTTCGGCAAGAGCCTGGAAACCAGACCGGTATAAAACAGTGATCCCCGGGGCGGACACCTTCTCCCACGCAGGATCTGCGGCAGGTTCAGCCCAACCCTGGGTTCCCGGGGAAAAAAGGAGGAAAAAAATGACCGCAAGGACACGGGTCACCGGAATTTTCCTTTAAGTTCATCAAGGGGGATGCCTTCGAACTCCACGATCTTGGAGCGGCTTTTTTGGCCTGCCACAACACTTACCCGCCCTTTTGCGATCCCGGCTTTCCCGGCCAGGAGTTTTACCAGGGCTTTGTTGGCGGCCCCTTCCACGGGGGGGGCGCAAAGCCTGACGACAAGGGCTCCCTCGCGCCATCCCTCGACCAGATCCCTGGAAGCTCGGGGTTTGACCAGGACCTCGATCCGGGTCCTTTCGTTAAAGGCTTCGGGTACTGTCACAACGTTATTCTAAGGCCAGGATGAGGGTCGGGAAAGGGACTCTTCCATTGTCGGCGGGTTTTACGACCAGGGAATGCCTCAAGGATGGGCCGAAGAAGGAAAGAACCTCTGCCTTGAGGACCTGGTCGGCCTTGGAAAAGGAGAAGGGGATCGGTTCGTCATCAAAGAGGACGCGCAGGTCCTCCTTGCAGAGGAAACGGTCCTCCTCCCCGATGAGGTACCCGAGGGAAACGGAGAAACGATACTTCCCTTCGGTTACGCCTGACCGGGAAGGGCTGAATTCCCTGGAGAGAACAACCCATTCCCCGAAAGCAACATCTTCAACAGGAGGCATGAGTGCAGGACCGCGAACCCTGACACAGGAAAAGGAGAAAAGAATTGCCAAAAGGACCGCCAGAAGAAGGACGACCCCTTTCCTTTCGGAAGAAACCATAGGTATGAAATCCCGGGGGGAGGTTATTCTTTGTCCTTGGTTACCAGGTATTTGACATTCTCTTCGCGGCCGGCTTGAGCTTCGAGGGCTTCGGTTGTCACGTCCAGCATCTTCAAATGGCCCTGCGCGGCCGCCCTGACAGCGGTTTCGAACTGAACCCTGATGCGTTTGATCTCCACGATCTGGTCGCTCAGGGAGGCCAGCTTCCGGTGGGCATCATCCAGCATCTTGTCGGCTTTGAGTTCGGCTTCCTTTAAAATGATCTCTGCCTCTTTTCTCGCGGAAGTCTTCATGTCCTCCGTGATCTTTTGCGCCGTCATCATGGTTTCTTTCAGGGTCTGTTCCCGCTGTTTCAGTTCGTCATACTGGTTGCCAAGGCGGGCCAGGGTTTCCTTCAGTTTTCCGTTTTCCCTGATGAGTTCCTCGAATTCGGCAGCGGCCAGTTCGAGAAAGGTTTCCACCTCCCGGGGGTCGAATCCCCTGATTTTCTGGCGGAACTGCTGACTCTGAATATCAAGGGGGGATAAACGCATGGCTGCCCTCCTTTCAGGCGCCTCTCATCGCAAGGAAAGAGCGATCCCGTAAAGAGACTGCACCAGGAATGCCTGCAGAAAAATGATTACCAGAATGGCAACGATGGGAGACAGGTCCATCATGCCGGCCCGGAGGGGAAGAAGCCTGCGGATGTAGCCAAGGACCGGCTCGGTAATCCGGACCAGGAACACGTAGATCTGGTTGTAGGGGTCCGGGGAAAACCACGACACCACCGCCCGGATGATAATGAGCCACATGTAGAAGTTCAGGACCAGTCCGAGGACCTTTGCGACGCCAGTGATGAAGTTGCTCAGAATGAACATCCCCTCGATACCTCCCGGGTTACTTTAAAAAAAGTGACATAACTATATAAAGTTAAGGCCAAAGAGTCAAAGGGGGAATGGGTGCGTGCCCGAGTGCTGGCGTTGGGTCGTAAAGGGGAGGAAAAATGTTCAGGACTTTGCGACTTAACGACGGGACGACCGGATGAAAGTCGGACCGCAAAAGAAACCTCCCGGTTCCCGATAAAAAAAGGAACTGACTTCCAAGCGATTTCTCGATCTTACGAAAGACCTTTTCCTCCCGCCGCTCCTTCGTCCGGTGGTTTCTTCGTCCGGTCGTAAGGTCGGTTTCTTAAAATTTGAAAAACACTTAATAAAATCGGTATAATTAGATTATGGATTTTACAAAATGCGTCGCGTTCATCGGGGGCGGGAACATGGCGGAAGCCCTGGCGGGAGGGATTGCAAGATCCGGCATCCTGCCACCCCGGTCCATTACCCTGTCCCACTACCGCGCCGAACGGCGGGAATACCTGAAGGAAACCCTCGGGTTCAGGGTCACACCGGATAACGCCGAAGCCGTGAAAACCTGCGGGACCATCTTTCTTTCTCTCAAGCCAAAGGTGGTCCCGGCGGTGCTGGAAGAGATTTCCGGATCTTTTCAGCAGGGACACCTGGTTATTTCCATCGCGGCGGGTATCACCTTGAGTTTCCTCGAGACCCACCTGCCGGGAGTCCCCGTCATCCGGTCCATGCCCAATACCCCCGCTCTCATCGGCTCCGGGGCAACGGTGATCGTACCCGGCACTTATGTGCGTCCCGAGATGATTGAGTGGGCCGTAAGGCTTTTCCGATGCACCGGAACCTGCCAGGTCCTTACCGAGGATCTCATGGACGCGGTGACGGGCCTTTCCGGGAGCGGACCGGCTTACCTTTTCCATATGGCCGAGGCTCTCACCGAAGCGGGTATTTCCCTCGGGATCCCCGAGGAAAAGGCATCGGCACTCGTCAAACAGACCATTCTCGGTGCCGCTCGCATGATGACGGAAACGGAGGATACCCCGGGCCGTCTGAGGAAAAAGGTCGCTTCACCCGGCGGTACGACCGAAGCTGCCTTGAAATCCCTGGAAAAAGCCGGTTTCGTCGAAATGATCAAGGAGGCCGTAACGGTCGCGGCCAAACGTTCACGGGAACTGGGAAAGAGCTGAGAATGGGTTAACGTTTAAGAGTTGATGACTTCGCAAAAAGTCATCAACGCGCCCCGCGCGGGGCGCCCGGATCAATGACTCGCGTCGTAAGTCATTGATCCGTAAGGAAAGGGAAAACGACGCTTTTCCCTTTCCAGGAAGCGTTAAGTCCCGGATCGGACTTTTTGCGACCCTATCAAGAGTTGAACGCTGAAACATCAAAGAAAGAAACAAAAAAGGAAAACAGACAGGCGAAAAACTCAAGGTTGGGGGTCTTTTTCCTGGTCGCATGGTTGCAGAGTCGCCCTGTCTTTCCCTTCCCCAGCACTTTCCCCTAACAGCCAGTTTTTCAGAACCTCGAATTCCCCGGGATCCGGGAAGCTCCTCTTCATGAAAACAAGGCTGTTTTTTCCCATGGGAATGAGCAGATACCTGTCGGTGGTTTTCACCTCGGAGGGATCGGGACGCGAGAAGTCCTCCTCGGAATGTTCGCTTGATACGAACATCCGATCCTTAATCAGGCGAACCTGCTGGGGAACGAGGAGCGTTTCGTTGGAACCCGCGAAAACGTGGAGAAGGATCATGCCCCGGGAAAATCCCCAGTACAGGAACACGACACCCAAACCCCATAGCAGGCCTTTCAGGTAATTCCCGTCCAGACTGTGCCCCAGAAAAACGAGGCCTGCCAGCACTGGTATGGCCACCTTCCTGAAAAGACGGGTTCCGGCTATGATGCCAATGATGTCGTAAAGATCTTTCCTGTCCAGCTGAAAGGTCAGTTCGGGAATTTCCTCGCAAAGACCCGTCTTCACACCCCCATACCCCTTGCGCCGAAGATCGCGGTCCCGATGCGGACAATGGTCGCCCCCTCTTCCACGGCCACTTCGAAGTCCCCCGTCATCCCCATGGAGAGCTCCTTCAAGCTTTCACCGGGGAATCCTTTTTTGACCAGGTCGTCCCTCAGACCGCGCAGCGCCGCGAAATAAGGACGGGCAGTCTCGGGGTCCGGATCAAAAGGGGGCATGGTCATGAACCCGACGGGCTCAATCCCCTCTTCCTCAAGAAGGGCGCCAAGAATTTCCCCGGTTTGACCGGGATCGCACCCGGATTTCGCAGCTTCCCCGGAAACGCTCACCTGGATCAGGATCCTGCAGGTCCTTCCCTTCTCCCTGTATCTTCGGGCAACCTCCCTGCCCAGGGACACACTGTCGATGGAGTGGATCCAGGAGAAGAGATCGGGGCAATATTTGGCCTTGTTGGACTGCAGATGACCCACGAGGTGCCATATCAGATGACCCGGGAGGTGAGGCACTTTTTCCAGGGATTCCTGGACCCTGTTTTCCCCGAAATGGACCTGACCAGCCTGCGCTGCCCGGGCGACGGTTTCGGGCGGGTGGGTTTTACTGATGGCGAGAAGCAGAATATCAGAAGGGTCGCGCCCACTCCTCTGGGCCGCGGCTGCAATGCGTCCCTTGATTTTTTCAAGGCTGGACCGGATATCATTCATAATATTTATGTATAACAGGTGACGGAAGGAAAATCAGCAGGGGGGTAACAGAATTAATTGAGGATTGAGGATTGAGAATTGAGGATTGAGAATTTAAATTCAGAGTTCAGAGGGAAGAACTGACTCTGGGACGGGAGGACGCGGAGGTGAAAGGGGATGATTTGTTATTACGAGGCATACAACCGGCAAAGACCAATCACTGATCACCAACCACCCCGCACTCTTGCACTTCTGCACTTCAAGAGCGTCCAACGTCCAATGTCCAACGCTTGCCACGCCGACTTGTCACGCCGAAGCTTTAGGCGAAGGCGGGTCCAACGTTCAACGTTCAACGGGGAAAAGGAGAGTCTAACGTCCAACGTCTAATGTCCAACGTGATAGACCAGAGCCCGGATATCTCACGCCCGCTCGTTTCACTCGCTCAAGACGCAAAGACCGCCAAGAAGGAAGAAAATTTGATTTTAACCCCTTGTTTTGGTTCTACTTTGCGAGCTTTGCGGCTTTGCGTGAGGAAGGTCTTCAGCGCTTTGGCGCAAGTGCCAGGATGTCTCACGCTCGCTCATGTAAAAACAGGTTCAACGTTCAACGGGGAAGACCAAGGTCCAACGTCCAACGAGAAAAGACCGTTCAACGTTTTTTTCTCGGCCCTCTGCGTTAAGGCTCTTGGCTTTAAATCATTGAACGCAAAGGACGCCAAGAAGGCTCGCTGGGAGGCCGGTAAAAGCGACGTCCAACGCTTGCCACGCCGACTTGTCACGCCGAAGCTTTAGGCGAAGGCGAAAGCCTTGTGCGAAGGCGGGTCCAGTGAAAGGGCTCTTGTGCACTCGTGCACCTGTGCACAGGTTCACTTCAATTCTCAATTCTAAATCAAGAACAATGAAAAGGGCTGTGTCCTTTTGGACTCAGCCCTTTTATTAAAAATGGCGGGGTCGACGGGACTCGAACCCGCGGCCTCCGGCGTGACAGGCCGGCGTTATAACCAACTTAACTACGACCCCATTTTATTTTTCGCCTTTTTCACAGATCTGGTGGGCGGTACAAGGCTTGAACTTGTGACCCCCGGCTTGTAAGGCCGATGCTCTCCCAACTGAGCTAACCGCCCGACGAGCGAATACTTATAGAACGCTTGGTATTCCCTGTCAACTCTCGAGTTCGGATGAAGAAAAGTGATCTCCGTCCTCATCCGGCTCACGCCGCCCGGAGGAAAAACCCCGGGATCCCGAGGGATCAACCAACCCTGTCAGTGTGCGTGGACCTGCCCGGTCTCCTCGGAAATTCCTCCACCGGTTCCGCCGGGGCTGGGACGAAGAGGAGGTATGGGTTCTTTCTCTCCCGTCTCCTTCAACGCCATTTCGAGGACTTCATCCATGTTCTCCACGGGGAATACTGTGAGACCTTTCAGGATCTCCTTCGGGACCTCCGTCAGGTCGATCTCATTTTCCTTGGGGATGATCACGTTGGAGACCCCTCCCCGATTGGCAGCCAGGAGCTTTTCTTTAAGTCCGCCGATCTTCAGGACCCGGCCCCTGAGAGTGATCTCTCCCGTCATGGCGATATCATGCCTGACAGGCCTTCCAGTAAGAGCGGAGGCAAGGGATGTTCCCAGGGTTATTCCCGCGGATGGCCCATCTTTGGGGATCGCCCCTTCAGGGACATGGACGTGAATATCCACCTTCTGATAGAAGTCCCTGGGCAGACCCAGTTCCTGTGCCCGGGACCGGACATAGCTGAGCGCCGCTCTGGCCGACTCCTGCATAACATCCCCAAGTTTTCCCGTGAGGATGAGGTTCCCTTTTCCCTCGAGGATGGACACTTCCGTCTGGAGGATCTCACCTCCCACTTCGGTCCAGGCAAGGCCCGTGGTGAGCCCCACCCTGTCCTTTTCCTCAATGACACCGTATTTGAACCGGGGGACGCCCAGGAAATCCCTCACCACTTTGGGGGTCACCTGGATCCGCTTTCTGCCTTCCTTGACCTTGATGACTTCCCGGGCTACCTTGCGGCAGACGGAAGCGATCTCCCTTTCAAGGTTCCGGACACCGCTTTCCCGGGTATACCCGCGGATGATCTCAAGTATCCCCTTCTCCGTAATGTTCACGTTTTCCTCTTTGAGGCCGTTTGCTTCCATCTGTTTCTTGACCAGGAACTTCTTGGCGATGTTCATTTTTTCCGGTTCGGTGTAACCGGCGATCCGGATTACCTCCATCCTGTCGCGAAGGGCGGCGGGAATGGGATCGAGGGAGTTGGCCGTGGTGATGAACATCACCTTGGAAAGATCGTAATCAACCTCGAGATAGTGATCGGAAAAAGCATTGTTCTGCTCGGGATCCAGGACCTCCAGCAGGGCCGACGAAGGATCCCCGCGAAAATCCATGCTCATCTTGTCCACTTCGTCCAGAAGGAAGACAGGGTTGATGCTCTCTGCCCGCTTCATGGACTGGATGATGCGGCCCGGAAGGGCTCCAATGTAGGTCCTCCGGTGTCCGCGGATCTCCGCCTCGTCCCGGACACCTCCGAGGGAGAGCCGAACGAAATTCCGCCCGATGGCCCGCGCAATGGACTTGGCGAGGGATGTCTTCCCCACTCCGGGAGGTCCCACGAAGCAGAGGATGGGCCCTTTCAGGTTCCCAATGAGTTGGTGAACCGCCAGATACTCGAGAATCATCTCCTTGACCTTTTTCAGGCCGTAATGGTCCTCTTCAAGGATTTTTTCGGCTTCGATGATATCCAGCTTGTCTTCTGTACTGCGGCTCCATGGAACCGAGATCAGCCAGTCGATGTAGTTGCGGACCACCGTCGCTTCGGCCGCCATGGGTGCCATCATCTTGAGGCGCCTGAGTTCCTTCATGGCCTTCTCGTGGACATCCTCCGGCATCCCGGATTCCTTGATCTTCTCCTCAAGTTCCTGTGCCTCGACCTTTGATTCGTCCTTTTCCCCGAGTTCCTTCTGGATGGCCCTCATCTGCTCGTTCAGGTAATATTCTTTTTGGGTCCGCTCCATCTGGCGCTTCACACGGCTGCGGATTTTCCTCTCGATCTGGAGGATCTCGATCTCGGACTCGAGCACCTGAAGGAGGGAATCCATCCGGCGGGTAATGTCGACCATTTCCAGAAGATCCTGCTTGTCCTCGATCTTGATCATCAGCTGGGCGGCCACAGTATCGGCAAACTTCCCGGCATCGTTCATCGTCGAGAGGGTAGCGAGGATCTCCTGCGGGATCTTCTTGTTGAGCTTGGAATAGCGCTCAAACCTCTCCACCACGCTGCGCATCAGCGCTTCCAGCTTCGGAGTCAGGGGATTGGGAATCTCAAGATCCTCGAAGGTGGCGCAAAAATACTCTTCAGTCTGGAGGAATTCCCCCAGGCGGATCCGGCCCTGCCCCTCCACCAGAACTTTGACGGTCCCGTCGGGAAGGCGCAGCATCTGGAGGATGGAGGAAAGGGTTCCCACCTGGTTGATGTCCTCGGGAAGGGGATCATCGATCTTGGCGTCCTTCTGGGCCGCTAAAAGAATATTTTTTCCGCTGCCCATGGCCTTTTCAAGGGCCCTTATGGATTTTTCCCTTCCCACGAAAAGGGGAACGATCATGTGGGGAAAAACAACGATGTCCCGGAGGGGGAGAACCGGCAGGGACTCGTCGACTATCAGATCATCACGTTTTTCTGTCATAGGGTATCACTCTCCAATCGCCGTCCCGGCCCTCGTGCCGGGCGGCAGGGGATATATTTTGAAAAAAAACCGGCAATGAAGAATCAGGAGACTTTCTTCTCCCCCTCTCCTTCCTCACCGGATTGGTAAAGAAGAATGGGATCGGCTTTGCGGGTTACGACCTCCTCGTTGATAATGCATTCCCGTACATTGGGTTGCGAGGGGAGATCGTACATGATGTCGAGCATGACTTCTTCAAGGATGGCGCGCAGCCCCCTGGCGCCGGATTTCCGTTTCACGGCTTCCACAGCGACCGAGGCCAGCGCTTTTTCAGTGAACTTCAAGGTGGTGTCCTCGAATTCGAAGATCTTCTGATACTGCTTGACCAGGGCGTTTTTCGGTTCGGTCAGGATCTGGACCAGAGCGTTGTCGTCAAGGTCGTGGAGCGTTGCCACCACCGGGATCCTGCCCACGAACTCGGGGATCATGCCGTAACGGATAAGATCCTCCGGCTGCATCCTGGCGAGGATCTTCCCGATGTCCTTTTCCGCCGCCGCCTTTACCTCGGCCCCGAACCCGAGGGCCTTGGCCCCGACACGCTGCTCGATGACCGTATCAAGCCCGACAAAAGCACCACCACAGATAAAGAGGATGTTCTCCGTGTTGACCGGGATGAACTCCTGCTGGGGGTGTTTGCGGCCGCCTTGCGGCGGGACGTTGGCAATGGTTCCCTCGATGATCTTCAAAAGCGCCTGCTGGACACCCTCCCCCGAAACATCCCTTGTAATGGAAGGGTTGTCGCTTTTGCGGGCCACCTTGTCGATCTCATCGATGTAGACAATCCCTTTCTCGGCCCGGTTCACGTCGTAGTCCGCGTTCTGAAGAAGTCTCAGGATGATGTTCTCCACGTCCTCTCCCACATACCCTGCTTCGGTAAGAGTCGTGGCATCCACGATGGCGAAGGGGACGTTCAGGATCCGGGCAAGGGTCTGGGCGAGAAGTGTTTTCCCCGAACCGGTTGGGCCTATGAGAAAGATATTGCTCTTTTGCAGCTCCACGTCATCGGCAGAAGCCTCGATGCGCTTGTAATGGTTGTAAACGGCCACGGAAAGGACCTTTTTGGCCCTCTCCTGCCCGATGACATATTCATCCAGGGTCGCCTTGATCTGTTCGGGCTTGAGCAGCCCGCTGGTGATGCGCTCGCTTTCCTCGCGCTCCCACTCCTCGGCGATGATATCGGTGCAAAGATCCACACACTCGTTGCAGATATAAACCGTCGGGCCGGCGATGAGCTTCCGGACCTCATCCTGCGTTTTCCCGCAAAAGGAACATCTCAATATGCTCCCGTCCTTATTTTTCATATCGCTCATGATTTTACCCCCGCAATGATCATTCTTCCACAACGGACCTGTTCAGGATCACGCGGTCGACCAGTCCGTATTCCACGGCTTGTTCACCGGACATGAAGAAATCCCTGTCTGTGTCTGTTTCAATTCTCTCTAAAGGCTGCCCCGTCGCCTGAGAAAGGATCTCGTTCAATTCGGCCTTCATCCTCAAAATTTCTCTGGCATGGATATCGATATCCGATGCCTGGCCGGAAAACCCTCCCATCGGCTGATGGATCATGATCCTCGAATGGGGCAAAGCCAGCCGTTTGCTTTTCGACCCCGCTGCAAGGATGAGGGCAGCCATGCTCGCCGCCTGTCCGATGCAGATCGTTTCTATGTCCGGTTTAATGTAACGCAGGGTATCATATATCGCAAGGCCAGCCGAAACCGACCCCCCCGGACTGTTGATATAAAGGTGAATGTCCTTGTCGGGACCTTCCGCTTCCAGATAAAGGAGCTGGGCGATGATGAGGTTCGATACCTGGTCGTCGATAGCGGTCCCCATGAAGATGATCCTGTCCTTGAGCAGCCGGGAGTATATATCGTAGGCGCGTTCTCCCCGCCCCGTCTGTTCGATGACCATGGGAATAAGGTTCATTTCATCCTCCGTGATGCCGGATCCGTGACTTTCCAACCTGTTGGAAAAGGAGTCAGGAAAAAGGTTCCGGTCCTATTTGGCAGTCGCTTTTTTCTCTTTGGTCCCTTTTCCTTTTTTCGCCTTGCCCGGGTTCTGGGCCTTGACTTCCTTCACCTTCGCCTTTTCCAGAAGCATGTTGAAAACCTTGTCACGGGCAATGGTGAAGCCGATATCGGCGAGGGTTCCGTCCTGCGCCAGTTCCTTCTTTAATTCCTCGGGATCTCGCCCCGATGCCCTGGCCCTCTTGAGGACGACATTCTGAATTTCGTCAGCCTCAGCTTTGACATCCTCCTTTTCAGCGATTTCACCGATAATGTACAGGAGGCGGACATGCTCTTCGGCGGTTTTTTTGAGGCGATCCTCGTTCTGGAGGATCATCTCCCGGATCCTCTGGTTGGAAACCCCGGCATTCTTGAGGTTTTCCCCGTATTCCTGCACCAGGTTGCGAAGCTCCCTGTCCACCAGGGAAGGAGGGACATCAAAAACATTATCCTCCACCAGCCGCTTGGCAAGGTTGCCCCTGAGCTCCCGGGAGGAGTCCTCTTCCTTGTTCTTTTCAATGTCCTTCCGAATGCCTTCAATGAGATCTGCCACTTTTTCGAATTTTCCGAAACTTTTGGCGAATTCATCATCAACCTCGGGCAGTTCGAGGACCCGGATCTCCTTCAGGAATACAGAGAAGTGGATCAGTTCTCCCGCGAACTCAGTCTGTGCGAAATCCTCGGGGAACGTCAGATCGAACTCCCTGTTCTCTCCCTTTTTCATTCCCAGGATCTCTTCCTCGAAACCCGGAATGAGCTCCGACTGTCCCACACGCACCAGGAAATCCTTCCCCTTCACTTCCTCCAGCGGTGTCCCGCCTTTGGACCCGGCGTAGTTGATGATGCCGATGTCATTCTCCTTGAGTCCCCGGTCTTCCTTCATTTCAACGGTTTCACCCCGGTTCTCGCGGAGCCTTTCCAGCATGAGGTTGATCTCCTCCTCGGATGCCTCGGGGGCCGGTTTTTCCAGTTCCAGGCTGGAGTAGTCCACCAGCTTGAATTCAGGTTCGAGCTCTACCATGGCCTCCATGATAACGGCCTGGTCCTTCTCCGTCTTTACGTCCGTTAAATAGGGGCTTCCGAAGGGCTTTAAATCGTTCTGGTCCATGGCATCCTTAACCGCCTCAGAGGCAAGGGCGTTGACCGCTTCCTGGTGGGCGTCATCACCGTAAACCCTCCGAACCATCTCGATGGGAGCCTTTCCCTTCCTGAATCCCTTGAGGGTCGCGCGCTTCTGAATCCGGTAAACCTGCTGCCGGATTTCATCCTGGTATTTCTCCCAGGGAATCTCGATGGACAGCTTGCGTTCCACATCACTGGTTTTTTCGATGTTGATCTTCATGATCTTACGCAACTTCCTTTCCAAAATTTCCGAATCCGGATTGCGGATTCCATGTTCAAAATGTTCGGGGAGCCGATGCTACCGGAAAAGAAAGAAATGGGCAACAATTTCAGGATCGCCTTTTTTACTCCCAGGGAGCAAACAGAATGCCGGTCGCCGCTAAAAAACGCCTCCGGACATTTCCAATGAAAGCTTGACTCCGACACCCCCCTGGTTCCCGGGATAAAACCTGATGGGGAAGAGAAAATCACCGGGGGCGAAGAATGCTGCGTGCCTCGTGCCTGGCTTTCCGATCCTCCTGGGGCCGAAACCGGATCAAAATGTCTTTCCAACCGTTGCCGGGAATGTCTTCGGCCTTTTGAAGTTAAAGCTGGTGCGAGAAGGGGGACTCGAACCCCCACACCTTTCGGTACTGGATCCTAAATCCAGCGCGTCTGCCAGTTCCGCCATTCTCGCTTAGGATGTGATTATACAACGGCTGGCAAGGATTTGCAGGGGGGGAGAAGAGACGTTAAGCGTAAAGCGTATGGGCGTAAAGGGTGATGTGTCATAGTAATAGATGTAATTTCCCCCGTTAAATCTGGTAGAGGAACACCACCTCTGCGGTTGAACGTTTAACGGGGTCCTTCCCGGTCATTGCGAGCCGAATTCGTGCGAAGCGATCCGCCCTTTTTCCACGAGATTGCTTCCGCCTTCTCCGGTCACCTTTCGCGGGTCCTCTTTTTTTTAAACCTTTCTCCCCCCTTCGGTGTCTGAAAGCATATGGAACGATGACAAACCCTCCGCCTGTAAAGATCCTTAGGTGACCGATCTTCAGGGGCGGACCAGACTGCGAGGCGATGACCTCTCTAGGAGGAAAAGATGAGAACAAGGACGATGGTTTTACCTGCCCTGCTGGCGGCGGCCGCCCTTATGTCAGCAATGCCGGTGGCAGCCATGGCCGCGGACCAAACGCAAACGCGTACGATGGATCAGGAGCAGATGTACAGCGTGAGCGACAGCGGAAGTGCAGAGGCTGCACAATACCGGGAAACTCACATGTGGGCGGAGCAAACCGCGAACATGGGGGATACGAGCCAGGTGAAGGCGGGAGATCCCAGAAAGGAAACCGAAAAGAGGGGAGAGACACTCGGCTCCGGGGAACCCGATGCGGCTAAAAAGGGCGGCGGCGATGGTTCCGGCGGGAGCGGAGGCGGATCGAAAAAGTAAAACCCGGCCCGAAAAAAGGTCAAGAAAACGGGGGTCCGTTAAGGGCCCCCGTTTTTCATTTGAGGGCCCTTTTACTTCGCTTTCCCGTTTCTTCTGGAGAGAAACGTATGTCTGCGGGACAGCGGTGTGCCAAGCCCCTGGCTGACGTACCTTACGTCCTCAATGGTGTAGAAAGCCAGAGGATGGGACTTCTTGATCACCCTCAACACCTCGCCCAGGGCTTTCCTTCTTATCACCATGAAAAACACCTTGACCGGACCTGTATCTCCCCTCGCGTCCAGGACCGTCATCATGAAGTCATGGTTGCGGAGGTACCTTTCCAGGCCCGGCGCCTCTTTCTGGGTGATCACGCGGAGAATGATATATCCGAGAGCCAGGTGCCGCTCGATGGTGATCCCGATGTAATTGCCGGTGGAAAAGCCGGCAGCATAGGCGATGAAATAGCTCCAGTGGTCCAGGTTCGCCATGATCTGACGGATAGCCAGAAGCCAGACCAGGATTTCAACAAACCCGGCGGCAACGGAGAGAAACCGCAACCCACGGGAAACGAAGATGATCCTCATCGTCCCGACGGTGACGTCGATGATCCTCCCCAGGAAAATGAGGATGGGGATGATCACAAGATAAAACGTCTGGGACTGGAAAAAAGCGTGATCCGTCAAGATGTTTTTCCTAGATCCCTCTCTGGGTTTTTATTGCGATTTTCCTTATCTTTGTCGGACGCTTCTGCCCGGAGGGTTTTCCCTCTGCCCCGGCGGCCTTCTGAAGGACCTTGGAAAAGATCACCTTGTTGTCGCCCCAGTTGTAGAAATCCCTCAGTTGGGCTTCTTCCTGGTATCCCCGGGCTCTGTAGAACTGCCTGGTCGGAAGATACTGGCGCCGGGAAGAGGTTTCGATATAGACCTTCTGTCCTCCGAGACCCTTGATCTCGGATTCCACTTCCTCGAGGATTTTCCTGCCCAGTCCCTTCCCCTGTTCTTCAGGGTCTACAGCGATCCAATAGAGATCATAGCGATGTCTTGTGCACGAGATCTCCCCATAGCAGGCAAAGCCGATGATCCTGTCCTCCTCCTCGAGGAAAAGAAACCGGTACCCGCTCTTTTTCCCTTGCGCCAGATAGGTCTCGACCAGTTCCCCGGCCATCTCCACTTCATCTTCACTGAAAAAACCCGTTGAGTGGATGATTCTCTTAACGCTGGCCACGTCGGACAGCATGACATTTTTCCTCATCGAGGTTCTCCTCATTATTTTTCCGAAAAACCTTCCCATTTTTCAGGGATCTCAAACCTTTCCCCATTAAACTGCTGCCATTCCGTTCTCATGTCCCCTGCCGGCAAATCTTTTCCCCATCCTGGGGTCAACGGAACCCGAGGGTGTCGGCCAACCCTGTGAAAAAACCGGCTGCATTGCCACCGAGGGTCCTGTTCCTGTAACCACCTTCCTGAACCACGAGGGTGGGCAGCCCAAGCCTTCCGACAAGCTCCCCGTTCTTTGAAAAATCCTTCTCGGTGAGGGTAAAGGAACCGGTGGGATCCCCCTTGGCCGTGTCCAGCCCGAGGGCAACGACAAGGAACCGGGGCGAAAACCGGGTGATCTTCTTCAGGGCTTTTTCGAGGACCTCCCGGTACTTTTCCCCGCCGGATCCTTCGGGAATCGGGTAATTCCGGTTTGCCCCCCAACCGGGACCTTCCCCGCGCTCATCCACAAATCCCGAAAAATACGGATAGGTCAACCTCGGAGGACCGTGCAGGGAAAGAGTAAGCACGTCGCTCCTTCTGTAAAAGATCTGCTGGATCCCGTTGCCGTGGTGGTAGTCAAGATCGAGGACCGCTACCCGGCCGGATTTTGCCAGTTCGTTTGCCGCGATGGCCGTGTTGTTGAAATAGCAGAACCCTCCGAAGACGTTTTTTTCGGCGTGATGCCCGGGAGGGCGGACAAGGGCATAGGCGCAGCGGTATCCTTCCTGGACCAGGGCTGCTCCCGTGAGAGCGCAGTTAACGGCTCCGAAGGCAGCCGCCAGGGCGCTGGAATTCAAGGGCGTGAAGGTGTCGATACAGTAATAACCGGCCCTCAGGGGCAGTTCTTTCGGAGGGCGGGCCGCATTGCGCAGCGGGAACACGTAGGGGTAAATGGAGCGGCCCGAAGGGACCATGGCACAGGCCCGCTTCAGGTAGTCCACAAAACGGGGGTCGTGGATCTGGCTGATCCTGTCCTCCGGGAATCGGAGGGGCTTTATCTCCTCGAAGATCCCCATCGGTTCTAACGCTTTCATGATAGAAGCAATGCGGACCGGGGACTGGACGTATCCTCTCTCCCGGACATGGTGCAGATCGTGTTTGTCGTTTTTCACCAGGGCGATGAACCTTCTCCGGATCAGCCGGAAATGGGGTTTTTTCTTTTTCGGCGGCTTTACATAACGCTCCGGGCGCAGGAGCACGGGATCGTCGATGAAGGAGTTGACCACCATGTCAATGTAACCGGGCGGGCATCGGTCCCCGTATTTCCTCTCCAGAATGGCTCTGACGATCTTTTTTGCCCGATCCACGGGGAGAGGGCGATCACTTCCCAGGTTGTCGTAGACCAGATAGGGAGGGTTGTCCTCACCGTCCTTGAAAGGGGTTTCATAGGCTGTCCCGGCCACGGGTCTGGCGCCATACCTTTCGTAGAATTTAAGGCGCGATTCGTTCTGCCGGCGCACGGCGGGATCAGGCGACAGGGACGGGTCGTCGGGCAGACATTCCATGAAGATCCCCATCGTCCCGAGGTCGCGCGCTTCCTCCCTGACCCTGTCGTAGAGGATTCCTCCCACACCTCCCCCGGTCCTTCCGGGAGCCGCGGAAATGTACTCTAGATAGCAGAACTCGAGATCGGGATCGTGCAGGAGAAAGGCGAAGCCCTGGACCTTCTCGCGGGAGTCCTCCGCCACAAAGAGAATGGCTCGGAAACGGTGTCTTACGGGATTGATAAGCTGATCCTCGATCCCCCGGATGTCCGAGGGCCCCAGGCCGGGGAACTGGGATTCCAGGATCCTGAGGACCTGGTTGAAGGCGGACCGGTTTGAAGGGGTTGTGGTGTCATAGATTCTGCGGATTCGAAACATGGCGCTCACCCGGCCTTGGGGATTTTCTTCCCCTTCGTCCCGGATACAGCCGCATCGAGGAGGAAAAGGACCAGATCATCCATGGTAAGTCCGGCCAGGCCTGCCGCGAAGGCGAAGCCGGCATCCGGGGAAAGACAGGGATTGGCGTTTATCTCCAGAACGAAGAGACGGCCTTTTTCATCCACTCTCAGATCCACGCGCGCGTACCCCGACAAGCCGAAGATCTTCCAGCAGTTGATGGCAACCTGCCTGATTTCATCCAGAAGGGCCCGATCATTCATTTGGAACGCATAGCGTCTGGGAATGCTGGAATATTCCACGGAATCCTCGACCCACTTGGCCCTGTATCCCACCACCCGGGGCGTGGAAGCCGGCAGCAGGGAAAAGTCCTGCTCCACAGGGGGAAAGACAGCCGGGGATCCCGCCGACTCAATGAGGGAAATGTTGAATTCGCGTCCATGGATGAACTCCTCGGCCATATAGGGCATCCCCGTTTCCCTTTCAAGCAGAGCAAGGATGTCAAGGGCTTCCCTCTCCGGATAAGGGCCGATGAGGTCCTCCGGGATGCCTACGGACGCATCCTCCAGCACCGGTTTGAAGATCCACTCCCGTTTTCTGCCCTTTCCGGACCCTTTTGGGCCCGGGACTTTCACGGCCGTGGAAAGATGGGGAGGAGTCGGGACTCCCGCGATATTCATGATTCTTTTGGCAAGGATCTTGTCGGTGGTTCTGCGCAGAGCTTTCGCGCTGTTTCCGGTAAAGGGAACTCCCAACCTCTCCAGGGCAAGGGGTGCAAGATACTGCAGGGCGTTTTCCCCGCGGACCGCCTCTACAAGGTTGAAAGCCGCCTTCACATCGGGACTGCCGGCAAAATACTTCAGGTCCTCCATCCTTTCCGTGAACGGGACGATACGGAACGCGTAACCGAGGTGGTCAAGGGATTTTTGCACGGCCTCGGCCTGAACGAGGACATCTGTTTCGTCCGTCCGGATGCCGCCGGCAAGATCATTGATCAGGATGGGGATGGTCTTTTTCATTGGTTCCTCGAAAGACAGGAACTGGTGATCTTTCCGATCAGTTCCTCGTAGGAAAACCCCTTCTGGGACCACATGATGGGCAGATCCGAGTGTTCGGGATGCATTCCGGGCAGAGGATTCACTTCCAGCACAAAAGGCCGGCCATCCCCGTCAAGTCTTATGTCGATCCTCGCGGCGTCTCTCAAACCAAACCCCGCCCAGGTCCTGCGCGCCAGATCCGCGCAAAGATCCGCCAATAGTCCCGTCGCCGGAAAATAGTACATCAACTGTTCGCAATTTTCCTTGGTTTCGAAGCAGTAGATCTTCTCCTGGCCGGGATCCCGGTAACTGATTTCCATGACGAGTGCTTCCGGTGAAACTTCCCCGTCCTGGACGAGACCAACGGTAAATTCCCTTCCCGGAAGGTAGGCTTCAACCAGAACCGGCTGCAGGTACCTCGTCAGTAGGTCCTGGCAGCGTTCGCGGAGCCCGGCCACGTCGGTGATCCTGGAACCTCTGTCTATTCCCTTGCTGGTCCCTTCAGCGACAGGCTTTGCGAAAACGGGAAAAGAAAGCGTGAACCGCTCCAGATCCTTCGGACCCCGGACAACGGCAAAATCCGGAGTGGGGATCCCCAGGCTGCGCATGACATGCTTTGCCATTCCCTTATGGAGCGTCAACCCCAGGGTCATGGGATCGGAGAAGGTGTAGGGGATCTTCCAGCTGTCCAGGAGAGCCGGGACGGCAGATTCCCTTCCGTAACCGAAAAGGCCCTCCGCGATGTTAAACACAAAGTCCCAGCGGTGCCCTTCGTCCAGGCGTCGGACAAGACTCCGGATATTGCCGATCCGATCGGTTTCAAAACCGATCTTCGTCAAGGCCCTTTCGATGGACTCGACGGTGTCTACCCGATCGAATTCGGCAAGTTCTTCCTCGGTGAGACCTTCACCCAGGTAATCGTCCCTCAGGTCATATGTGATCCCGATTTTCAAGGACTTATTCCTCCACTGAAGTTTCCGGATAGCCGAAAATCTTCCCTTCGAAGTTCCGGATCTTTAGAAAACCGTTCTCGCGGCCCACGAGGGAATCGGGCATCACGGGCACCTTTCCTCCCCCTCCGGGGGCATCGATGACATAGGTGGGGACGGCGTAACCGGAGGTGTAGCCCCTCAGCCCCTGGATGACTTCCAGGCCCTTTTCCACGGAGGTGCGGAAATGGGCCGATCCGACGATGGGATCACACTGGTAGAGGTAATAGGGGCGAACCCTCGCCTGGAGAAGCCGGTGGACCATCTCCTTCATGATCCGGGGATCATCGTTAATGCCTTTAAGAAGCACTGTCTGGCTGCCCAGGGGGATCCCGGCGTCGGCAAACCGTTCACAGGCCCCCACACACTCCGGCGTCAGCTCGTCCGGATGAATGAAGTGAATGCTGATATACAAAGGGTGGAAACGCCTGAGGATCGAGACAAGCCTCGGCGTTACCCTCTGGGGAAGAACAACCGGGACCTTGGTCCCGATCCGAAGGATCTGGACGTGCTGTATGCGGCGGAGGCGCGTCAAGAGCCACTCGAGCTTCTCGTCGCACATGGTGAGGGGGTCCCCACCCGAGACGAGGACATCGCGCACCTCCGGGTGCCCGGCAATATAATCGATGGCTCCGTTCCAGGTCGCCTCCCCGACGGGGGCATGCCCATCGGTGACCATCCGGGACCGGGTGCAGTAGCGGCAGTAGCTGGCACACATCCCCGTCGCGAGGAAAAGGACCCGATCGGGGTAACGATGGACGATACCAGGCACAGGGGAGCTCGCCTCCTCGTGCAGAGGATCGGCCTCCTCACCAGCGCACTTCACCAGCTCCCGGGTCGTGGGAATCACGCTTCGCCGTATTCCCTGTCCAGAGTCATCCGGATCGAGGAGGCTGGCATAATAGGGAGTGACCGCCATGGGCAGGCGCACAAATCCTGCCATCGCCTCCCTCTCCTCCGGGGAAAGGTTGAGCATCATTTTGATCTTTTCCGGGGTGGTGATCCGGTTGGCCATCTGCCACTTCCAGTCCTTCCAGAGGGACTGGCTGATCCGGGGATAAAATCGGTGGAGGAACCGGTTCTTGCTGCAGGGGAGCGATTCGTTGACAGAACGAACACTTTTACCGCCAGGTTCGGGGTCGGGTGGTAAGACGATGGTCTCCATAGCTAGAAGAAATCCCTGCGGCCCGAAGCCGGTATGACAGTTTTCACGTCCTTTCTCAAAAGATCCGATAGGATCCTGATCATCACGATTTCTCCTTTTGGCTCTTTGTCCTGCCGTTAATGCCCTTGCGGAGGGGAGGGGATTCGAACTCCCGTCCTGCCTGAGATGCTTCGGCTCTCACAGATAGCCGACCCCTCCCCTGCCCCCGAAATCAGGTTTTACTCGGCTTGTTCAGTAAATAGAACCCGATACCAAGGGCCACGAATATTGCGACGAATATTACAACTCCCATGCCATTTCCTCCCGATTCTCCAAGTCATGATCCAAAGCCCCGGGGATACGAGCGACCTTCGCCTGTACCGGGGCAACCGCTCTATTGCCCAATGTCTTCACTTTTCATTAATCAAAATCCATGCCATTTCATAAGCCATTGATATTAAAAGAATTTTTATTGAGAGCCTTGAAAATCGGAACCAAAGATTCTTGTTTTTTTCAGAAAAATGTATTTTCAATCCCGATTTTTCCTGTAACATCCCTTTTTTCATGGTTTTTTGTCCCTCGAAAGGATCTTGCCAGGAATTTATTTTCATTTAATTTCAATTTCTTGCAATGGTAAACAAACAAAAATTAATAAATACGAAGTAAAATTTCGTATTTATTAAATAAGCGAACTAAAAATTCGTTTTCCTGTTTTTTCCGAGGGGGGTGGTGCAGGAAATCCTGGGAAACGGCCTTTACGGTTGCGGATCGGTTTTCCAGAAAAGGTAAAGGCAGGTTATTTCCGGATGTTTTTGAAGGTGTCCTTCCTCATGGCGTGTTTTTTCATGAGTTTTTGAAGCTGCCGGGTAGTGATGCCCGCAGCCGCGGCGCTGCGGTCAATTCGTCCCTCGTTTTTTCGCAGGAGTTCCCTCAGGTAGAGGGCCTCGAAATTGTCCACGCAGCGGGAGCGGGCTTCCCCCAGGGGGAGAAAAGCCTCCACCCTTTCGGAGGACATGGAGAAAGCACCTGCAACCAGGTCGGAAGGAAGCCCCTGGATCGTCAGCCGGTTTTCCCCGGCGAGGATGTAGGCTCTCTCAATGACATTTTCCATTTCGCGCAGGTTTCCCGGCCAGGGATAGCCCTCGAAAACCTCGATCACCTCAGGATCGACCTGAAGGATCTCCTTGCTGTAGATCCGGTTCAGTTTCATCAAGAAGTGCTCCACGAAAAGGGGGATGTCCTCCTTCCGTTCCTTTAAGGGAGGGAGGTCGATGGGAAAGACGTTGAGCCTGTAGTAAAGATCGGTCCTGAAGAGCCCCTGGTCGCAGAGGCTTCGAAGGTTTTCGTTGCTCGCAGCAATGATCCTTACATCCGCCTCGAGGGGCAGTTCCCCACCAACACGGGTGAAGGTCTTCTCCTGGATGATCTGGAGAAGCTCCACCTGGACCTGCAGGGGGGTGGTTCCTATCTCGTCGAGGAAAATGGTCCCTCCCCTCGCGATCTCGAACCGCCCGAGCTTTCGCCTAACCGCCCCCGTAAAAGCCCCTTTCTCGTGTCCGAAGAGCTCACTTTCAATGAGGTTGGCCGGGATGGCCCCGCAATGGACGCTGATGAAGGGCCCGTTTTTCCGGGGACCGTGCCGGTGGATGAGCCTCGCGACGATATTTTTCCCGGTGCCGGTCTCCCCCTGGAGGAGAACGGTGGCGTTGGTCGAGGCAACCGACTTTACCTTGTCGTAGACCTCCTTCATGCGGGGATTCCGGGTCATCACGACTTCCCTGGCATCCGCCTCCCAGAAGGAATCCCGGAGCAGGCTCAACTCCATCTCCATCAGAAGGGAGCGGTGGACGCTTTCCAGGACGAACCTCAGTTCGTCGGGATTGAGGGGATAGGTGATGTAGTTGGAGGCTCCGGCGTTGATGAAGTTCACACCCTGCTGGATCTCGTCAGGCTGGACAAGGATGATGATCTGCGCGGAAGAGTATATCCCGAGGAACCTCTGAAGGATCGAGGCATGGTCCTCTCCCTCGTCCAGCAAGGGCTTCAGGAGAGCCAGGTCGATGAAAGTGAAATCATACCGCCGGTTGATGAAACGAACGTGGAGGGATTCGAAATCGGGCGCGAAATCGAGAAACTGGCGGGCGCTCGAGGTGGCCTTTCGGATCAGTTCCCCGGCTTCCCTGTCCCTGGCCCCGACGAGGTATGTGTTCACAGGATTCTCCAGAAACGGTCAGACAGCATCATAAATAAAACAGCTCTCTTCATCGCATAAAGGTCCGCTCAAGGAATCAAGGATAAAAATGGAGAATTGAATCCTGAGGGTTTTTCTCAATCCTCAATCAGCAATTCTCAATTAATTATTCTCCCTTCCTCCTTCATCCCTCATCCTTCCCCTTCTTTTCCATGTCTCCTCCCCCTCTTTGCACTTTCCTTATCCGGCATCTCATGTACTGGCCCTTGAAGGGCCAGCCGCCGCTGATCGGGTCACACTTTTCGGGGTCGTCATCCGTCGTAACGTTGATATTGGATTCCCACAAACCGAAAAGGGAAGGGGCCTTGGCCGGCATTTCCGGAAACCACCACCCATGCTGGGTGGAAATACAGTCGGGGGGGAGAGTCGTCACCAGCCGGGCTTTCTGGCGGCACCGGCCAACCGGCGTTTCGATCCAGACCCAATCACCGTCGGCGATGAGGTGTCTTCTCGCGGTATCCACGGGTATCTCCACGATGGGGTCCGGATGGATGCGGCGAAACCCCTCCAGATGGCGGTATTCGCTGTGATGATAAGGCATGGTTCTAACCCCTGAAAGGTTCAGGAGATGGTATTTTTTCCATTTGCCCTCGGGAGGGTCCGGTTCCGTGTAGGATGGAAGGGGATCGTATCCTAGGGTCTTAAATATCACGGATTTAATCTCGATTTTCTTCGAAGGTGTTGCGAGTCCTTCCGCGCAGCGCCCGGGTTCGACACTGCCCTGTTCCCACCGCTGCTGCCGGACGAATTCCCCGACGGTCTTTACCTTCCGTTTCCGGAAAATCCCGGCCATGCGGTATTCCCACACCTTTTCGAAGGTCTCCTGAGGCCATTGCTCCTCCTGCCCGAGACGACATCCCAGCTCCCTCCAGAACCGGTAGTCGTCGTATCTTTCATAGCGTCCTTTAACCGAATCCGGCAGGGCGGCCTCTCCGAGTTGAACGAGGGGGTAGGCGCCGATTGAACAGAAATTACCCATATCAGGACGCTCCAGCCAGCCGGCGGCGGGAAGAACATAATCCGATATCATGGCCGTTGGCGTCCATGTCAGGTCCAGGGTGACAAGAAGGTCCAGGGACATCAGGGCGTCGTATACCAGTTTCGTATTGCCATGGGAGAGAAGGGGGTTGCTCCCGGAGACAAAAAGACCCCGGACGGGATAAGGATCACCCGTGAGCATGGCCCGGAAAACGGAAGGCGCATGGGCCATGCAGGTCAGATAGACTCCCGCCGGGTGGTTCTCCCCGAACTTTTTCCGGACCTGTTCCTCAACCAGCTCCCATCCCGGGTAGCTGAGGAACCGGAACTTCCCGGCTCCGATCTGCTTGGCCCTTTGTTCCGGAGAAAGAACAGAGTTTAATTCCATCGCGGCGTCGGTGACAAAATCCTCTGACGGACCGGCTATGAGCATGCCGCCCGGCGTGTCGACGCTTCCACATATTGAGAGAAGGACATTGATGGCCCGCACGGCCTGGATGCTGTTGGGCGGGCTGTGTTCCGAAGCCACACCGATGGTGATATTGGAAGGCTGCCTGACGGCAAAGAATCGTGCGGTGTCTAGAAGGTCATCCTGCGAAAGACCGCAAATGGCGGACACCCGTTCGGGAGGGTAATCCCTCACCCTCTCCTTGAGGTCTTCGAATCCACTGGCAAACCGTTTAACGAACCCGGCGTCATGCCACCCCTCTCGAATGATGATGTGCATCATCCCGAGGGCCAGCGCCGCGTCGGTGCCCGGTCGGATGGGGACCCACCGATCAGCCTGACGGGCAGGCTCGGTGAATCGGCTGTCCACCACCATGGTGGAAATGCCCTCTTTTTTCGCCTTTAAAAAGGAACTCCAGGTATGAGGGCCGCCCTCGTGGGGGTTCCGGCCCCACAGGGTGACAAGGCGCGTGAGGTCTTTCTTTCGATCCGACACCAGCGCCCCGCCGAAAGTGGTGAGCCACACCATGATCCGGGGTCCGTAGCAGACAGTCACTGCGCCGAACCGGTTGGGGCTCCCAAAAAGGTTCATGAAACGGGTCTTTGCGAACTCCCAGGCTCCCCGCCCGGTGCCGGAGCTGGTCGCGATGGTTTCGGCACCGTACCGGTTTTTAAGGGAGACCATTTTCCCGGCGATCTCTTCGAGGGCCTGGTCCCAGGATATCCTCGTGAACTTGTTCTCTCCGCGTCCGCCGGTCCTTTTCATCGGGAAGTCAAGGCGGAAGGGATGTTCCTGGTATTCCCCGGCGAGACTCGGGCGGACGCAGTGGGCTCCGGGTACGATGGGGGCCCCGGTATCCACCGCCACCCGCTTTATTCGCCCCTCTTCCAGATAGACCTTTACTGCGCAGCCACGGCTTGAGCAGAAATAACAGGAGGAAAACTTGACGTCCATGTTGGCCGGCGGAGGCAGACCTAAAGCCGCGCCATCAATCTCTCCAGGGTGGGAAGGCCGTCCTCGGGTTCCACATTTTGCCAGGTGACCCATTGGCGCAGTTTCTCCAGGGGTTTCCCCTCGGAGATGGCCTGCCGGGCAAGGCCGACGCCTTCCTTTAGATCCCTTGCTTTCCCCATCAGGTAGAGAAGGGGAGCCGCATTGAGACAGACAATGTCCGTTTTTGGTCCGGAGTCCTTCCCCGCCAGAACAGCGAGAAGGGCCAGGGCGTCGGCCTGAACGTCCCGGGACGAGGTAACATCGGAAAAGGTGGCTCTTTTAATATCGAAATCCTCGGGGGTAAGAACATAGTTTTCGATGGACCCATCCTCCGCGAGCTCCGCCACATGAGTGGGACCCAGAGTGGAGACCTCATCCATCCCGTTGCCGGAATTCTCATCCAAGCCGTGCATGACGAAAGCGCCCTTGAAACCCAGCTCTTTTAAGGTCTTCACCTCGATGTCGATCATCTCCCTGGTGGGAACTCCCATGACCTTGTATTCCGGCATGGTGGGGTTGAGAAGGGGCCCTACCAGATTGATGGCAGACCCGAAGCGGATCTGTGAAAGGACCCTGGCGAGGGTCTTGGGGTGGACGCTGGGAAGAAAAGCGTTCCAGACGCATATCCCGGCGTTTTCAATGCTCTTTTTCGGAAGATCGGGGGCCTGTTCCACATTGACGCCGAAGGCTTCGGTGACATCCACTGCTCCGCAGTTGGAAGAGATGGCCCTCGCGGCATGGCGCACGACATAAAGCCCCAGGGAAGCCGCGACGATGGCCGCTCCTGTGCTGATGTTAAAGGTCTTCAGGGTGTCGGCTCCCGTTCCACAGTTGTCGATGAGGGGTTCGGGAACCTCGGCCTTGACCTTGACCGTGTCATGTTGGTACAGCGCTTCGAAGGTCCCTGCCACCTCTTCCGGGGTTTCTCCCTTGGCTTTCAGGGCGCCGATGAAACCTCCCTGCTGAAGGTCGCTCTGTTCCTCCTCGCAGATCTGCCTCCAGCACTCCCTTGCCTCTTCCCGGGAAATGTCCTGGCCGTGAGTGAGCTTCACCACGATCGTCCCGAAATCTCTCCAGCGCGCTTCCTTGTCTCCCATTGTATTTCTCCTTTTGAGGCTACTGATCCTCTTTAAGATCCCTTTTCCCTAACCGGTTCATAAACGAGGTAGGCATAGTCTCCAATGGTTTCGTTCCTGGCCAGCCGAAAGCTGGGAACCTTGCTTCTCGGCCAGAAGGAAGCTCTTCCTGTTGGGGTTACCGATCGGGATCCCCCGATGACAAAAGGACAGACGATGAGGTGCAGTTCATCGTAAAAACCTCCCGCGATCATTGAGCGATGGACGGTTCCTCCCCCTTCCACCACGAGTCTGTGAACACCATGCTCCTCGTACAGGGCCCTCATGAGAGGACCCAGCTCGACGAAACGGCCATGACCGGAGATGACGATTTGGGCCCCCTTATCCCGAAAGGCCGCGACCCGGCGGGCGGGAGCATCCCTTGTTACCGCGACGATAGTGGAGGCTTCCGGCCCCAGAACCCTGGCCGATGGCGGCATTTGGGCCAGGCCGTCCAGAACGATGCGAACCGGGCTTTTTCCATCTTTCCCCCGGAGCGTAAGGCGAGAATCGTCCAGGAGGATGCAGTTTAAACCCACCATGATGCCGTCTACTCCGGCCCGCATGGCGTTGTGGCGGTCCATGATTTCCTCGCTGATGAGCCCTGGACCCACAGGGTTGGGATACCCCGGCTGCCTCCTCGGGGAGATTTTCCCATCCAGACTCACCGCGACAAGCATGAAAGTGAAAGGGCGGATCATAAAAAAGTCCAGAGTCAAGAGTCCAGAGAAAGGGATTGATTCTGGTTCACCGGTGCACCCGTCTTTAAGTGCACCTGGATTCACAATCCTCAATTCTCAATTCAAAATTCTCAATCCAAAATTCTCTTTTCCTTGCTACTTTCCACTTTTTATTCCCTTCGCCGCCGCGACAAACTCCCTCATTTTCACAGGGTCCTTGGTTCCGGGTTTTCCTTCGACTCCTGTGATGACATCAACGGCATAGGGTTTGACCTTCCTCACCGCTTCGGTGACGTTCCCGACACAAAGCCCACCGGCGAGGATAACAGGAAGGTCCAGATCCTTGACCATCGCCGCGGCCATATTCCAATCCAGGGAGACTCCCGTACCCGCCGGCATTGAAGAGGTCCGGGAATCCACCACCAGCGCCCTGATCCCGGATTCGGCGAGGGCTTTCCCGGCCTTGATCGGGTCCGTCTCCTCGAAGCAGGCAAGACCGGTATCGACGTTCACACGAAGGGCTTTTATTACCCCGATTCCCGTCCCCTCAAGACCGCTGATAACCTCCCGGATCTCCTCGAGGGTTTCATCCCCGTGGAGCTGGAGAATGGTCGGGCGCACGGCAAGGGCGATCCCGAGCATGCGGCCTGGGGGTCCTCCGACCACCGCGACAGTGGTTACGAAGGGAGGGGCTTTCCGAACCAGTTCCCCGGCTTGTTCCCGGGAGAGGTTCCACGGGACGGAAACCGGGTATTCCGTTACGAAACCGAGCCCATCGGCGCCGGCGTCCTGCGCCAGGAGCACGTCCCGGGTGCTCATCATGCCGCATATCTTCACCCGGACCACAAGGTCACCTCCCCACGGCAAACCCGGCCAGTTCCCTGGCGCACGCCCCGGGGTCCGGGGACTTCAGGATGGTGGTTCCCACCAGGACCGCATGGCTGCCTGCGCCAAGGGCCCGACGCACATCGTCGGAGGTTAACATCGCGCTTTCCGAAAGGATGGCGATCCCATCCGGAACGAAAGGTGCCAGTTTTTCGGTCACCTGAACGTCCCCGTCGTCTTTTTCCAGAGCCGTGATATCCCGGTTGTTGATCCCGATGATCGTCGGTCTCGGGCTAAACGTGATGGCCAGACGGAGCTGGGGAAGGGTGTGGACTTCCGCAAGAGGCTCTAACCCCACCTCGACAGCCTTCCGGTAAAGATTTTCGACCTTCTCTTCCGGGATGGTGGAAAGGGTCAGGAGCACCGCGGCGGCTCCTGCCTCCACGGTCTCTTCAATCTGCTGGAAAGAGCTTATGAAATCTTTTCTTAAAACGGGCAGATCCACTGCCCCCGCGACCCTGGCCATCAGGTCCAGACTTCCCCCGAAGTGGGCGGTCTCCGTCACAACGGAAAGGGCGCAGACACCCGCTTCATCAAGGATCCGGGCCAGAGTGACAGGGTCTTTTCCCGAAAAGAGGTCTCCATCGCGGGGAGACACCGGCTTGATGTCGGCGGCAAGAGGAAGCCTGCCTCTTTCGACAGCCCGAAGGATACTTTGGGAAAAGGAGGTATTCATTCACCCATGGTTTCGGCCCAGACCTTTTCCATGTCCTGTTTCGAGTAGGCGCGGAACGCCATCTGGGTGCTGGTCCTGGTGATCCCCGGGATGCTCCCGATCTGCTCGGTCACCACATGTGAAAGATCATCGTACTGGCTGACCTTGCAGATGGCGAGGATGTCGTGGTCTCCCGAAACGGAATAGACCTCCGCGACTGCGTCGATCCGGGTGAGGGCTTCCGCCACCTGATGGACTTTGCCCACTTCACAATTCATGACAACGATGGCCGTGATCATTCCTTGCTCCTTTTCATCGTTTTTGTTTTCCGGCTTCGTTCTTTCTTTCTCCGGCAAGATTTAAATCATACGTCAGAATTCAGACCTTTGGCAACGGGAGGGGAAAGTCCAGAGTCCAGAGAAAGGGATTGATTCTGGTGCACCAGTGCACCTGTGCACAAGTGCACTCGGGTTCTCAATTCTCAATTCTCAATTACTTGCCCTGCGAAAATCATGAACCCCCGGAACCGGGGTCCCGGGGCGGCATTTTTGTGCTTTTCCAACCTTTCGCAGCTCTTTCCAGCCGGACCGCTGCCTCCGACAGCCGCTGGATATTTTCCGAAAATTCCGGATCGTGAACGGCCCTCGGTAACGGCGTGCCCCAGGAGATGATGTACTTCCCGCTCCAGTAAAGGACCAGAAGAGTCAAAAGGGGAAAAACAATAATATTAAACAGATAGGCCGCGGTCTGTCGAAGGACGGCGGAAGCGAGGGACCGGGAACGCCCCTCGAGGTAGTCCCGGAGTTCTCTTAACTTCTCTCTGGGCCCCAGGCCGTCCCAGGACCGCCCCAACTCTTTCTTCCTTCCTGATCCATCGGTAATTGTTCCTGACTGATCCGAGCCATCGTACGGGAAGGGAACTGTGACCGAGGGGGTCCTGATCCGGGCGTCGCCGGAATCGTTCTTGCCATCATTGCCGAAGATCTGGGGCATGTCACTTTCCAGCTCGGTGAAAAAGCGCGTAGAATCATTGATGGTTCCGCCGGTGATGTGCCGGGACACCCACCCCGCGCTGACAAAAGCCAGCGGAAGCCCAAGATAAAGAATAAGAGCGAAAGCAAAGGCCGCCATGCCCGTCCTTCTGAAAAAAGGGTCGGCTCTCCAGGGCATCCGGCTGAAAACGGGCGCCGCGAAAACCAGGCCGACACAGACAAGGGCGATCCAGATAAACCAGATATCCACGCTCCCGGCAAGGTCGAGCAGAAACTCCGCAAGATTGTAGTAGGCCACGGCCGCCAGGAGCACCTTCCAGCCGAAGTCCACATAATCATAGACCGCCACGGCCAGATCTCCGATCCTCACATTCAGGATCAGACCGATTTCTGAACTTTTCAGGACCGCAAGACCCACTTTCAGGGCCGAAAGGACCAGGAATCCCTCAAGAGATTGTTCCTTCTGGGCCTTGAGGTACTCCCTGGCTGCATCCTGCGCAGACCCGACACCGGCTTTCTGGATCAGAACCTCAAGAAGTGGCCCTCCCTGGGTGGGAATAAAGGACAGGACCAGCAACAGGACCACGACTCCCAGCATGGCCCGGAAAGAAAAAGATTTTTTCGGGAAGAATGTCGAAGAACTTTTCATGTCCTAAATTAAAACCTGCTCCGCGACGGGGGGAACGGGAGCGCAAGACACCCCAAAGGTTAATGTTCCGGAATCATGGGTACTATATTACAATAATACACAGGATTTATTTCATCTTTATTTCCTTTTGCTTTTCACCCTCAATTTTCGACCGGAAGGGAAGGAGAAAATTGAGTGCACAACCCCAAGTACCTGCTGGAATTGAAGACCAGGGCTGAAAAGGCCCTCAACTCGGAGCCGCCGGATGGACTCGCCGGGTTCACTTTGACCTGGACCTTCTGGGAAGCGGTTCAAAGGAGGATGCTGATCCTCGCCTGCAAGAGGGAAGGCTGGACAGTAGCCCAGGCTGATAAATCCCTTGTACCGGTACGCTACGATAACCGGAGCTTCACGCGGCTCTATAAAACCATCACTTCGGGTCAGAATTGGGAGGAATCCCTGCCGCTGCCGGCCCGAAAGATCTGGCCAGCCATTTCCCAGGCCATGACTCTGCGGGAGAGGATCATTCACGGCACAAGCAGGACGGGAGACATCAGGCTTCAGGCAGCGGCCTGGAAAATCCTGCACTTTGCGGACCTCCTGCGGGACCATCCCCTTGGCGACCCTTTCAAGGAACTTCCCAACAGGGCCAGGAAAACCCGCACGGACGAAAGCCTGAGGGAGATCGTGGAAAAGGGTTAAGGATAAGAGGCCTTAAACGTGCGTGAGGGAGCAGGCGCAAGGATGCGAAAAAACCTTTTTTCCCTCCTATATTTTGTCCGAAGTGCCCACGCGCTCATGTCTTTTTCCTTATCAGCCTTTCTTCACTTCCAGAAGCTCTACCTCGAAGATCAACGTGCTGTTAGGGCCGATAACGGTGGCGGCCCCTTGATCGCCATAGGCCAGCTCTGAAGGGATGAAAAGCTCCCATCTGGCTCCTTCACGCATAAGAAGCAGCGCCTCGCGCCACCCCGGAATCACCCCGCTGACCCGAAGCGTTTCGGGTTCACCCTGGGAAAAGGAGCTGTCGAACACCGTCCCGTCAAGGAGAGTTCCCCGGTAGTGTACGGTCACCCAGTCGGAGGGATCCGGCGTGGCTCCTTTCCCTTCCTCGACGACCCGGTACTGCAGCCGGCTTGGAAGGGTCACCACACCCTCTTTTTTTCCGTTTTCTTCAAGGAAAGCCTGACCTTCCCTCCGGTTCTGGACTGCTTTTTCCACCCTTCCCCGCCCGTGGGATGCAATGACCTTTTTCCTGACTTCCATTAGGAACTCTCCTTTCTCCTCTCCCGCCCGGGGAGGGGATGGTTTCTGATCAAAAATCCCAAATCCAGGACCTTAAATATCGATCCTTTCCCTGCCCGCATATACGATCATGGAATTCCCCCTCGCGAAGCCTACCAGGGTTAATCCCGTACGCACGGCGAGATCAATGGCCAGAGTCGTGGGCGCGGACCGCGAGATCAGCAGGGACACCCCCATCCTGAGGGCTTTTTCCACCATTTCCGAGGACACCCTGCCTGAGGTGAGAAGAAGCTTGTCTTCCAGCGGGATCCCGTCAAAACAGGCGGCGCCATGGATTTTGTCGACTGCGTTGTGCCTTCCGATATCGCTACGGAAAAGGAGGATCCTCTCTCCTTCGGAAAGGGCGCTGTTATGGACCCCGCCGGTCTTCCGGTAAAGCCCGGACAATTCGTTTAATTCCTCCATAAGGGAATAAATCCGCCAGGGTGGAACCTTAACTTTAAAAGAAAGGTTTTTCCCTTCCAGGGGATCCAGGGGTGGATGGAAGGTTGTCCCTTTTCCGCCGCCGGACGTCACCACCCTTCGTCCTGCGAGTTTTTCCACCCGCTCGACGTCACCCGAGACTTCCACGTGCGCCTCTCCGGCAACGCCTTTTACATCGACAGACAGAAGGTCGTTACTCTTTTTCATTAAACCTTCCGAAAGAAGGAAACCGACTGCAAGCTCCCGGGTTGACTCTCCGGTTGTGAGCAGGGTGACGACCTTCTGACCGTTGAGGAAGATGGTAAGAGGCACTTCCTTCACTATCAGTTGTTCGGTGAGCTCGGACACCCCATCCAGGACACGCACGACCTCCCGTTTCTCGGACCTTTCCATGGTCATGGCAACTCCGGCCTGTTGGAAAAACAGCAGGTTGCAGGTCTCAAAACGATTTCCCTCCTCCCTTGTCCCCTGTTTTCCTGAACCATATCGCTTACCTCTTTTCCTTGCTGCCTGTTACCTGCTGGTCGTTATTGTCTCCCAGGATCTGGCCAAGTTCCTCCTCGTTCAGGACCTTCACCCCCAGATCCCTGGCCCTTTCCAGTTTGCTCCCGGGATCCGCCCCCGCGACGACGAAATCGGTTTTGCCGCTCACCGAGCCTGTGACCTTCCCTCCAAGGTTCTCGATCCTTTCTGTCGCCTCGTCCCTGGTAAACCTTTCCAGGGTCCCTGTCAGGACGAAGGTCTTCCCGGACAGATCCGATGTTTCCGGTCCAGAGACAGCCACCGGCTGGAAAACCTCCCACAATTTCCCGGCCTCTTCCAGGTTTCCCTTCTCCTGGAAGAAGGAAAGGACCTGGCCCGCGATCTCAGGGCCGATCCCGGAGATAGACAGCATCCTCTCTTCACCGGCGCCCGCCAGGTCTGCCGGAGTCGAAAACCGGGACATGAGAAGCCGCGCACCCACCTTGCCGACCATGGGGATCCCAAGACCGTAGAGAAGGCGGTCGGCTGTCCTTGAACGCCTTGCTTTTTCGATAGCACTTAACAGGTTCTTGGCAGACTTTTCGGCATAAAGTTCGAGCTCTAAAAGGCTGTCCATGGTCAGGGAAGAAAGATCCGACGGCACTGCAACCTTTTTCCGGTCCACGAGCTGGGACACCGTCTTCATACCCAGTCCCTCGATGTCCATGGCCCCCCTGGAGGCAAAGTGGAAGAGGCGCTCCTTGACCTGCGCGGGACACCCGATGTTGACGCACCGGTGGGCCGCTTCTCCCTCCACCCTGACTACAGTGGAACCGCAGACGGGGCAGGTGCCGGGCATCCTCCATGGCATTGCCCCGGGCGGACGGGAATCGGTCTGAACCGCCACGATCTCGGGGATGACATCCCCCGCTCTCCGGACGGTGACCGCATCCCCTATCCGGACATCCTTGCGGTCCACTTCGTCCTGGTTATGGAGGGTGGCCCGGGAAACCGTGACGCCCCCGACGCGGACGGGTTCGAGAAGGGCCACCGGGGTGACCTTCCCCGTTCGGCCAACCTGGGCAGCGATGTCCTTTACAACCGTCCGGGCCTCCTCCGCCTGGAACTTGTACGCGATTGCCCAGCGGGGGCTTCTTGAAGTGGCGCCCAGAATATCCCTGAGATCCATCCGGTCCACCTTGACCACCATTCCGTCGATCTCGTAGGGCAGCCCCTGGCGGAGGGAGGCCAGATGGTGGAAATATCCAAGGGCCGAATCAAGGTCATCGCACCGGCGCCGCTCCCTGTTGACCTTCAGCCCCAGGCTCTCAAGAAAAGACAGGAGTTCTCCCTGTGTCCCCGGCATGGCGCCGTCCAACTCCCCAACGGCATAAAAGTACCCGTCCAGGGGACGGGAAGCGGTGACGGCCGGATCGATCTGGCGCAGGCTCCCGGCAGCCGCGTTCCTCGGGTTTGCGAAGGGTTCGGCCCCCTGTTCTTTCCGGTAACGGTTAAGTTCCTCAAAATCCCTCTTTGTCATGAAGATCTCACCACGGACTTCGATCCGGACTGGAGGTTCGGCCCCGCCCCCGATCCCGAGCCGCAGGGGAATGGACCTTACCGTTTTCAGGTTGGCTGTCACATCCTCCCCCGTGATCCCGTCCCCTCTCGTGGATCCCCTTACGAAAAGACCCTTTTCATAAACCAGTTCCACACTCAGACCATCCAGCTTGGGCTCGGCCAGGTAGGAAAACGGCCCCTTGTCCCCCAGAAGCCTTCTTACCCGTGAATCGAACTGACGCATCTCTTCCTCGTCCATGGCGTTTCCCAAGGAGAGCATGGGGACGGTGTGGGGAACGGGAGCGAACTGCTCGGCCGGAGGCCCGCCGACCTGTGCCGTGGGAGAGCCGGGGGAGCGCATCTCCGGGAATTTTTCCTCAAGATCCTTAAGACGCCTGAAAAGCCTGTCGTATTCCTCGTCGGAGATCTCCGGCCGGTCCAGAACATAGTAAAGGTAGTTGTGCCGCTCGATCTGGGATCGAAGGGATTCGGCTTCTCTTTTTATTTTTCCGGATATGGACATGGCAGAGGGAGTTTCCGGGTTTCAGGTTTCGTGACTCAAAGGATCAAAACAGGGCCGGCCCCGCTTCATGGTATTCAGAAAAGGTCAAAGAAATTGAAGTACCGCCTTTTCCGGAAAAATCCAGGTCAGCGTTTAACTGTTCAGCCAGTAACCAGACCAGTTTCAACCCGAGGGACCGCTTCTTTTCCAATTCTGCTTCCGACATGCCTATACCGTTGTCCCTTACGGTCAGACTGCACCTTCCGTCCTCCCGCAACCTGAACGTGACAGTGACCAGGCCGCTTTTATTTTCCGGGAAAGCATGGATCAGGGCATTGGTCACGAGTTCGTTGATAATGAGGCCGCACGGGACGGAAGTATCCAGGCTCAGTTCGAAATCCTCAATGTCCACCTCGAGTCCGATCTTTTTCCCGTGGATATTGTAGGACCGGTACAGACTGTCAGTCAGATCCTGGATATAGGCCCTACAGCTGACCTTCGCCAACGCGGTGGACCGGTGAAGATACTCGTGTATCAGGGACATGGAGACGATCCTGTTCTCGCTCTCCTTGAATATTTCTTTCGCTTTGGGGTCTTTGACAAACATCGACTGCAGGTTCATCAGGCCGGAGACCACCTGCAGGTTGTTTTTTACCCGGTGGTGGATCTCCTTGAGCAGGATTTTCTTTTCCTGGAGGGAATCTTTCAGGAACCGTTCGGCATTTTTTATCCGCGTTATGTCGTTTCCGATGCACAGTATCTCCGCCAGACGGCCTTCCTCATCGAAAATCGGCCGGTTGGTCCAGCTGATCCAGACCTTCTTTCCGTCCTTGGTAACATTCTCGTTCTCATTAAGGCGGAACTGCTCGGCATCCCGGCAGATGTCCTCAATCATCCTCCCGAGATCCCGCCCCGATGATTCCGTTTCCGGCACGATGGTCCCCACGACGTGGCGTCCTATTGTCTCGTTTTTTGTGTATCCAAAAAAGTCCAGAGCGAATCTGTTGAGGAAGTTGACACGCCCCGTGGGAGACATGCGCAGGATGATGCTGTTGGCGCTTTCCACCAGGTGCTGGTATTTTGCCTCGCTTTCCTTTAAAGCGTTCTCATATTGGTATTCAATCAGCGAGACGAGGAAGAACCCCCAGAAGGCAACCAAAAGGACATCCAGATAATCCTCATAGAGGTCAAGGGCCCCTGTGATCCCGGACCACTCGAGGAAATTGCTCAGGCTGGTAATCGCATTGAAAAGGATCAGTGTAAGGAGAATCACAAGATCTATGACCCTGAATCCTTTTCTCCAGCCAATCACGATGGTCGCAAGGACTGCGAAGGAAAAGAACAATCCGAGGAAGTTGAAGGCGGCTATCAAGGCTGATCTCCCCTTAAGGGGCGGCGTCTGACCTGGTGCAGGCACCACAGAAAAACCATGCCTGGAAACAGGGCCCTGCAGAGATGCTCGAGGAAATTCATGAGATTCGGAAGGAAAAACCCCTCAACGATTGTGAAGATGGTGCTCAGGTAATAAAGGATGAACGCCGCGAGGAGGATTCTCCAGGAGGAGATCAGTATCAGTTTTCTAAAAAGGAAAATGGTAACTCCCAGGATCCCTGTGCTGATGAAAAAAACAAAGATTTCATTGGCTTCGAACATAAAATGGATCTCCCCTCCGCTCCTGCTGACTTTTTCTACCCGTCAGCTTCATTCAAGACTGAACGGATGATTAACCTGGGTAGATGCATCCGGCCTCAGTAATCCTTTTTGTAGAGAGCATCTTCACAGTCAATGAGGTAAACCTCCACCTTGTCTCCCTCCCTGGCTCCCTCCGCCTCCTCGGGGATGACGATGATGCCGTTGGCTTCCGACATCGACCTGAGGATCCCGGATCCCTGCTCTCCGGTCGTCCGGGCATAGAGGTTTCCGTCCTCATTCCGATGGACAATCCCCCTGATGAAGTGGCGGCGTCCGGGTTTTTTCCGGACATTTTCCGTGAGGACAGCCAAGGCGGTTGGACGGAAAAGCCGCTCATGGCCCATCATCTTGCGCAAGACCGGCCGGATATAAAGCTCAAAACCCAGGGTAGCGGAAACAGGGTTTCCCGGAAGACCGAAAACCGGTTTTCCATTCCATGTCCCGAAGGTCATGGGCTTTCCAGGTTTCTGCGCCACCTCTTTGAAAAGGATATCCACCCCGAGCTCTCCGAAAACATCCTTGAGGTAATCGAAATCCCCCATGGAAACGCCGCCGGTGGTGACCAGGACATCGGACTGAAGCCCATCCTCGATCATTGAGGCCAATTCCACGGGATCGTCCCGGGCGATCCCGAGCTGCCTCGGGACCCCTCCGCATTCCCGGACAAGGGCGAAGAGGGCGTGGCAGTTGCTGCCGAAGATCTGGGCTTCCCCGGGGACCTCTCCAAGCTCGACAACCTCGTCCCCGGTGCCGAGAATGGCCACTTCGGGCCTCCTGCGGACCTTGAGCTGGGCTATTCCCTGAGAGGCGATCAGCCCCAGGTCCGCGGCCCGCAAGGATCTTCCTGCCGGCAGGACCTGCTCACCCGAATGGATGTCCTCCCCCGCGAACCTGACATGCACCCCCTTTTCAACCAGCCTGGAAACAAGAAGGACCTGTTGTTCTTCTTCCACCACCGCCTCTTCGACCGGAATCACCGCATCGGCCCCTTCCGGAACCGGCGCCCCCGTCATGATGCGGACCGCTTCACGGGTCCCCACAGGCTTCCCGGCTTTTTCCCCGGCGGGGATGGTTCTCACCACGGAAAAACGGGCCGGAGCCTGTTCCGAGGCCCTGCCCGTGGCCATGGCATTTAACGCAAAACCGTCCATGGCGGAATTGTCCACGGGAGGGACATCCCTTGCCGCAATTACGGGCTCTGTAAGGACCCGACCGAAGCCATCGCTTAAACCGATCACTTCCGTTCCGAGGACCCGGATATTTTCGAAGATAATTTCCCTGGCTTTGGCAACGGTGATCATGGGTAAATTTCCACTCAGGCCTTGCCCCTCCTTATGCGCACGTCCCCTTTCCTCATGGTGACCTGAGTCCTGTCCAGGTATTCCAGGAGAGGGATCATCCACTTCCTCGTGGTTCCGGCGATCTCCCTGAAGTCGGAAAGGCTCATTTCATTCCTTGATCTAAAGAACCCTTCGACACCCTCCAGGAGGATTCCCCCGGAAGTCTGGGTGATAAAGAAGTCATCCTTGATACGGACAAGATCCCCCTTTTCGGCCATGAGAGCCAGAACAATCTTAAGGTCGCCGGGGGAGGTCCTGAGCTCCTCCGCAAGTTCCGGGAGAAAAGGCGCCGAGAGTCCCTTAGGTCTGAGGATGTTCATGACTTTTTCCCCAAGACGTTCCTGCTGGGGAGTCAAGGTCGCCTCGTGCCCGCCGAGCCGGACCGAATCCCCCTCGAGGAGAATCTCACCCTGTTCCTTGAGGGTAAGGAGGAGATTCCTGTAGGGACGGTCCGGCATCTCCTTTGCGACCCGCATCCTGAGTTCCTCGCGGCCGATGCCGGTCCTGGTCGGATTGGCGGTGTGATACTTCTCCAGTGACCGGATCAGCCTCGTCTTGATCATGTCGAAGGAAGCTCGGGAATAGGCCAGCAGGTTCTCTCCTGTCCTGGATACGACGACCTTTTTTCCGCGGGCCATTTCATCCAAGAGGTTCTGAACCTCCGAGGGAACCAGACCTGTTCGGACGCCAAGGTGCGAGGCCGCGAGACCGAATTCGCCGGCTTCTTCCAGGAGGGTCATTGTTTTTTCCTCAAGGTCGCCGGATTCGAGCCTTTCCAGGTGCCCGAGGACCGGTGGCCTGAGCCGGCGGTGTTTCCGGGGAAGAGGATCGAGTACATGTCCTCCCCCGATGGTGGTGACCGGAGAATAGCTCCGGATCACGAACCGGTCCCCGGGCAAGGCCACGGTCCTTTTCTCCAGCCGGAGCTGGACCAGGCCTTCCCCGCCAGGCTCCAGGTTCTCTCCATCGAGGAGAGCCACCCGGGTCATTATTTCGTCGGTGAAAAGATGGAGCCGGACCCGCTCCCGATTCTTCAGTGGACGGCTGGCCGAAGGAAGGAGCCTGATCCTGGCATCGAGCATAAGAGTGGGCAGGAGGGATCCGGGACGGGCCACCGTCTGCCCCCGGTGGATCTCATCCTTGTCAAGCCCTTGAAGGTTCAGGGCCGTCCTCGTACCGGCGGAACCGGAGGGGACCAATTTCCCGTGGACCTGAAGCCCCCTGAGCCTGCCTGTTTTTTCCCCGGGCAGAAAAGCGACTTCCTCTCCCGTCTCCACCGTCCCCGAAACCATGGTCCCGGTAACCACCGCCCCAAACCCTTTCATGGTAAAGACCCTGTCCACCGGCAGACGAAAGATCCCGGCCCCCGATCGCGCGGGAACCCTTTCCGCCGCCGCATCCAGGGCGGCCAGGACTTCATCCTTTCCCTCCGACGTGACGGATGAAAAGGGAACGATGAGAGCATCACGGAGAAAGGAGGGAGCGAGGTAATCCTTCACCTCCTCGGTAACCAGTTCCAGCCATTCCTCGTCGACCATGTCTGTCTTCGTCAGAACGATCACGCCATCCTTGACGCCCAGGAGCTGGCAGATATCAAGGTGTTCACGCGTCTGCGGCATCACGCCCTCATCGGCTGCGATCACGAGGAGAACAAGATCGATCCCCGTGGCCCCCGCCACCATATTCTTGACGAACCGTTCGTGGCCCGGGACATCCACAAGCCCCATCCTCAGCCCGGAAGGGAGGGTGATGGGGGCGAAGCCGAGCTCGATGGTGATCCCCCGTTCCTTTTCCTCTTTGAGCCGGTCGGTATCCACACCCGTCAGGATCCTGACCAGCGAGGTTTTCCCGTGGTCGATGTGGCCTGCAGTGCCGACTATTATGTGTCCCTGTGTTTTCATAATAAAAAGGGGTTAATGCGGCTTTAAAAAAGGACCCATCTGCTTCGTTCTCAGTCGTCGGCAATCCTCACCGTATGCCGTCATATACGCCTCCGGTAACCTCCTCCCTCGGGCCTCGCATCTGAACCCTTTTTGAAAGCCTCGCAGTCCTTTTGACCCTTATTCTCATTTTCAGCCTAACCTGCCTTTATCCCCTGGTCGTCGAATCGTCCCGGTGTTTCTGCGTAAGGGTGTGAAAAATCCAGATCCAGGTCAACCAGGCCCACGAAATCTACCCCCCCCAACTCCCCTACCCCCACACTCCTATACACACCCGCTTCACACCTGCAGGTCTCCCCGTCCCCGCGTCCGGGCGTTCTCAACCGCTCCCCTGATCCCTCTCTCCAGGTCTCCCAGCTCCCCTGACGCCACCGTGCGAAGATCCAGGCACAACCTGTCATCAACAATGCGGGCAATCACCGGCGGGTCCTGGAGGCGGAGAAAACCCTCGAGGTCTCCCGCGGAGATGCCTTCCGGCTGGATCGCAAGGAGGACGGTGGGCAGGTCCTCCATCGGCAGGGCGCCGCCTCCCACCCGGGAAACGCCTGGAACAAAAGAGATCGAAAGGGGCAGGCCTGCCAGCCGTCGTGCGAACCTCCTGGCACGGGCAGCCACGGAATCCCTGGAGGCCCCGATCATCTTCAGGATCGGGATCTTGCTTTTGGATGTTTCGGGATCAAGATAAGCCTTCAGGACCGACTCTAATGCCGCAAGGGTAAACTTCCCGACACGAAGGGCCCTTTTCATGGGGTTTTGTTTTATCCGGTCTAAATGGGCGCGCCCGCCTATAATAATACCGGCCTGCGGTCCCCCAAGCAATTTGTCCCCCGAAAAGGTCACGACATCGGCACCTTCCCGGAGCACTTCACTGACCGTGGGTTCGTGGTATTGCAGACCGAGCTGCCTCGTATCAATAACTGAACCGCTTCCAAGGTCCACGGCAACCGGGATTCCCTTCTCCTTCCCCAGAGCCACCAGATCCGAAACCGGGACCTCCTCCGTGAACCCCACGATCCGGTAATTGCTTTTGTGAACCTTGAGGAGAAGGGCCGCATCCCTCTCAAGCCCTTTCCGGTAATCAGAGATCCTCGTCCGGTTTGTCGTACCAACCTCAATCAGCCGGGCTCCCGAAGCCTCCATGACATCCGGGATCCGGAAACTCCCTCCGATCTCCACCAGTTCCCCGCGCGAGACAACGACGCCCCGGCCCGTGGCGAGAGTCCTTAAAACGAGCATCACGGCCGCGGCATTGTTGTTGACGACCGTAGCAGCCTGAGCCCCGGTAAGCCGGCACAGGATTTCCTCCACGAGATCATCCCTTGATCCCCGCTGTCCGGTTTCCAGATCATATTCCAGGTTTGTATACCCTCGTGCAGCAAGGCCCACCTGGTGGATGGCTTCCTCAGAAAGGGGGCTCCTGCCCAGGTTGGTATGAATGACTATCCCGGTGGCGTTGACAACCCTGCGGAACCTCGGCCGGTCCTCCCGAAGGGCCCTGCCGCAGGCGGCTCGGGTGACACCATCCAGGTTGAGACGGGAGGTGCCGGTGATGGCACCCGACAGGATCTCTTCCCTCAGATGTTCAATTTCGTCCCGGACGGCTTTTTTTACGGTCAGCTTCGGCACGGTCCCCATCAGAGAGACAATGGCTTCCTGGGCGAGCACCGCGTCCACCTTGGGAAGATGCCGCAGCAGGGATCTGTCCGGTGTTTTCCGAGCCATGACGGGTTGATTATAGAAGAATTGGCTACCAGTGAACAGGGGAAGGCGAAGGTGTTTGGGCGATTTCAGATCCTTCGAACCCGGATCTTGTCAATTCTTTTTCCAGAACCGGGATCTACCGTCTCAAGGGCGACAAAAAAGGGGCGCTGCATCAGCAGCGCCCCTTGGTGACCCGTTTTCCTCAGGTCTTTACCCGTCCTCAGTGTCCCACTTGGGGTGATGCGCCTTGGCCCACCCTTCGGTCACGGTACCCACGGTCATGATGCGCCAGGAACCGGGGTTCCCGAATGTACCCAGGTAGAGGTGAACGATGATGAAGAGGAAGAAGCCGATGAAGCAGAGGTTGTGAAGAAAATACATCCACTGCTGGAGACCTCGCCCCAAAACGAAGGGGAACCACATGGCAAAGCCTGTGAGGCTCATGACGAGCCCTACAACGAAAGCGAACATTCCGAACAATTTCTGTCCGAAGTTGAGCTTTCCCGCAGGGGCGTGGAAATTGTGATCCAGATAGCTCCTGGCCACATCGATCATGTTGTCCTCGCCCTTGGCGGTGATTGCATGGGCCCACTGGAAAAAGATGATGAAGGTGGTCACGAAAAAGACGATACCCGTGAAATGATGGATCGTCCTGGAGACATCGACGCCACCGAAAAGCCCCGTCAGCCCGAAAAATGACCGGGCATAAAGCCCTAGGCCTGTGAGCGCCAGAATGATGAAAGCGACCATGTGGATCCAGTGGCTTAACCGCTGAACCGGGCTGGCCCGTTTAACCAGTTTTTCAGCCATTAGTGCTCACCTCCTTCCCCGTCGCCTTCGCTGATGTCCTTGGGGCCGATAAAGGAGTAATGGGCAATGACGCCGAAGATTGCCGCAACAACCGCCGCGATGCCCAAAGGTTTCATGACCGTGCGCCAGAGGAAGGTCGGGGTGGGGATCGCCGGTTTGGCGGGAAGGCCGTATTCTTCAGGCTTGTCCTCCAAAAGGAACACCACTCCAGTCTTCAGGCTGCCGCCATCGTAGACGGTCAGCCCGCGCTCGGCGGCCGCCGCCGCGATTTCGGGAAGCCTGGCTTTCTCTGTGAAGAAAAGAGCTCCCGTGGGGCAGGTCTTCGTGCAGGCAGGCTGCTGGCCCATTTCAAGACGATCAAAGCACATGGTGCATTTGAAAGCCTTGTCGGCCCCGTACCCTTCTGCGTTTTTGGTATCGTAACGCGGCACGTTGAAGGGGCAGCCAAAGACGCAGTATTTGCATCCCGTGCACAGCTCCTGGTTGATCACTACCGCGCCGTTGGCGTCCCGCGTGATAGCCCCGGGGACAGGACAGGCTTTCATGCAGCCCGCGTCTTCGCAGTGCATGCATCGGTGCTGTCCGAAATACCACGCCAACTCGCCGTCCTTTTCCACCTCGTTGAAAAGGATCTTGGTATAGGTGTTGTAGCCGAGGTCCGGAGGGTTCTCGAAGGTGCCCCGGTTCCGCGTCGGGACGGCGGAAAGGCTGTTCCACTGCTTGCAGGCAACCTGGCAAGCCCGGCATCCGGTGCACTTTGACGTATCGATAAGGATCATTTTCCCAGCCATTCAGATCACCCCCTTCCCTGCTTCTTTTCGACGTTGACCATGAAGGCCTTCGTCTCAGGAATCATCGTGTTGGCGTCTCCGATGCTGGGCGTCAGGAGGTTGGCCGCGTCGCCGTACGTTGGGTTCGAATACGGAAGACCGTTAGCCTTGATATCGAATTCCTTGGTGGTTGCCCAGCCGAAATGCCAGGGGATTCCCACTTCGTGAACGGTGTTGCCGCCCACGACAAAGGGTTTGAACCGCCTGGTGACCATGGCGATGGCCTCGACGCTCGCCCGAACAGTGGACACGACCACTTCATCCCCGTTCTTGATTCCCTTCTCCTCGGCCAGTTCCACGCTCATCTCAACAAAGTTGGACGGCTGGAGTTCGGCGAGCCAGGGAAGCCAGCGGGTCAGTACGCCCGTCTGCCAGTGCTCGGAAACCCTGTAGGTGGTTCCGACAATGGGATACCGATCGTCGCAGTTCAGGAATTGGTCGAATTTCCCCTGAAAGAGCCTTGAAACCGGGTTGATCCTCTGGGGATTCATTAAGTTCCTCTCAAGGGGACATTCCAGAGGCTCGTAGTGCTCGGGGAAAGGCCCTTCCGCAAGACCGGGCCCGAAGATGCTGCCGACCCCGTGCGGTTTCATGATGAAGGCGAGCTTTGTAGCATCATTCCACGTCCCGTCGGGTTTGCGAAGGGGTGGCCATCCGCCGTCCGGCACGTCACCGACCCACTTGGAGCCGTTCCAGTAGATGACCGGCTTCTGGGGTGCCCACGCTTTGCCGTACTCGTCCACCGAGGCGCGGTTGTAGATGATGCGGCGGTTGACCGGCCAGCACCAGGTCCAACCGTTGTAAAGACCTATCCCAGTCGGGTCGGACTTGCCGCGGCGTGTCATGTGGTTCCCGTCCGCGTTATAGGAATTGCTGTAAAGCCAGTTGCCGGAAGAGGTCGAACCGTCAGCCTGGAGAAACGCGAAAGACGGAACAAGATCGCCCTTTGTAAAGGACCTGCCGTTGACAACCTTGTCCTGGAGGAAATAGCCGTTGATCTCCTTGGCGATGCTGTGGGGATCGACGTGATGGATTCTTCCGTCAGGTCCCTTGGGGCCGTAGTCCCAGGAGAGGTTGAGGATCGGATCGGGGAAAACGCCCCCCTGTTCCTGGTAGAGTTTTCTGACCCGCCACTGGAGCTCGTTGATAAGGTCCGCATCCGTGGGCGCGGGGGGTTCGACGGCGCCGTACCGCCACTGGGCCCACCTTCCGGAGTTGGTGATGGATCCTTCCTTTTCGAAGGACATGGCGCAGGGCAGGAAGAAGACCTCGGTTTTGATGGAGGAGGGATCCATGCCGGGTCCGCGCCAGAAAGAGCCTGTTTCATTGTCGAACAGGTTCACGTTCACCATCCAGTCAAGCTGGGCAAGGGCCTGGCGCGTCTTGTTCGAATTGGCGCCGGAACAGGCCGGGTTCTGGCCCCAGGACATGAAGCCTGTGAACTTGCCCTGGAGCATCTCGTCGAAGAGGACCAGCCAGGAGTAGTTCTGTCCGTCGTCGAGCTTGGGCATCCACTTGTACTGGGTTTCCAGGTCGGCACTCGTTCCGAAAAAGGCGCGCAGCAAGCTGGCGCTGTATTTCGGGAAGTTGGACCACCAGTTGGCCGAATGGGGTTCAGACGTCTTCGGTGTCTTCGCATCGTTGTATTTTCCAAAAGTGGAAAGGGAAGCCGTCGGAGTCCCAAGGTATCCGGGCAGGATGTGGAAGAGCAGGCAGTGGTCCGTGGAGCCCTGGACGTTGGACTCGCCGCGCAGGGCGTTGACCCCGCCGCCGGCTAGTCCGATGTTCCCGAGGAGAAGCTGGACAATGGACATGGTCCGGATGTTCTGGACGCCGACAGTGTGCTGGGTCCAGCCCATGGCGTACATGATGGTCCCTGTGCGGTTGGGCTTGCCGGTGGATGCGTAGGTCTTGTAGACCTCCATCAGCTTATCCTTGGAGGCGCCGCAGATTTCGGCCACCTTGTCAAGGGTGTAGCGGGAATAATGCTTTCTCAGGAGCTGAAGAACGCACATGGGGTCCTTCATGCTCGGGTCTTTCCGGATCACCCCGCTGCTGTCGGTCTGGAAAACCCATGTGCTCTTGTCGTAATTCCTCCCCTTGGGATCATATCCCGAGAAAACTCCGTCCAGATCTCCGGGCATCTTGAAGCCCGGGGCCACGAGAAAAGACGCGTTGGTATAAAGCCTGACATAATCCTTTTGATAAAGCTCATTATCCAGGATGTATTTGACCATCCCGCCGAGCCAGGCGATGTCTGATCCCGAACGGATGGAGGCGTAAAGATCCGCTTTGGAAGAAGTCCTGGTAAACCTCGGGTCCACATTGAGGAGCTTGGCCCCGTTTTCCATTGCTTTCGTCACCCACTTGAAGCTGATGGGGTGGTTTTCAGCTGCGTTACTGCCGGCGATGAGGATCACATCCGAGTTTCTCAAATCCACCCAGTGGTTTGTCATCGCCCCGCGTCCGAACGACTCTGCCAGAGCCGCTACAGTTGCGCTGTGTCATATCCGTGCCTGGTGTTCTATGTACACCAGGCCGAGAGCCCTAAGCCATTTCGAATAGATGTAGCATTCCTCATTATCCAGGGCGGCGGACCCGATGGAAGCGATCCCGTCGGTCCTGTTAACGACCTGCCCTTTTTCGTTCACCTTGGTAAAGCCCGCATCGCGGCTTTTCTTGATTTTTTTTGCGATCTCATTCAGGGCCCAATCCCAGGTCACGTCTTCCCACTGCGTTCCTCCCTTTTTCCGGTACAGGGGCTTCGTGATACGCCAGGGGTTGTCGGCAATCTGCCTTGCGGCCTGTCCTTTGGAACAGAGGCTCCCCTCGTTGATCGGATGGTCGGGATCTCCCTCCATGTTGATCACTTTTCCGGCATGGGCGCTGACGATGAGACCGCACCCAACCGCGCAGTAAGGACATATCGTTGTGGACTCTTTTGCATACTTGACGGCGACATTGCCCCGACGGGCCCCTGCCACCGCCGCCGTGCGCAAACCGAGCCCTCCGATTGTGGCGCCAGACACGGTTACCCCGGAGATCTTTAGGAAATCTCTCCTGGTCACTTTCATCCTTGTCTACACCTTCCTTTCTTACGGGTTTCAGTTATTCTACGTGGCGGATTCTTTCGAGGAGACCCCCCTCACCTCCTTTCATTTTTTTGTTTTTTTGTAACTTTGTTCCCCAAAAAAAATAAAAGGAACCCATGAATTCATCATGGCTTCCTTTGCGTAAAGGGCAGGCGACCGAATTGCTCCAGTCACCCTATCGTCCCATCCCTCCCGAGGGGATGAATGGGATCGGAAGGCCTTTTCCGATTTATTTTTTCCGGTTTTTATAAGGGGACAAATGCGGCCCCTATGTGTGGGTGCATCCTGTCTGCCGAAAATGCAGCCGACCCAAGGGAATCCCTACCCCTCGGTCTGTCAATATATTCTCCTGGATTTCTCTTTTCAAGACTTTTCGGCAAGGGAAGGAGAAAAAACCCTCCTTCCTCCCGATCCGCCTAATGTCCTTGAGCCTTCTCCCTCCCGGGGCCGATCCGGATCCCGAAAACGTTTCCCCCCCCTCGATGATACTCTTCTCCCGCAAGGGCAAGGTCAAAAGCCGGGGTCATAAGATCCTCCACCTCCGGATGGAAATCCTCGAGGTCCTCGCTTTCCACTCTCCATGTCTTGATATAACTTTTACATTCATCGCACACCTGTCCCGTCATCATCTTGTACCTTGGATGCTCCAGATACACGTAAGGCGACCCCTCCGGTTTTTCCTTTTCGCAATTGGGGCAGGCTAACCTTCGAAACCTCCAGATGCTCTCACACCGGTGACAGACAAGGAACCTTTTGCCTCCTTCCCCCAGAAGGCAGGCAACTGCGGGGCTGCCACCGCACACGGGACAGCGTCCATGATCCCACTGTTCGGTATTGATCTCACCAAGCTGCCGGGCGGCCCTGATAAAAAGACTTTTTGTCGCGTTGAAAATAATGAAGGCCAGGATCTCCATGTTCATGCCGACAAAAGGCTCCTCTTCCGCCACCGGGGGCCGCCCGTTGCAAAGGAGGCTGGTGCGGGCCAGATCAAGAAAAGAATCGGCATTTCCCTGGGCACGCTCCATGGTCTTAACGATGGAGTCGGGATCTTCGGAATGCCGGGTGAGTATCAGGGACACATCCTTTCCTTTTGCGGCGAGTTCCTGCGGTCCGGGGAGGATATCGGCGGGATCCAGAATGGTGAAACCGTCCCCCAGCCTCGCGGCGATTTCACTCTGGCCGGGGATGCGAAACTCCGTTCCCTCCGTCTGAAACCAGTTTCTTTCCGGATAAAGCCCCCGGTAAAGAGCGAGGACCGAATCCATCCCCTCCATGTCCATTTCCCCGGAAAACAGCGCTTCACGAAATGTCTTTTCCCTCACGTCTGACACAGGCATCGGTTATCCTCTCGCATCCAGCTGAAAAAAAGCAGGCCAGGTTAAAAGGGTTTCAGCATTCTGCCCAACAGTGAACGGGACAGCCCGGGCCACGTCGGGCGATCATTGTGGAGATGCAATATGGCAGAGAATGATTAAGGAATCAATGAAGCCGGGGGTTGTGTCATCCGGTCTTTGCAGGACCTTTCCCGAGGTGATCGATAAGAACCTTGCCTCCCGTCATGACGTTATTCCGGACCCTTTCCTCGACAGCGTCCTCATTCTTCATGGAAAAAGCCTCGACGATCTCCATGTGCTGCCTGATGGCCTTCTCGAACTGGCCGGGAAGAGCGAGGGACACGATCCCGAAACGCTTGAAGTGATCGTTCAGGTTGGAAATCATCTGGATCAGTTTGCTGTTGCCCGAGAGGTTGACGAAAACCTCATGAAACCTGGTGTGGGCGCGGTAGAAGCCTTCAACGTCCTTGCCTTCCATGAGGGTTTTCAATTCCATGTTGATCTTCTCGAGACGGGTGATATCCTTTTTTTTTATCCGGGCGCAGGCAAGACGTGCCGCCAGTCCCTCGAGGGCGCTCTTGATCTCGTAAAGGTTTTTCACTTCCTTCGGATTGATCCCCGCGACGACAGCCCCTTTTCGGGGAATGATCTGAACGAATCCTTCGTTCTCGAGTTTGCGGAAAGCCTCTCTTATGGGTGTCCTGCTTATCCCCATCGAAGAGGCGATATCCCCTTCCGGGATTTTTTCTCCAGGTTTGTACTTTCCACGGATTATCCCTGACCGGATGACCTCCGCGATGTCCTGGGACAAGAGGCGGGGCTCTTCGATCCTGATCCTGAATTCACCCATGGAAAGGCTCCAGGGAGTGCTTGACAACCATGGCTTCAGAAAGGGAACCGTTTTTCTTTTCCAGGGCGTCAATGATGTCTCTGTGCTGCCCTACGGAAATGGAGAGACGTCCCGGAGCAGCGAGGGACGTCTTGCGATACCTGATGAAGAGCCCGGTCAGGTTGCCCCAGATCTCCGGGAGTTTCCCGTTACCGCAGAGGTTGATGAATCCATAGTGAAATTCACGGTTTTTTCTGAAGAAAGCCTCGACATCCCCTTTTTTGGCAAGGATCTCGAGCTGATCGTTTATCCTGCGCAGTCTTTCGATATCCTTTTTCGTTGCCCTGTGGGCAGCCTTCCTCGCCGCGTATCCCTCCAGCAGGCTTTTGACCTCGTAGAAATCCTCGATCTCCTTTTCGGACATCCTCGAAACGACGGCCCCCCTCCGGGGTATGACGGTAAGATATCCTTCGCTTTCAAGCTGCCGGAAAGCCTCCCGGATCGGGGTTCGGCTGATCCCGAGCTTCCCTGCGAGTTCCGGTTCCGAAACCTTTTGCCCCGGAGTCAGATCTCCCCTGGTTATCGATTCCCGCAATGAAGAAGCGATCTGTTCCCTGAGTGTTCTGTTTTTTCTCTGTTTCATCTTTCCCGGTAATCGTGGATATCTGCCAGAGTTCGGGGCGGGTTTTTTGTGTACAATATACAGTATTTTAACAGACGGTCCCGACCGGTGCCACAAGAATATGGTGCCCGTCAGGTCAGGCATGTTAGATTAAGTTTTTGATGGAACCGTGCAGGGGAGCCGCGAAGATGATTCAGAAACGAAAAGGCAGGTCAAAACTGATCCAGGTTGAAGAGATTCTCCGGGACGTTTTTACCCGCATTGAAATGCCCGAGGACCTGGAGCTGAAAAACCAGGTTTTTTCGGCATGGGAGGAAGTCTCCCAGGACGCGGCGGCCCATGCGCATCCTTTCCGCTTCCGGGGTTCTACTCTCATCGTCGAGGTAACATCCCCTGTCTGGCTGACGGAGCTGTCCATGAGGAAAAACGATCTCATCCATCGCCTGGAAAAGGTTACGGGTAAAAAGGTGGTGGAGGATATCCGGTTCGAAATCAGGAAGAAAAGGAGGGAATAATGAACAAGAATCCGTGCACAGGTGCAGAAAGTGCATTTAAGTGCATGAGACTGCTGCACGGTAGACCCGCAAGGTGATCGGGTGCACATGTGCACTGGTGCACCGGTGCACTAGTGTTTCCCTCCGTAGATGATCTTCCTTGCCTCCCTCGTGTAGTCCCTCCCCTTCCCGGGTTCATACAGGATCAGCGGCTTTTCCTGGGTCACTTTTCCGGGGTTTTTTCCCTTTAATGTCTCCAGAAGAACCAGTGAAGGGGTTTCTCCTCCCCTCGAGAAAACACGGCGAAGCCGGACCGGATGGAGCCCGGCCGACAGGACGGCCTGAAAAAGATCCCCCTCCCGCTCGGCAAGATAGATCCATACTGCGCTGCCCTTGTCCCGGAGGAGGGCAGCGGCGGCATGGGCGAAATCCCTCACATCCCCGAGGAGTTCATGGCGGGCACCCGCCCGAACCGGATCAGGGCTGAGGCGTCCCGTTCCCATTTTGCGGTAGGGGGGGTTGGCAGCCACCAGATCGAAAAAACCGGCATTTTCATTCCAGGGAGGGTATCGAACATCGGCCCTTAAAAAACCGATGTTGTCCAATCGGTTGAGCTTTGTGCTGTTCACAGCCTGATGAAGAAGAACCTCCTGGATCTCGATCCCCGTTACACGGCAGAGAGGCTGCGCCGATGCCATCAGCAGTCCCACGAAACCGTTCCCGCAGCCGAGGTCGGCAACGCGCCAGCCAGGGAGGGGCACTACCCACCGCGCCAGGAGAAGCCCATCCACCGAGGCCTTCACGCCGCGGTCGCTCTGGGCGAGCTTTATATTTCCAATGGAGTCAAATTTGCCGTCCATCGCTTCCGTTCCGGCTCCCGGAGGCCTGAAACCGGATATTAAGCTGCAAATTTAAAATTCCGGTAAAGGCCGTTGATGCAAACCTTCCGGGACATGAAATCCGTAATCCGTAATCTGGAATCTGGAATCAAATTATCTCCCCCTCCAGGTCGTAATCGCCGCTCCCCGTGATCCGGACGTTGACGAAGCTTCCCGCCTCGACCTCCCGGTTAAGTCTCACCACCCCATCCACCTCGGGAGCCTGCCCCTGGTGGCGGCCCCATGGACCGTCCTCGTCCAGCCCCTCGACCAGGACAGTCATTTCCTTTCCGATCAACATGGAAAGCTTTTCCGAGGAGATCAAGGCCTGTTCCTGCATCAGGATCTGGGCGCGCTCACGGGCCACATCCGGGTCGACCTGTCCGTCCATCACCGCCGCAAGGGTCCCTTCCTCGCGGCTGTAGGGAAAAACGCCCAGGTGGTCTACGCGGGCCTTCCCGAGAAACTCCAGGACTTGTTCGAAATCCTTCCCCGTCTCCCCGGGAAAACCGGTCATCAGGGTCGTCCGAAGAAAGACGCCCGGCAGCAGGTCCCGCACCTTTTCAACCGTCTCAAGGGGCGGGGGGGCATCGGACCGCCCCATCTTCTCAAGGATCCGGGGAGAAGCATGCTGGAAGGGGATGTCCAGATACCGGCATATCCGCTCATCCGAACCCACGGCCCGGATGAGTTCGTCCGTCACCCGCCTGGGGTGGATATACAGAACCCTGAGCCAGAACAAATCAGAAGTCACAGACAGGAGGGAATTTAAAAGGACCGGTAAGGACCCCTCTCCCGTATCCATTCCGAACCTGCCCGAATCCTGGGCGACAAGGGTGATCTCCCTTGCACCGGCCTGAAGCAGGTGTTTAATCTCCGCCCGGAGGGAATCGGGGCTCCTGCTTTCAAATTCCCCTCTTAAGGACGGGATGAGGCAAAAGGAGCATCTGTTGGAGCATCCTTCGCCGATCTTGAGGTAGGCCCTGTGGGAAGGGAAGGAAAGAACGCGAGGAGGAAAGGGGAAGGAGAGTCCAGAGTCCAGAGTTGTGAGTCCAGAGCGAGGACTTCGGGTCCTTTGACTCCTGCCAAAAACGGCTTCGACGACGCTCTCAAGATTCGCGGGATGGACAAGGGCATCGACCTCCGGGATCTCTTTTAAAATCTCCTCGCCGTAGCGGCTCACGAGGCATCCGGTCACAACGAGACGCTTTGGTCCGTCCTGGGTCTTCCATCGGGCAAGTACCATGATGCTGTCCAGGGATTCTTCCACCGCATCCAACAGGAAGGAACAGGTGTTGACGAGAAGGCAGTCCGCCTGGGCGGGTTCGTCGATCACACGGCACCCGCTGCGGGTCAGGAAGCCGAGCATGACCTCGGTGTCCACCAGGTTTTTGCTGCAGCCAAGAGAGACGACGAAGATTTTCATGAAAAAAGCTCTACGACGGTACGACTGGACGAGGGGGGGACTGAACGACCAGGCAGAAAAAAGGCAGAATCAAAAAGGAAAGGATCGGCAGGAAGAAAGTTCGATAATTTTAAGGACATTTAATCAAGCTCATTAATTCCCCGGGAATACTGCCAGTCGTCTGACTGCCGCTTGCTGTTTTTTTCCGTTTTTTCGTCCAGTCGTCTGGTCGTCAGCTCGTCCCGCCCTTTCGCGATTACGGTTCGATGACCTCAGTCCCTTCGGGGATATCCAACTTAAACAGCTTTTCCTTGAGGTTCACCCCGGTCTGCATGTCCTGAAAGGTGATCGTCGTGATGTTCCCCAGTTTGTGGTGTATGGAGATCCTCTCGATGAGGCCGCTTTCCGGTGAAACGAGGACCGAAAGCTTGTCATAGGGAAAATCTTCCCCGAGGGGGAACATCTCCAGGGGGATCGCCTCTTCGCCGGATGTGGGGCGTGACTGGACAGTGAAATCCGCCTCGATCCCCTCGAGCCCACCGAGAAAGGTTGCGGCCCCCTTTCGCATCTCGTCGGGGGTGATGTCCCTTACCACCACCTGGTTTCGGGACGGGGTATGAATCCAGACCCGTGATCCGTCCAGGACCACCGTGTGGGGCCTTTTTCCCCGGTAATCCCATCTCATCCGGTCCGGAGGCTGGAAAAAAAGGACCCCTTCCTCCCGAATCGTGACCCCGACACCCGGACGTTCATCGGTCTGGACAAAATGGGCTTTCAGGCCGGTGAGGGAGCGGTAGGCCTTTCTCACCAGCTCCAGGGCCTGGGCGGCCTCATCCGTCCCGGCCAAACCTGCCGCGGGGGAAAAAAGAAGGAGAAAGCAAAACAGGAAGGAAACAATAACCTTCATTCGATATCGTATCTCCTGAGGACCGGCCTTGGCTTTGCACCGTCGGGCGGGCCGATAAGTCCTTCAGTTTCCATGCGTTCGACCATCCGGGCCGCACGGTTGTAGCCGACCTTGAAATTCCGCTGGATCATGGAGGCGGAAGCATATCCTTTCCGGATGACGAAATCCAGGACCTCCTGGTATTTCTCATCCTCATCCTCGTCCTGGATTTCCTGCCCCGAGGCCGCCGTCTGGTATTGGAAAAGATCCTCCCGGTATTCAGGCTGAGCCTGGTCCCTGAGGAACTTCACCACCCGGAGCACCTCCTCTTCCGAGACGAAACAGCCGTGGAGGCGCGTCAGGCCGGTCCGGCCGGTCTTGACGAAGAGCATGTCCCCTCTTCCCAGAAGCTGCTCCGCGCCGTTGTAATCCAGGATGACCCGGGAATTGGCCTTGTCGGTGACCTTGAAGGCAATCCGGCCGGTGATGTTTGTCTTGATGCTTCCCGAAATGATATCCACGGAGGGCCTCTGCGTGGCCAGGATCAGATGGATGCCGGCGGCCCGTGCCATCTGCCCCAACCTGGCGATGCATTCATCCATGTCTCTGGGAGCCGTCATCATCAGGTCGGCCAGTTCGTCGATGACCACGACGATGTGCGGCAGGCGCCTGTCCTCCCCCTCCGGGAGCGGCTCCCGGATCTTTTCGGTCTTCCTGTTGTAGCTGTCGATGTCCCTCGCCTTGCGGTTGGCGAGAAGGTGGTATCTCCTTTGCATTTCCGCCACGAGCCAGCGCAGCGCGGAAGCTGCCTTCTTCGGTTCCATGACCACGGGGGCAAGCAGGTGGGGGATGCCCTCGTAGGGGGAAAGCTCAAGCATTTTTGGATCAACCATGAGGAACCGCACTTCGTCCGGCGTGAGGTTAAAGAGAAGGGAAAGGATCATGGAATTGATGGCGACGCTTTTCCCGGTTCCCGTCGCCCCTGCCACAAGCAGGTGAGGCATGGAATCGAGATCCGTGACGAAGGGAACACCGGATGTATCCTTCCCCAGGGCCAGCCTGAGAAGGCCCCTGGAGGTCTCGAACTCGTCGGAATTGAGGATCCCCCGCAGCCGGACGATCTCGGGCTCCATGTTGGGCACTTCGATGCCGATCGCCGATTTTCCCGGTATCCTTTCCACGATCCGGATCTCCACGCCTCCCATGGCCAGGGAAAGATCCCCCGCCCGGCTCACGATCTGGCTGACCTTCACACCGGGTCCGGGTTCATATTCAAAGACGGTGATCACCGGCCCGGGATTCACCGAGGTGACCTGACCGCGGACCCCGAAATCCTGAAGCTTCCTGACCAGCATCCTGCTCCGGGCAAAGTGCTCTTCCTCACTGACGGTTCTCTGTTCCCGGTCGGGGGGATCAAGGAGGTGAAGGGGAGGAAGGGAAAATTTTCCCCTTGGGCGCGGCAGGGCATCGAATTCTTCCTGTCTCGGCACCGGTTCCCGGCTCCGGCTGACCACGTCGGGCTGCGAGGTGATCTTCGGAGGAACAACCTTTTTTTCATGCTCTCTGGCCCGGGTCACCACTTTTTGCCTTCGACCGCGTTCGCGCCACTTGGTCAGGAGCGTAAAAAGGGAGGCTACCAGGCTCCCCAGCCAGCCCACGACCCTTCCAAGGGAGATGTTGGTCATGATCAGCAGGGCGGCGATGAGCAGCGCCAGGACCAGAACGTGAGCCCCCGCGACGTTGAGGACAGAAACGAGACCTTTCGCGGACAGGTTCCCGATGATGCCCCCGGCGGGAACCTGCGTCCCCGTAAAAGATAACGGGCCCAGTCTCAACTGGGTGAGGATACTGAGCGTCAGGAGAAAAAGACCAGCCCCGGCTCCCCGGAGGACCCAGCTTCCCCAGTCCCTCAGGAAGAACCGCGTGACGCCGAGGAAGAAAAAGAAAAGAGGTATGGTGAAAGCCGCCCAGCCGAAACCCTGAAGACAGAGATCGGAAAGGTATGCACCGACCAGCCCTCCAAGGTTCCGGGTCTGTTCGCTCCCCGATCCGGTGCTGTTAAAGGAGGGGTCCAGCGGTGAATAGGAAACGAGGGCCAGGACCAGAAAAAGACCAAGGGCGATGAGCACCACCCCCATGATCTCTCTCCACCGGGAAGGGGAACGGGAGGGAGGGAGCTTTTTTCCTCTTTGAGATTCCTTGCTCATCAAAAGGAGCCTTTCCAGGGCAAAATGAAATATTCCAGATTCCGGATTCCAGATTTCAGAAAGTGCATAACCGGAAACTGCCCGATTTGGAATTTGGAATCTTGAAATCTGGAATTTGTTATTTTTATACCAGAAACAGGAGGGAAATTGAACCAGCCGCAAAGCAGTATACGGCGAAGGGAAGGAGTATCTCTCTTGCCAACAGACGCATGAGAAAAGCGATGGACGCCCACCCGGCAAGGGCCGCCGCGACACCTCCCGCCAGGAAGAGGTAAAGGTTGTGGGTGCCCGAAATGCCTCCAGCCTGCAGCAGGACTGCCCCCACAATGGCCGGGATGGAGAGCAGAAAAGAGAACCTGGCCGCGTCCTTTCCCGAAAGGCCAAGGAAAATTCCGGCAGCGATGGTCGCTCCGGAGCGGGAAAGCCCTGGTATAATGGCCACGGCCTGAAAACCCCCGATCAGGAGAGCTCCCGCCAGGGTGAGAGACTCAAAAGACCGTTTTTTTCCTCCCCTTCCCGTTTTCCATGCCATCCACAGAAGCAGGGATGTCAGAAAGAGACCCCAGGAGGCGGCTTTGGGCGTTTCGAAAAGCGCTTCGATCTGATAGCGGAACCCCCCACCCACCAGGGCGGCCGGAATTGTCCCCACGGCGAGGAGAAAAGGGAGGCGAAGCCCCTCCTCGCCTGGATCCAGGACACCGGAGATGATTTGCATGAGATCCCGTCTGAAATAGGCCAGAACGGCCGCCAGGGTTCCGGCGTGAAGGACAACATCGAAAAGGACGGCTGGCTCCTGGAACCCCGGGAGAAGGGATTGGGCGATAACGAGATGCCCGGATGAGGATATGGGTAGGAACTCCGTGAGTCCCTGCAAAATCCCGAGCAAAATGGATTCGAGCATGTTTTCTCCGTGCGATCAGGGTCTTAGAACAACCGTAAGAACAGTGGGCCGCTTGTCCAGGGCTTTCCGGTAAACTTTCCTCACTGCAAGGCGCAGGTGTTCTTCGAGGTCCTCCTCCGATGCTTTTTCCGCGTTTTCCTCCACCAGCACGCGCCGAATCTCGGCGGCCGCCTCCAGGTCCAGCTCTTCCCCCTGGGAACCCACCCCGACCCCAAGGCTGTGGACTACCGGCTCCTTCAGCTTCGTCCCCGGAACCGGAGGGGAGAAAGCTACAACCACCACCCCCTCACGGGCCATCCTGCGCCGCTGCCCAAGGACTGGATCTGCCAGGCCGATCATCATCTCTCCGTCCACCAGTATTCTCCCCGAGGGGACGTTCCCGGGCCGGGTGGCCTCTTCCCCGCATATCTGGAGCACCTCCCCCGGATCAAGGATGTGGATGGAATCCGGTCCCATGCCCCCTGCCTCGGCAAGACCGGCGCAGGCCATGAGATTGCGGAAATCCCCATGGACAGGAACGAGATGACGCGGTGCGGTAAGATCGATCATGGAAAGGATTTCCCCGGCGTATCCGTGACCGGAAACATGGACCCTGGGGGGGTCCTTGTAATAGACGGTGGCGCCCATCCGGAAAAGGCTGTCGATCATCAGTCCGACGGCCAGTTCATTGCCGGGGATCATTCGGGAGGAAAAAATGACGGTGTCGCCCCGCCGGACCCCGATCCCCGAATGCTCCCCCCTGGCAATGCGGCTCAAGGCGCTGAACGGCTCGCCCTGGCTTCCGGTGAGAATGTAGACAGCCCCGGCTTCCTCTTCAGGACTTACAGATTCCGGTGAGGAAAGGACTCCTTCGGGTACCTGGAGATAGCCGAGTCTCGAAGCGATCTCAAAGTTCCTCACGATCCGTTTCCCTTGGAGGATCACCTTTCGCCCCGAGGCTTTTGCGGCCCCGATGGCCGCCGAGATCCTCATGATATGGGAAGCAAAGGTTACGAGGAACACCCGCCCCGGGGCCTGCCGGAACCGATCATCCAGGGTCCGGGCCACCTCTGATTCCGAGGGGGCCACACCCGGATTGTCGGCATTGGTGCTGTCGCATACAAGGAGATCCACACCCTCCTTCCCCGCTGCCCGGAGCGGTTCGAGTGCCGGGCCGGGCACCCCCCCGGGGATCCGGAAGTCTCCCGTGTGGACCACTACCCCGGCCGGGGTCCGGAAAATGAGGGAAGCAGAATCGGGGATGCTGTGGTCGACGGGTACGGCCTCGACCAAAGCCTCTCCCACCTTGAAGGGGGACCCGAAAAGGATCTGTCTCAGGTCTGGTTTTTTCCCGGACTCAGAACCATTTAAAAGCCGCTCCCGGATCAGAGCGAGGGCAAAGGCGGTACCGTAGACGGGGACATCGACCTTGTCGAGGAGGAAAGGAAGGGCCCCGATGTGGTCATCGTGGCCATGTGTCACGACAATCCCCTTCAATCGATGGCGGTTTTCCAGGATATAGGTAAAGTCGGGGAGAAAAAGATCCACGCCAGGGAAATTCCCCTGAGGGATCTTGATCCCGGCGTCGACCACCACGAATTCACGCCCCCATTCCAGAGTGGCGCAGTTCATCCCGAAGGTGCCGACCCCGCCGAGGGGGATGAAACGCAACGAAGGTGAGTCCGTGCGTAGATGCGAAGCCGCGTTATCTGTCATGAGAGTCCCGATCCCTTATGGCCTGGCCCTGTCATTTCCCTTGTCTCTTGTCCCTTCCCTTGATTCCTGTTTGCCGTCTCTGACCCTTTTCCTTTGTTCTCTTTTCTTCCTTTTTCCATCCTGACAAAGGTTTGCACTTACGCTCCCACGCAATCACGCATCCACGGATTTACCCTCCCTTACCCCTTGATCCCAAAGCCTGTTGCTCAATGTGGCGAACTGCTCAACCGCGAGCTCCTCGGCCCTTACGGTCTCCTTCAGTCCCATACCCTGAAGGGTCCCTCGAACAAGATCCTTTTCTGCTCCGGGCATCCCGGCGGAAAGACTGTTGATGAGCTTTTTCCTTCTCTGCCCGAAGGAGGCCCGGATGACCCGCATGGAAAAACCCTCGTCATCCAGAGGAAATGCCGACTCGGAAAAAAGATCCCACCGCACCAGGGCACTGTCCACCCTGGGGGGAGGGAGGAATACGGAAGGAGGCACCTTCCGGACGACCGCGGGCTTTCCGAACATCTGGCACGCCACCGAAAGGATCCCGTAATCCTTTGAGCCAGGGGGGGCTGACATCCGGACACCCACTTCCCATTGCAGGAGAAACACCGCCCGCTCGATGTGCTTCCGATGCGCGATAGCCTGGAAAAGGACCTGGGTGGAAAGGGCATAGGGGAGGTTCCCCATGAGGATCACTTTCCCTTTTTCGGGAAACAATTCCGTCCAGGGCATTTTCAGGATATCTCCCTCGACCAGCCGGAAACGGGGATCCTGTCCGAACTTGTCCCTCAGGGCGGGAATGAGCTTCGGGTCTACCTCGACTCCGGTAACCGACCCTTCCGCCGCGAGGATCCGCTCCGTAAGCCGTCCCGTCCCGACCCCGATCTCCACCACGGCATTCCCGGGGGCAAGGCCGGCAGCGGTCACAATGGCCGCAAGAATGTTCCCGTCATGAAGGAAATGCTGGGCATAGGGGGGAGGCCTTCTCATAGAGCAGCTATCCTGACTGTCCAGGAGGGCAAGTCCAGAGTCCAGAGCAAGTAGTCCAGAGAAAAAAGTCCAGAGTCCAGAGACCAGAGTCCAGAGTCAGCAGGGGTGACCCAACAAAAAACCCTTTTTAAATAATTCAAGGACATCCTCACGAACAAAGATTTTCAAGAGGGGAGTCGGTTCTGGCTTCCCGCATTTTCTCTGGACTCTGGTCTCTGGACTCTGGACTCGCGCATCCTGTTTATGGTCTTTCTTTTCCCCGATTGACAACAGCTGGCAGCTCGGGCACATTCTCTCAATGCCTGCCTTTTTTCGAAAATTTCCCTGGTTATACTCCACCGCTTTGATCCTAGCAACTCTGTGCGCATGCCGGACTATCCCTCCCCCGGGAGTCCTCGAGGAAAAACCCGCTCCGCCGCCCGTGGAAAAAGCCCCGGTTCCTTCCGAGCCCTCTCCCCTGGAAGCAATGAAAGAGGCCGAGCAGCTTTTAAAGGTCGAGGAAGCCGTCCGCGTGTTCCGCGAGGAGAGGAACCCCCCGCGGGCCCTTGAGATGCTGGAAGCTTTCCTCCAGATGCACCCGGAAAGTCCCTATGCCGACGAGGCGCTCCTCGAGCAGGCAAGGATCCAGGCCAACCAGGGGGAGTGGAAAAAAGCCTCCGACCTTATCGAACGCCTGCTTAAGGATTACCCCGCAGGCTCCGCGAAAAAGGCGGCTTTCATTGAACTTGCCCAGATCTACAGCGACGCCGAGAGATGGAAGGACTGCGTGGAGGCGTCACGAAATGCCCTGAGCCTGGATCCTCTCCCCGAAGAACGATTCCGGGCTCTCCTTATCGGGGCCGGGTGCAAGTTCAATCGCCGGGATCATGCCGGAGCTGTTTCCGATGTCATTGAGGGATACCGCCTCGCCGCGGACGAAGACGGGCGGCGAGAGGCTATCTGGGTCCTTGAAAAGATGGCCGTTAAAATGGATGACCGGCAGATCGAAAAGACCCTGGAAGACTCGGACGGCAGTGAACCTTACGGAGTCCTTGCCCTCTCCCTCATGGAAAGGCATGTGGAACGGGGCGAGGAAGAAAAAGCCATTTCGGACTTCGTGGATATTGTGCTCCTTTATTCTGACAGTCTTCCGGTCGAAAGAAGGGAGTGGGCCTATTCCCTTCTCCATGAACGCCTCCTGGTGCGCAAGGGAACCATCGGCCTTATCCTTCCCCTTTCCGGTCCCTACGCCTTTTTCGGCCAGAAAGCCCTCCAGGGAGTCCAGGCCGCTTTCGGTTTCCAGGCGGCCCTCCCGGGTCACGCCCCCCAGAACGATTACAATCTGGTGATAAGGGATTCCGGGGGGGACCCTCTCCAGACAGCCCAGGCGGTTCAGGACCTCGCCGAAAGGGAACAGGCGCTGGTGATCATCGGCCCTCTTTTTTCCCGAACGACCCAATCCGCCGCCCTCGCGGCCGAAGAGTACGGGATCCCTCTCATTTCCCTCTCTCCCGACCCCGAGATACCCAAGCTGGGGCACCATATCTTCCGAAGGAGCCTCCTCGATGCCCAGCAGGTCGAGGCCCTGGTGGAAATGGCCCATGACCGTCTCGGGATAACCAGGTTCGCCTTTCTGAATCCTGACAATTCCTATGGAAAGGAGATGACGGTCCTTTTCCGGGATGAAGTGGAAGGGCGAGGAGGCGAGGTGGTCGTTTCGAAGAATTTTGAGCCGGGCCAGACAGATTTCGGACCGCAGATCCGCAGTATGGTCCAGCTGGACCGGGACCTTACGCCCGAGGAGCTCGCCCGGAAAAAAGAAGGCCAGAAAGTGGAGCTTGAGCCCATCCTCGATTTTCAGGGCCTTTTCATCCCGGCCGACTTCCAGACCGTGGGCATGCTGGCTCCACAGCTGGCCTTCTATGACGTCGACAAGGTCCTCCTTCTCGGGACGGACGGATGGAACAACCCCTGGCTCCTGGAACTGGGGGAGCATTACGTCGAAGGGGCCCTTTTCACCGGCGGGACGCAGCAGGGCTCCGAAAATGACACCTACCGGGAGATGATGGAAAAATACTGGCTCTCTTTCGGGGAGGAGCCTCCAATGGTGGCGGTACAGGCCTATGACGCGGCCCTGATCGTTAAAAAGGGGATCGAGTCCGGTGTCGCCAGGGACCGGGCCAGCCTGAGGAAATTCCTCTCGAGCCTCAGGGATTTTCCCGCGGCGGAAGGTCCCCTCACGACCAGCGGGGAAGGGGACATCCTTCAGGAACCGATTCTCCTCACCGTGCGAAACGGCCGGATCGTTCCGTACCTGATCGAACTGGAACAGTTCAAATGGAAGATCGAGGAACTTCCAGCTGATGTTCCCGGTTTAGAATCCGGCGTTCAGGAGGGAGAAGCCATTGAGAATATCGAATTGAGAATTGAGGATTGAGGATTGAGTGCACTCGTGCACATGTGCACAGGTGCACCCTCACCCTTTACCCCCCTACCCATTACCCCCTTACCCTTCACTCATGCTCCCTTTTCCCCCCAGATCAGGAGCCAGAGAAAAAACGGCCCGCCCAGCAGAGCCGTGATGACTCCCACCGGGATCTCCGCCGGGGCTATGATGGTTCGGGCCACTGTGTCACATACGGCGAGGAAGGACCCGCCGAACAGGACCGTCGCCGGAATAAGACGGGAGTGCACCGGCCCCACGAGGAGCCGGCAGATATGGGGAGCCATGATCCCTACGAACCCGATGGGTCCGCAAACGGCCACCACCCCTCCAACAACGAGAGAGGAACCGAAGAAGAGGGTGTTCTGAACCCGGGTGACGCTCACCCCCCTGCTCGCGGCCAATTCCTCCCCGGCTGAAAGAAGGTCCAATTCCCTCCATTTCAAGGCGATGAGAACAAGGCCCGCCGCGACGAAGGGGACCATCTGGAATACCGAATCGAAGTCCGTCACTTCCAGCCCTCCCATCAACCAGCGGATGATCCGGAAGGTATGGGTGAAATCGGAGAGGTACTGGGCAAAGAGATTCAGGCTGGAAAAGAAAAAATTCACCGCGACGCCCGCCAGGAGCAAGGTGGTGGTAGTCAGGGGAGCCCTGATCCTGGAGAGCCCGTAAACGAGAAGGACCGAAAGGATCGCTCCGGCCAGAGCCGCGAGGGACACCCCGGAGATCCCCAGGAAAGCGATGGAAAGGCCTGTTCGGATAGCTACCGCGGCACCCAGGGCGGCTCCGGATGCCACACCAAGGGTGAAGGGGGTCGCCAAGGGGTTGCGGAAAAGGGCCTGGAATGCCATTCCAGCCGCGGCAAGACCCGCCCCGGCGATCCATGCGGCCAGCACCCTTGGCACCCTGATTCTCCAGAAGATCTCATGCCTGTTTCCACTTCCCCCGAAAACAACCTCCGGGGAGATGGGCGTCATTCCAATAAATGGCGCTGCCGCAAGGACCAGGACCGTCGTCCCCAATAGAAACAGGATTATGGTACGCCCTTTAAATGAGGTCACCTTGCCGGGACCTCCGGAACCACCACGGGTTTTCCCGACACGGGATGGGGGACCAGGGTGAATTCCCGTCCGAAGATCCTTTTCAGATTGGAAGGCGCCAAAAGATCGGGCGGGGAACCGTCAAAAACCATCTCCCCTTCCACCAGGGCAAGGACCTGCTCCGCATGAATAAGGGCGTGGTTGATATCGTGGGTGACCGATATAACGGTGGTCCCCGACAAGCGCCGCAGCCTGTCGATGATGGCGAGGACCTGCCCCTCGTGAAAGGGGTCGAGGAATGTGGTGGGTTCGTCCAGCAGGAGGATCCGGGCCCCCTGAGCCAGAGCTGCCGCGATGAACACCTTCTGTCTCTCCCCCCCGCTGAGGGTTCTCATGTCCCTGTCGGCGAAGCCCTCGATCCCGGTGAGGACCATGGCATCCCGGACAGCCTGGTGATCCCGGGCGCCGGCCCTCGAAAGAGGCGAGAGGTTCGGATACCGGCTCATCAGAAGAAACTGGGCTGTGGTAAAGGGGAAGAAACGGTCGTCGGCCTGAGATACATAGCCGATCTCCCGTGCCAGTTCTCTTTGCGTCATCCCGGAAACCTGGCGTCCCCTGATCTTCACCGTCCCGTTCCACCGGGCGTAGATCCGCATGAGGCATTTTACCAGGGAGGTCTTGCCGGCCCCGTTGGGACCCACCACGCAGAGGTACCCGCCTTCGGGCACCTGAAAGGAGACATCCCGCAGGATCTTCTTCCCCCCCATGGAAAGAGAGAGGTTCCGGATCTCAAGGACGGGAGGGGTCAGGGTATTTTCATCGTTCATGATCCACCTATTGGGAACAGGAGTCTGGCACCCTCAGTGCACCTGCGCACCTGTGCACCAGTGCACCTGAATCATCCCGTGCACCTGTGCACCGTTGCACTTGGTTTGTCCATCCTCAATTCTCAATCCTCAATCCTCAATTCGAAACTCCCCCTTCTTCCAAAAGAATAATCCTGGCCATTTCCTCCAATAGATCGACAAACCTCGGTCCCGGAACCACCACGGCATCACCTCCCAGGATATGGATCCTTCCTTCCCGGGCTGCCCGAAGCCCGGGAATATCCTCCCAGTCCGCCAGGAGCCTGTCCCTATCCTTCCCCGGGGAAAGGTCGGGGATCATTTCGATGATGATTTCCGGGTCCAGCCTGGCCAATCCTTCGGCGGAGACAGCCGGGAACTTCAGGGTTTCTTCCCGGTAGGCGTTCTCGCCTCCCGCAAGCCTGATGAGATCGTCGTAAAACCCGTCCCGTCCCGAAATGAAGAGCTCCCCTTCGGATCCCCCCTGAAGGCTGCGTCCAACCGCCACCAGGACCCGGGGCCTCGACGGGACTAATGGGCAGCTGGACGAATGGACGGCAAACCGCTCCTGGACCTCGAGAATGCGGCTTTCCAGGGAACGGCGCAGACTCTTCCCCTTTTCCCTGACGCCGCAGGCTTGACCGATGACGGTGACGGAATCTAGGATGCCATCGATGCGGCTGTGGTTGACCGCCAGCGTGGAAATTCCAAGGGAGCCGAGGCGGTCCTGTGCATCCTCATGTTCCGTCAGGAGAATCACGAGGTCCGGCTCCAGGGCGAGGATCGCCTCGTAATTGACGTCGAAATACCCTCCAACCCGGGGCTTTTTAACCGCCTCCGGCGGGTAATCGCAGAAACGGGTCACCCCGACAACACGATCGGAAAGATCCAGCTCGAAGAGGATCTCGGTGACGCTGGGGGCGAGAGAGATGATGCGGGCGGGCGGCTGCCCTGTTTCGACGCGGAGACGCGGAGACTCGGAGACACGGGGATCAAGACAGGAACTCTGGAAAAGGAGCAAGAAAAGAAGAAGCGCTAAAATCCTGGCTTTTAATGAAAACCCTGCGGGTAATCTTCGCTGGAAGCCTACCCAAATGACGTTGGACGTTGGACGTTGGACGTGGGACGTCAAACCTGGAACGTTGGACATTGGACGTTGGACGTTGGACGAAACCCTGTATCTCATTTCTCTTCCAGCCTGAACCTGTACGCCACGGCAATCCGTGATCGGACCGACATCCCGTCCCCGGCGGCCGGCCGGAAAACGGCGGTTTTAACCGCCTTGAGGGCCGCCCGATCCAGCCTCGGGTGGGAGCTCGACTCCATCACATCCGCTCCGAGAATGCGCCCATCGGGACCGACCCTGACCTCGATGACCACCCTGCCCTCTTCCCCGGCCCGGCGGGACCGCACCGGATATACGGGTTCCGGAAGGGAGACGATCTCAGGCCGGGGATCTCCCGAACCGGCGCCACGGCCGGGGATCGCGCCCAGGAAGGAAGGTTCTCCGGCATAAGCGAGAAGATCCCTGGAAGGGGGGAAGGGAGAAGGGGGTCGATGAGAGGAGACCCCGGCGGCACTTTGTGCCTGGTTATCCTGGAGGGCCTTTTCCGCCAGACCGCCAGGGAAAGGACGGCTTCCCTCCCCGGCGGACTCAACCGGTTCTGCCGGTCTCACTCCGGGTGCCGGTACCTGCAAATCCTCAACCTGGGCCTTTTGGGAAATCTTCTCTCCCGCGGCAACCTTTTCCTGGGACCTGGGAGCTTTTTTCTGATCCCCGGTCGCGGTCTGAACCGGATCACGGCTTGGTGTCTTTTCTTCCTTCGCCGTCACCGGCTTCCCGATGGGGACGGAACCGATATCCGGGACTTCCTCGGCGCTCCCGGGTAACTTTCCGGAAAGGGAAGGAACAAGGTTCAGGACAAGGCTGACCCGGGGCGCCTCGAGTACGGGGCCCAGCATCGAACCCAGGCCCAGGAGAAGCGCCGCGTGCATCACCGCTGAAAGGATCATCCATTTATGGTTCGTTCTGTTCATGGGAAAAACCATTCAGGATCAACACTCATGCACCTGTGCACTTGTGCACTCATGCACTCCTGCCCTATAGTTCCGCCTTCAGCCCGAAATAGACCCCTCTTCCCGGGGTCCCGTACCCATCGGCGAATTCGTATTCCTTATCTGTGAGGTTGTCGATGCGCCCCTGCAGTGTTACTTTTTCACCAACCCTGAAACTGGCCGCCAGGTCGACCAGGGTATAGCTGCCCAGCGTAATGTCACCCCAATCCCTGCGCTCGCCGACATATTCAGCATCCAGGTCCAATCTCAGACCCCTGGCGGGGGAAAACCCAAGCCGTGCGCCCCATCGTGTCCCGGGGCGGCGCAGGAGCTCTTCGCCCTGTTCATCCTCGGTCTTTAAAAACGAGCCAAAAAGACCGAGGGAAACAGAGGAAACCCTGACGCTAAGGGAAAGATCCACACCCTCGGTCCGGGCCTCGGAAACGTTCTCGTAACTTCCGTCTTCCCAGGTGGAGGGATCGCCGTCGGCGTCGAACCAGGCAATGAGTTCATCGTACTCGGTGAGATGCCAGGAAACCGACGCGCTGACCTGTTGACTCACGGACCACTCCAGGCCGGCATCCCAGCCGCGGCTCCTTTCGGCCCCCAGATCAGGGTTGCCGTACCCCGGGTTGAAAAGCTGATCGATGGACGGAGCCCTGAAACCGGTACCGAAAACGGCCCTGAAACGAATCCTTTCCATAACCGGCGCGGAAAACCCGGTACGCCATGTCGTTTCATCCCCGAACCGGGAGTGATCATCCCTCCGGGCCCCCAGAGTCAGGGAAAGTCCGGAATCGGCCGTGAACTTTTCCTGCAGGAAGATCCCCTTGACCGTGGCCGATTCCTCTTCCATGGTTGTCGCATAAGGACCGTACTCGTCGGAGTAATAGGATGACTCCCCGCTTTCTTCCTCTCTGTCCAGGCCAAGAGTCAGGATGGAACGGTCCCCCAGGTAAAAGTTGTTTAAAACCTCCGTCTTGGTCGATGCGCCTTTAAAGTCCGCTTCCATCGTATAGGGTCGAACGGGATCGGGTTCGTTAAGGTCATGCCTGTCGTGGACGCTTCGGGAAATCTTGAGGACAGATTCCCAGGCCTCGGTCAGGAAACCGACCACCCGTCCGCTGACGAGCATCTGGTCCGCCTCCCCCGTGTAATTCGCATCGTCGCCCCCCGGTCCTCCGTAATAATCCAGGTCGTTTTCGGAATTGGCGGCCCGAAAGTCCAGATCAAGGGAGACGCCCTTTTCATCTTCAACACCAAAATGTCCCGAGAGGGTCACGTTCCCGTAGCCGTCCTCTTCGGTGTTGCCGTCAGATTCCGCCGCGATGGAGATCCCGTCGGATTTAAAAGAGGATGCGGAGAGGTAATAGGAAATCCGCCCTGTGTTCTCCCTTACGGCTGCCCGCGCGCGCCGGGTCTGAAAGGAACCGGCTTCCATCGAGACTTCCGCGGACGGCTTTCCTTTGCCTTTCTTCGTGAAGATCTGGATCACCCCCCCGATGGCGTCCGATCCGTAAAGGGTGCCCTGGGGGCCGAAAAGGACCTCGATCCGTTCAATGTCGTCGGTTGTCATGTGGGCAAAATCGAAGGTGCGCTCCGGGTTGCTCGGATCGTTGACCTCGACCCCGTCAATGAGGACCAGGGTGAATCGGGCATCGCCGCCCCGCAGGAAAACGGACGTGGTTTTTCCAGGGCCGCCCTGGTTGACAAGGTCGACTCCGGGAAGCCCTGTCAGGGCGTCCGCCACGGACCGTGCCTGCATCTTCTCGATGTCCTCGGAGGTAACCACCAGGATGGTCCCGGAAACCTCATCCACAGGTGTCGGAAGACGGGTGGCTGTAATGACCACCTCGGTCACATTCTCCTCCGGAACAGACTGGCCGGGGGCGGCGGACGGCAGCAGCAATAAAACTCCGGCAAGCACAGCGAAGGGCAGCTTTCTCATGGACATTGTTCCTTTCCTCCCACCTCGGGGACGCAAGGGGTGAAATTCCGGACGGTACGAGCCAGGTCCCCTGCTGCGCGAGGCGAAAGAAAAGAAAAATCCCCGGACCAGAAAATTTGGCCCGGGGATCCCGTTTTCATCCGCCGGTTGCGTGCTTCGGCCCTATCCTCGAGGGTCCGTCCCGCTATGTTCCAATGGGCAGGTCTTCTGGCTCCCGGATCATCCTACTCGCCGCGCCTTCCCGCTCTTCGACAGGTCCAGAACCGGTCCTTGACCTTCGAAAAAACAGTGGCATTTTAATTGCGGCTTTCGTCCCCGGTTACAGCGGCGGGTCCGCGACGGTCTCTCACCGTCTTCCCTTAGCCCATGCAGTAGAGAGGATAGTGCAGGGGGGGGTAGGTGTCAAGGAGGAGCGCATGGTGCACATGTGCACAGATGCACTGACAATTCTCAGCAGATGCGGGGGACCAGTTCCCCGGCCGGCAGATCAATGACCCTGGAGCCTCCGACAACGGTGTTCAACACGAGGCGGCCGGTACCTTTTTTTTCAACCCTTCCGATGATCGCGGCCTCCCTGCCATAAGGGTGGGCCTTCATGGCCTCTAAAACCCGTTGGGAATCCTCCCGGGAACAAAACAAAACCATTTTTCCCTCATTGGCCAGGAACATGGGGTCAAAACCCAGGATCTCGCAGACTCCCTTGACAGCGTCCTTCACCGGTATCGATCCTTCCTCGAGGACAATCTGGCATCCTGATTGATCGGCTATTTCGGCCAGAATGCCGCCGAGACCGCCCCGGGTGGCGTCGCGCATGGCGTGGACGTTGAGGCTCGCTTCCAGGACGTCCCTGACGAGCCCGTTAAGGGAGACTGAATCGGAGATGATCGGTGTGTCGAGTCCCAGCTCTTCCCTTTGACTCAGGATGGCGGCCCCGTGATCGCCGATACTGCCATTCAGGATGACCATGTCACCCGCGGCGATGCTGGCCGTGGAAACAACTTTCTGGTAGTGAACGACACCGATCCCGGTGGTGTTGATGTAAAGACCGTCCCCTGTTCCCCGGGGCACGACTTTAGTATCCCCCGTGACGATCTGGACGCCGGCGTCCTGGGATGCTTTCGCCATGGACTCGATGATCCTTTCGAGTTGTATCATCGGGAAGCCTTCTTCAAGGATAAAGCCCGCGCTCAAAAAAAGAGGTGTTCCTCCGCACATGGACAGGTCGTTTACCGTCCCGTTGACAGCCAGCGATCCGATATCCCCGCCAGGGAAAAAGACGGGGTTGACCACAAAAGAATCTGTTGAAAAACAAAGCTTTAACCCGTCGATTTCAAAAACGGCGCCGTCCTCCAGCCGTTCAAGAACGGTGTTTCTAAAAAAAGGCAGGAATTTTCCGGTGACCAGTTCATGGCTCAACAGTCCGCCCCCGCCATGGCCAAGAAGGATGCTGTCATCTTTCATGGGGAATACCTTTCAAAATTATAGTCCAGAGACCAAAGTCCAGAGTCCAGGGAAAAATCACGTCCAACGTCCAACGTCAAACGTCCAACGGAAAATCAGTCCGGAGTCCAGAGGTAACGGCGCAAATTTCGGATTGAGCATTGAGGATTGAGAAAAAAACAACAAGGCAGGCATCCTTGATTCTCAGTTCTCCATTCTCAATCTCCAATTCTCAATTCCCAATTCTTATGCACCGGTGCACATGTGCACAAGTGCACTCCAATTCTCAATTCTCAATCCTCAATCGTTGAATCCTTCTTCGAAACCGCCGCGGCGCAGACGGCCTGCCCCAGAGAGATCCCCCCGTCATTGGTGGGCACCCTCTGGTGAAAAAAGACATCAAAACCGGCATGTTCCAATTCCCTTAAACACCCTTCCAGCAGGATGCGGTTCTGAAAGCACCCGCCGCTTAAGACTGCCCGGCTTAATCCTGTTTTTTCCCTGATGAGATCGGCCATTTCCCGGAAGGCCGCTGCCAGGAAAGCGTGGAAGGCCCATGCGAGGGATTCCCTGGATCGGCCGGCCAGAAAAAGTTCCGCGATCCTTCGGACAGCGGGGGAAAAATCCAGGAGGAGGCATTCCCCTTCCTCCTTGATATCGAAGGGTAGGGTGTCTGCCCCCTGTTCCCGGGCGATGGCCTCCATTTCCATGGCGGCCTGTCCTTCAAAGGTGACCTTCTTCCTCACACCTAACACAGCGGCAACCCCGTCGAACAGCCTTCCCAGACTTGATGTGAGGGGACAATTGACGCCGTTTCGCATGACGGTATCCATCAGGGCATGATACCTCTCCCGGGGCAAGACGTTCAGCCTGCGGGCGAAGTCATGCCAGTCATCTCCGAAGGCCTCCCTCAAGAGACTCACGGCTATGCGCCAGGGCTCGTGAATGGCGCTTTCCCCTCCGGGCAGCTGAAAACAGGAGAGGTGCCCGAGCCTTTGAAACCCGGCCTCATCGGCAGCCAGGAACTCTCCTCCCCAGATGCTGCCGTCCGACCCGTATCCTGTTCCGTCCATGGCCAGCCCGATGACCCTTCCGGTAATCCGGTTGTCCGCCATGCAGGAAACGACATGGGCATGGTGATGCTGAACGGGGATGATCTCATCGACCCCTTCCATTTTCCGCGCTTCCTGTGATGTGTAATAGCCCGGATGAAGATCGCAGGCAATCCGCCGGGGATGGCACTGGGCGATTTCGTGGATCAGGTTCACGCTTTCCTGCAGAAAATCCCGTGCCTGGGGCGTCTCCAGGTCCCCGATGTGGGGGCTTAAAAAAGCCGCCGCACCCTTTACGACGCAGACCGTTGTTTTCATATGGGGTCCAAGGGCCAGGATTTCCGGACAGGGTTTGCGAAGCATGAGGGGTTTCGGAACGTATCCCCTGGAATGTCTTGTCAGGACGGTTTTTCCGGCAACGACCATGGCAACCGAGTCGTCGCAGCGAACCAGGATGTCCCGGTTGTGAACCAGGTAAAAATCGGCAATGCCGCGCAGCCGGGCAAGGGCTTCGCGATTCCCGATACAGATGGGTTCATCCGTCTGGTTGGCGCTGGTCATGACCAATGCGGTGAATCCTTTTTCGAAAAGGAGATGTTGAACGGGCGTGTAGGGAAGCATGACACCCACATTGGCCAGGCCGGGGGCGATCCAATCAGAAACCAGCCGGTTGTCCTTTTTCCTTAGAAGAACGATTGGACGCCTGAAGGATTCCAAAAGGGCTTTTTCGGAATCCGTTATCTTCGCGAACCTTGTGGCGCCCTGGATGTCCCTGACCATAACGGCCAGGGGTTTTTCTTCCCGGAATTTGCGCAAGCGCAGCCTTTTGACGGCCTCATCGTTGCAGGCATCCACACAGAGATGAAAACCCCCTAATCCTTTGACGGCAACGATGGCGCCCTCAAGGAGCTTTTCGCAGGCCGACTGCATGGGATCGTCCGTCCTGAAAGGTTCCCCTTCTTCATCAAGGAATTCCAGCCGGGGGCCGCATACCGGGCAGCCGTTGGGTTCCGCGTGGAAACGGCGGTCCTCCGGATCTCCATACTCCCTTGAGCATTCCGGGCACATGGGAAAACAGGACATGGATGTATTGACGCGGTCGTAGGGAATGCCGCTGATGATGGTCAGCCGGGGGCCGCAGTCGGTGCAGTTGATGAAGGGATAGCGGTACCTCCGGTCTTCGGGGTCTGACATCTCCCTGAGGCATTCCCGGCAGGTGGCGATGTCCGGGGAGATGTGAAGATCCGCGCCGCCCCCCGTGCCGCTCGCAATGATGGAAAATTCCTCATCGCTTCGAACGGGCACCTCTTCCGCGGCCAGGTCCGTTACGTCGGCGAGAGGAGGAAGGTGATGATGGACATCTGAAAGAAACGCCTTAATGGATGGACCGGGACCCTCCACCTCCAGAAGAACGCCGTCAGGCCGATTCTGCACAAACCCCGCCAGGGCATGCAGCCGGGCCATCCGGTAAATGAAGGGCCTGAACCCCACCCCCTGAACGGTGCCGGAAAAACGATAACGGACTCTTTTGATCACTGGTTTGACTTTTTATAGGATCCGATCTGGTCGTCAAGCCATTGAAACCAGTTCGACAGCCCAGAAGAGGTCTTGCAGGACACCTCGAATATTTTCAGGTCCTTATTGATTACCAGGGCATCCTTCCTGGCCTGCTCGATATCAAAATCCACATGGGGGATCAGATCCACCTTGTTGATTATCATGACGGCGGATTCCTGGAACATCAGGGGATATTTAGACGGTTTATCGGCACCCTCCGGGGTGCTCAGGATCATCACCTTGACGTTTTCTCCGACCTTGAATTCCGCGGGGCAGACCAGGTTGCCGACATTTTCCACGATCAGCAGGTCGGTCTTTTCAAGATCCAGGGAGGGGAACGCCTCGCAGACCATGCTCCCGTCGATGTGGCAGGCTCCTCCCGTGTTGATCTGTACAACGGGAATGTCCAACCTGGCGATCCGGTCCGCGTCACAGGTGCTCTGGACATCCCCCTCGATGACGGCGATGGCATATTTGTCCCTCAGGGCCTCAATGGTTTTTTCCACGAGGGTCGTCTTTCCCGCGCCCGGAGAACTCATAAGGTTCATGACATAGGTCCTGGTTTTGTCGAATAAGTTCCGATTTTCCATGGCAATCCGGTCATTGGCGTCCAATACGTGTTTTACGACATCGATTTTCATTTCCCGCTCCCTTTCATGAACAGATCCACGGTGATCTTAATGATATTTATAATAAGCCGCGCAGGCGCCTTCCGAGGAAACCATGCAGGGACCGCCCGGGTTTAACGGGTTGCAGACGCTTTTAAACAGCGGGCACTCGTCCGGGGTCTTGATCCCCCGCAGGATATCCCCGCAGCAGCAGCCTTCCAGCTGGGCGGAATGTATTTCCGGAACCTCGAATTTTTCCAGTGCGTCGAAGGCCTTGTAGGGTTCCCTGGGGAAGAGGCCGCTTCCCGGAATAACCCCGAGCCCCCTCCATTCGGAGTCCCCGGTGGAAAATACGGAATCCATGACTTCCCGGGCCCGCGGGTTCCCCTCCGGTTTGACCCCCCGGCTGTACTGGATTGCGACCGTCTTCCTGTCTTCGGCGATCTGGGCCAGGATCATGAGGATCCCTTCCAGGATATCCACCGGTTCGAATCCCGTGACGACGGCGGCACGACCCGCCTGGGTGATGATCTCATAGGGCCGCGTTCCAATGATGGTGCTCACGTGCCCGGGGCACATGAAACCGTCGATATTCAGCTCCGGATCATCGATGAGGGCCTTTAAAGCAGGCTGGATGACTTTGTGCACCGAAAAAACGGAAAAGTTGGGTATCCCCGCCTTGTGACCGGCGAGAATCGCTGAAGCAACGGTGGGAGAGGTCGTTTCGAAGCCGATCCCCAGGAAGATGACTTCCTTGTCCCCATGGGTCTTCGCCAGAAACAGGCAATCCGCTGCGGAGGCCACCACCCGGATATTCGCGCCTCGCGCACGGATCTTCTGGAGACTCATCCCGGCCGACCCGGGAACCCTAAGCATGTCCCCGAAAGTCGTGAAAAGCACGTCCTCCCGGGACGCCAGATACAGGGCAATGTCCACATCCTGGATGGAAGTCACGCACACCGGACAGCCTGGGCCGGAAAGGAGCCTGATGTTTTCGGGAAGCACGTTCCGGATACCGAATCGACCGATGGCATTGGTGTGACTGCCGCACACCTCCATTATGGTTACCGTCTTCCCGATCCCCCTGGAGATCTTCGCGATCTTTTCAAGGAGGCTCCGCGCCAAGGCCGGATCCCGATATTCATCAATATATTTCATTGGCTAGAAGCTCTTTTAAAAAATCCAGCTTTTCCCTGGCCAAGTCCTCATCGATCCGGTGGATGGCGTACCCGGCGTGGGAAATGACGTAGTCGCCAACGGTAACGGGCTCATCAACCAGGTCGAGACAGACTTCCCGCCTGGTGCCGCTGATATCGATGACGGCGAAGTTATCGTCGTCAATGGAAATGATTCTGCCGGGAAATCCGATACACATGTTTAATCACCTGCCTGTTAATCGACGTCCAGCTCAAGGAGTTTTAATTCCTGGGTGCCTCCCGCCAGGATCACATCCGGACCCATGCAGAGGGGACATTGGTCGGTATAGCCATCCACCTCCACCTCTTTTTCACATGAAACGCAGTATATGACGACAGGCAGAATTTCAAATTCAAGACGCGCACCTTGAGCCCTGGTCTTCTCGGAGAGCACTTCAAAAGCGAATTCAAGGGATTTCGGTTCAATGCAAGACAGCCTGCCGAAGCTCAGCTTTAAAGAGTTCACCTTCTCGAAATGATGCTTCCGGGCATAGTCCTCGATGATGTCCAGGAGCGACTGGGTCAGGGAGAGTTCATGCATGCCTGACCCTCTCCGCCGTGATTCCGTGAAGAGACAGCTCCTTTACCAGCAGTTTTTCCATATCCATGTACTTGCCTTTGAGCGTCTCTGTCATCTCCAGGCAGGTATCCCCGTACGCCTCCGGCACGATGCAGAGAAAAATCACGTCCTCCGGGGCCTGGTCAATCAGTTCGGTCTTGAAGAGGACATCTAAAAACATCACCTCGTGGGCTGAGGTCGGGGGAGGCAAATGAAGTTCCAGTTCCTCCCTTGTGAAGCGGTAAAGGGAACCGGGGGTGTCTTTGAGCTTGATGACATCCACCACGATCAGGTGCCGGCAGCGGCCGACAGGATCAAGGAGGGCGTAGCCGAGGGTTCCCCCATCCATTGCCTCCACGCCGTCGGGCAGCCTGTACCTTTGCAGGAAACGCCGGATAAAGTGTACTCCGAACCCCTCGTCCCCAAGAAGGATGTTCCCCAGGCCCAGGATCGTGATGAAGTTCTTTTTGTTCATGTCCTTAATGCTGGAAGAGGGGGAGACGGCACATCTCCCCCTCCTTCTTGGTTTCCATCCGGGTGAAAGGAATATGTTTTTTCCCAGTTATTCGCACTCCGGCGGGAAAATCTTTCCGCTGACCATGGAGGATATGGTTCCACACTGAAAGATGGCATCGTACCAGAACGCCATGTAGACATGTACCGGGATGAACAGTACAAAGTACCACGTCAGAATGTGGTGGATCCACCGGACCATGGCCAGGCCGCCCATCATGTTTTCAAAGGGCTTGACCATGCCGTAGACCACGCTGGTCCATCCCGCGTGATACCCGGCCCCGAAAAGGATCAGCCCCGTAAGGCTCATCAGGAACAGCATCACGAACAGCCCGATGTATACCAGGGACTGCACGGGGCCGTAAAGGTAGTCATGTTCGGGGTGCTCCTTGGAAATGAGCAGATAGAACTTGACCTGCTTGACGAAGTTCTTCCAGTCCGTCCAGGCAAAGAAATGGTTCCAATCCGCGTGGAACCGGGAAAAGAACGCCAGGTAGAGCCTCCACAGGAAAAGAAACACCAGGAAAACCCCGAAAAGGATATGCCAGAACCGCACCTGCCCCATCAGGAATTTATCCACCGTTTCTCCGGAGCCGACGGTAAAGGGATCGGCGATATAAAAACCCGTCCCGATCAGAATGACGATGGCGATTGCCGTCATCCAGTGGTTAAGCCTCACAGCAACAGACCAGTCTGTTTGGGGTGTTACGGTTTTCACCATGACCTCCTTGTCGCTCTCAGGCAACCTTGAACTCTCTCACTTTATTGGTCTTCGGATCAATAATGTGAACGGCGCAGGCCATACATGGGTCAAAAGAATGGATGGTCCTGAGGAGCTCCAGGGGCTGGTCAACATCGGCCAGCCTGGTCCCGATCAGGGATTCCTCATAAGGGCCTCTCAGGTCGGACTTGTTTCTTGGGGCGCAGTTCCAGGTTGATGGAACGACGGCCTGGTAGTTGGCGATGACCTTGTTCTCGATCCTGACCCAGTGTCCCAGCGCGCCTCTCGGGACTTCGATCATGGCACGGCCCTGCCCTTGGTCGGGAACGTCGCAGCGTGTCCATGTCCGGGTGTCCCCCGCCTTGACGTTGGCCACCAGTTCGTTGACCCATCCTTCGATGTGGCTTCCCACGTACTTCGCTTCCAGCGCGCGTGCCGCGGTCCTTCCGAGGGTTGAGAACAGGACGGTCACGGGCAGGCCCGCGGCCTTCAGGGTGGAGTCCACCAGGTTTTTGATCTCCTCGTGGCCCCGGGAGTAGGCGACAATGAAACGGGCCAGGGGACCGACTTCAAAGGGAAGACCGTCGTACTGCGGAGTCTTGCACCAGGAATATTTCTCGCTGCCTTTGACATGGTTGTTTTCATCGAAGCCGGTGTATTCGGGGATTGTCGTACCTTCGTAGGGATGCTGCCCCTCCCCGCCCTTGTACCAGGAATGGAATACTTCTTCGGCGATCATGTTCTCGTCCAGGGGAAGGGGCTGGCCGATGTTGCCGCCCTTGACCAGGCCTCTTGGGAACAGCAGCTTGTTCCAATCGTCATCCAGGGGGAAACCGCCATAGGCGAGGTAGTTCTTCACCCCGGCTCCGATACCGGCGGCACCCTCGTCCTTGTAATAGGTGGCGGCGATGAGGACATCCGGGATGTACGCTGTATCCACAAAATTCAGGTATTCCTTCAAGCGGAAGACATACTCCCCGATGCGGTGTGCATCCAGGGTATCCGCGACGGAAGTGATCCCGCCCACCACAAGGGTCTGGGGATGGGGATTTTTCCCGCCGAAGATGGCCATCATCTGGGCCCCTATCTTGGAGATCTGAAGAGCATCCAGATAATGGGACACGATGACGAGATTGGCTTCCGGTGGAAGCTTGTAGGAAGAGTTACCCCAATAGGCGTTGGCAAAAGGTCCCAGGCGGCCGGATTTGACAAATTTGGTCAGGCGGTCCTGGACAGCCCTGTAATGGGTTTCCGAGCAGTTGTAGGGGTTGGGATGATAGCTTTTGGCCAGTTCCACGGCTTTTCTTGGATCAGCAGAAAGGGCGCTGACAATATCCACCCAGTCCAGACCGTGGAGGTGGTAAAAATGCATGACATGGTCCGTCAGGTACTGGGCCCCGTTGATGAGGTTCCGGACGATCCGGGCGTTGGGGGGCGGTTTGACCCCGAAGGCGTTTTCAGCGGCCATTATGCCTGCCTCGTAATGGGAATAGGTGCAGACGCCGCAGAAACGCTGAACAATGAGGCCCGCATCCCTCGGGTCCCTTCCCTTTAAAATGGTCTCGATCCCGCGCCAAAGGGTAATGCTTGCCCACGCGTCCTTGATGATATTATCCTCGACCTCGACTTCTATCCTGAGGTGGCCTTCAATCCTTGTGATAGGATCCACTACGATTCTTTTAGCCATGCTATTCCTCCCGGGGAATCCCTCGACTCACAGCTTTGAGGGAATTATTCTTCTTCCTTTTTTCCGTGGCGGATGGCGCTCAGGCCCGCGTGAATGGCGACTCCCGCCGCCGCAACGCCTGTCAAGGCGAGGCCGATTCGGTCTACCGTCCTTTCCCCGCCGCCAATGGTCTTGTCATCGATAGGCTTTTCAAGGGGGGCCATTGTGTCCCAGAACCCGGGCTCGACGCATCCTATGCAGCCGTGGCCTCCCATGATCGGCCATGACATGCCGTCGTTGAACCGGACAACGCTGCAGTTGGAAAACGTGTAGGGCCCCTTGCAGCCCATCTTATACAGGCACCATCTCTTCTTTGCCTTTTCGTCCCCCCATTCTTCCACGAATTCGGCGGCGTCGTAATGGGGCCTTCTTTCGCAGAAGTCGTGGATCCTTTTTCCGTAAGCCCAGAGGGGTCTTCCGAGGGAATCAAGGGGAGGCAATGCGCCGAACATAAGGAAATGGAGAAGTGTTCCCGTGAAATTTGTGGAACTGGGAGGACAGCCGGCGATGTTGACGGTTCTGATCCCAAGGGCATCGCCGATACCGGCCGCATCCGTGGGGTTCGGTCGGGCCGCCTGAATGTTCCCGAAGGAGGAGCAGCTGCCGATACAGATGACCGCTGCTGCCTTGGAGGTCACTTCCCCGGCCACTTCCAGGCCGGTTTTCCCGTGGGCGCCGAGGGTCAGGTACTTCCCGTCCATACCTCTCGGCAGGGCACCTTCAATGACGCAGACGAACTTGCCGGAAAAATCGTTGACGGCTTTTGCCAGGTTCGCCTCGGCCTGATAGCCGGCCGCAGCCATGAGTGTCTCGTGATATTCAAGAGAGATGGTGTCTAGAAGGATATCGTCCACGTTGGGGTAGGAGGACCGCAGGACGGATTCACTGCAGCCGGTGCATTCGGCGAAGTGGAGCCAGACGACGGGGAGTCGGCTGAAATTTTCCGCCGCCCTGGCGACCATGGGCCGGAACATGGGGGGCAGCATAAGAGCCGCGGTGGTCACCGAAGTCCATTTGAGGAAGCTTCTTCTGCTGATGCCCCGCTCACTCAGCAGGGCCTGGAAATCCTCCACCGGTCTGGGCATGGTCTTTTCCACCCGGTCCAGGTGTTCCTGGCACTGCCGCATCAGTTCGGAATATTGCTTCCTGATCAGCTTCTGGTAGTCGGAGTTTTTGCCCATGCTTCCCCCTTTCACTAAATAAAAAAGTCTTTTTAAGCTCCCCCCTGTCATGATCAGGAGCATCTGGTAAAAGGCTAGTGCTTTAAGGCTACATGGCCGGGAATTGGGATCAATACTCCATCTTGAAATTTTACCATGTTTTTTTCTGAGGGCAGGCTTTATTCCAGAGTTATTATGTCAATTGTGACATAATAATCTTATAATCTCATACAACAGCCCCTGACCAGAAGTCAACGCAATTGGGGAAGATAAAGGAAGAGAGGAAGGATGAAAGGATCCCTTTGCTGTCCTCTCAATCCTGAAAAGCTTGACATTCCCTTCGAGTCGATTCACCAATATGATTCGCAAGGAGGACGTTCAGCGTGGAGATAAAATACAAAATCTGGATCGAGAAGGACGGCAAGGTTCTGTTCGGCAAAGGACGAAACGAGATCCTCAAGGCCGTGGAAGACAGGAAAAGCCTCAATGCGGCGGTCAAGAAGCTCGAGATGTCCTACCGGGCGGCCTGGGGCCGCCTGAAGGCATCCGAAGAGCGGATGGGATTCAAGCTCGTGGACCACGGCCCGAAAGAAAAGTCCGTGCATCTCACACCCGAAGCGAGGGCCATTATCCATCGATGGGACAGGCTCAAAAGTGAGGTCGAAGTCCTCCTGTCAGAAGCGGACCAGGACCTGAAGGAATTGATCAGCCTTTCATGCGAGTGGGAACCTGGAAGACACTTAACCTGAGTGTGAAATTGGGCCAGTTGATGAAAAAAAGGCGCGAGGCCATTCCTTTCACTTTTACCTTCACCCTGCGCCCTTCAAGACACGAGGTACTTCTTCGTTTCCTCAAGGCTCTTGAAAGTCGGGAACTTTCTTCCCGTAAAGAGGGCAACCCCGTTTAATACAACCCCTTGAAGTCCGGATATCCCCACCAGGGCGGCCTTCTTCACATAGGGTGTGTTCCCCTTTGCGAACTTTTTGAATTTCTCGATGACCTCGGAATTGAACTTCGCATCCCGGGTGTGGGTCAGGGTGAGCACGCTTCCTGCCGGGGCCGACCGGATTTCCCGTGCCGCTGAATCCAGGATCCGGAACATATTTTTGATCCGTGATGCCCGAAACGTCGATAAGGTAGATCCTCGTCCCCTTGCATTCGATGAATCCGTTTCGCATATCGGCTCCTTTTCCCATCCCTCAGGTTTTTTGAAATAACGGTTTTCGCGTCAGATTTTCAGGTCGAAAAGGACTGTTGCCGAACAAGGATCCCTTCCCCCTTTCATAAAACATCCGGCGACAGGGCCGTGCGGTGACAAAGCCCGGCGGCGGATGATCCTGAAAGCAGCGAAGAGATCCCATGTCATTTCGTCCGGCCTTTAAGTCAAAAGATCCCCCGGCCAACGTCCCTCAATGTCTTGTGACAATGCCGCCATGTCCGGACCGGCCTTCGGTCGACAATCATTGACATCCGGGTCAAACACCGCTATCCGGTTTCGTCCCAAAAACTCCGAATTCCCGCGACCTCTTCCCCGCAAAAAAAATGATTGCCAAAATTAACATTTCCTACTAAAATAATGTAAAATCAGCCAGAAAAGGGTCGGAACCTTTATCCCACCATCCGTTTTTCTGCCGGCGAGGTGGATGATGTTTATAAAGATCCCACGGAAAAAAGAGATCATCACGGCCCTTTGCGCAGTGTCCATCGTCCTCATCGCCCTTTCGGTATTCGGACAGATATACAAGTTCACCCTCAACGACGGCCAGGACAGGTATCTGACAACCATATTCAATCTGGATGCCGAGGTGAACTTTCCGACGTTCCTTTCGATGGGAATGCTCCTTTTCTGTTCGGTTCTCCTTGTTCTCATCGGGAGATCCAGGTATGCCCTGGAAGTAAAATACCGCTGGCACTGGATCATCCTGGGACTGATCTTTTTTGGAATGGCCGTGGATGAAATGCTTCAGTTACATGAAATGACCATACCTCCCATAAGAAACTATTTTCATACCACCGGGGTGTTCCACTTTGCCTGGGTCATCCCGGCCGGGTTTTTTCTGGTGGTCCTGTTTTTGTTCTACCTGAAATTTCTTGGCGAATTGCCGGGAAGATTCAAAAACCTCTTCTTCCTGTTGGCATCGGTTTATATCGGGGGCGCTTTCGGGATCGAAATGATCGGAGGCCTGATCGCATCGGGCCAGGGGGAAAACAGCCTTTTCTATGCATTGGTGACAAACACCGAAGAGTCCATGGAGATCTTCGGGCTGATCCTGTTCATCTACACACTCCTTGCTTTCATTGAATCCCTCGAAGGGGATATCGCGCTCAGGTCCGAGTGACATCTTCCCCTGCCGGGGAAGCATAAATAAACCCGGCGAAAATTCCCTTTCCCGGGTTTTCTCCCTGGAAACCAAACTCACCAGGATTGAGGCAAACCGGCCATAAGGTCCCTCGGGTTTTTGGGTCGGGTGGATTCACCCCCCTGGGCCTGAGAGAATGATTTCCCCCAAAAACGCGGCTTTCTCCCCGGGAAAACTCCAAAGGATCATAAATCTTCCGGATAAATCCTTTTCCCCAGACCCCTCTGCCGGGCGTCAGGAAGGGACGGGCCATCTCCGCGCTTCCCGGCCTGCCATGATCAATCCTCCCGGCCAAGGACAATGAAGATCCTCTGTCCCGGGAATATGAGGTCGGGGTCCTCGATGTCGCTGTCCTCGGCGAGGGCCGGATACCGGAAGGGATCCCCCGTGTACGTCCTGGCAATGTCCCATAGGGTGTCCCCTTCCCTTACGATGTGTATTTTCGATCCGGGCGGTCCTTCTCCCGCCAATCCATTCTCCCCTTTTTTCACAAGGATGGTTCCCTCTCCCGGAGTGAGGCTCATTACAAGGTCAGGCAATTTTTCATCTCCGGGGCTTTCCATCCCCATGGTTCCTGAAGCCGCCTCCCGCTTTTCCTCTTTCTTACCCCCCTGCGGAAGGCTTGTCCCTGAAAGGATCGTCCCCGCCTCTTCCTTTTCGGCCAGGGCCTCGTGCTCGGGAATCCTGGCGTCAGTGAACCATGAGTGAATGTCCCGGAATGAAAAAAGCCCGGCGGCTCCAATAAACAGTATTGCCGCGACAAGGATCAGGCTTTTAGATTTTTCGCCCGCCTTCGAGGAAGGACCCCCGGTCTCCGACTCCCCCTGGCCCATATCATTTTCAGGCGCGGACCACGTGGGCGCCATAACCTTACCAGGCTCTTCTTCATCCCCATCGAAAAGCGCCCTTTCCTCCCCTTCCATGCCGCCTTTGGGTCCTGAACCTTGTTCGTCCGGTTTTTCTTTTTCCAGCGATTCCTCTCCGGAAATTTCAGGCCCATGGGGTTTTACCGCATCTTCCCCGGAAGGTCCGGGATGGGGGACCCCCCTTTCCGTCGTCTCCCCGGGGCCTTTCCCCGGGGCAGGCTCCTTACCACCTGTCTCTTTTAAAGGTTCCGAAACCGTTTCTCCGTGGGGTAAAGTCCCGGCGGAAGGTTCCGTTAACCGAGCTCCTTCGTCTTCCCCTGAATCCGGGGCGGCTTCATCAAATCCTTCTTCGGAATCAGACGGCGGGGGCGGTCCGGTTTTTTCGGCACGCTCCGGTTTTTTCCTGGAAAACAGATCAGCCTGCGCCTCAGCCTTCCCGGGGGGAGCGGGTTCTTCCTGAGAGGCTTTTCCAACCATGCTCAGGACGTTCTCTTCCCCAGCCTTGCCGGTGATATGGCTCACCAGAAAAGGCACGTCGAGGATCAGGCGCAGGTCCTCCCCTTCCAGGAAACAGCCTGACAGATACGGGACACGCAGCTCCGGGGGCAGATCAAGCTGCCTTTCCTCCGGCACGGAAACGTCCACCAGGACAGATTCGGCCAGCAGCAGGCCCTCGAAGGCGCCGTCCTTGAGATGTACCATTGACCACCGGGAATCCACCCTGGATCGTCGGCCGAAGCATCTTTCCAGGTCGATTACGGAAAGCACCGAACCTCCCGCCGCAGCAACTCCGATGGCAACCGGGCGGGAACCGGGAAGTTCCCGGATGGGAGGAAGGTCAAGGACATCCTCAACCAGTGAGGAAGGGATCCCGTAGCGCTCCCCATTGACCTGGACGATGTGGAGCATCACCCTCTCATTCCTGAACTGGTCCCGGAACCCGGACGCCGTGTCGAATATGACATCAGCGAAGTCGCTCCCGCCTTTGGCCGTCAGGGCTCTTGGTTCCAGGACAGGGATCAGAGCGTCTTTTACGGTTATCACGCACTGCAGCAGGCAGGACCTGAAGGGAGCCGGGGTCAGGGAGACGGAAAATTCCAAGGGGAGGAGCCTCCCCCTGACCCTTTCGATCAGGATGGCAAAGGGTCCTTCCGACAGCGGCAGTACCTGTTCCGGGTTCTTCCCCGCCCCCGTTCCCAGCTGGATGGATGGGTCCAGGACCGTCCACAGTGTTTCCCCCACCCAGGTGATTCCGGACACATGGGAAGGTGTCCGGGGGAGTTCGGCCAATCCGGCGAGGGGGAACGTCCTCTCCCCCACGCTTTCGCATGGGATCGCGAATGCCGCCCCGGCGATTTCCAGGATCGTTATTTCCTTCTCTTCAAGACCGGAAGGAAAAGATTCCGGATTCGGCATCTCCGGGAATTCCTTAATGCCTGGATCCAGGACCCCCTTTAGCAGCTGTCCATGAAGGTCCGGGAGACTGATCAGGGGAACCGGCTTTCCCGATATGATGGCGCATTCCCGGATACCCGCCGTCATGAGATGGGTCGGCAGCGGATGGGTGGATTCGGCTTCCCGCGGTTCCCCCTTCAAACCGTCCTCGAGCAGGAAAGCGTAATCGTCGCCTTGACCTGCCGGAAAAAGAGCGGCGCCCCTGTCGCCCCTTCCCGCGGGTGGATATCCGAGCCAGGCGGCCAGGTCGAACAGGTGAACGCTTTTATCCTCAATGGAGGCGATCCCCGCCATAACGGAATGGGACTGAGGCAGCCGGTGAACTCGAGGGACGTTCTTGACGACAGCAACGTCCTCCTCCCTGATCCCGAATTCTTTTCCGGCGATATCAATGAGGTAAATCATTTTATTTTTCGTATTCCCCGTGCAAGAAAACCTTTGGTTCCCTTCCTTCCGGGATCCGGATTCCCGTCCAGCATTTTTCCGGTTTGGCCGCTTATCCCTCCTTTTCTGAATACCAGAAATCCTCGGTCCCTTGGCAAAAAATTGCCCATCGCTGCGGGACATGGCTCGAAGACGCCCGGCCTCTTGTCATAAAGATATCCCCGGAGAAAAATCTGCATTCTTTTGCGCCTTCTTCCTGACCCCCCTTTTATGTCGCCGGTGACAATCTTTTCCCGGCCCCGGGCAAGTTTTTGCAGCAGGGACCTTAAAGATCCATTAACCGGAAAATTTATGCAAAATGCAAAACCCCCGGATTAATACCCTTCCAAATCCATCTTCAATCAGAACCTCGAGTTTTCAAAAAATTTGAAATCCATTGAAAAATAAAGCGTTTTTAAAAAAATCTATGATGTCGGTCTATTTGGAAAGATTCTTGCTAAATATTGTCAGGAGAATTATTGCCGGGAGGAACGGTTTGAAAATCGCCATACCCGAGTTCAAAGGGCAGGTTGCCCCCACTTTTGACTTTTCCAGGCACCTGCTTCTTCTGGACTTTTCAGCAGACAAGTCGTCGCAAAAAACAACCGTTGATTTTGCAAAGGTTGAGTGCAGCGCACGGCCCGGGTTCCTCAAGGAATTCGGCGCTGATCTGCTCCTTTGCGGCAGCATAAGCCGGGAAATGACCCATGCCATCGAAGAATGCGGCATCAGGATCATCCCCGGCCTCTCCGGGAAGATCGAGGATGTCCTGGAAACCTACGTTATGACAAAGCTTCGGGAACTGAATCCGTCTTTCCCGGGGGTCCTGGAAGAGATAATGAGGGATCCTCCCGCCCCGGAGGACCACTGCAAGGAAGACAAGCCGGATAACACCATAGGGAGGTGGATCAAACAGACCGGAAAATCTTTTATGGGTTGGATTAAGAGACCGCCTCCGGGCTGAAAAGGAGTCCTTTCGTCAGGGGATCAGGCTGGGTCGTTTCCCTCTGAAACCGGAAGGCTTTATCCCTTGCCGGACGGTGGTCTTATCCCGAGGCGCCTGCACTTGCGCCAGACGGTCGAATTGTCAAGCCCCAGTTCCCGGGCGGCGGCGGACTTGTTCCAGTTGCTTCGCTCAAGTGCGCCAACAAGGGCGTCCATCTCTATTTGCCGAAGGGTTTTCAAGACCCCGGTGTCTTTTTCCTCTCCGGATTCCTTCTGGAAAGGGAGGGAAGGAGGAAGGTGCTCGCAGAGGATCATGTCGTCCTCGCAAAGAATGAAGGCGTGCTCGATAGCGTTCTCCAGCTCCCGGACGTTCCCGGGCCAGTCATATTCCTGGAATGCCTGGGCCACCCTTGGAGAAAGTCTTTTTATCGATTTCCCGGTGATGAGATTCTGTTTTTGAATAATACTTTCAACAATTAACGGGATATCTTCTCTCCGCTCCCGCAGGGGCGGAAGGGCTATCTGAACCACGTTGACCCTGTAGTAAAGATCCCTTCGGAACCGGCCCGCCTCGACTTCCTCGCAAAGGTCTTTATTCGTGGCCGCCAGGACCCGGACGTTGGTCCTGATGGTTCGGGTCGAGCCCAGCGGCTCAAAACTTTTTTCCTGAAGAATCCTCAAAAGTCTGGTCTGGAGGGCCGGGCTCACGTCCCCGATCTCGTCTAAAAAGATCGTCCCCCCATCGGCCTGGGCGAAGCGTCCCGGCTTGTCCTTCTTCGCGTCGGTGAACGCTCCCGCAACGTACCCGAAAAGCTCCGATTCCAGCAGTGAATCCGGCAGTGCGCCGCAATTGACGATGACCAGCGGGCCGTCTTTGTGCTTGCTGAGATTATGAAGGGCATGGGCGATCATTTCCTTGCCTGTCCCGCTCTCGCCCTGGATCAGGACGGTGCCGTCGCTCCTGGCGATCCTGGGAATCATGGAAAGGATCTGCCTCATCCTCCTGTTTCTGGAAAGGATATTTTCCAGGGACTGAATCTCCGGAATCTCCCGGTTTGGTTCCTCGATGAGGAGAGGATCCCGAAAGGTTTCCACGCCTCCGATCAACGCCCCCTCATGATCTTTCAGCGCCGAGGCGGTTATCGCAATGGAAATCTTGGTTCCATCCGCCCTGATGATGGAAACCGGATACTTCATTAACGACTGGTTGTTTTCGATGGAGTTTTTAAGAGCGCAGTCCGCTTCGCAGATGTCGGCCTTGAACACATCGTAGCACGGTTTTCCGAGAGCTTCCTCCGCGGGAACACCGGTGATTTCCTCGGCCGCGGCATTAAAGGAAGTGATCCTGAAATTCCTGTCAACCGTGAAAACGCCATCGCCGATGCAGTCCAGGACAACCTTAAAAGCAGACTGGACATAAAAGTTTCTTTTTTCGCTCTTCCGCATGCGATACATCCCTTGAACCCGGATATCGGGTTTTCCTCCAGAATCCCCCGTTCAATGAGGTCTCACAACGATGGTGCTGACGCGTCATGCTAATGCATTCTGCAAGAAATTGCACCCCCTCAGGTACTATTATTTTGATTTTTGCAATGCCCATTTTTCAGGCCCTTCCACGCCCCTTCATCTGTCCGATCAGTTTTTTTAATGAAAACCAAAAGACAACTGCGTTTTCCGACTGATTTTGGTTCATGGCATGGTTCTGGCAAAAGCTTTGGGGAGATTGAATCTGAATGGAGAAAACGGTCTGAATCCGTTTAAATCCGGATTTGACAGAAAATTATGTGAAAACAGAAAGAAAGGAGGTTGAAAGGATTATTTTAGATTCACCGAGGAAGGAAAAGATATCAAAACCTTCGTAGAGACCCCTGAAAAACTGAAAATTCTAGTAGGGAGGAAGATGAAATGAGACATTTTAAGCAAATCAGACTGATTGCCTGCTCACTCGTCCTGGCCATGTGCCTGGTGCCATTCCTAGTGGACAAGGCCCAGGCCTGGGAGCCGACCAAACCGATAACGGTCGTGATCCCCTACGCAAGGGGCGGCGCCGACGTGATCGGGCGCTTTATCCAGAGCGTCGTTGGAAAATACAAGCTGTGCGAGCAGCCCCTCGTTGTCATCAACAAGGCAGGCGGCTCGGGCTCCGTCGGGATGAAGTACCTCATCGACAGGAAAGGAGACCCTCACTATTTCATGGTCAGCCTTTCGAGCGCCATCACGACCCCTCTTACGACCAACATCAAGTTTGACTTTAGAAACTGCACCCCTCTGTGCCGCCTGGCCCTGGACCGTCACGCCCTATGCATCTCCACCAAGAAATACCCCGACATTTATACGCTTGACCAGTTCGTCGCACTGGCAAACGACATGTCGGCCAAGGGGACGCCCCTTCAGGTTGGCGGGACCGGCTCCAAGCAAGAGGACGAGATCGTAAAGATCATGCTGGAAAAAGCCACGGACATTTCACTGAGATACATCCCCATGACCAGCGGGGGAGACGTGGCCAAGAACGTGGTGGGAGGCCATGTCGATGCCAGCGTGAACAACCCCTCAGAGTTTCTCGGGTATGTTCTTTCCGGGGACATGAGGCTTATCGTCGCTTTCGACAAGCAGAGGGTTAATGGATACATCAATGTCCCGACCATGCCGGAGCTCGGATATCCTGATGCTACTTACCAGATGCTCAGGGGCCTCTTCATGGCGCCGGACGTCGATCCCGAAGCTGTCGAGTACATGAGCGCGCTCATCAAAAAAGTGATCGAGACCCCCGACTGGCAGCAGTTTGTGAGCCGGATCATGCTGGATGGCTCCAACCCCATTTTCGGAAAGGAATTCGGGGACTGGCTGGTGGATTATGAAGCCCTGCACATTAAATATCTGAAAGAGGGCGGTCTCATCAAGTAAAGCAAGAGGTATTGTTTTCAACAAACACCTCCCGAGAGAGAGGAAGAACCCCATACGCCCGCTTCCTCAAACTCTTTGGGTTCCCCCGGTCTCATCATTCCGGGGCCGGGGGAACACTTATTCGGGCGGACAAGTTTGGATCCAATGAATCCGGTAAATGATCCGAGAGGAGTCTTGTCATTTTTAAATTTAAAAGGATTCCCGAAAAAATGGCGATTCCACTGAAAATAAAAGGACAAATCTTATGAAAAAAGCGGAAATTTTCATGGCTTCCTTCTGGGCTGCGCTGTCCGTGGCCATCATCCTCGAAGTCCGTTTCATCCCGTTTACCAGACAGCCCGTCGGCTGGGAGAAGGGGCTCGGACCCGAGGCGGGATGGTTCCCCTACTGGCTCGCGGTCCTGATGCTGGTATGCAGTCTGATCGTCCTCATCCCCAAGGTTCTTCGTGGCGTCAAGGAAGGATTGGCGGAAGACCAGGCCTTCGTGAGCGTGGAAGGGTTTATAGCGGTCATGCGTGCCGTCCTCCCGATGGTCATCTATGTCGTCACCCTTCCCTGGCTTGGCTTCTACCTCGGCTCAACTCTTTATCTTGTTTATTACCTGAGAGCCGTGGGAAAACATTCCTGGACTCTGTCGCTGTTAACCGGAACCATTTTCAGCGTGACCATTTTCCTCATCTTCGAAAACGCCCTTAAATTGACCCTGGCAAAAGGTTTTATCGAACCTATCTTGAACCAGTTTCTCTGATGCGATAAGGAGTCGATGCTGTGTTAGATATTCTTTCAGGCCTATCACTGGGCATTGATGTAACGTTTACAATGAGCAACCTTATGATCGGTTTCCTGGGAGTCGTCCTGGGGATGCTCTTCGGTCTCCTCCCCGGGCTTGGCCCCTTGAACGGGGTCGCGATCCTGCTCCCGGTAACCTTCGTTCTGCCCCCCGAATCATCAATGATCTTCATTGCGGCCATTTACTACGCCGGCACCGCCGGGGGGGCTATCACATCCATCACCCTGAACATTCCGGGAACGCCCATGGCGGCGGCCACATGTCTCGACGGACATCCCATGGCTCAAAAGGGGGAGGGTGCCATTGCCATTTTCTCGGCAGCCACCGCCTCCCTCATCGGCGGAACCTTGTCCTGCCTGGGTTTCGTCTTCCTGGCTCCGCCTCTCGCCAATTACGCTCTCATGTTCGGCCCGCCGGAATTCTTCGCGCTCATGGTTGTGGCCTTTGCCTGCTTCGGTGGGCTCGCGGGGAAATCGGTGACCAAGACCATCATCATGACTATCTTTGGACTGCTTCTCGCCTGCGTGGGAATGGATGTCATGACGGGTAACGCCAGGCTCACCTTCGGGTACATGGGGCTTTTCAACGGCGTAACCTTTCTTACCGCCGTCGTTGGGATGTTCGGGGTCGGGGAGGTTCTGACCACCATCGAGAAGGGTATCAAGGCGCAGATCATCCACCCCAACGTCACCTGGAAGGACTACATCCAAAGCCTGCGGCTCATCGTGAAGCACAAGTTCCTGGTGATTTTGAACGCGATCTTCGGGTTTTTTATCGGCGTTCTCCCGGGAGCAGGCGCGACGCCGGCCTCCTTCATGGCCTATGGATTTTCCAAATCCTTTTCCAAGAACAGCAAGGAATGGGGTACCGGAATTCCTGAAGGGGTCATGACGACGGAATCCTCAAACCATGCCGCAAGCACCGGCGCTTTCGTTCCCATGGTCACCCTGGGGATCCCGGGATCCCCCCTTGCCGCCATCGTGCTGGGCGGCATGCTCATCTGGGGCCTCGTGCCCGGCCCCCGTCTTTTCATTGAACAGCCGCGTTTCGTCTGGGGGCTCATCGTTGCAGGGTTCGTC